>Ga0070735_10003376_pt1 | contig 14035 bp, 11 predicted proteins | sample Coa_R1_FD_66443 | JGI IMG/M metagenome (GOLD analysis project Ga0070735, IMG submission 66443) | Surface soil microbial communities from Centralia Pennsylvania, which are recovering from an underground coalmine fire - Coalmine... | ecosystem: Environmental > Terrestrial > Soil > Unclassified ...
TCGTCGGCCTCGTCCAGGACGAGCACGCGAATGCCGCTCGGATCGAGCGTCCTCTGCCGCAGGTGGTCGAGGACGCGTCCGGGCGTGCCCGCCACGATCTGCGCGCCCGCCTCGAGCGCCTCGACCTGCTTGTTCATCGAGGCGCCGCCGTAGATCGGGGCCACCTTGACGCCGCGGAACTGCCCCACCTGCTCGACCTCGCGCGCGACCTGGAGCGCGAGCTCGCGGGTTGGGCACAAGACCAAGGCCTGCACCGCGCGCGTCGAGGGGCGCACGAGGCGATCGACCATGGGAAGCGCGAACGCGGCCGTCTTTCCGGTGCCGGTTCGGGCCTGGACGACGAGATTTCTACCCTCGGCGGCCGGCTCGAACACCGCGATCTGGACCGGGGTCGGGTGCCGGTATCCCATCGCGTCGACCGCGCGCCTGACCTCGGCCCCGAGCGGAAGAATGTCGAACGTCGGCTCGGCCGACCCGGCGTGCTCGGGCGAAGCGGTGGTTTCGGTCATCGGGAGGCCACCTTACTAGCGCAACTCCGCCGGAAGGTGAGCGGTGACGTCGCGCCGAAGGGGCGTAAGCTCGCCGCGGGCGTCGTGTGCCAGCTGCTCCTCCGTCCGGCGGAGGCGCTCGAGGGCCGCCCAGGCCTGGGCGCCGCCCTCGGACGCGTCGCACGCGCGCCGCACGGCGTCCGCGTCTCTCCACTCGGGGATCGTCGCCGGACCGAAGGTGACGTCCGCGCCGTCGCCCTCCGCCGGCAGGAGCAGACGCGCGCTCGCTCGATCGAGCGCGGCCTGGAGCTCGCGCACGCCGGCCGAGCACGCACGGTCGGGCGAGCCCGCGCCTTCGCCGAAGACGGCCTGCGCGATCTGAACGGTGCTCGAGGCGATGAAAGGCACCGCGATGGCTCCCACGATCCCGAGCGCCACGCGCTTTCCGCGCAGCTTGGCGCGGGCCACGTCGACGGGAGCGAGAGGCATGCCTCCCTCATGCTGGCCGAAGCGCGCCCTGTCAATGTGCTAACGAGCCCGCATGAGCGACGTTCGGCTGGGTGGGCAGGTGGCGCTCGTCACCGGCGGCGGGAAGGGCATCGGCCGGGCGATCGCCCTCGAGCTCGCCGCGCGCGGGGCGGGGGTCCTCGTCACCGGACGCGACGAGCGGTCGCTCGGCGAGACCGTGGGGGAAATCGTGCACGGCGGGGGTCGGGCGCGGCACCTTCCGGGCGACGTGCGCCAGGCGAGCCACGCCCGGGACGCGGTCGGTCTGGCTTGGTCGGTCTGGGGGCGTCTCGACGTCGTCGTCGCGAACGCCGGGGTCGCCGGAACGACGAAGATGGGCGGCGGCGACGAGGAACGGGCCCGCGCGGTGATCGAGACGAACCTCCTCGGTACGTATTTCCTCTTCGATCAGGCGCTCGCACGAATGAGCGGCCCGGGGCGGCTGGTCGCCATCAGCAGTGTTCTCGGCAAGTTCGGCGCGGCGGGGCAGGGCGCATACTGCGCGAGCAAGGCGGGGCTGCACGGTCTCGTGCGCGCGGTCGCGCTCGAGGTGGGCTCGCGTCGGATCACGTGCAACGCGATCTGTCCCGGCTGGGTCGACACCGAGATGGCCCGGGCGCGACTCGCCGATCTGGCCGCCGAGCAAGCGAAGGGAGTGGACGCGATGACGCGTGAAGCTCGCGCGGCCGTTCCGGTCGGCCGATTCGTCGAGGCCGAGGAAGTGGCGCGGCTCGTCGCTTTCTTGTGTTCGTCCGCCGCGGACGCGATCACGGGCCAAGCCATCTCCATCTGCGGTGGAACGACCGCATTTGCCGGGTGATTCGGCGGGCCACTTGACCGACGCGCCCGTTGGTCGGATACCTCCTTCGGCTTGGACGTGGTGCCCAACCCTCCGGACCCCTCGGTCGCGCTCCTGCAAGAGGCCGCGGCGCGCGCGGGCGGCCGCGCGGCCGAGCGCATCGCGCAGGTGCAGGCATTTCTCGGGGAAGACCTGGCCGTGGTCGACCGCGAGCTCGCGAGCGCCGTACGTAGCGGTCCGTCGCCCGCGGTCGATTCGGCGGCCCACCTGCTTGCCGCCGGCGGCAAGCGCATTCGCCCGCTGACGGTTCTGCTGGCGGCGGCGTGCTTCTCCGGTCCGGGCGCGGCTGCCCGGCACCTGGCGGTCGTCGCCGAGCTGGTCCACCTGGCGACGCTCCTCCACGACGACGTCGTCGACGACGGCCAGCAGCGGCGCGGGCAGCCGACGCCGCGGCGCATCTGGGGCAACGCCGTGAGCGTCCTCGCGGGCGACCTGCTGCTCACCCATGCGCTCGAGCGTACGTCCGCGGCCGCCCCCGGGCCGGTGCTGCTCGATCTGATCGCGACGCTGCGCCGGTTGGTCGATGGAGAGGTCGTGCAGCTGCGCGGGCGAACACGGCTCGAGGTGGACGAGGACGTGTACTTCCGGATCGTCCGTGACAAGACGGCCTCGCTCTTCGCCTGGGCCGCGCGCTCGGGCGCCGCCGTGGCGGGCGCCAGCCGCGAGGCGGTCGACGCGCTCGGCGCGTTCGGGGAACACGTCGGGGTCGCGTTCCAGCTCGTCGACGACGTGCTCGACTACGCGGGCGACCCGGCGGCGACGGGCAAGGCCCTGCTCGGAGATCTGACGGAAGGCAAGCTCACGCTCCCGCTCATTCGCGCCGTTGCCGCCACGCCGTCGCTCCTCGCCGACGTGGAGGCGGTCCGGTCGGGGGACGACGCTCGCGCGCTGCACGTCGCTCACGCCGTGCGGTCGTCGAACGCGTGCGTGGGAGTGATGGCGGCCGCACGCGAAGAGACCGCGCGGGCGCTGGCGTCGCTCGACGTGATTCCGGCGGGCGTGCCGCGGAATCTGCTCGGCGACATCGCGCGCGAGCTCGCGTCTCGCGCCGCGTAGGTGCCGGTGGTTCGCGTGGCGAAGGGGAGCCCGCGCACGCTGTGGCCCACCGAGGCCGCCGTGAGCGACGTGGTGGGCCGCTTGATGGAGTTCTGGGGCTTCAAGCGCAACATGGGTCGGGTCTGGACGGTCCTCTACCTGTCGCCCGAGCCGCTCAGCGCCGAGGACCTGCGCGCCGCGCTGGAGCTCTCGAGCGGCGCCGTGAGCATGACGCTCGCGGAGCTGTCGCGATGGGGTGTGGTACGCAGGGTCTGGATTCAGGGAGAGCGCAAGGACTTCTACACGGCCGAGGTGCAGCTTTGGCGCATGATCAGCCGCGTCTTCAACGAGCGCGAGAAGACCGAGGTGCTCGCCGCGATCGAGGCGTTCGAGGTGGCGCTGAAGCAGCTCGACCGCATCCGCAAGACGGCCGGCGACCCCGAGACGCGCGAGCGCGCCGAGCTTCAGTTCGAAAGGATAAGCCACCTCTTGGAGCTGGCGCGCCTGGGGCGCCGCCTGATCGAGGCGCTCGTCGCGACCGCCAAGGTCGACGCCGAGCCGCTCGTGCGGTTTTTATTGGGGCTGCGGTCGTAGCCTTCGGCTGGACGGCGTCGGCGGGCCGACCGGCCGGGGCCCAGAGCGCGCCGCCCGCCATCGTCTCCAACGCGTACGCGATCGAGCTCTTTCAGGGGCCGCTCCTCGCGCCGATTCACGTGACGGGCGTCGGCGGCGCCTACATCGCGTCGGCCGAGGACACCGAGGGCTCCGCCGTGAACTCCGCGGCTCCGGCCGTCCGCGATCCGTACAGCACGGCATGGTTCGACTACGATCTCAGCGTCGGCGCCTCGCTCCCGGGCGCCTTCACCCGCACCGACTTCGACAATCACGGGGACTCGGCGGTGGTCCCCGGGCACGCGCGCGCGGGCGACTTCGTGGATCTGACCTTGGGGGCGACGATGCAGTTCGGGGGGCTGGGGGCGGCGGCGACGGGGGACCTGCAGCAGTTCTCGCTCACGACGTCGACGCCGGGGACGCCGGGGCTCACGTTGCAGGTCGGGCGCTACAAGGGGTTGGGCGCGTACGGGTTGCTCGGCGGCCAGCTCGTCCTCGGCGGGGGGGCGCGGGTCCTGACGCTCCAGATCCAGCAGGACGGCGCCGGCAACCTGCTGACGATGACGGGGTTCGCGCCCGAAGCCGGCGCGTTGCTCATGCCGACGGGGCGACAGTGGCGGATCGGCGCCACCGCCCGCGCTCCGGTGAGCGGCAGCATCTTCGGCAACGGTCGGACGACCGAGGCGGGCGGCGTGCGGAGCGTGGGCCAGTTCGTCCTGCCATCGCAGGTCGTCATGCCGTGGGAGGTCGAGGTCGGGCTCGCTTACCAGCTCGGGCCGCGCCCGCTCAACCCCGGGTGGCCGAACCCTCACGAGCAGGAACGCTGGCTACGGCAGCGGATCGAGGAGGACCGCCGGTCGCGACGAGCCGCGCGCGATGAGGAACTCGCGTCCCTGCCGCCCGGCGAGCGGGAGGGGCGTCGGGTCGAGCTTGACGCCGAGGAGGCGAGCGTCCGCGCGATCGAGGACCAGCACATGGCGGCGGAGTCGGAGCGTCTGCGCAAGGTGCGCGTCGCTCGCTACGCGAACTGGCCGCGCGAGAGGATCTTGCTCCTCGCGAGCGCGCTGCTCACAGGACCGAGCTCGGACGCGGTCTCGCTGGAGGGCTTCCTCGACCAGCGCGTCGAGACGGTGGGCCGCTCGCTCAGCGTGACACCGCGCCTCGGCATCGAGGGAGAACCGCTGCGCGATCGGATGATCCTCCGAGCGGGCACGTACGTCGAACCCTCTCGCTACGACGGCGGAACCCCCCGGCAGCACGTCACGTTCGGCGGCGACGTGCGTCTCTTCCCGCTCGACTTCTGGGGTCTCTTGCCCGAGGCCAACTGGAAGGTGACCATGTCGCTCGATCTCGCGCCCAGGTACACGAGCGCCGGCCTGGGCATCGGCGAGTGGCACTGACTTCTAGGCCTTCCCGCTCGACTCTCCGGACGACGCACGGTGCGCTTCGGGCGGCAGGATCTGTCGGAGCTGCCACGCTTGGACGTGCAGGCGCGACTCCGCCGCCGAGAGGGCGTCGCGCACCGTCGCCGCCATGACGCAGGCGGTGATCACGACGACGACGCTGGTCAGCAGGAGGAACACCTGCGTCGGGACGGGCGGAAAGTGCAGCATGCCCGCGTGGATCGTGACGGCGTCCTGCCCGATCTCGTACGGCTGCGGCAAGACGTGCATCCACGACAGCGCGACGGGCACCACGATCTCGGCGACGCAGAGCGCCACGACGATCGGCCGCCGCGCGGGATCCGGCGGGACGAGGGTGAACATCATCCCGTAGATGACCGCCACTCCGGGCACGAAGAAGTACGGCCCGAAGAGCGCGGCCGTGCACGAGATCGCGAGCGACCCCGCGAGGAGGATGGGGACGCTCGCCTTGCCGTCGGGCGGCGGGCGCCGCGCGGAGGCGAAGCTCACGCCGGCGGCCAGGAGCCAGGAGGCCGTCACGACGGCGGTCGCGGCCCAACTCCGGACGCCCATCAAGACGGACAGCGGGGCGTAGAGAAACCAGGTGAGGAACGCGTATCCCGCGGCGCGGCCACCGGTCGCAAGGTGGGTCGTGTGCGCGTGCGAGAGCTCGGCCCGCGCCTCCGCCGGGAGGTCGCGCGGCGGGTCGGTGAGGAGGCGAACCAGCGTGCGCAGCGCGTCCGCGTTCGTCGGGTCGAACGTGATGGCCCGTCCCACTTCTTGGAGCGCGCGACTTCGGGAAACGGCCTCGTCGCCCTCGGAGGAGAGGGCGCGCTCGAGGTGCGCCGCCGCCGCCTGCGCGTGGTTGGCGGCGGTCTCGCGCCGCCGCTGCATGTCGCGGTCTCCGTCGAGGAATTGCTCCACCGCGTCGAGGAGCTCGCGGACGCTGGCGAAGCGATCGTCGCGCGACACCATCGTGGCGCGGACGCATATGGCGTCGAGCTCCGGGGGGATGTCACGTCCGGGCGCGCGCACGCTCGGCCTCGCGTTCGTCCCGAGCAGCGTCGAGGTGTACATGGCCTGCGCCGACCCGCGGGCGTGGAGCGGTTCGAGCGCCAGGAGCTCGAAGAGGATCGCCCCGAGAGCGTAGACGTCGGCGCGGGCGTCGACGTCGTCCCCCGTCACTTGTTCCGGCGCCATGAACCCTGGCGTTCCCATCGTCGCGCCGCGCTGTGTTTGACCGCTCGGCGTCGGTCCGTCGGCGGCCGGCCCGGGGATGTCGCCCGCGACGAGCAGCTTCGCCAGGCCCCAGTCGAGGACGTAGACCTCGCCGTAGTCGCCGAGCATCACGTTGCCGGGCTTGAGGTCGCGGTGGACGACGCCGCGCACGTGCGCGAAATGCAAGGCCTGGCACGCGGTCGCGAAGGCCACGAGGAGCTTGCGCCGCGAGTAGCGCCGCCGCGTGCTCTCGTCGCCGTCGCGCAGCCAAGTGACCACCTGCTCGAGGGTCGCGCCGCGCACCCGCTTCATCGTGAAGTAGACGTTGCCGTCGGGGTCGCGATCGAGGTCGTAGACGGGGACGATCGAGGGGTGCTCGAGCTGCCCCTGGACGCACGCCTCGCGCACGAAGCGAGCGACGAGATCCGCGCTCGGCGACGAATCGGCTCGGGTCGTCTTGAAGGCGATTTCACGACCGATTCGCAGGTCGCGGCACGATCGGACGACGCCCATCCCGCCCTCGCCGAGCTTTTCGCCGAGGTTGTACCGGAGAGCAAAGGAGGCTGCCTGAGGTTCGCTCTCGCCGGTGGGGTGCGCATCGGCGGACTCCGACGGCGCGGGCGACGGAATCGTCATGGTCTCGTCGGGAGACGACATCCCGGCATCGTACCTCGGGCGCGCAAGGTCAGTTCAGGCTGTCCTTGTCTCGCTTTTGCCCCTCGAGAAAGACCGCCGTGACCTCGCGCTCGAGCGCGGAGGAGAGCTCGGCGTCGACGCCCTCCATGGAGCCGGCCACCCGCTCGACGTTGCGCTGATAGACGAAGACCCGAACCCGGGGCGGCCCGCCGTTTTCTGCCGGAGGGTTGTCGAGGACGAGCGGCGCGCGCGGGTCCACCCCGTCGACGACGAGCTCCGCCCCGGGCAGGTCGACGACGTAGACTTCTGCCTCGCGGACGTAGCGGGCCAGCACTGCGTCGAGCCTCTCGAGCGCCGTTCGTACGATGACGGCGAAGGCGTCGGGGGTCGGCGCCCACGCGGGGGGCGGGCGCGCGGCGTCGATCGCCCGAGAACGAAGGAGCGCCTCGGTCGCCCCGCGGGAGTCGCCCTGCTCGTCACGGACGAGGCCGAGATAGTAGAGCGCGTCGCCGTTCTGCGGGTCGGCCTTGGCGGCTTGCTCGATGAGCGGGGCGGCCTTGTCGACCTGGCCGAGCTCGTACCAGGCCCTCCCGATGAGGAAGAGATACGTCGGCCCGCTGAATGGGCCGTCGGGGAGCATCTTCATCGCGCGCTTGGCCTCCTCGTAGTCGGCTTTCGCCATCAGCGCGTCCACCTTGAGGAGGACACAGTCGGCGAGCTCCTCGTCGGTCTCGGCATAGTCGAGGGCCTCGTCGATCTGCGCCACGGCGCCTTCGTAGTCCTCGAGCGGGGTGATCATCACCTCGGCCGCGTTGAGCATCGCCTCGAAATACGTCTCGTCGAGCGCGATCGCTTGGCGATAGTGGTCGAGGGCCTCCTCGGCCTCGCCCTCGAGCGCGGCGGCGAAGCCGAGCAGGTTGTGCACCTCGGGCGACTGCGGATCGAGCTCCATGGCGCGCTTGGCGCAGGCCGTGGCGCCCGCGCCGTCGCCCTTCTGGGCGAGGTCCCATCCGCGGTCGAGGTGGGCGGTGAGCTGATCCTCCATGGGGCGACGCGCGCGCTTCGAGGCAGAGGACGGATGGAACCGCGTCGCGCTGCACGCATGTGTGCCGGACCGCGACCGCGCCGTCAAGCGGCTCACGGGCACTGCGGCGGTTCCGCCTTGGGCCCTTCGCACGTGCCCGGGCCGCGTTCGTGGACGATGACCCGGGTGCCCGGGTGGTCTTTGCTCGCGTAGACGGCATGCCAACCGTCGGGAAGCTGCGGATCCGTCCATCCGAAGAGGGCCTTCGCGTCCCAGGGCGCGAGGTTCACGCAGCCATGGCTCTTCACGAAGCCGAACGCCGCGTGCCAGAAGGCGCCGTGGAGCGCGTAGCCCGCGTTGAAGTATTCGATGTACGGTACGTCCTCGATCGAGTAGGGCCCGTCCGCCGCCGTGTCGGCGTCGCCGTCCATGGTCGCCGCGATGTGCTTCTCCCGGATGTGGAAGGAGCCGGGGGGGGTCTCGTGCTCGTTGCGGCCGCTCGAGACGAGGGTCGCGAAGACGGCCGTCGTCCCTTCGAACGCGACCAGCGTCTGACGCTTCAGGTTCACGTCGATCCACTTCTCGTGCTCGCCCAGCGGGATCGGCGTCTTGCCCGGCTCGGTCCGGGTCGCGTCGGTCGAGCGCAGCCACCAGCCGTCGTCGGTCTCCCAGTAGTCGTACCCGGCGACGCGCGCGGTCTCGCCCGTGAGCCCCACCGCGTCGAACCGATCCAGGATCCCCTCGGCGACCGTGGCGTGCTTGTGGTCCGCGTCCAGCGTCCATTTTCGCGCGTGCGGCCAGAGGACGAACCCGACGGGCAGCTTGTCGATCCTGCGGGCTGGGACGTTCTTGGTGGGGAAGGTGGCTTCGTCCTTGCCGAGCCAGACCCCGTGGTAGTCGGTGATCGGCTTGGCGATGATGATTCGATCGGCAGGCGCGGTGAGGCCGCCTACCGTCTTCCACCAGCGGGCGCCCGCCGCGTCGAGCTGGTGATCGAGCGAAAGGTAGAAACCCTTGACCATCCGGCGAGCGACAGGCCCCGTCTCTTGCAGGTCCTCGAGCGTGATTGAGGGTGGTCCCCCGTCGGGGACCTCCCGCTCCCACCACGGCGTGTCCGGCCCGGCGTCGCTGGCGTCCTCGCCGATCGCGAGGCCCCCGGCTCCTGCGTCCGGGATGGCCGCTGCGCTCGCCTCGTCGTCGGACGCCTTCGCCTTTCTGGGCCGGAAGAGCCACGGCTCGAGCTTCACGCGCTGCGCGTGCGAGGGGATCTGCCGGTAGAGCGGCGTCCCGTTGGCGACGTTGATGCCGTAGGTGTACGGGAGCGGACCGTCGAGGTCCGGCGGCTTGATCTGCTTGAGCTTCGGATGGTCGAGGTCGAGCGTGACGTATTTGCCGCAGACGAAGCCGCCCGCGACGAGCTCGTACCAGCCCTCGGGGCAGTTGGGCTTCGTGTGCGCGTCCTGGATGACCGGCGCCTTCTCGCCGTAACGCATGTAGCCGAGGCGGGTCGAAGTCGACTTGGTCTCGCGCTCGCCGTGCCGCTCGGGAAAATCCATCTCGGTCCAGATGGGCGCCTGAAGGACGGTGGACTCGATGAAGGGTCCCTCGTACGGTCCGGCGTCGGCGGGTGGGGCGGCGGCCACGCTAGGGGCCGCGCTGGGCGCCCCGGACGCCGAGGGGGGGGGCGGAGGCTGGGGCCGCGCAGGAAGGGACGTACGCTTCTCTTGGCACCCGACCCCCGCGAGCGCGAGAGCGAATGGAAAGACGCGTCGCAAGAGCATGGCCCTACTCGAAGACTTAGTAACGCGCCGGAGGTCTGTCGAACCAGTTCTCGTCCGCGGGGTGAGTCCGCACGCTCGGGCGAAAAGAGAGATCGGACTGCGGGCACCGATGTCCAGTATGCGCCGGCCGTTGCGGCCCTGGGTGGGTGTGCGTTCCACGTCCGTCGTTCCCCCCAACGCTCGCGCGGCTCGAGCGAATTCCCGGCGATGCGGTGCTACGACTCGCGTCGTGAGGCCCGGCTCCCGTGGTTGAGGCGCAGCCGAGCAGGCTCGGCGAGGGCGCGGCCCAGGGGGCGCCGACGGCCCCGCATGCAACGCCACGGACGAAGAGGGGCAGGCGCACAGGACCCGAGCGGTTCTGGTCCAGATGGCCCGCACGGGTTGCGCTGGTGGTGTCGATGCTCGTTTCGGGGGCCTCGCACTGCGCCGTCGTGCCCTTCGACGTCCCGCACCCCTTCGAGGTTCGAGACGTGGAGGGGGAGGCCGCCATTCCGGTGGACCTGCTGTCGCCCGAGCCGCCGCCGCCCCCGGCCCCCGAGGAGTCCCCGCCGGCCGCTCCCGATCCCGAGCCGAAGGCGAAGGCGGACCTCGGGCCGGGCCCACGGACCGACGCGGGGCCGGTCGACGCGGGGCGTGGGGACGCGCGAGCGCCGGCCGACGCCCAGACCGACGACGCGGGGCAACCGGACGCGGCCCCGGTCGAGGGTGGATTGAGAGACGCCGCGGGCGGGCCTCTCGATCTGGACGGGGCGCTCGCCTCGGTCGATGGGGGCGGCGGGCCGCGCGATCCCGAGGCCATCGTCGGCGGCGTCGGCGCGGTCCAGGCCGACGTGGTTCTCGTGATGCTGCTCGTGAACGCCGAGGCCATCCGCTCGAACGTCGCGGGCGCGAGGATGGGATATCTGCTTCGCGGCATCCCCCAGTGGGACGAGTTCATGTCGGGGACGGACATCAATCCGGTCCGCGACACCGATTGGGTCATCATCAGCGGGCCTTCGCTCGTGAACACGTCGCGCGACGTCGTGCTCGTCCATTACTCGGTTCCGGACGAGGTGGTCGATCGGGCGATCAAGGTCGTGAGCCGCAAGTACGATCACGGCGGACCGTTCGACGCCGGGGTCCGCGGCGTTCGCGCGACCCTCGCGCACGCCGATCGGGCGGAGCGGGTGATTCTCAGGGCGAAGGAGCACCTGCTTGCCGTGGTGCCGCCGACCATCGCCCAGAAGGTGGCGCGTCAGCTGGCGACCGGGAACGTCCAGGCGAAGATCGAGCCCAAGGTGGCGGTGTACCTCCGCCTCGTCAATCCGCACCACCCGTTCCCGGAGATCCCGGACGCGATCACCGAGCTGCGGATGCGCGTCGTCGCCCGGCCCGATCAGGGGGCCGACGTCTTCATCGAAGGCGACGCGAAGGACGCCGCGTCCGCGACGCAGGCGGCCGGGGAGGTGGCGCGTGTCCTTCGACGGCACAACGACGCGCTGACGTCGATCATGACCCACGGTCTCTTGGACCGGGCGGAGGTGACCGCCGACGGCGATCGCGTCAAGGTGCACGTGCTCGCCACGCTCGACCACATCTCGACGCTCATGACGCTGGTGGGCGCGTTCCTCGGGGTGCAGCCGCCGGAAGGCGCCGGCCCGCCCTCGACCGCCGCGGCGCCGAACAACCAACGTTGACAGGGGCCCCGTTTTCTTGTTTTTCCCATCCGCATGCGCCTCGTCGCCGCGATCGGGATCGCTCTCGTCTTTTTGGGATGCTCCAAGCGCGTGGAGGAGATCACGAGCGACTACAAGCCGGCGCAGGCCGCGCCGCTGCCCCCGGCGCCGACGAAGCTCGAGACCGAAGACGAAACCGTGGGCGAGGGCCGCGGGGCCAAGACCGGCGACACGGTGCACGTCCAGTACACCGGGACGCTGACGAACGGCACCAAGTTCGACAGCTCGTACGACCACGGCGGCGAACCGTTCAAGTTCACGTTGGGCAAGGGAGAGGTCATCAAGGGCTGGGACCAGGGCGTCGTCGGCATGAAGGTCGGCGGCAAGCGCAAGCTGAGGATCCCCGCCGCCCTCGGCTACGGCGCGAACGGCAGTCCGCCCAAGATCCCACCCGACGCCGGCCTCGTCTTCGAGGTCGAGCTCGTGTCGATTGACTAGCTCCCCCGACCGGCGGCGATGGCTTCGGCGAGCGCCTCGGCGGCGCGCGGGTCCGCAGGTCCGAGGCGCAGCGTCCGCACGCTCGAGCGAAGCGAGAGAGCGGACGACGCACCCGCCGGCGGCGGCTCGTTCACCCGGAGGAGCACGAACGCGCGGCGGCGCGAGCGATCCACGTCGACCCCGTGGATGGCGCGCCAGGGCGTGCACGATCCGGCGAACGTGACGCCCCGCGCGTCGACGGCCACGTCGAGGGGGATGGTCTCGGAGGTGCCGTAGGCCGACAGGCCGAAGAGGGCCAGGATGGCGGTGGCGATCGAGACGAAGACCACGCCGACGCGATGATGCAAGTACTCGTACGCGCCGCCGAGGACCGTCATCGCGAAGGCTGTGACGACCATCGCCGCGGCGCAGCCGTAGAACGCGCCCGCCGAACCGACGCGGAAGTACCTCCGGGGAAGCTCGCTCGCGGGCATCGGCTGCGTGCGCGGGGTGGACGCGTCGAACCGGCTCGGCCTCGGCGCGACGGCCCCGTGCCGGAGGGCGTGCCGGAGCATCCAGACGAACCCGACGGCCATGACGACGACCAGGACCGTCGCGAGCAGCTGCAGCCCGTCCGTCGAGATGACCGCGTCGAAGGCGCCATGAACGAGGGCCGCGAGCGCGATCCATCCCGCGACCCGGGTCTTGCGCGAGACGAGCGTCCGGCCGAGGGCGTAGCCCCAGATGGTGCCGAAGAACATGTGCGCCGGGACGGTCATGAAGGCGCGCGCGGCGACGACCACGCCCGACATCCTCCCGACCGCGAAGTACTTGACGTTCTCGACGGCCGCGAACCCGAGCGCGGACGCGCATCCGTAGATGATCCCGTCGACGGGTTCGTCGAACTCCCTGCGGTGGCCGGCGAGCGACCACGCGGCGAGAAACTTCGACCCCTCCTCGGACAAGCCGACGACGACCGCGAACACGAGGATGCCAATCGGCAGCGCCCACGCCTGCCCGCCGAAGGTCATGAGCGACGGATCGAGCCAGGGCGTGGCCGAGGCGCACGCGAGCTCGAGGAGCGCCGCGGGCACGATGGCGAGCCCGCCGAGGCCGAAGGTCGCGACGACGAGCCACATCGGTTCCGGTCGGGCGCGGTCGAAGCGTCGGACGAAGAACAGCCATCCGAAGGACACGACGAACGGCAGGACGGCGCACGCTGCCGACAGCCCGCGCCGGGGGCCGAGCCGCTCGAGCGACGCGCGACGCATGGGCGGCAGGACCGGCGAGGAGAGCAGCATTCGAGCGTGCTCCGCCCGCGTGTACGCGGCGAGGTCCTTGCCGAAGTCGAGGACGAGGGGGCGCGCCAGCGCGTCGGCCACGGGCAGGGCGGCGAGCAATGTCCGCCCCCGGGCGATGGCGACGCGGCCCTGGGGATGCGTCGTGCGTTCGGCGGCGATCGGATCGAGCGAGCCGGTCGCGAAGGTCATCGCGAGGGCGCGTCCGCTGCGAGCGCGGTCGATCGACACGAAGGCCGCCGAGCCGATGCCGAGGTCCGCGAGGGCGGGTGTCTGCGCGACGTGGGTGCGCCAATCACCGCCGTCCAACCGCTCCGCGAACGCCACGTGCCGGGCGTCGAGTCTCGCGTCCGTGACGGTTCGCGCGATCGCGTCGGGGGGGCCCTGCCACCATCGATCGGTCCGGCCGTCGGGCAACGGCGCGCTCATCGGCCGCAAGCCTGCCGTGTTCGGCGGCGCGATGACGACGTCGTCGTCGAGGCGATACGCCTCGATCCCGCCGCGCCACGTGACCAGCGAGTCGACCGTCGCCGCGCCGTCCGCGTCGATGACCACCCGCACGGCGGCGTCGCCCGCGGCTTCCACGTCCGCCGTGATCTGCGCGGCCGACAGGCGCGCCTTGACGGCGGCGGCGACGAGTTCGGACCCCGGCGCGGCGCCGTTCGTCGGGTCCGGCTGGACGGCGTAGACGAGCGCGGCATCGTTGCTCCCGGGGAGGGCCGGGCCGCACCCCGCGAGCGCCAAGACGCACGCGGCAAAGAGGATGAACGCGTCCCTGACGACCGCCATGCGGCATGGTATGGGTCTTGGCCCTCGCTGGGTATAGCCATGCTCGCACCGCCGCCGTCGCCCGACTTCGGAGATCCCCGCGCGCTCTACGTCGTGTCGGCGATCGTCGGCGCAGGGTTGGCGATCTGGGTCGCCCTCGTGCTCTGGCGGTCGCCGCGCGCCTGACGCCTAGGTGCCCGTCGCCTCGGGCAGCCCCGCGGCGCGCCGAACGCCGCGGATGACGTAGTCGGCGTACGTCTTGGGCGCGTCCACC
>Ga0070735_10003377_pt1 | contig 14034 bp, 13 predicted proteins | sample Coa_R1_FD_66443 | JGI IMG/M metagenome (GOLD analysis project Ga0070735, IMG submission 66443) | Surface soil microbial communities from Centralia Pennsylvania, which are recovering from an underground coalmine fire - Coalmine... | ecosystem: Environmental > Terrestrial > Soil > Unclassified ...
AACGGTAGCTCAGCGCCGGCGCCTGGGCGATCGTCACCCATACGCAAAGCCCTCGATACCGCGAACTGCCAGCGTATCCTCGATGTCGCCGGACAGGAAGTGCTCGGCGGCTTCCAGCCGCCGTAGGGTAGCATCCAGGTGCGCGAGCGTCAGTCCCTGCACGAAACGATGGGCCGCCTCGCCGGAAGAGAGCTCCGCGATCGGCCGCATCTTCTCCGGTATCCAGGCGGCCTCACCGGGGAGTGACATAGCGCGCAACGCCTCGTGCGCACCTTCGACATCGTCAATGAAGTGCTGATGATCGGCCCGACGCATGACGATCAGCCGCTTCGGTCCCGGCGTCCGTTCGAACAGCTCGATCACGCCACGTAGCGGGATCGGGACATCGTTCTCTGCCGCCAGATACAACGTCGGCACTTCGCGCCCCCAGGCGAAGGTCAGCTGCAAAGGAAGCACTCCCGGCAGAGGATGGCTGCTGCCACCGGGCGCCAGCGCCACCACCGATTGCACCCGCGGGTCGATCTCAGGCGTCGCCAGCACTGTCCAGCCACCGAAGCTATGCCCAACCAGGCCAATGCGTGCCGCGTCGAGCTCGAGACCAGCAACTTCTTCAGAAGCCTGACCCGCCAGCAGGTAGTCGAGGAGGAACTGCACGTCCGGCACCCGGGCCGCAATCACGGCGTCGACCCGCCTCGCACGTTCGCTTGCGCTTTCACCGGCACGAGCGCTCAGCTCCGGCGCCACGACCTCGGAGTGGTCCATAGCCGCGACGACATAGCCGTAACTCGCCAGGTGATCGCACAGGAAGCTGGACGACCGCCGGTTCCCGCCGCTGAAGTGAGAGAAGACAACCAGCGGGTACGTTTCCGACCCTGCCGGAGCGGTGCACAGCTCGCCGGCATCAGTCGAATGATTGCCCTCCCCGGCGCCCGCCGGATACCAGATTTCGCACGGGAATCGCCGGTTTCGGCGCCGATCAAGCGCCTCGAAGGTATGCGCAACGACGGAGAAAGGGCCTCGCGCGTATGGATCGTATGCGGCGCTCTCCATGCCTGCCCTACTCGCTCCTGGGATCTCGCCCGCCTTACTGACCTGCTCTCTGATGGGTACGGAGGATAATTGCTGGCGCTTAGGGATCCCGGTGGTTGCTTCCCCAGCTTACCCACGTCATCGCGCACGCTGCTTCAAGGGTTCGACTCCGAGCGGCACCGCGCCGATCGTGTATTCCCGGAATCTCAGGAAGGACTGGCATGTCGGTCGAAGACAACATAGCTGTTGTCCGCGGACACCTCGACTCCCTCAGCAGCGGTGATGTCGAGGGAGCTGTCGCGTGCTGGGCGCCCGTGGCGCAAAATCACGGCCATCCGGTTAACGGGGATGCGATACACCGCGTCATGGAGAGCCTGTGTGCGCTGCGCGAGCGCCATACCATCGAGGAGATCGTGGCCACTGGTGACGCGGTCGTCTGTCGCACGACCTGCCAGGGTGTGCACGCTGCGGCGCCCGAGCTCCCGGGAAACGGAGGCATCCTGGTCGGCGTACCGCCGACGCGCAGAGAGTACATAGTGCAGCGCATCCACATTTTTCACGTCAAGGATGGGCTGATCGTTGCGCACTTCGCGAATCGCGACGACCTGGGTATGGCACGCCAGCTCGCCTTCCGGATTGAGCCGCCTGAGCCGCTGCCCTAGATGCGCATCGCGAGCATTGCCGACCATCTCGACCTGGTCGAAACCATCGCCCGCTGGCACTGGGACGAGTGGGGGCATACCGATCCCGGCGGGTCGGCGGACGAATGGACGGCACGGTTGCGCACGTTTACGAGCCGTGACCGCATCCCGACGATGTTCGTGGCGCTCGAAGGTCAGGACCTTCTGGGCTCGGTCACACTGAACGAGCATGACATGAGCACGCACCACGATCTCACTCCCTGGCTATCCGGTGTATACGTCAAACCGGATGCGCGGGGCCGCGGTGTGGCCTCGGCGTTGGTCCGCCACGCCATGGATCGAGCCGCGGCGATTGGCATCGACCGTCTCTATCTCTATACCAGGTCGGCCCGTGGACTGTACGAGACGCTGGGCTGGCGCACCATCGCCGCCGACGAGTACGAGGGCCGGCTGGTGCACATCATGGTGGCCGAGCTCGCAGCAGATTCGCCCCCGACGCAGGTACCTACTGCCACTGGAAGCGGCGGGAGCCCAGCAGCACCGCTGCCAGCGCCCAGGCCACCACGATCGGCAGATCCCAGCCGGTGTCGCCCAGCCCTTGACCTCGAGTCCAGACCGTCTGCAAGGCATCGTTGAGCCGTTCGGAGGGCAGTATCTCCGCGACGTGGCGCAGTCCGGAAGGGAACTGGTCGAGCGGGATGAAGACGCCGCCGAGGAAGGAGAGCGCCAGGTAGAAGAGGTTCGACACCGCGACTGAGGAATCCGGTTTGACCAGACCGCCCAGTACGATGCCGAGCGTGGCAAAGGAGAAGATCCCGACCGCCAGGATGAAGAGGCCGGCGAAGACATTGCCGTAGACATGCGCCTTGTAGCCCAGCGTCCCGACCAGGATCAGGACGGCGATGACGGCGGCGATCAGCACGGCGCCGGCAACCACCTTGGCTCCGATCAGGGCGGTCCGCGGCAGCGGTGTCACGCCGAGCCGCTTGAGAATCTTGGTGTCGCGTTCCGTGGCAAGGTTTACCGCCAGCGTGCCGAGGGCCGAGGCCATGATGGCGTAGACGGCGTAGCCGGGGACCAGATAACTGATGTAGGAGATATCGGTCCCTTTGACCTTCTGCGCGCCGTACAGTGCCCCAAAGAAGGCCAGGAACATCACCGGCAGGAGGAGCGAGAAGACCACCGCCTCGCGTCGCCGCAGCCAGAGCAGAATCTCGATCCGCGCCTGCTTGAGAAAGGGCGTTATCAATCGCGCACCGCCTCCCCGGTCAGCTGCAGAAACACATCCTCGAGGGTTGCGCCGGTTACCCGCAAATCAGAGATCTCCGTCCCGGTGCGGTGCCGCCAGGCAGCGAGAGCCTCGATGGTATCCAGCGCGTTGGACGTGGTCAGGAGATGCTCGCCGGCCCGGGCGCTCCGGGCGCTCGTCACACCCGGCAGGGTGTGCAGCGTCCCATCCTCGATCGGCGGCGTCACGGTGAAGGTCACTACCTCGGCCGATGCACCGGACATCAGCTCCGCCGGCGTCCCGAAGGCGACGAGCTTCCCGTGGTCGATGATGGCGACGTGGTCGGCCAGACGCTGCGCCTCCTCCATATAGTGCGTGGTCAGAAGCACCGTCACCCGCTGCTGCCGCAGCCGGTCAATGATTTCCCAGGTCTGCAGGCGCGCCTGCGGATCCATCGCGGCGGTCGGCTCGTCGAGGAAGGCCACCTGGGGATTGCCGGCAAGCGCCAGTGCCAGCGACAGACGCTGTTTCTGGCCACCCGACAGATTGCCGAAGAAGCTGCCGATCTGGTGCTCCAGGCCGACCAGACGGATCAACTCCGCGGGGTCGGCCGGGCGCCGGTAGTAGCTGCAGAAGAGGTCGACCGCCTCACCGACCTTGATCCGCTCGTAGAGCGCGGTCTGCTGCAGCATCAGGCCAATCTGCTCCCGCATGTCACGCCCGTGCCGTACCGGATCGAAGCCCAGCACGCGTACCGTTCCGGCGTCCGGCCGGCGGTAGCCTTCCAGAATCTCGACCATGGTGGTCTTGCCGGCGCCGTTTGGACCGAGCAGGGCGAAGATCTCGCCGCGCCGCACCTCGAAGCTCAAACCGTCGACGGCACGGATGGAGCCATACGACTTGCGCACGTCTTCCACACTGATTGCCATCTCACCACGCTCCGCTTCCGCGGTGGCGACCGGGACCGCGTCGGTGCGGTCCATCATCCCGGACCGGAGAGCGTGGTCGTTCCCTGGTGCATCCACGTCCTGATTCTCGGCTGTCGAGTGGCGGTACCGCCAGTGTGAGGTGCTGGCATGCTGCTTGCCACATCAGACATCGGAAGTACCGGTAGCCATTCACATCACTGCCGGTCGGTAGGAGGTGCAGACCATGCCACGTGGCGACAAATCCAGCTACACCGACAAGCAGAAGCGGCAGGCCGAGCATATCGAAGAGGGCTACGAGCGCCGCGGAGTGTCCGAGGACGAAGCGGAGCGCCGCGCCTGGGCGACCGTCAACAAGCAAACCGGCGGGGGAAAGAAGAGCGGCTCAGGCCGAAAGCAGAGCTAACCGCACCGGCGAGATCCTAACGTCGACTGTATGGCAGAGCGGAAGCAACCGGCGGTGTGAGCGCGACGGGGAGTGACCCACGAGCCGGCTCGCCTTCCAGCAGCACCCTGAGTGTGGCGTGCAGTGAGGCGTCGCACGTGCTGTAGCTACAGACCCGGGCGGTTGCCCGGGAGAAGAGTGGCAGGGCGTACGGCGAGCCCATCGATACCACGGTGGTCGGCACGCCGGTCCCGGCCATCGCTCCGGCCAGGGAGACGAGCTCGTCGCTCGCCAGCACGGCTTCCGGATCGAAGCTTTGCACGCGGTTGAAGTGCAGCAGTGCCGCCCAATCCGCCGCCGCGGCGCGGGCGCGGGCCGTGTCTATCTGACCGGCATCGGGCATCGGGTCAACCATCAGGACGTCGACATCCTGCCGGCCCAGCGCAGTCAGCGCCGCCCGCAGCTGGACCTCGACGGCGGGGCCGAAACGCCGCGCCATGCGAGTCGCAACGATCAGAGCCCGGTCCCCGGGCTTCATCAGTGTGCCATCCACCAGTGTGATGGAAGCAGCCGCGATCCGTTCCGCCACCGCCGCGTGCAACGGCGTGCCGATGCTCACCTGCGCCACTTCCGGCTGAATGGCCCGGGGATGGGCCGGCGATCCATCGGGCCCCGGACCGAAGATCCGCAGCTTGACGGTACGCACACGCTCCACCGCTTCGGACACGCGGGACTCCGAGAGGCGGCCCTCACGGTGAGCGCGATCCAGCGCCTCGTACGCCGCGTCCCACTGATCGGTGAGCACCAGGTCACACCCGGCCTCGACCGAGCGCACGACGGCCGCGCGCCCGTCAAAGTTATGGGCGATGGCGTGCATGTTCATGCAGTCGGTGACAACCGCGCCCTGAAAGCCAAGCTCCTCGCGGAGGAGATCGGTCAGGATCGGGCGCGAGAGCGTGGCCGGAATCCCGGGTGCAGGATCGAGCGCCGGATACGCCACATGCGCCGTCATCAGGAGCGGAACGCTGGCGGCAATCGCCTGCCGGAACGGCGCCAGCTCCACGGCCTCGAGGCGGTCTCGAGGTTGGGCCAGCGTCTCCAGATCGAGGTGAGAATCTTGCCTGGTATCACCGTGGCCCGGGAAGTGCTTGCCGATCGGCAGGACGGTCGATCCGTTGCCGCTCGCGCCGCCATGGTCAGGGAGTGGGGGAGCCATCAGCTCCCGCAGGAACGCACTGCCCAGCCGGCCCACCAGCTCCGGGCTGCCTCCGAAGGCGCGAGTATTGATGATCGGGTTGGCGGGATTGACGTTCACGTCGAGCACCGGCGCGGCGATCGTGTTGATACCGCAGGCTCGTGCCTCCGCCGCGGTCACCCGCGCCGCCTCGCAGGTCAGCTGTGGATCACCGGCCGCGCCCAGCGCCATGGCGGTGGGAAGGAGCGTCGCCCCTCCCATGACCAGACCCACTCCTGCCTCGGCATCGACGCCGATCAGTAGGGGCTGCGGTGAGGATGCCTGGAGCCAGTTGATGAGCGCCGCGGTCTCGGTTGCGCTCCGCATCTCGGTCGGCAGGAGCCACACGCCACCGATCCGGCCCTCGCGCGCCGCTCGCGCCGCCGGCTCCAGGTCGTCGCGCGATGTGATGAACGCCCAGATGAGCTGTCCTACGCACTCGCTCATTCGCTACATCTCCCTCGATCTCTCCGCACTCAGGTCAGGAACGATGTGCCGGCCGGCGGGGCGGTCGACTCACGCACCACCAGACTGGCCGAAAGCTCTATCCGCGTCGCGTCGAGGTGCTGGCCCTGCAGGAGGCGGTACAGCACGTCGACTCCCATCCGGCCCAATCCCTGCAGTGGCTGCCGCACGGTCGTCAGCGGCGGTACGGTGATCGACGCCAGCTCCACGTCATCGAAGCCGACGATCGACAGGTCGTGCGGCACGCTCAGTTTGCGCTCGCGCGCGGCACGGACCACGCCAACCGCCATGGCGTCATTCAGGGCGAAGATCGCGGTGGGACGGTGCGGCAGGGCAAGCAGCTCGTGCGCGGCCCCCAGGCCACCGTCGATCGACCAATCGGCCTCGCGCACCAGTGTGGGAACGATCGGCAGGCCCGCCGCCAGCAGCGCCGCCTGGTAGCCGGCTACCCGGTCGGCGCTGGCACGCGCCTCGCCGCGACCAGCGATCAGGCCGATGTGGGTGTGTCCCAGCCCGATCAAATACTCCGTGGCGGCTTTGGCACTGGCCCAGTTGGTCGTCGCCACGGCCGGTATGCCGTTCGGCACCGGCGTTATGGGATCGATGATGACCACCGGATACCCGTCACTCACCAGCGTCTGCAGATCGGCAGGAACCTCGCTGTTCAGAATGAGGAGTGCGCCGTCGGTGGTTCCCTGGAGGAGACGCTGTGAGAGCGGGCCATCACGCATCGCAGCGTCGTCGCCGGGACAGATGACCAGGCGGGCATCTCGGTCTCGCAACGCCTCGACGGCGCCCGTAATGATCGCCGTGACGTAATCTCCCCGCACCTCCGGTACCGACAAGGCGATCAGCTGCATGCGCCGCCCGGTGCGACCGTCGCCGCGCCGCGTCACGCTGTAGCCGAGCTCCCGCGCCGACCGAAGCACCTCATCCCGCGTTACCGCCGACACATCCGGGTGGTCGTTCAACACGCGGGATACCGTGGCAATCGACACACCCGCCTGCTGCGCGATGTCCTGAATCGTCACGCGGCCCCCGGATCCATTGCCCAGGTCGCGCTCGCGCCTGCTCACGTATCGCTCCCTCTCAGCTGCCGCCACGCGGTGACAGCGCGCGGTTTAATCGTCGCCACCGGCGCTTCCGGTTGGAAATCTTTTCTGTAAATTTCCGGTACGCCTCTACTATACCCGCTCGGTTTCGGCTTGTCTAGCACCAGTTTTCCGGGATGCCCGGCTGCGTGATCTCCGGGAAGTATAGCGATCCGCCGAATCCACTGCACGCGGCCCTCTTCCGGCGGCTCCGCATACCACAACCGGGGCAACCATGGCGCCGGATCGAGGCGCCGTCTCGCGGCCGTGGCCGCCAAGGCAGCACCTTTGGGCGCCGAGCGACGCACAGGGCAGAACCGGAAACGACCTGTGCCCGAATTTCCCCGTTGACAGGATGTACCGTGCCTGCTATTGTGTTACCGGGAAGTGTGCTGAAAATTACAGGCATTATCCGGTAGAACATACCCGGCCAGACGGCCGGAAGTGCGATGGATGAAGGAGGTGACTTCAGCACAGGCAGCGTGTCCCCGTTCCGAGGGTTTCAAATAGGTCCGAGTTGCGCGGCCGGGTCCGGAGCGAACCGCCGCGCCAGTCTCCAAGGAAGGAGCCCGCAAGTGACACCCAGGTTGCGCCCCATCTCGTCCTTCCGGCCACTGCTGGCGGCCGTACTCGCGCTGTCGTTCATCGTGATGCCAACGGCCGGACCGGGCAGCCTCACGGGGCGGGCGGTTGCGGCCTCGCCGAAGTACGTCACCACGTATCAGAACGGCTTCAGCACCTTTACCCGGAACTTCAATCCATTTCAGACCGCCACCCGCCTCGACTTCACGCAGGGCGGCATCTACGAGCCGCTGATGATCTTCACCACCGCCGGAAAAGGCCACGTCTACCCGTGGCTGGCGACGCACTACAAGTGGCTCAACCATAACAAGTCGGTACTAGTCACAATCCGGAGTGGGGTGCGGTGGTCGGATGGCACGCCCTTCACGCCGGCTGATGTGGTCTTTACCTTCAACTACGGCAGGAAGTACAAGGTAGCCGACGAGACTGGGCTGATGCAGAGCGGTCAGGTCACCCGGGTGTTCCAGGTCGGCAGTAACCAGGTCCAGTTCAACTTCAGCACGGTCAACACCACCGTCCTGCCACAGCTGCTTTCGACCAATGTGATGATCATTCCGCAGCACATCTGGTCGAAGATCAGCAACCCGGACACCTGGACCAACCCTCACCCGGTCGGCACCGGACCCTTCACCCGGATCGTGAGCTTCTCCAGCCAGGAGTTCATCCTCGGCCGGAACCCCTACTACTGGCAGAAGCTGGCCTACGACGGGATCAGGGTCCCGGCGCTCGCCAGCAACGACGCCACGCTGGCGGCGGCGGTGAGTGGCGAGCTGGACTGGACCGCGAACTTCTTTTCCAACGTGCAGCAGACCTACGTCGCCCACGATCCGGCGCACTTCCACGCCTACTACGGCAACGTCGCCTATCCGCTGGGGCTCTACGTCAACGACGAACAGTACCCGTTCAGCCTCTATCCCCTGCGTGAGGCGATGAGTCTGGCAATCGACCGCGGCAAGATCAGCACCATCGCCGAGCAGGGCAACGAGCCGGTCGCGGACGCGCTCGGCGTGGCCCGCCTCTATCCCGCCTGGGTTGATCCCAAGCTCAAGGCACAGGCCAAGAATCTTGCGACCTACGATCCCGGCAAGGCAAAGCAGGTGCTCACCGCGGCGGGCTTCACCTACAAGGGCAGCGACCTCTACGACCCCAAGGGGAATCGCGTCAGCCTGAACCTCAGCTGTCCATCTGGCTGGAGCGACTGGGTCGACAGCATGACCATCATCCAGCAGGATCTGCAGGCGATCGGGATCGACGCCAACTTCACTCAGGCCGATGCCGGATCCTGGCTGGATAAGCGGTCGAAGCGCCTCCTCGACGGCTTCTTCTGGTCACCACTGGGAGGAATCAGCCCGTACGACAATTTCTTCCGCTACATGTCCAGAAGCTCCTACTTCCCGGTCGGGCAGAACGCGCTCGCCAGCGGGCTCGCCAACCTGTCCGGCTGGACGAATGGCCAGGCCGACACCCTGCTGCGGCAGTTCCGGCAGACCTCCAACCACAAGACTCAACTGGCCATCATGTACAAGCTGGAGAAGATCCAGCTCAATAGCCTTCCCTACATCCCGACGGTGTACGCACCGTACTGGTACACCTACAGCACGAAGCACTTCACCGGCTTCCCCAACAAGGCAAACAACTACGCGAACGGATCGACCTACCTCTACCCGGACAACGTGAAGGTCCTCACCACCATCAAGCCCGTCAAGTAGGTGCCCGCGGGCGCCGGCCCGGGAGGAGCACCCCGGGCCGCCCGCCTCCGGCCCCCATTTCAGTAGCTCCTCCATGCTGTTCCGCCGGGCGAGTGATTCCAGGGCTTCGCTCGCCCGGCGCCAACGCGCCATAATTGCGCTACCGCGTGCGCCGACCTGGACGGGGCAAGGAGACGCTGCCATGTCGTATCTGATCCGCCGGCTGGGCTTCTACCTGGTGGCGTTCTGGGTTGCCATCACGGTCAACTTTCTCCTGCCCCGCTTCCTGCCGGGTAACCCGATCGACTATTTCATGCTGCGCTATCAGAATCAGCTGGCGGCCAACCCCCATCTGCTCGACTCGCTGCGCCCGGCCTTTGACTTCAAACACCAGTCGCTGCTCGTTCAGTACGCCGAGTACCTCAAGAACCTGGCGCATCTCGACTTTGGCGTCTCCTACAGTCAGTTCCCGACGCCGGTCAACCAGATCGTGGGTCAGGCGCTGCCCTGGTCGCTCTTCCTGGCCGGCCTCTCCACGCTGCTGGCCTTCACCATCGGAACCTTTCTGGGCATCGTTGCCGCGTGGCGCCGCGGCGGCACGGTCGACGTGGCAGTCACGCCCTTCACCATGTTCACCCAATCGTTCCCCGCGTTTTTCGTTGCCATGCTCATCCTCTACTTCATCGGCGTGAAGGGCGGCTGGTTCCCGATCAACCACTCGTACGGCGAGGGCACTCAGCCGGGTCCGAATCTGCCGTTCATCGCGAGCGCGCTGCGGCACGCAGCCATGCCGGTGATCGCCCTGCTGCTCTCCAGCGTCGGCGGCTGGCTTCTGGGCATGCGGAGCGTCATGATCAACACGCTCTCGGAAGACTACATTGCCATGGCTCAGGCCAAGGGACTGTCGAACCGGCGCGTCATGCTGCTGTACGCCGCGCGGAATGCGCTCCTGCCGCAGGTCACGAGCTTTGCCATCGTCCTCGGGTACGCCATCACCAGTCTGGTTCTCATCGAGAACGTCTTCGCCTATCCCGGGCTGGGCTATCTCATGGTGACCTCGGTCCAGGCCACCGACTACCCGCTGATGCAGGCCATCTTCTTCCTGCTCACCGTCGGCATGCTGACCGCCAACCTCATCGCCGATTTGCTCTATGCGGTGCTCGATCCACGAGCAGCGCGTGCTTGAGGGAGGACCCACGATGCAGCCGCGGATTCAGACCCCCGTCGACCCGACGGCGACCGCAGAGCCACCGGTCCCTTCCACTGCCGCGGGGCGGGCCCGACGGCACGTGCCGCAATGGCTCCGCCTCTTCGTCGGCACTCCACTCACCGTCGTCGGAATCGTGGCGTTCGGCGTCATCGCGCTGGCTGCCGTCCTCGGACCAATCCTGACACCGTACCAGCCGCTCGACATGATCGGTCCCCTGCACTCTCCACCAACCGGCGCGCATCTGTTCGGCACCAATGACGTCGGACAGGATCTCTTCACGCAGGCGGTGTACGGCGCCCGCTACAGCCTCGCGGTCGGTCTCGGATCCGGCGTGGCCATCACCGTTCTGGCGACGATTCTCGGTATGACCGCCGGCTACGTCGGGCGCTGGGTGGACGATGTCCTCAGCATGATCATGAATGTCTTCCTCGTCATGCCGCAGCTACCCCTGCTGGTCGTCATTGCCGCCTATATCCCGTTCAAGGGCGGCGATCCGACCGGGGCCGCCGTCGTCATGATCGCGGTCATCACCATTACCGGGTGGGCGTGGGGAGCGCGGGTGATCCGCAGCCAGACGCTGACGCTGCGCAATCGGGACTTCGTGCAGGCCGCGATGGTGGCAGGCGAGCCGACCTGGCGCATTATCTTCCAGGAAGTCATGCCCAACATGATCAGCCTGCTGGCGAACACCGTAATCATGTCGAGCATGGGCGCGATCCTGGCGGAGGCGGCGCTGGACTATCTCGGTATCGGCAGCATCAATCAGGTCACCTGGGGCACGATGCTCAATAAGGCGCAGGCTAACTCAACGCTCTTCTCCGGCGAGTGGTGGTGTTTCGTGTTTCCCGGCCTGGCCATCGCCGTGACCGCCATGTCGCTCATCCTCATGAACTACGGCATCGATCTGGTCAGCAACCCGCGTCTGCGGATCATCAAGGACCGGTCGTCCATTGCTGGCCGGGCGCGGCTCATTCCGTTCATGCCCGGCGGTCATCACCGACCACGGGGGCTCAAGCGTGGCTCCGAATCGTGAGGCAGGGGTAGTGGCTGCGGTCGACACACGCGTCAGATCCCGGGAAACACCGGACGCGGGCCGACCGCTCCTGAGCGTCCACGAGCTGACAGTCGATTACCTGACGCCGCGCGGCCCGGCCCGGGCGGTCGATCATGTCTCCTTTACGATCGGCCCCGGCGAGATTCTGGGGCTGGCCGGCGAGTCGGGATGCGGTAAGAGCACCGCCGCCCACGCGATCATGCGACTCATCAAGCCGCCGGGACGTATCACCACCGGTGTGGTGCGCTTCCGCGATCGAGACGTCATGCTGATGTCAGAGCGCGAACTGCTCGATTTTCGATGGCGCCAGGTGTCGATCGTCTTCCAGAGCGCGATGAACGCGCTCAACCCGGTGCTGAGCATTGGCGCCCAGATCAGCGATGCCATCCGGGCCCACACCAGGACCAGCCGGCGGCAGGCCTGGGAACGGGCGACCGAGCTGTTCGAACTGGTCGGCATCGACACCGGCCGGCTGCACAGCTTCCCGCACCAACTCTCCGGCGGCATGCGCCAACGGGCCGTCATCGCCATGGCGCTGGCGCTGAATCCCGATCTCATCATCCTGGATGAGCCAACCACCGCCCTGGACGTGGTCGTGCAGCGCGATATCCTGCAGCAGATCGAGGAGCTCCAGGCGCGTCTCGGCTTCTCGATCCTGTTCATCACCCACGATCTCTCCCTCCTGGTGGAGGTATCGACCCGCATCGCGGTCATGTATGCCGGCAAGATCGTCGAGTCGGCCACGGCACGCGACCTGTTCGACGAGCCGCTCCATCCATACACGGTCGGCCTGATGGAATCGTTTCCATCGATCACCGGCCCCAAAGAGCGGCTGGAAGGCATTCCCGGCGCGCCGCCCGATCTGATCACGCCGCCACGCGGCTGCCGCTTCCATCCACGCTGCCCCCAGTGCTCACTCGCCAGGCCCGATCTCTACCAGCTGCAGACCGAGGTCGAGCCGGTCTTGCGGGAAGTTCGTCCCGGCCACTGGGTGGCGTGTCACCTGTATTAGTCGCGAGTCTTCGGTCTCCAGTCTTGAGTCGCGCGCGGAGCCATCTGATGATGATCCAGGAACCCGATACGATCCTCGAGGTGCGTGGCCTGACCAAGCTCTTTCCTGCCAGCCGGTCGCCCGGTCTGTGGGGGGGCCGGCGGTACATCCACGCCGTGGACGACGTGAGCTTCGCGCTCCGCCGCGGTCAGATCCTGGCGCTGGTTGGGGAGAGCGGTAGCGGCAAGAGTACCATCGCCCGTCTGCTGGCCCGCCTCTACCCCGCTACCGCCGGCCGGGCGCTCTTCCACGGCAGCGACGCGCTGCAGTTGCGCGGCCGGGACTTGCTGCGCTACCGCGGGAAGGTGCAGATGGTCTTTCAGGACCCCTTCGGCTCCCTCAACCCGGTCAAGACGGTCGGACACCATCTCGAGCGGCCACTGCTGATCCAGCGCCAGGCGGAGGGGCGCCGCGCCACGCGGCAGCGGGTACAGGACCTGCTGGCGACGGTGGGGCTGACGCCTCCGGCCGAGGTCGCCGCCAAGCTGCCCCACGAGCTCTCCGGCGGCCAGCGGCAACGGGTCGCACTGGCCCGGGCGCTGGCCGTCAATCCCGAGGTTATCCTCGCCGACGAGCCAATTTCCATGCTGGACGTGTCGATCCGCATGGGGATCCTCAACCTGCTGGCCCAGCTGCGCGACCAGCACGGCGTGTCGTACCTCTATATCACGCACGATCTGGCCAGCGCCCGCTACCTCGCCGACGAGACCCTGGTGCTCTATGCCGGCCAGCTGATGGAGTCGGCGCGGAGCGAGGAGCTGATGGCCGAGCCGCTCCATCCGTACACGCGCCTCCTGCTCAGCGCGGTACCGGATCCGCGAACGAGTCTGGAGAAGCGGCGGGTCGAGGCGCGCGGCGAAATCCCGGTGGTCATCAACCCGGCGCCCGGCTGTCGCTTCGCCGGCCGCTGCCCGCTGGTCATGGACATTTGCCGGCAGGTGACGCCCGTCGTCACCGAGCCCCGCCCCGGCCACCGCGTGCGCTGCCACCTCTACGGGTCGCCGGCGGCGTAGCGAGATCGAGCCGCATCGTCCAGCTGCCTCCCGCCTCACCACATCGCAGGAATCCCAACCGTTCGTACAGCCGCCTCGCCGGGTTCCCCCACTCGACGCTCAGACTGAGTGCCGGCCGGCCCTCAATCCGGCATCGCTCGATGAGTGCCTGCAAAAGAGCCGTGCCTGCCCCGCGTCCTCGCCACTCGCGCAGGACCGCCACGGTAAGCTCCGGAATCTCCGGCGCGACAAAGCCATAGCCCGGTTCGGCTGAGTCGAACAGCCGGTACCAGGCCGCACCGACCGGGGTGGCATCCGCCTCCGCGACCACCCCACTGTCTCCCGGCCGCCCCCAGCCGTCGAGGTAGCGGGCCAGCCCCGGACGGTCCTCGTCCACCGGTGGACGAGGACCGTCCGGGGCTGGCCCGCTACCTCGACGGCTGGGGGCGGCCGGGAGA
>Ga0070735_10003379_pt1 | contig 14033 bp, 11 predicted proteins | sample Coa_R1_FD_66443 | JGI IMG/M metagenome (GOLD analysis project Ga0070735, IMG submission 66443) | Surface soil microbial communities from Centralia Pennsylvania, which are recovering from an underground coalmine fire - Coalmine... | ecosystem: Environmental > Terrestrial > Soil > Unclassified ...
TCGTAGTTGCGCTCGGGCGACGGAATGAATTCCTTCGCTGTACGGCCTATGGCCCCGTGTCCCTGCGGGACACCAATGCCTCCGCGTGATCTACGAAGTGACTCGGAGCAGCTACTTAGGCGCTCCGGATCGGCTGTTGGCCGGGGACAATCTTCCGTCCGAAGGACGGCTGCACTTTGAAGTCCGGTGTTTTCAACACCCGATTACTTTGATACCCGATCATGCCCGGAACGGCCGCGCTCTAGAGTTGCGCGTTTTCAACACCCGCAAGGCGCTCCAGCTCGGCTGCGCTGGAGCGCTCGATGTCGGCGTGGAGGCTATTGCCCTTGCTGTCCATGGTGACGACCGCGACGAAGTCCCGCGCCTCGAGATGCCACATGGCCTCCGGGACGCCGAACTCCTCCAGGAAGTCCACGCCGGTCACGTCGACGATCTTCTCGGCGTAGAACTGGGCCGCTCCGCCCACCGCGTTCAGATAGACCGCGCCCGACTCGCGCAGGCCGTCGAGCGTTTTTCTTCCCATTCCGCCCTTGCCGATGACGGCGCGAACGCCGAACTTGCGCAGGATATCGGCCTGGTACGGCTCCTCGCGAATGCTCGTGGTCGGGCCCGCGGCGGCGACACGCCAGCGGCCGGACCCGTCCTTCATCATCACCGGGCCGCAGTGGTAGATCACCGCGCCGTTCAGATCCACGGGCGACTCGTGACTCACCAGGTGTTTGTGGAGCGCGTCGCGGCCGGTGAACATCGGGCCGCTGAGCATGACCAGGTCGCCAACGGTGAGCTGGCGCACATCTGCCTCGGTGAGCGGCGTGCGGAGCCGGAATTCGCGGCCGGTTGTTGGGACGCCGGACACAGCGGCCATCTTCGGAGGGTCCGCGTCCCGGTACATCCAGCGCGTGATCTCTCCGGTCGATGGGTCGAGGCGGACGCCCATTCGGCGGTAGGCCCAGCAGTTGTAGGCCACCGAGACGAAGAACGAGGCGGGCAGCCGGTTGAGCGCGCCGATCTTGCAGCCGAGCAGCGTCACGTCGCCGCCGAATCCCATCGTTCCAACGCCAAGCTTGTCGGCATTTGCCATGACGCGCGCCTCCAGCTCGGCGAGGAGCGGGTCCGGGTTGGTGTCGCCGGCGTCGCGAAAGAGCTGCTCCTTGGCGCCCGCGTAACCGCTCGTCCGGTCGCCGCCAATGCACACTCCAAGGAACCCTGCGCTGCAGCCCTGGCCCTGCGCCTGCCAAACGGCGTGCATGACGCATTTGTAGACGCCTTCGAGGTCGCGGGCGGCCTTGCCCACGATCTCCAGGTCGGCGGGCAGGGAGTATTGGATGTTCTTGTTCTCGCAGCCGCCGCCCTTGAGCAGCAGCTTGACCTCGATCTCGTCCTCCTCCCACTGCTCGAAGTGGATGACTGGAGTGCCCGGCCCGAGGTTGAGGCCGGAGTTCTTCCCGGTGACGCTATCGACGGAGTTGGGGCGCAGCTTGCCGCGCCGCGTCGCCTCCTCGATCATGGAGCGGATCGCCCGCTTGATCTCGATCTGGCTCACGCCGACGGGGGTCTTGACCTCGAACGTCGGCATGCCGGTGTCCTGGCAGATCGGGCCGACGTTCTCCTTCGCCATATCGACGTTGAGACTGATGATCTGCAGCGCCTGGCCGGCCTGCGTGTTCGGCCGCTCCAGGCGGCCGGCGGCGGCGAGCACTTTGCGCACGTCGGCGGGCAGGTTGGTTGCCGTCTCGGTGATGAGGGCGAGCAGGCTGTCTTCGAGGAGTTCCATGAGATGCTTTCGGTGAGCGTGTGCTGCGGCCGCGGGGCCGCGCATAAGCGATACTACCCGATGGACAGGGCGATTGCAAGATGCGGGGCGGTGGCCGAGCGAGGCGCGCCATGGCGGAGCGGATGCGGTTACGTTGTGGCTTGCGGCTTGCGGCTTGTGGCTTGTGGCTGCAGCTGTGGATCGGGGTGGGCGTGCTGCCGCTTCGGCGGCGGACGGGACGGTGCGGCGGCCGCGAGGGGGTCGCGTCCCGATGCGCGCCGGCACGGGCGTTGTTGCGGGACGCGCTGTGCGGCGGCGCGGACGGGCTTCGGGGATCGTTTTCAATTTGACTTCCGGCAGTATGTGGGGGTGTCGGGCTGAAATGTAAGGAAATATCAGGTTTCGACGGTTACTTGGGCTTTGGGCGCGGCGTAGGGGATGGCGACCCGATCCTGCGGCCAGGGTCCCCATGAGATCTCCGATTCGGTCTCCATGGCGGAGCTTACTCCTCCGTGTGCCAGTGGCGTGCGCTTAGCGCCGTCGCGCGGCCGAATCGGTCGGAGCGGCCCGGCCGCGGGTGGGAGCCCTGGCCCGCGAAGATGACGACTTGCACGCAGGCTCAGGGCGGACGGCGCCTGCGCAGGGCGCCGGCTACGGCTTCGGCGCGAGCGACTTGAGCCACTCCGCGCCGAGGTCGTCCGCGGATTTGCCGGTGTACTCCGTCCATAGCTCGGGCCGGTAGCGCCCCTCGCGCATCGCCTCGTTCAGGTGGACGGCGATCTCGTGGTCGTAGTTGGCGGCGACGTACTCCAGGAAGGCGGCCGTGGTGCGGTAGCTATCCGTGTACTTTGCGCGCGCCGGGTTCGGGTGCGGGCGCTTGTTCGCGGGCTCGTACTTGATCCAGCGGATGTAGTCGGCGACGCCCTCGACGAGCCAGCCGGGGTTGCGGCGGCTATGGTACTGCTGCACGACGTGGACCAGCTCGTGGATGATGGCGCCGCGATCGTCCGGATGCGCCTTGAACCAGGCCTCCGCCCCGACGACGGCCGTGCCGCTGGTGTAGGCGACGCCGTCCACCTTCTTGAAGGTGATCGTAAAGCTCTTTGGCGCGCTGTAGCCGTCGCTCGGCAGGTACTCGACGATGCGGGGATACCACTTGTCGATCTCAGGCCGCAGCGTCTCGGCCCAGTCCTTCAGGTCCGGGGCGCCCATCGTGTCGATCGTGTATTCGAACTTTCGCTCCTGAGCCTGCGCCGGCTGCGCGTGGGCGCGCGGGGCCGGGAGCACCAGGACGGCAAGAACGGCGATAAGGGCGGTACAAACGAGTTTGCGCATAGTTGTCCTCCGGATTCATTTTGGCACAAAGGAGATAACGACCCGCTACGCTTGAGACACGTAGAGATTCTGAGGGGGTGAGGGGGTGATGAGGTGAGGGGGCGATGTTGGAATGCATTCCGGCGATAGGAGGTGGGTTCTGCTTCGCGCTCTTTGCGTGGAACAGCCTTTGTGACTTTGCGGGTTTGTGTGGGATGGATCTCTCAGGGGGTGACTTCGAAGCCGGCGACGTTGATGAAGCGGTCTTTGGAGGCGGGCGTTTTGTCGGCCAGGACGGTGATGCGGATCGTGTGGGGGCCGGGAGCGAGGCCGGCTGTTTTCCAGTCGAAGGGGAGGCCGCGGCCGGGGCCGTACTGATCGACGGTCGCTACGATCTTGCCGTCGATCTTGACCTGCGCGCGGCCGGCATCGTCGAAGCAGTAGCCGAGCCAGCGTACGCCGCGCCCCTCGAATGACGCCTCGGCCGACGCGCCCGCCGCGTTGCTGTACCGGAACTGCCCGCCAGGATTCCATGGGCCGGAGAAGGCGACCTCGCGGTAGGGAATCCGGTTTGCCGAGGCAGGATCGAGGTAGAGCAGGTACGGCTCGCCCTCCTTGAACGCGTAGAAGGGCCGGACGAGGATGCCGGGCGCGTCGGCGACGTGCCATGTGAGCGGCTCGTCTTTGCTCGCAGTCAGCGCGTCGCTCAGCCGGTCGAGATCAATCTTGCCGGCGATCTGGCTAGGGGTTGCTCGCGCCGCCAACACGACCGGACCGAGCATCATAGCCGCGGGGTAGGGGCGCGCGGGATCGAGCCGGCTCGCATGCAGCCCCATCGGCAGCTCCACCTGGATCTTATCGCCCGGACGCCACGTGCGCGATAGGGTGGCCCACCCCTTGTCTTCGCGCGGCTTCACCATCGCGCCGTTCACCCAGACCGACATTGGGATGCGCAGCCAGCCCGGAATACGAAACGAGACGGCGAATGACGCGGAGCGATCTAGCTCAAGTGAGAATTCGCACCGGTCCTCGATGGGAAAGCGAGTCGATTGGCGCAGGGTCACGGCGCCGCCCAGCCTGGACCAGCGGACCGTCGAAGGCGTGTACAGGCTGACGCAGATTAGGGAGTTGTTTGGATCGTGGTAGTAGATCTGGTCGTGATAGTCCGCAATTGCCATTGGCCGGGTGCCGGCGCAGCAGGTCCAGCCATCGGGGCAGTTCGCTTTCTCCGCGCCGGATGGGTTGTAGTCGGAGTAGTAGAAGACGCGCCCATTTGCGGCCATGGGGATGCTGGCGCCGATGCCGTTGAGGACGAGCCTCTCGACCCAATCGCCGTACTTCGCGTCGCCCGTGAACGAGATCAGATACTTGCTCATCTTGAACGCGGCCCAGGAGCCGCACTGCGTCTCGAAGCTGTTGTGCGTTTGCTGCAAGTGGTCGAGGAGAGCGGCGCGCGGCAGAAGCTGCTCATCCGGCCCGTAGCCGCCAGTCGCGAAGCACTGGTCCGCTATTAGCGTTTCGTAAGCGTGTGTCAGTGTATCGAGATAGTGGCGCTCGCCGGTGACGACGTAGGCGGCGCCCGCCCCGCCGAGGGTATTGACGTGGCTATACGCGTGGTAGGCCGCGATTCGCTGGCCGTTGCCGCCGGGGCCGAATACGTCCTGGCCAAGCGCGTACCGGTTCCAGTATTCGGTATACTCCCAGACCCGCGCGAACTCGCGGTATCGTGTTTCGCCGGTGACCAGGTGCGCGCGGTACAGGTTCTCGCTGAGCGTGTACCACTCGTTCGCGTCCGCGCCGTAGGGCCGGCGGCGGTCGAGGTGCTTTTCTGCCCACGTGGTGATGCGGTCCAGCGCGGTGATCGCGCCCCTGTTGTGGCAGTAGACGTAGTCGTCGACCAGGCCGCCAACCATCTTGTCGTAGACGTAGTGCGGTGCGTTCGGGCGGCGCGAATAGAAGAAAAAGCCATCCGGCTCGATGCACCTGGCCCACTCTCGCACGAGGGCGTCGGCCTTATCGCGGCAGGCGGTGTCGCCTGTCGCGGCGTACATGCGCGCCAGGCCGCTCACGATCTGCCCGAATATGTGGAAGATGTCGCCACTGTACCAGCCGCCCAAATCCGCGCCGGGCGCCGTCAGACCGGCGCGCTGGCGGAATCCCTTCAGCAGATCGTCGTTGGGGATCCGAAGGTAGTAGTCGCGCGTCTCGTCGAACTGCCGCTTGAGCGGACCGTCGTCCAGCGTCACTCCCCGGTAGTTGAACGGAAGGAGCACGCGCTCGCCCCCGGTCGCGCCCTGCGCGTGGGCGCGGCCGGCGGGGCCGGCGATCAACAGGATCACGCTCGCGGCCAGGACGGCGAGGAGTCTCGCGCCGCGCGGGAGGCTGGACGAGAACGCTATCCGCAGAGTGCGCAGATGAAAGGAGATGAAGGCCATGAGCAAAGTTTGAATGGGATTGTGGACCGCCGCCAGTTACTCGGGTGTCCGCGTGATCGTGAAAATGGTGACTTGCGTTTCTTGCGCTGCGTCGGCGGGCCGGCAAGGCGATACGGTCACCGCGTCCATCGCGATAGACCAGCCGCGCTTCTCCAGATGCGCCGCGAAGTCGAGCGTCTGCGGCCGGCCCGGATCGGACAGCAGCACGCTACCACCGGGCGCGAGGTTCTGCCGGAATATCTGCTCGAGATGGAAATGCTCCGGCCGGTTGTAGGTGATGTCCGCGCCGAGGAGCAGGTCGTAGCGGTCCCGATGAGTCCAGGCGCGCCAATCGGCGGCGAATCGCTCGATCGGACCCGAGCCGTTCTGCGCCGCGTTCCATTCCGCGAGCCGCAGCGCCGCCCCCTGATGGTCCGTCTGGCAGACGGCGGCACCCATCGCGCGAGCGACCAGGCCGGGCAGGCCCACGCCGCAGCCCAGCTCCAGCACAGTCCTGCCCGCGACGAGGTGCGGCGCGCCGGCGAAATGCCGCGCGAGGCCGACGGCGGAATCCCACAACAGGAGGCCGAACGGGAAGTGCTCGAAGTCGTCAGCCGAGTCCAGCAGCGCGTCCTGGTCGGTCACCGCGGTAATTCGCCACGCGCGACCGCCAACGGCGATGTCCAGCGTCTCTTCCGGAGGTCCGCCAGGCGGATGCGCGCGGCCCCGCTGTGTTCGCCCCGCCGGATGCTCAGGCAATCCCACTCCGAAAGACGTTGGCATATGCTGGATAAGCCCGTCGAACTGGATACTTTCGCTGAGCTTCCGCTCGGCCCCGACCATGCGCGGGTGGATGGATGACCGAGTGAAGTCGCACCGGACGACTTGGCAACATGTCCACTCGGGTCCGTGACCGATTTCATTGTACCTCCGTTACATGTGTGCGCCTGCGCGGCAGCACGATCTGCGGCCAATCTCGCCGTAGCGTCCACTGGCAAGAATTGGCGGCTTAAGGTAGAATTAGCGGAAGGAGATAGATGTTTATGCCGACTTTAAACGTATCGCTGACTCCTGAGCTTATGGAGCTGATAAACAGTAAGGTTACGGGGGGGATGTACCATTCTGCGAGCGAGGTTGTTCGCGAGGGGTTGCGTCTGCTTTGTGAGCAGGACGACACGCGGCGTCTACGCCTTGATGAGCTGCGCCGTGAGGTCGCGATTGGCACCGCGGACCTGGACGGCGGCGCAGGGACGGCCTACACGAGTGGCGCTGAGCTGGCTGCGAAGATCAAATTGAATGGCCGCACGCGCGCGGACAAGACCGGTTCGACCTCTCGGTGAAAGAGCTGTTCGTCTCACGCGCTGCCGAGGCCGATCTCCTCGAGATATGGTCATACATTTTCGAGCGCAACGAGTCTGCAGCAGATCGCGTGATCGAAGAGATTACTGCCCAGTTCGATCTCATCGCGGCGCACCCGCACGCAGGTCGCCGCAGGCCTGACGTCGGCACGAACTATCGTAGTCTTCCTGCCGGAGCCTACGTCGTTTTCTATCGGGAAATGGAACGCCGCGTCGAGATCTCTCCCGTGTTGCATGGGGCACGGGATACAGAAGCCATATTCAGGCCAGGAGGTGAGGAAAGCTAGTCCTCTGAGGATTCAGTGTACGTCGCCGTGGGCAGCATATTCCCCGTCAATGCGCGGCGCCGGCCGTGGCGCGCTCGTCTTGCCGCAGGCCTGAATCATGATCTCGCTGGATATCGGCGGGGTGCGGGACCATGCGGAACAGTCCGATCTCGGCGGGGCAGTTGTAGCGGAACGGCTTGCCGGTGACGCCGAGGCCGCGGTTGACGTAGAGGCGACTGGCGCCGCGCAGGTACCAGCCGGCTACCTGTTTGACCCTCAGGTGGACATAGCAGATTACCGCGGGCGGCGGGAACCGGAACCGGAACTGCGCGCCGTGCGTGTGGCCGGAAAGGATGACGACGTCCTGCCCTGTCATCTGCTCGATCAGGCGGGGATTGTGCGACAGGACGATGCTCGTACGGTCCGGCGGGAGGCCTGAAAATGTGCGCAGCAGGTCCGGCTCGCCCTCGTGCATATCGTCGATGCCGGCGATGCAGAGCCCATCTTCTAGCCGGACGCTCTCGTTTACCAGGAGTTGGACGCCTGCACGCTCGAGCAGCTTGCGCGTGAGGACCTTACCGCGCTTGTGATCGTGGTTACCGAGGCAGCCGAACACGTCGCGGCGCGCGCGGAAGCTGCGCAGCAGGTCGACGATCGGGTAGTGCGGGTCATCGGTTCTGCGGTCGATAAAATCGCCGGTGAAGAACACGTAGTCCGGTTCGGCTGCACTCACCTGACGGACCGCCTCTTCATAAACAGGCTCCAGGCCGGCAAATCCGCCGTGAATATCCGAAATGTGCGCGAACACCGCGCCGTAGAGGGACTTTGGCAGCCCTCGGATCTCCAGGTCCTGGCGGGTGACTTCCAGATCGTACGGCCTTCTTTGCCCGACCTCGATGGCGATGCGCGTCGGCGGTTCCGTGCTCACTTACTCTCCTGGCTCGCTTCCACAGCCTGCTTTCGGCGCGCCGCGATCATCTCGGCGGCGGCTTCGAGCGTGCGCGCCGCGATGGCTTCGCAAAACGGTATTTCGGCTGCGGGGCGGTCTTCCTTCAGGGACTTCGCATGCAGCATTGCCTGCCTGGCCTCGGTAATTCGGCCGCGCCTGCGCAGCACGTCGGCGCTCTCTTCCAGCCGTACGATGTAGAGGCTCCGCATTCGGGCATCGAATAGCGCGGTCGCCACCTCCAGCACGATGGCGCGCTGCCGGTCGCCGCGTATCTTTTCGGCGCCGGCAATCGTGCTCTCGTCGATCTCGATCCATCGCGCGAGCCACGGCGCCATGTCCTCGGCGGCGAAGAACCAAGGCTCGAACCAGGGGAGCTTGAACAACGCCCCCGGGTCGGCGGGAACGGATTCGGCCGGCGCGGTCGTGTCCGATTCGAGCGCCGCGTGGACCGGCTGCGGCATCGGTTGGGACGGGGGCGAACCCATCTGCGCATGGAATTCGACGAAGCCGGCAGGCGTCCGCGTGAAACGGGCCTGGTTGATCGCGCGGAAGCCTTCTATGCACTGGCGGGCGTAGTCCGGCTCGATCTCGGCGACCACGAGTCCCTCGTCGATGCGGCCCTCCAGATTGGCGACGATGTGCTCGATCTCGCGAGGCCGTTTTCGGTCGGTCCCGAACTCGCGAATGCCGAGCTCGTCGTTCGCTATGAGCTGAGCGGCGCTCGAACTTCCGCCTTCGGACGAAGCAAGGACCGCCAGGAACAGGCGATTGCCCGCGCCGTCGTAAGCGCTGGCCCAAACGCGCAGCGCATCGCGGGGCGGCGCGTTCTCCGGCTCCCTCTGCGCAGCGTCCGACTCGTTAGCGGGCATCACGCCTCGCTGGCTCAGCAGGTAGAGCGCGCGACGGGCCGCCTTGCGCTCGTCCTTGCCGGCCGCGCGCGCAATGGCGCCCAGCCGCGCCGCAGCGTCGGGCGTCGCTTCGGCCAGAAAGCGCTCGATCTCCGCCGCCGTGCCGCTCTCTGCCGAGGTGCTATCTGCCGTGCCGCTATCTGCCGTGCCGCTATCTATGGTCGCGTTTGGAGCCACGTCTCGTCCTATCCGACTCGATCTGCCGCTGACGCCGGCCATGCCGAATGTGGCGTGGACTGCGAATTGATTCCGTACGGTGCAGCTAGATCGGCCGCTACTGGCTGTACTGATCGAGCAGGCGCGCCGCCTCGTCCCGCTCGGGCGTGCCGGGCGCGCGCACCATGGCGTCTTCCCACTTATCGCGCGCCTCGTCGATCCGGCCCTGCTGAGCAAGCGACTTTCCGGCCTCCACGAGCTGCCGCGCCTCCGTGCGCTGCTGCTCTATGAACTGACGCGGGTCCACGTTGGAAGCGGTGTCCGGTGGCGACTCGGTCTTGGGAGGCGGAAGCCGGTTGTCGAGTCGAGTCGGAGTCGGATCGGTAACAGGCCCCGTGGACGGCAAGCCGCTGCGCTGGTCGTCCGCGGCGCGGCGATCGCCGTGCTGCGCAAGCAGGTCGGCAAGCTCTTTGTGCGGCGTATCGTAGTCGTGCGCCGCGATGGCCTTCCGGTACAGATCCTCAGCCGCTTTCCAATCGCCGCGTCCGCTGGATGCGCGCGCCTCCTGGACGTAAGTGTAGGAGAGGTTGGTGGCGATCAGCGTGCGCTGTGCTGGTGACGGGTTCGATCCCAGCGCCTGGGCGTACTGTGCCGCCGCCGTCGCGTAATCGCCGCCGGCGTAGGCCTTCGCGCCCTGGTCCATCAGCGCGGTGATGCGCTGCGTCACCGCTGTCTGTTGGTAGTTCGCGTAGCCGTTCTGGATCGCGATGACGCCGACGGCGACGCCACCTCCAATGACGGCGGCGGCCAGTATGGCGAGCAGGAAGGTCCGGCCGGCGGGCGTCAGCACGAACAGGGGCGCCGAGGGCGCGGGGTAGGGCGGCGCCGCGTAGGGATTAACGCCCATCGGGCCGGGCATTGCGCCCAGGCCGGTGAACTGACCCTGCGGCATGATGGACGGGAAGGCGGGCTGCTGCGGGCCGCTCATCGTGTTGCCGGCGTTGTTCCAGGCCCACGGCAGGCCTCCGGGAGGCGACTGGGGCGCGCCATAGGAAATGGCCGGCATCTGCGGAGGGACGTAGCCGTAGCCCATCTGCGGCTGGCCGTAGCTGCCCGTCGGCGCGCCGAACTGCCCGGACGGCGGCCCGTAGCCCGGCAGCGGACCGCCGAGGTTGGACGGGTGGCGCTGAGCCGCGAAGCCGAGGCTCGTCTGGCCCATGCCCGTGCGGGTCGGCGGGAGGAACATCGCCGGCGTCTGTTCGGCGTTGCGCAGTTCGGCCTTCATCTGCTCGGCCGTGTTATGCCTTCCGTGCGGGCTCTTGCTGAGCGCGCGGCGGACTACCTGCTCGACGCCCATGGGAACGCCGGACATAGCCGGCGGCTCGGCGTTCATCACGGCGTACGTGATGCTGATCACGCTGTCGCCCACGAAGGGCTTGCGGCCCATGAGCATCTCGTAGAGCAGCACAGCCAGCGAGAACAGGTCGGTCCGGTGGTCGATCTCGCGGCCCTCAATCTGCTCCGGCGACATGTAGCTCGGCGTGCCGAACACCTGTCCGTCGCTCGTGAGCGCGGGCTCCTCGCTGAGCCGCGCGATGCCGAAGTCGGCCAGCTTGGCGATGCCGCCCGGCAGGACGAAGATGTTGTCCGGCTTGATGTCGCGATGGATCACGCGGTATTGGTGCGCGTGCCCGAGCGCGTCGAGGACCTGACAGGCGATGTTGATCGCCTCGTGAAGCGGCAGCGCGCCTCGGAGCTGCATCAGGTCGCGGAGTGTCTGGCCCTCCAGGTACTCCATGACGATGAAGTAGCGGCCATTCTCCTCGAAGAAGTCGGTAACGGAGACGATGTTGGGGTGGTTGAGCTTGCCGGCGGCGCGCGCCTCGCGGTTGAACCGCTCAATTCGCTCGCGGCGGGCCTGGCCTGTCAGGCTGGAGGCGATGTTCAGCTCTTTAAGCGCAATGCGGCGGTCGAGCGTGGTATCGACCGCCTCGTAGACGATATCATTGCTGCGGGCAATCTCTCGCCGTATGCTGTATTTGCCCTTTATCGCGTCTACCAAGCCGGCAGGCTCCCGCAATGCGTGGGTGTTCAGGTGTTGAGGCTTTCAGGTGTTCAGGAGGGCTCGCGGCTGGCAAGCGTGTCTGAATACCTGAATACCTGAGGGCCTGAATACCGTGTTACCCTATTATACGCGACTCCGCAGGCTCGCTGCGTCGTACTACGTGATCCCGAGGAGGCGTTTCCAGCCGGGGCGCGCGTTCGAGCTGTCCGAGCGGACGCCGGTCGCGCCATGCGTCTCGAAGGGAGCCTGCTCGTCGCTCGGCGCGGCCGCCGGCGCCGGGGCGGTCTCCGGCGTCGCGCTTTCGGCCTGTGGCTCGTAGGGACAGATCGTGCGGACGGAGATGACGAACGCGGTGATGTTGTCGCGCCCGCCGCGGGCGTTCGCCATCTCTATGAACTGGCGCGCGGCCTCCGATGGCGGGAATTGCCCGGCTACAGCGGCGATCTCGTCGTTCGTGGCGTAGGCGGTGAGGCCGTCCGAGCAGAGGATCCAGACATCGCCGGGCTGCGACTGCTCCTCGTAGAAGTCGGGGCTGACCGTCGGGGCGGCGCCGACGGAGCGGGTGATAACGTTCTTGAAAGGCGATGTCTCCGCGTCTTCGCGGGTCATCGCGCCTGCCCGTACCTGCTCCTCCACCCAGGAGTGGTCCTGCGTGATCTGGAACAGAGTGCCGCCGCGCAGGCAATAGGCCCTGCTGTCGCCCACCTGCGCCACGATTACGCGGTCTTCGCAGAAGACGAGCGCGGTCAGCGTCGCGCCCATGCCGTTGCGCTCCGGGATCATCTGCGCGAGCGAATAGATCCGATCGTTTGCCGCGACGATGCTCTCGTAGAGCGCCGTGAGCAGGTCCGGCGACGTGTGGTCGTAATAGCCGGCGATCAGGTTCTTCAGGAGCTGCTCGCTCGCGATCTGGCCTGCCTGCGCGCCGCCGATCCCGTCCGACACCGCGTACAGGCAGCCGCGCGCGTCGAGTATGGCCGGGTCCTCCGGCTCGTAGAAATCGAACTTGTCCTCGTTGTTCTCCCGCACCTGGCCCATGTCGGTCTTGCCGGCGGCTTTGATATAGGGCAGCACCCGCGGTTTTCGCGGCTCGTATGCGTGCCAGCCGCGAACGAGCTCCGCGCGCTCGAACTTCGCGGTGCTTTCGTCGGATCCACCGGGTTGGGGCTCGGTCAGCGGCGCGGTAACCGGGTCGCTCATCAGGCTCTCCCGTCAGACGGCTCGGGCACGCCCAAGTCGAACTCGGGCGGCGCTTCGCTCTGGTCTATCGACTGGATTTCGATGCGATACTTGCTGTTTCCGATATGCAGCTCGTCGCCCTCGGCAAGCGGCAGCCGCTCGTTCGGGGCGACCTTCGCCCCATTGAGGACCGTGCCGTTCGTGCTGCCGACGTCCTCCAGGTAGACGCCGGTGGAGTCGGTCACGATCTGCGCATGGCGGCCGGAGACATACGGATCGCCGGTAAGCACAACCGTGTTTTCCGGCCGGCGGCCGATGGTGATGACGCCCTCGGTGATCGTGATGTCGTCGCCCGCGCCTTCGATTCGGCGCAGCAGGCCTACGACGGCCCCACCGGAGACCGGCTCGACTGCGGCCATGGGCGGCTCAGCGGCCGGCGGCTCGACGAGCTCCGCCGCGGCAAACGTCTGCTCTTCGGAGAACGCGCTGCTCACCAGGGTCCGATCGGCTTCGGCCGCCGGCATCGCGATCGTTGCCGGCGCAGGCTCCTGTGTACCGGCCGCGCCCGCAAGGTCCAGCACGACGTTCCAGTTGCCGAACCGAAGCGGCGTGCCGCTGGTCGCCGTGGTCGGCTGGTTCGGGGAGAGGCGCTGGTCGCCGACCTTCGTGCCATTGCTGCTGCCCAGGTCCTCGATCGTCGCGGCGCCGTTCTCGACGGTGATCGTCGCATGGTTGCGCGAGACGGTGCCCTCGTTCACGAGGATGTCTGTGCCCTGCCGGCCGAGCGTGTTGACTCCGGCGCGAAGTCGGAAGCGGCGGCCGGACTGGCTGTCGACGAGCGCACCCGCGGGCGCCTCCTCGACCGGCGCGACGATCGGCTCGGCGGGCGCGCTGGCGAGCAGGAAGCCGCAGTCGCCGCAGAACGGGTCCATCAGGGGCGTCGTCGATTTGCAGACGGGGCACGTCGTCGTGCCGCCCATCTGCGTTCGAAACGCGTCTCCCTGACCGGGCATCACCATCGTCGCCTGCGGCCCGCCGCCCATCACCTGCGTCCGGTCCATGGCGGTCGAAGCGCCGATTACGCGCGTCGGTTCTATGTTACTCATCGGTAGCTCCCCTGTCTGCTTTGCCAAGACGCCCGTTCCAAGACCGCTACCGCTTGCCCTGATCCAGGTTCAGCATGGTGCCGATGAGCGTCTTTTCGACGTCGCCGCCCTTCTTCAGCGCCTGCATCGCCTGGTCTACCTCCTGCGCCTTCTGCGACTGGCCGGCCTGCATCAGGATCGTCCGGGTACGCTGGAGCTCCTGGACGGCGCCCATGGCGGTGAGCTGCTGCGTGCGCATGCCCATCATGGTCCGCTGGAGGTCCTGCGACGCCTGCGCGATGTCCAGCTCGTTCTTGACCGTCTGGTTGATGTTGGCCGCAAGCAGGGCGCGGTCGTTTGTGAACTCGAACACGCAGTCACCGGTCGCCACGCCGGGCCGGTTGACGACCACGTCGTCGTACAGAACCTCGACCTTGGCAACGCGGAACGTCCCTGCGGGATGGCGCTCCAGCTCGAGCTCGGCGAGCACGGTGCGCACGGTGCCGCGCTCCATGTCCGGCACGTTGACTTCGACGACCCGGCCGTTGATCGCAGGCTGATACCCGAGCACCTGGCGCGGGTTCAC
>Ga0070735_10003380_pt1 | contig 14029 bp, 15 predicted proteins | sample Coa_R1_FD_66443 | JGI IMG/M metagenome (GOLD analysis project Ga0070735, IMG submission 66443) | Surface soil microbial communities from Centralia Pennsylvania, which are recovering from an underground coalmine fire - Coalmine... | ecosystem: Environmental > Terrestrial > Soil > Unclassified ...
GCCGCCGGCTGACACTGATCGTGGCTCTGGCGGTGGGGATGGGCCTGCTGCTGGCCGGTTTTACCATCTGGCGGACCCTGCGCCTGGAACAGGAGCTGGAACAGCGCTATCGCGAAGTTTTAAATACCCAGCAAGAGTTGAAGGAGCTGTCCGCGCGGCTGGTGTCGATCCAGGAGGAAGAGCGGCGCAGTATCTCGCGCGAGCTGCATGACGAGGTCGGCCAGTCCCTTTCTGCTCTGCTGATGGAGGCTGGGAACGCCGCCGCTCAGGTCGCCCCGAATGACGCCCACGTCCGCCAGCACGTGGATTCGATCAAGAAGCTGGCCGAAGCCAGCGTGAACATCATCCGCAACATGACGCTGCTGCTGCGGCCCTCCATGCTGGACGACTTCGGCCTGGTACCGGCGCTCGAATGGCAGGCGCGCGAGGTTTCCAAACGCACCGGTATCCGCGTGCACGTCGCGGCGGCCGATTCCGCCGGGGAGCTGCCGGACGAGCTGAAGACCTGCATCTATCGCGTGGTCCAGGAAGCCTTGCACAACTGCGCGCGCCATGCTCAGGCGCGCTCCGTGCGTGTGGTGGTGCGACAGGAGGACTCCCGGATCGTTCTTTCGGTGGAAGACGACGGCCGCGGTTTTGACGCCCGCCGCGTGCGTGGGCTGGGTTTGGTGGGCATGGAAGAACGGGTCCGGCACTTGGGCGGTGCGTTCCATGTTCGATCCACTCCCGGCGCAGGCACCAAGGTGGATGTGGAGTTGCCCCTTGCGAGCTGAGGCCTGTGGTTTAAAAATGATTCGTATTCTCCTGGCCGACGACCACACCGTCATGCGCAACGGCCTGCGCCTGCTCCTCGAACGCCAGCCGGATCTGAAAGTCGTCGGTGAGGCCGCGGATGGGCGGCAGGCCGTGGATCTGGCGGCCGCTGAGGACCCCGACGTCGTGATCATGGATATCGCCATGCCCCAATTGAACGGCGTCGAGGCCACGCGCCAGATCGTCAGCCGGAACCCCAACACGGCGGTCGCCATCCTCAGCATGCACAAGGACGAGAGTTACGTGATCCGGTCGCTCAAGGCCGGCGCGCGGGCCTATCTGCTGAAGGATTCGGCGGAGGCCGATCTGATTGCCGCCATCGGCGCGATCACGGAGGGTAAGTCTTTTTTCAGCCCTGGGGTCCGAAGTCTGCTGAAAGAGGATTACATGCACCAGCTCGACGAGCTCGGCGCGGAGGATAGCTACGAACTGCTCACCAATCGCGAGCGCGAAGTCCTGCAACTGGTGGCCGAGGGCAAGGCCAACAAGGAAATCGCCGGGATGCTTAGTCTCAGCCTGTACACGGTGGAGACCCACCGCACCCATATCCTGCAAAAGCTGAACCTGCACAGCGCGCCAGAGCTGATCCTGTACGCGGTGCGCAAAGGGATTATCAGTTAGGCTTGCGAAACTCCCAGGCTCCGTACATCAGGCCCGAAGAAATCTGCACGTTCATCATCCGCATGAGGACATTGTGCGTGGGCGAAAAAGGAACGTAAGGATGCAACTTGCCCTCCCAGGAATTTCGTAGCTCGGTTTCCAGACGCTCCAGTAGGTGCTCCGGCGTGACATCGCGAGGATTGCGCAGAATCCACACGTGCCGTATCGCGGGATTGCCGATTTCCCGCCGTGCCGATTCGGCGTCTTGCTCGGTGAAAATCTGCCGCGTGGAGAAGCCTGGCAAGTAGTACGCCAGCACCACACCGCTTAGATTAGGTCCATCCACCAGTACGATCGTATCGGCCGGGAAAGAGCTGGCAGCAATATCCCGCGCGATGTGGTTCATCGGCGCCAGATAGCCGATGTTCAGCAGGTCGCGCGCCTCAAAGTAGCTTCCGATGCCGACCACGTTCGCAGCCAGCAGCGCTCCCGCGATCACGGTTCCCGCGCGCGGGTTGTAATACGCTCCCGCCGCGATCGCGAGCATCGCCAGCGGCAGCAGAAACAGCAGCCGCGCGGGACCAAATGCATAGGTCACCCAGCCCGCCACACCCGCGAATCCGATCAGCGCCGTCACGGCCGCGGGCAGCACCCAGGAACGCGCTGCGTGGGCCCCCATCCACAACAGCCAGACTGCGGGAATCGCCAGCAGGGCCGTTATCGGCAGCATCCACACCGGAATCGCTTCGCCATAGAAAAACGAGAAAGCCCAGTAGGCCAGCTTCACGCCCGATTCGAGCAGGCTGTTGCTGGTGAGCAGAAGCAGCCCGGGCTTGGCTCGCCACAAGGCCAGCACCGATGCGAGCGTCATGAGCCAGGGTAGATAGGCCGCCAGGACGATCGCGTTTCCCGTCAGCAGGCGACCGGGACGCTCACGAGCACTCCCGAAAAGCAGCAAGTTTGCTCCAACCCAAGCCGCGATCCCCGGCACGTAGTGCGTGTACAGCAGCGCCGCCAAAGATCCGGACCATATCAGCAGCCGTTTCCACGAAGCGATCTCCTGGCTCCAGCGCCATGCTGCCCAGCACACGATGACGAACCCCAGGACCTGCAAGCTGTACGATCGCGCCATGCGGGAGTACAACAGCATGCACGCCGACAACGTCCACAGCGCCAGACACCATGCTCGCAAGCGAGGAGGCGCATGCTTCAGCCACAGGCGGTCGAGCGCAATCGTGGCCAGAAGCGTGAATACGACGGACAACAGCCGCAGCTGAATCAGGGCGTTGCCGGGCGCAAGTCCTATCCAATAATGAGCCAGCAGGAAATACAACGGCGGATGTATATCGCCGCGGACCATCTCAACCATTGCCCCCACGGGTTTCTGAGCGGCTTGGACCGTGAACAGCTCGTCATTCCACATCGGGAGCAGACCCAGCGAATTAGTCAGCAGCACGGACTGCACAATCAGACCGAGGATGAGCCATGCGTCCGCTCTGCGAGTGGTTAGTGGTTGCATGGGCTGAAAATTGAGATTACCAGCCCGGACCGGGCCGGAGGTAATATCTTTCCGGAGAGTTCTTGGGCGAGGTTATGCGGTATTCAGACATCACACCAAAAGATATCTACTTGAACCGGCGGCGATTCCTGGCCGCCGCACTGACTTTGCCTATCCCGTCGCGGCCGCGACGCTTAGCCGCCAATAAGACCGCGCTCAACGCGGGCAGCGAAAGCGAACTGAATTAAAAACGTGGGGTATCGGCGCCTTATGCGTCAATAATACAGGTGATCCAGCCGCTGTCCGAAGACGAAGTGGACCTGATGTATCGCGAAACCATTCGGCCGCTATACGCCTATGTTTCGCGGAGGGTCGGTGGGGATCGAAGCCTCGCGGAGGATTTGGTCCAAGAAGCATGGATGCGAGCACTGGACAATTGGTCTGTCAAGGGCGTGCCTAACGAACCTCTCGCATGGCTTCTCCGCGTCTCTCGGAACATCCTTGTGAGCCATTTCCGCCGGATCAGGCCGGAGCAGTTGGAACCTGCCGTGCTTGATCTTACCGTCGAAGGCCCAAGGCTTGAATCCTCGACGCCGGAAACCGCAGCCGTGATCGGGTGGGGAATGGCGCAATTGCGGCGGACTCACGCCGATATTTTGGAGGCCTTCTATTTCGACGAAAAATCAGTTCGCGAGATCGCGGACGAGCGCTCGATTTCAGAGCGGGCCGTGGAAGGGCGGCTGCACCGCGCTCGCGAAAAGCTGAAAAGAAAGTTAAAGAGAAGACTCAGTCCGACGGCCTTCCGCGCCGAGGAAGGAAAGACTCAAAATGTACGACAAACACGAGCCCAGCAAAGAATTCATTGACAGACTCGAATGGGAGATCGGCGGTGAGGTACGAAGGCGGAACCGCCATGCTAGGGTACCGCCCTGGGTGCCTCAATCGGGAAGAACGGCGGTTTTGGCACTCATTGGGATAGTGCTCGTATCGATGGCGTTCGGCGCCGCAGGAATCGCTGCGGCGTATCAGGTTCAAACCAGCCAACGGCGGGGTGACCTGATTTCGGGACTGGAGCAACGGGCCGAAGTCGCGCGCCAGCGATTAAAGCTCTCCATAGATGCACAGACCAACACGGAACGGAGATTATCGCTGGGCCATGGGAATCAAGAGGATGTGCTAGAGGCTCGCGCGAAAGCTGCCGAGGCAGAAGCGCAGGCCCAATCACTCGAATCGCAGATCGAAGAGGTTCGAGTAACTGGGCGCGAGCCTTCCAATGAAATCTCGGCCCCGATTGTAAAAGGACGCGATTTCGTCAGCGAACGTCTTCAAATGGAGATGGCAGTACCTCAAGCTGTGCTTGAGCTCGAAAGGCTGCGGCTGCGGGAACTGGAACGGTCCGTCTCGCTCGGAGCCGTTTCTCCACTAGAACTGGAGGCGGCCAAGTCACGCATCGCTGAAGCCGACGGCGGAGTTCAAGCGTTCCGCAAGAAACTTGAAATTCGTCAGCAGTTCCTCGCGCGCAAGATCGATGCGGCCACCGCGGAGCTGCGCATTCTGGAAGCTGAGGCCGAGCTGAACGAAAGAGCCCTTGCGCCAAAAATCGAGCTGGCTCGCAAAGAATCCGAGAGTACCGCCGCGAAGGTCCGCATCGGCGCTGCCTCAACCATGGATCAAGCGGAAGCCGCGATGAGGCTGGAAGAATTGGAGATGGAGCGGGCCAAGGCCAATCTCGATCTGGCTCGTGTCCGCCAGCAGCTTGACCAACGCCGCAAAGGCAGATAATTAGGAGGTTCATATGCTCGCATATTCTGCCGTGACTCCCAAGCACATTTACCTGAACCGGCGGCGATTCCTGGCCGCCGCGCTGGCCCTGCCGATTCCGGCTGCCGCCGCCAAACTCAGTGCCGGGAAAACAGCGTTCAACGCCGATTTCGAGAAGATCACGCCCCAAAATATCGCCACCAGCTACAACAACTACTACGAGTTCGGCACGGGCAAAGACGAGCCGGCGAAAAACGCGCCCAAGTGGAAACCCAGTTCGCCTTGGACCGTGCGGATCGAAGGCGAGGTGGCGCAGCCCAAGACTCTGGACCTCGATCAGATTCTGAAACTCGCGCCGCTCGAGGAGCGCATCTACCGCCATCGCTGCGTGGAAGCCTGGTCGATCGTCGTGCCCTGGATCGGCTTCCCGCTCAGCACGCTGTTAAACCAGGTAAAACCCACCGGCAAAGCCAAGTTTGTCGCCTTCGAAAGCTTCTACGACCCCCAGTTGATGCTCTCGTCCAGGAAAGCCGGTATTCAGTTCCCGTACGTCGAAGGTCTGCGGCTGGATGAGGCCATGCACCCCCTGACACTGCTGACCGCCGGCATGTATGGCGAGACGCTGCTCAATCAGAACGGAGCGCCCCTGCGGCTGGTGATCCCCTGGAAGTACGGTTTCAAGAGCATCAAATCGATTGTGCGGATCCGTTTGCTGGAGCAGCAGCCGCCTACAACCTGGAACCTTAGCTGGCCCGCAGCCTATGGTTTCTATTCCAACGTTAACCCCAACCACGACCATCCCAGTTGGGATCAGAAAGAAGAACAGCGCCTCGGCGAAGGCAGCATCTTCAGCCCGAAGGTCATCAAGACCCAGATGTTCAATGGCTACGGCGACCAGGTTTCGAAGCTCTATGCGGGCCTGAACCTCGACCGCAACTACTGATTATGGCCAAGACCAACTTCGAATCCGTGGATGATTACATCGCCTCGCAGCCCGCGGCCGCGCGAGGGGTGCTCCAGCGCGTGAGGAGCGCCATCCGCAAGGCGGTTCCTGAAGCCGAGGAAGTGATCTCGTATCAGATACCTGCGTTCAAGCTGCACCGCCGCCCAGTGCTCTTTTTCGCCGGGTGGAAGCAGCACTATTCGCTCTATCCTGCCATTGATGGCGTCGCCGCGGCATTCAAGGACGACCTGGCACGGTACAAAGTCAGCAAGGGCACCATCCGCTTCCCGCTCTCCGAGCCCGTCCCCGTGAAGTTGATCGAACGCATCGCGAAGTTCCGCGCGAAAAGAATCGCCGAGCGTGAGAAGGCCAAGACGGCCGCGCCGAAGAAGGGCCACGCCCAATAAGTGACTCCAGACCTGCGAGCCTTTCCCTATGGAGTTAATATGGGATGGGAGACTGTGAACCATGCTGATCCGGAAACCTGCCGACCTCCGCTACTCTGACGTTACGCCGAAAGAGGTCTATGTGAACCGTCGCCGCTTTATCGGCGCGGGCGCCGCGACGCTCGGAGCCGCAACGCTCGGCAGTTTAGTCCTGCCCTCCGAGGCGCGGGCGACGACCAGCATCAATGCCCTGGTCAAGACCGGTCCGTATCACAACCTGGGAGATGAAAAACCGTCGCCCAAGGCCACCGTCACCAGCTACAACAACTTTTACGAATTCGGCACCGGCAAGGAAGACCCTTCACAGAATGCCCCGAAGTGGAAGGTCCCCACGGATTGGACCATTCGCATCGAAGGCGAGGTCATGCAGCCCAAGACGTTGAGCCTGGATCAGGTGATGAAACTCGCGCCGCCCGAGGAGCGCATTTACCGGCACCGCTGCGTGGAGCGCTGGTCGGTCGTGGTGCCCTGGATCGGCTTCTCCCTCAGCACCCTGCTAAAGCAAGTCCAGCCCACCGGCAAAGCCAAGTACGTGGCGTTCGAAACCTACTTCGATCCGAAGGTGATGCTATCGCCGCGCGAAGCCGGAATCCCTTTTCCTTATCTGGAGGGTTTGCGGCTGGACGAAGCCATGCATCCGCTCACGTTGCTGTCGTTCGGGATGTATGGCGAAACCTTGCCGAATCAGGACGGCGCGCCCATTCGGCTCGTGGTTCCGTGGAAGTACGGATACAAGAGCATCAAGTCGATCACCCGGATCCGCTTCGTCGAGAAACAGCCGCCCACGGACTGGGGGATTTACTCCGAGCGTGAGTACGGATTTTACTCAAATGTGAATCCGGAAGTCGACCATCCGCGCTGGAGCCAGAAAGAGGAACAACGCCTCGGCAGCGGTTTCCTGGGGCAAGGCGTACGCATGGCCACCGTAAAGTTCAACGGCTACGGGGCGCAGGTGGCCAGCCTGTATACCGGCATGGACCTGCGGGTAAATCATTAGCCGATTTCGCAAATAACCTCGAAGGTCGTGAACAGATTTCTTTCCAGCCCGTGGACCAAGTCAGCGGTGTTTCTGCTGGCTCTGGTCCCACTGGGCCTGCTGTTGTGGTGGTGCTGGGAGGCAACCCGGAGCGGTGATCCGACCCCGTACGTCAGCGCCAATCCCATCCAGTACATCACCCACTACACCGGCGACTGGACCATCCGTTTCGTGTGCTTCACGCTGTGCATCACGCCGCTGCGGATGCTGCTCAACCGGCCGCAGATCACCCGCTTCCGCCGGATGCTGGGACTATTCGCGTTCTTCTATGGCTGCGTCCATCTGTCGGTCTGGTTATTCCTGGACCCCAAGGAAAATACTATTCCCGCCATATGGGAGGACATCGTCAAGCGGCGCTACATTACCATCGGAATGCTGGCGTTTCTCGCGATGCTGCCTTTGGCGATCACGTCCACGGCCGGTTGGGTTCGCAGGCTGGGATTCAAACGCTGGAAGAACCTGCACAAGCTGATCTATCTGACAGCCGTCGCGGCCGTGATCCACTACTGGTGGTCGGTGAAGTCGGATATTCGTCTGCCGCTGATGTACGCCGCCATCGTCACCGTGCTGCTGGGGTATCGCGCGATCGCCTGGGCGCGCGGGCGTAAACGAAAGCCTGCGGTGCCCGCCGCGCAGCCAACCGTGTCAGCCAGCTGACTTGGGCTGAGCAGTACTCGCCACTGGTGGAGTCAGAACCGCCACGCAATTCCGTCCCTGGTGTTTGGCCATGTACAGCGCGTCGTCCGCCAGGTGGATGAGTTCATCCGCGGTCGATTCCGCGTCCGGCCGCCAGCTAGTGGCGCCGAAACTGGAAGTGATCACATGCGCCACGTCCCCGATCATCATCGGTTCGTTGGCGAGAGCCGCCCGCATGCGCTCCGCCTGACTGGCCGTGCACCGTTCATCGCAGCCCGGGAGGATGATCAGGAACTCTTCGCCGCCGTAGCGGCCGATGGAATCGTAAGGCCGCATCGCGCTCGAGACGCGCCGGGTGAATTCCCGCAGCACCGCGTCGCCCGCGAAATGCCCGTACGTATCGTTGACCGATTTGAAGCGATCCAGATCCGCCAGCACCACGCCTACCGACCGTTTTTCGCGCGACGCCCGTGACAGCTCCCGCGTCAACACGTCCAGAATCGACGAGCGGTTCCAAATCCGTGTCAAGAAATCCTTGGTGGCCTGCTCGCGCAGTTCTTCGCGCGTAGAAACCAGCTCGCGCTGCAGATCGATGATGCGCGTTCCGGCGCGCAGACGGACCTTCAGCTCGTGCTGGTCAAAAGGCTTGGTCAGATAATCGTCCGCGCCCGCTTCCAGCCCTTCGATCAGATCCTCGCGCTGGCTCTTCGAGCTGAGCAGAACGATATAGGTATAGTCGACGTCCTTATTCTTGGTGGTTTCGCGCACACGGCTGCAAACTTCCGGTCCAGTGAGTCCCGGCATAACCCAATCGAGAATAGCCAACTGGGGAGGGTTTTCGCCCTGGAGCACATTCCACGCTTCCACGCCGTCGGTGGCGACGACCACTTCGTATCCCCACTTTCGCAGCGTTGCTTCCAGCAGGTGCCGGGAGACTACGCTATCGTCGGCGATCAGAATCCGCATAAAGTCGTAAGGCCGGGCGACCCGTCACCTTAACCCTAGGATATATCGGCAGATTTCGAGATTCCCTCAGTTTTTTACCGGCGCGGCTGCTATCCAGTCGCGTATCATAGAGTTTAGGGCGAGTCCGGGCGCCCTGTAAGCCCATGTTTTAGGCCATCGTTTAGGCCCTTGTTTAGGAGAGATTGCATGCAGAATTCGGTTCTGGTTCCAATGGTCGTCGAGCAAACTTCGCGAGGCGAGCGAGCCTTCGACATCTACTCGCGCCTGCTCAAAGAGAACATCATTTTCCTGGGCACACCGATCGACGATAATGTAGCGAACCTGATCATCGCCCAGATCTTGTTCCTGGCGGCGGAGGACCCCGAGAAGGATATTTCGCTCTACATCAACTCTCCCGGCGGCTCCATCACGGCGGGCTTGGCGATCCTTGATACCATGCGTCTGGTCCAGCCCGATATCATCACCTACTGCGTGGGTCAGGCGGCCTCCATGGCGGCGGTTTTGCTCGCCTGCGGAACCAAGGGCAAACGGCATAGCCTGCCGCATGCGCGTATCCTGATTCACCAGCCGTCCATGAGCGGCCTGGGCGGGCAAGCCACGGACATTGATATCTACGCCCGCGAAATCCTCCGCATGCGCGAGACGTTGAACGATATTCTGGCCAAGGCCACGGGCCAGCCGGTAGAGAAAATTGCTCGCGATGTGGACCGCGACTATATTCTGGAACCGGTCCAGGCCCTCGAGTACGGCATCATCGATCACATCATCGAGAGCCGTTCGCTGCAGCCGGTAACGAAGTAGTTACTCGATCACTTTCGGCACGATCACCAGGATCAGCGCATCGCCAGTAGTATCCACGCTGGATTTGCCGACCACGGTTTTCTGACCGTCCCGGACATCCAGATCGGTGTTGATGCTGGCAACGCCATCGCTTCTTTGCTTGCCGTCTTTAGTGGTGACGGGCGGGCGGCTGAGATTCAGATTCAGACCATCGACGTGAACCGTGCGCGGCGGATCTCCCGTCACCCACAACCGGTTGTAACCGAAGCGGTAGTGCAGTGCGTTCGCAGGAAGGATTCCGTCCGTGTACGCGCCACGGCCGGCGGATGACGAGGTATAGCTGCGCCCGCGGAGCACGAATGAATCCGCCAGTCTGTAGCTCTTATACGTGAAGACGCTATGTAACTGTTTTACCGTGGCAGTCAGGTCCTGCGGAACCTCATCCGCCGCCTGCCCCCCTGCCGCCCCGGTAAGCAGATACACCGTCAGCTCCACATTCTGTGCTTCCGCGGACTGCTTCTCCTGTGCGCTCGCCAACGTGGCGGTCATCGCGAGAATCCAAATTAGTCGCTTCATATCTCATTCCCCTTTTGGATCGACTAGCCAATAAATCACGACGTCCGGATCCGGCGTCAGGATCTTCACCTTCAGCGGTTCCGTATTCACCACGGGCACGACGGGAACTGCCGCCGGCGTGAGCTTCTCCGGAATTGCCGCCTTCGCGTACGGAACCTCCGCCTTCGGAACCACTCCCGTTACATTCACGTCGATCGAGACGACATGAGGCGGCTTGGCCGGCCGGGAGGCAAGCCAGGCAGCCGTGAACGTGATGATTACTGCTGCCGCAGCCGAGGTCCACTTCCACCACGGATGAGACGGCCGAAGTCGAACCGGCGCGACCGGTACGATCTCCCCACCCATCGCGCGGAGCGCATGAGTATTCGCCTGTAACTCGTCCGCCAGCGACCGGCAGGCGGGGCATCCGGCCACATGGGCTCCGACCTCCGGGCTCGCATCTTCCTGCGCAAGCAACAGCTCGCATTCCGCGCACGTCATCGCTTTACTTCCTTCTCCTCACATATTTCGCCAGCCTCACTCGCGCTGTCGAGATGTGGCTGCGCACTGTGACCTCTTCGACATTCAGGATGGCCGCAACCTCCCGGGTCGACAAGCCTTCAATATCCCGCAACACCACCGCCGAACGCTCCCGCTCAGGCAGAGTCAACAATCCGTCCATGAGGAGCTGCTTCCGTTCCTCTTCCGCCAGAACGCGCTCTGGATCCGGAGCCGCATCCGCCAAGTCTGGCGGAGGTTGCACGACCATCGGTCTGCGCCGGTGGTGATCGTTACAAATGTTCACCGTTACGCGGTACAACCAGGCCTGCGGATCGCCCTCGATTCGATGCATATTCTTCAGCAGCCGCAGGAACACTTCCTGTGCGGCATCCTGCGCGTCTTCCACGCGCCCCAGCAACCGATAAGCGGTGCGCAAGACCCTTGGCTGGTGCAGAGCGATGATTTCATCAAACGCCAGCTCCTTCCTCGTCAGCTCCGTCGCCAGAACAATTTCTCCCGCCGCTTGCATGGCTGCTTTCATGAAGAATTACGCCGGTGGTGGCAGTTTCGTTGAGGACTATTTGGAAGCCTGGAATCCCGCGTCGTAGCTGGTCCGTCCATTATTCCAGTAGACCTGGCTATGATCGCCCAGGAAATCCGGGCCTGGCGCTTCCATCTCGAACCCCGCCGGGCTGAGTGGAGTTCCCGACACCGAAGTCGCCCGCACCAGATCCGGCCGGTCGTCTACGTTGCGCAAACCCAGTGTGACGCGGCGTCCCGATTCTCGCAGGGCCCTGAATACGCCCTCCTGGTAGACCTGCACGGACTCGTCGCCGGCCTCGATCTCGACACTCCGGATCAAGGGACAACCGTCCAGAATCCCACGCAGGCGGGCGTAAACGTGCCCAGGATCGCCCTCCAGATGGCGGATGCCCAGGACGAAATCGACGCCATATTCCGCAGCCGTTTCCGAGAGCATTCGCAAGCGGTCGATATCCTCGTCGGCCAAAGCGATCATCAGAGTGAGGCGATTCAACCGGCTGCGCGCGAGCATCTGAAAATAGTCGCGCCAGTGATCGTCCGAGGTAAACCAGGACTGGGTCAGGTCGTAAGCGCGCAGCGTCATGCGGACTCCGCGCACGGCCGTGGCCGGTTTTCCGCTGGTCGCTTTGAGCTTTCCGGTCGCGCGAATCTGCTCGGACGCTTCGATCAGGCCGTACATCAAGCCGCGTAGATCGCCGCCGGTGACGCGCACCATGCCGGTTTTATACAACGTGATGCTGAAGGTCTCCGGAGGATTCAAGTTCAGCTCGGTATCCACGTGAAGTTTAAGGTGGCGCTCGGCGACCGCCGCGTTCAATTCCGCGTTGCCGAAATCGACCGGTCCGGCGGCGCGCGCTGAGGTAATCGCCAGAATCAGGATTGCTGCACTAATCCACCACCGCACTCCAGCCCCTCCGCGAAAGATTCCGATAGATGACGGCGAAACCGATGGCCCCCATCGCCAGCAGCTCCAGTCCTGTGCCCGTCTCATGTAGCAGAAGTTTCCCGACGCCGAATAGAGCGCCATAAATCAGCATACAGCCCCCGGCCCAGCACAGGAGATTGGAGAGCCCGTCGCGCGAAGGCTGGACTTCCGGAGCGAGCGCTGCGATCGGACCCCACCCCGTCTTAGACGGACGAGTTCGCCGGTAGAAAGCAACCAGAACATCGGTTTTCTCAGGGCCCGTCAGGAACGTCACGACGAGCCACACAACGGTGGTGATGGCCACGGTCGTGATCATGAGGTACCCGAAGTCCAGGGGCTTGTCGCTATCGAGCCCCCATCCGACTTGCAGCCCGACCGACACGACGAAGGCCGTCAGCATGGCGGACACTTCGCTCCATGCGTTGATCCGCCACCAGTACCACCGCAACAGCAGCACGCCTCCCGTTCCCGCGCCGGTCACCAGAAGCAGTTTCCATGCGCCCGCGATCGAATCAAGATAGAACGTCACCACCGCCGAAACCAGCGTGAGGAAGATGGTCGCCAGTTGGGAGATCGTCACATAATGCTGCTGGCTTTTGCCCGGTTTCCAGAAGCGGCGGTAGAAGTCGTTCACCAGATAACTCGCGCCCCAGTTGAGCTGCGTGGCGATGGTCGACATGTAGGCCGCCGCGAACGCCGCCACCATCAGGCCGCGCAGCGACGGAGGCAGTGTTGCGATCATCACCCGAATGTAGCCGGTCTCGGGCCTCTCAAGCCCTGGGAACAGGATCAGCGATGCCAGCCCTACCAATATCCACGGCCATGGCCGAATCGCGTGGTGCGCCACGTTGAACCAAAGGGTCGCGAGAAGCGAGTTCTTTTCGTCTTTCGCGCTCAACATGCGTTGCGCGATGTAGCCTCCGCCGCCCGGTTCGGCCCCTGGATACCAGGTCGCCCACCAGTTGAGCGAAATATACACCAGGAACGTGAGCAGCGGCATCCATGCGGAATGAAGATCGGGGACAAAGTTGAGTACTGACCCGCCCCCCGGCCGCTTGGCGTCTATCAACAACAGCTTCTGCTTCATCTCCGCCATTCCACCTACGGCCCGCACGGCGAACACCGCCAGCACGATCACCATGCCCATCTTGATCGCAAACTGGAAAAGATCGGTGACCAGAACGCCCCACAACCCGGAGAGCGTCGAGATGAATGACGTCAGTACAATCAAACCGATCACGATCGCCAAGGCTTCCAGCTTGCTGATTCCCAGAATCAGCATCAGGATATCGACCATGGCCTTGTTCACCCAGCCCAGGATGATGCAGTTGATCGGGATACCCAGGTATAGCGCGCGGAATCCGCGCAGGAACGCTGCGGGCCGCCCTGAGTAGCGGATCTCCGCGAACTCAACGTCAGTAGTCACGCCCGAGCGCCGCCATAGCCGCGCATAGAAGAATACCGTCAGCATGCCGCTCGACACGAAACACCACCACAGCCAGTTGCCGGCGATACCGTTGGCCGCCACCATCCCCGTCACCGCCAGCGGTGTGTCGGCGGCGAACGTGGTCGCGACCATGGAGGTTCCGGCCAGCCACCACGGGACGTTGCGTCCGGAGAGGAAGAATTCGTCGACGCTCGACTGCGCGCGCGACTTGTAATAGAAGCCGACCGCCAGGTTGAACAGGAAGTAGAGCCCGACCACGGCCCAGTCGGCGAAGGTGAGTTGCACTCAGGGGGATTATAGCGAGTCGTGCAACGGAAGCGCCGTTACAGTGCAACGCATTTGGTTCGGAAGATCGGACAGGCGAGTTCGGGAACGCTTCCGAAATGCGAGAATCAGGAGCATTCCGCCGCCTCCGCCGATCGCTCCCAGAATTGTTCCCGCGAGGGGGCATTCAAACATCATGATGACCGAACCTTCGAGGGCGTCCGCGTATATAAAATCGGACAATTGCTCTTCGGTCGGTGGTGGTGTGCGCGTGGACAGTTGATACTCGTGGACGTTGCCGGGATCCTTCATCAT
>Ga0070735_10003381_pt1 | contig 14028 bp, 12 predicted proteins | sample Coa_R1_FD_66443 | JGI IMG/M metagenome (GOLD analysis project Ga0070735, IMG submission 66443) | Surface soil microbial communities from Centralia Pennsylvania, which are recovering from an underground coalmine fire - Coalmine... | ecosystem: Environmental > Terrestrial > Soil > Unclassified ...
TGCGAGCTTCTGTTCCCCCACAAGATCACTACAACGGCGATGCCGATAACGGCAACGCCCACGGCCAGGAACCTCCAGAATTCTTTTGACAACTTTAGGCCATCCTCAGTAACCCGCGCACAACGGAACGGGGCGGCCGTGCCGTCGATCCAATTGAGGACACCGGCGCGTCCTGTACGCTCTCTACCAGTCGCAAGATCTCACGCATGGAAGCATGTGAGGCTTGGATTTGCGTGGGGCCGAAGATATGCGTCTCCAGGTCGTAGCATCCCCGATAGCCGTCGCGCTCCAGCGCGTGAAAAATCGGGATCCAATCCAGATGCTCGGGATAATCGAGCACGCTTTTCCCCTTGATCTGCACATTCAGGATGCGTTCTTTCGGCAGTAATGCATAACCGTCCGGGTAAGGCGTCTCGTGCATGTTGTACCCGTTGAGCACATCCCAATTGTGACCCAGAACCTGCGACGGAACCATCTTCAAAATGGCCGCGACTTCCGAGCACTTGGCGGCGTTGCAAGAGGTTTCATTCTCGATTACGAGATGCACACCCTCACTTTCGGCAGCCTTGGCCATATCACCAAGGATATCGGCGACGCGCTGGAATACCGACTCCGGTTCCTGAACCCGGCTAAAGGTGAATACGCGGACCAGTTTGCAATCCAGAATGTGAGCGGAGCGGATACATTGAGCCAGATTGTCCATCCGCTTATCAAACTCTGCCTGCTCATGGGCGAGGCGTTTTGCGCGGGTGTCCGGCGTTTCAGACTTTCGCCGGACCGGTTCCGTTCCAGGAAGGCCGAATTTCAGAAGATTCGTATCCAGAACGGAGATTTTCATGCCGCTGTCGGCAAACTGTTTAGCGGCGGCCCGGAGATCCGGCTCGGGCATATAAAAATAATTGGCCGATTTATTTCCCGGGACGCTGCGAAGCTCGAACCATTTCAGCCCGTATTGCCGGTTGAAGGCGATTGCACCCTCGGGTGAACCGGCGATTTCATCGCTGATCGCGCCAATGCGCGACCGGTCGATCCGATTCCGATTCTTCGCGGCCCGCAGAGCTGGAGTCGTGAGCGCAGCGGAGAGAAAGCGACGGCGGCTGATAGCTGTCATGATGGTCCTAATTCCCGAGCAGCTTACTGTAAGGCTGCAAACTCTCGACGTTGTCGCAGACCGCTTTTATGCCCGCCGTGATCGGAATCGCCAGGATCAGACCAATTCCGCCCCACAAAGTGCCCCAGAACATCAGGGCGATCGTTACCACCAGAGGATTCAAATGGACATGCGCACCGACGATTTTGGGATACAGAAGGTTTAGAGCGATCAAGTGAAGTAAGGCAACCGTCAGGCCGATGATGACATAGATGACCGGTTGGTAATAGATGGCCAGCGCCGCCAGCATAGGCGGTATCACCGCCAGCGGCATTCCGACATAGGGGACCAGGCTCAGGAAGCCACTGAGCAGACCGATAAGAACGGCGTACGGCAGATGGAAAATTGAAAAGCAGACTGCACTGGCTACCGCCAGCAACAGCCCGAGAATAAAATTGCCGATGACAAAAGCGCGGACCATTTCTCCGACGCCTTCCCAACTGCGTCCGGCCACCTGCCGGTCAGCCGTGTTGAGTAAATAGACAAATCCGCGCCCGATATGATCGCGCCAGCTCAGCATGAAATACACGAGAAACGGAACGAAAGACGCCATCAATAGGACGTTATAAAACGAGCTCAAATATGTGTACACATAATTCACCAACGGCGTCGGCTCAGGCTTGATGCGTACCTCCTGTATCGGCGGAGGTGGCGGCGGCTCCGTGGACCGGCGGCGGGCTTTACGCGAGTTCGTAACCTGCTGCTGTGCCGCCTGCTGGGCTTGCTGAATCTCGCGGTCCCGTTCCTGAAAACGCTTAGGGATGATCAGCCGGTATGTCGCATTCTCAACATTCTCTACCCTGGCTGCCGTGGCGTCGGCCAGGTCGTTAATGCGTTGGCTATAAGCAGGCAATTCTTCAATCAGTTTGGATGCCTGTGTATACAGCCCGAGGCCGAACAAATAGACGACCAGCAGACTCATGGAGCAGACTACGAAGCTAGCTACACTCCGCGGCAGCCGCATCTTCATGAACATGTTCACCAGCGGGTCCAGAATGAAAGTGATCATGGCCGCGATCACCAGCGTGATAAAGAAGATCCTGCCGAAGTAGAGCAAAGCAATTGCGGCAGCCACAGCCAGCACGGTGAAGCTGGCGTGGCCCGGCTTCTGCGTGGGGAAAGATGGCGTGAGAATAGACACGTACCGCGCTATCGCTACTCTAACACGCCCCGGTAATCTGGAGATCTAAACTGGGCGATTAAGAGATTATTGTTTATTCATCACGATTGTGATCTCAAATTCGCCCTGTGGAGTGGTTGCATGAAGCGCGGTGGTGAGCAGCTTGCCGTCGCCCGACAGCGTCCATTTTTCCTTCAACACGATCGAGTTGCCCTCGACGTCGATCTTCGTCGTAATATTAAGCGCTTCACCCTCCCAGGCGGCTGTCGATTTGGCTTCGGCGCCGCGTGTTTTGTTTACCACCTCTGTGCCATCGGTGCTGTATTCGGCTTCGCTGGTGCGTTCGCCCTGCGGCCCCGATTGGGTGGTGACCACGTGCAATTTTGGATCGTTCTGGGTGATCTTGCGGGTAAAGATGGAGGGCGTGGGCATCGGGCCGAAGTTGCTTTTTTCGGCGTCGAATTTCCATTCGCCCGAGAAGTTGGGTTTGGCTTGCGCCATCGAAAGCGCTCCGAAGAGCAGGATGGCAAGAGCCGGAGATAAGGAGAGGGCGGATTTTTTCATGTGGATGGGTCCGAACTTACTGGTTGGAAGTATTGTCGAAAAGCTACTGCTTATCGAAAACCGTGATGACTTCGTACTGGCCTCTCGGCGTACTCACCTGAGTACCGATGGTGAGTGTTTTGCCGTCGGCCGATAAGGTCCACTTTTCGTCTTGCCGGACCTCGGCGCCGTTGTAATTCTCAGTGGAATTGATCAGCAGGGCGTCTCCGTTCCAATGCGCCGTGCTCTTTACGTCGATATTGCGGATCTTGTTGACGCACTCCTTGCCGTCGGTGGTGAAATTTAGATCGGTAGTGAAGGAACCGCGCGGCCCGGACTGCGTGCTGACGATTTTGAGTTCGGGGTCGTTATGCGTAATCTTGCGCTCGAGGCTCTCGGGCGCGGGCATCCGGCCGTAGTTGCTTTTGGCCGGGTCCATCTTCCAATCGCCACTGAAATTCGGTTTGGCAAAAGCCTGGCTGCTGAGGTCGGCAAGGAAAGCGATGCTGGCAATCGCGGCTAGGATTGCAGAGTTACGCTGTGTCATGCACTTGTCCAGAGTATACCAGCACCCACGATTTGCAATCCATTGAGCTATACTCGTGCTCGCCATGCTGAGTTATGTTCGCGGCCCGGCAGCGGCGCTCTTGGACCAAACGATCCATGAAGCACTGCTTGAAACCGCTGGGCGTTTTCCCGATCATGACGCCCTGATCGCCTTACATCAAAACATCCGCCTTAGCTACCGCGCTCTGGTGCTTGAAGTGGAACGCGTGGCACGAGGTCTCGCCGGGCTCGGCTTGCGCGCCCCCGACCGCGTCGGCATCTGGTCTACGAATTGCGCGGAATGGGTGCTGCTGCAACTCGCTTGCGCCCGCGCGGGTCTCGTTCTGGTGAACGTGAATCCGGCATACCGCTCGCACGAACTTTCTTTCGTACTGCGAAAATCGCGCATGAAGGCGCTGTTCCTGCACGCTGAAGACAAACGTGCCAATTACCGGCGCATCCTGGAAGAGGCTAGTGCAGGACAAGATTTGCCGCTGCAGCACGCGGTCTACCTGGATGACCCCTCCTGGGGCCGGATGCTCGCCGCCGGCGTCGATGTCCCCGCCGCGCCCATTGCGAATGACGACGTCGTTAACATCCAGTACACCTCTGGAACCACGGGTTTCCCCAAAGGTGTCCTCTTGACGCATCACAATCTGGTGAATAATGGTTGGTTAATCGGGCAGCGGCTCAAAATAAGCGAGGGCGACCGTATCTGCGTGCCGGTCCCTCTCTATCACTGCTTTGGCTGCGTTATCGGCACCATGGTCGCTTTGACGAGCGGCGCAGCAATGATTCTGCCCGCTCCGCAGTTCGATGCGCTTACTACGCTCGAGGCCATCCATTCGGAGCGCGCCACGTCAGTCTACGGCGTTCCTACGATGTTCATCGCCGAACTCGAACACCCAGAGTTTTCGCGCTTCGATCTACGTTCGCTTCGCACCGGCGTGATGGCGGGGGCGCCTTGCCCGATTGAAGTCATGCGCCGCGTTGCCGAGCAGATGCATGCGCGCGAAATGACGATTGCCTATGGCCTAACCGAAAGCTCTCCCGTGATTACCATGTCGAGCGTGGACGATCCGCTTGAATTGCGTGTCTCGACTGTGGGGGCCGCACTTCCGGAGACCGAGGTGAAAATCATCTCGCCTGAAACGGGCGAGACGCAGCCCGTAGGCGAGCAGGGCGAGCTCTGCACACGCGGCTATCTGGTAATGAGGGGCTACGACGGTCAGCCTGAGGCAACGCGCGAGGCAATCGACCCGGACGGCTGGCTGCACTCGGGCGACCTCGGCATGATGCGTGGCGACGGTTATTTCCGCATCACTGGCCGCGCCAAGGACATGATTATTCGCGGAGGCGAAAATATATATCCGCGTGAGATTGAGGAGTTTCTTTACAGCCACCCGAAGATTGCCGACGTACAAGTAGTGGGCCTGCCGGATGAGCGGCTCGGCGAATCTGTGCTTGCCTGGATCCGTCTCAAAGCGGGCGAGACCGCCGCCGAAGACGAGATCCGGCATTTTTGCCGCGGCAAAATCGCACATTTCAAAATTCCGCAGCATATTCGCTTTGTGGATTCATTCCCCATGACTGTGACGGGAAAGATCCAGAAGTTTCGTATCCGGGAAATCGAGATTGAGCAGCGCGGGCTGCAAAAAGCCGCCGAAACCCCAACTGCCTGAAGTTGCCGGCAACCCGGTCGAGAGATCCTTACGATATAAAGGAGAGAGGATGCTGAGCGCATCCCTCCGCGAAATGCTACGTTATTTTTCGCTGGTCTTGATCCTCGGATTGCCAGCGGTCGCCCAACAAGCCCCGGTGGATTTCATGCGGGATGTCCACCCCATTCTGGCGGCAAAGTGCTTCGCTTGTCATGGCGGCGACAAACGCTCTGGCGGATTGTCGCTCCAAGAATACGAGGATGTCCTCAAAGGCGGACGGAGCGGCGCTGCCGTGATGCCGGGCGATAGCAAGCAGAGTCTGATCATGCTGCGGGTTACCGGCGTGAACACTCCGCAGATGCCGCTGGCCGGACCCAAACTCACGCCTCAGGAGGTCGCTACTCTTCGCTCGTGGATCGACGAAGGCGCGCGACCAGCGCAGAATGCCGCGCTTGCCCGTCGCCCGTGGATTCCGGAAATGGCTCTTCATGCGCCTGAGATTCCGGCATCGCCCTGGCCTTCTTGGAAATGCCCCACGAATCGTTTCCTGGCCGCCTATTTTTCCGACCACGGCATCCCGGAGCCGTCATTGGTTTCCGACCGCATCTTCGCGCGCCGCGCGTATCTGGATATATGGGGCGTCGTCCCCACGCCCGAACAACTGCACGCCTTTGTTGCCGATAAGTCCCCGGAAAAACGCGAGAAGCTGATCGAAACTCTGCTGGCGGACAACGCGAATTACGCCGGGAACTGGATTACATTTTGGAACGATCTTTTGCGCAACGACGAGGGCGTGAATTATTACGGAGGCCGTAAGAGCATCACCACCTGGCTGCTGAATGCGCTGCAGACAAATCTGCCCTATGACCAGTTCGTGGCGAAACTGCTGAATCCCGTCGGCCCCAGCGATCCCGACGGCTTCCTCACCGGCGTCAACTGGCGCGGCGACGTCAGCGCCAGCCAGACGCCCGCTATGCAGGCCGCGCAGAACACCGCGCAGGTCTTCCTGGGCGTGAATCTCAAGTGCAACTCCTGCCATGACAGTTTTATCAGCCGCTGGAAATTGAAGGATGCCTATGGCCTGGCCGCGTATTTCGCTCCGGACGAAAAGCTGGAGCTGTATCGGTGCGACAAACCTACCGGTCAATTCGCTAGCGCGAGATTCCTCTATCCCCAGATCGACACATCTACGCTTGTTCCCGTCTCTTTGCCCGATCGTCACGCCGCCGCGGCCCGTCTGTTCACTGAACGTGAAAATGGACGCCTGCCGCGCACGCTAGTGAATCGCATCTGGCAACATCTCATGGGCCGAGGCATTGTAGAGCCCATCGACGACATGGATGCGGAGCCCTGGAACCCGGCGCTGCTCGACTGGCTGTCCGCGGATTTTGTCGCACACAACTATGACATGAAGCATCTGATCGCGACGATTATGGAGTCGCGCGCCTACCAGATGCCCGTTGTGGCTCTAACGGGTGATCCGCCGAAGGAATATGTGTTCCGGGGTCCTGAAGCTCGCCGCTTGACCGCCGAGCAGTTTGTCGATTCGCTCAGCGAGATTACGGGCGAGTGGCGCGAACTGGTGCCGCGCGAAGGCAAACAAGCTATCTACGTGCGGGAATGGCGGGTTGCATCGACACCGCTCACTCGCGCATTGGGACGGCCCATTCGCGATCAGGTTTTCACGGAGCGCAACGACGACGCGACCATGCTGCAGGGTCTTGAACTGGTCAACGGCGAGACGCTTACGCATATGCTGCATCGCGGCGCAGAGCGGATGCTCGGCCAGTTGAAACCCGCTCCTGCGGCTCTATTCGACAGCGGCCAACTGCGGCGTGGCAACCATTCATCTGCCGCCTTCGATATCGATGTTTCGCAAGTGAGCGAGTTGTGGCTGCTGATCTCCGACCGGGGCTCATATGCACCAGACCGCGTCCGAGCGGATTGGGCTGGAGTCCAACTCGTCTCCGCCGCTGGCGTCACATCTCTCAGCGCGCTAAAGCTGAAGCGGGCGACCGGCCTCCGGAAGGATTCCGATCCGATCGAATTCCAATCGCAAACTTTTAATGACGGTCTGCGCTCCACTGCGGAGTCGGCCGTAGTCTACGATATTGCGGGCAAAGGATTCACGCGATTGCGCGGCACGCTCGGTATTGAAAAGAGCTGCATGCTGGACGAGATCAGTCCGGCGGTGCGCTTTTTTGTATTCGATCGCCAGCCGGACATGGAGCATCTGGTGAAAGTGGCCTCCGAAACGCCATTCCCCCGCGTGCCAGGACCCTTCACAAAAGATCAATTGATTGAGCGGATCTTCGTTGAAGCTTTGGGCCGCCAGCCGGATGCCGCGGAGCGCAAATTAGCAGAAGCTGCCCTCGCAGATCCGAAGCAGCCGGATACAATATCCGCGAGCGGTCTGGCGGATCTGCTCTGGTCGGTGGCCATGCTGCCGGAATTTCAAATGATGGAGTAACTGATGCCGGACAACTTGAATCGAGAAGAGCACCGTATTCTGGCTGCACTCAGCCGCCGCCAATTTCTGGGAGCATCAGGCGGCGCAGTACTTGCATCGCTTACTGGCGCGGCAACCCCGGCGCTGGCCACCTCGCCAGCGCCGAAGCCAACGGCCGACACCCTGATTGTGCTTTGGATGGCCGGCGGCCAAGCGCAAACCGAGACCTGGGACCCGAAGCGCTACTCCGAATATCGGCCCGGCTTGAAATCGGCCGACGTACTCAGCACCTTCAGATCTATCGATACTGCCGTCGATAACATCAAAATCTCTGAAGGCTTTGAGCGCATCGCGAAAGTGATGGACCGCGCCACGCTGGTGCGCTCATTTCAAGCCGCCGATCTCGGTTTTATTCTTCACTCACGCCATCAGTATCACTGGCATACCGGATACGCTCCGCCGCAAACGGTCGCAATGCCGCATATCGGCGCCGTCATTTCCAAAACGCTGGGCCCGAAGAATCCGGATATGCCCGCGTTTATCGATGTCGGCCAGGATCTCGAAATCGGAGCCGAAAGCGCGTCCATTAAGGCATTTCACACAGCGGGTTTTCTTGGCACTGAATACGGCCCGTTCTTTATCACCAATCCCGACGATGCGGCAGCCGCAGTTCGTCCACCGGCCGAATTGGGAGCGGAACGCTTCAAGGCGCGCCACCAGCTTTATCGGTCTCTGCTGGCCGCGAGCCCGCTGTATCAACACGGCAGCGATTTTCAAAAGGAATCGCTGGTGCGTTCTGTAGAATCGGCTCACCGGCTGCTCGACTCCCCGTCGGCGAAGGCCTTCGATTTGTCTCTCGAACCTAAGAAAAGCTACGACATTTACAACACGGGCCGCTTCGGTTTGGGCTGTCTGCTGGCGCGGCGTCTCACCGAAGCGGGAGCGCGCTTTATTGAAATTACCAGCGAATACATTCCATTCCGTTTCTGGGATACGCACGAAAACGGACATCAGCGCACCGTCGCGATGAAACAGCAGGTGGACGCGCCCGTTGCACAACTCGTGCTCGATCTCGAAGAACGCGGCCTGCTGAATCGCACTCTTATCGTGCTGGCCAGCGAGTTTGGACGCGACCTGATCACGGAAGGCAAAGCGGACAAACCGGTGAAGAATCAGGTCAAGGTGCCGGACGCGATTACCGATCCGAAATATTACGGGATGCACCGCCACTTCACCGGCGCAGGAAGCCTGGTACTGTTTGGCGGCGGCGTAAAGCGAGGTTCCGTTTACGGCAAAACGGCGGACGAGCGCCCTTGCAAAGTTATTGAAAATCCGGTGAGCATCGAGGACCTCCACGCAAGCTTGTATCGCGCGATGGGCATTCCCGCCGATCTCGCCTATGTTGTCGAAAAGCGTCCGGTCTACGTAACGAAGGATGGCAAGGGGCGGCCGATCGAGGCTTTGTTTGCCTGAGTCCGGATTTCGGCATAATTGAGCGATGACTCCAACGCTGATCGCGATCGATGCCAACGCGCTTCCCTGGGAGGAGCGATTTAACGAAAAGATTGGCCACGCGCTCTATCGCAAAAATCTAATTGAAGATCCCGAGACCGGGATGGAAGTTCGTCTGGTGCGTTATCCGGCGGGTATTGTGAATCCGCTTCACACTCATCCCTGCGCTCATGGGATGTACGTGCTGGAGGGCACGTTAGTCACGCACGAGGGGCAGTACGGTCCGGGTCACTTCGTCTGGTTCCCTGAAGGCGTTGCAATGGAGCACGGGGCGGCAGCGCAGGGCGATGTTACCGTGCTGTTCATCACCAACAAGCGCTTCGAGATTCACTACACCTGAAGTTCACGTAAGGGTTGGATTTCTGCTATCCTTTCGCTAACAACGCCTATGAGAGTGCAAGCTGCCGCGCTCGGGCTTCTTTTCGCTGCGCTCGCCAGTGCGGCGCCCACGTTTACCAAAGATGTGGCTCCTATCTTCTACCGGCATTGTGTCCAATGCCATCATCCGAACGATATCGCACCGATGTCGTTGCTAGATTACAAGTCGGCGCGCCCCTGGGCTAAGTCGATTCGGGAGGCCGTGCTGACCCGCAAAATGCCACCTTGGTTCGCGGACCCCCATTGGGGCAGTTTCGCGAACGATTCCAGACTCTCGAGCGATGAGCTTCGCACAATCGAGAACTGGGTCGATCAGGGAGCGACCGAAGGCGACCCGCACGATCTGCCGCGGGCTCCGGTGTTCGTCGATGGCTGGAAGCTTGGCAAGCCCGATATTATTGTCGATATCGGTGAGGACTACGTCACCAAGCCTGGAAACGACAGCTACGAGCATTTCCTGGTTCCGACTCATTTCACCGAAGGCAAATGGGTACGGGCGCTCGAAATCCGGCCTGGCAACCGCAAGGTGGTCCATCATGCCCATGTCAATCTGGTGCACGATGCGAGCGACCAGGGCTCAACCTCGATCGAAGCGATGACCTCCCTCAGCTCGTACCTGCTGCGGGATGGCAAGCTGACGCGGGTTCGCGAGGATGCTCCCGTGTGGGATAACGGTTGTGCAGCGGACGCCCCAAATCTTCCATATCTGCACGGCGTGCAAGAGGGAGCGCTGGCCTCGTATCTACCGGGCCGCGAGCCGGACGTTTTCCCGGACGGCACAGCCAAATGGATTCCGCCGAATTCGAAGCTGCAGTTTGTAATTCATTACGCCCCGACTACCGGGCCTCCGCAAACCGATCGCACGAGCCTGGGAATTTATCTGGCTCCCCGGCCTCCGGAGCGCGAGTTGCATCGGATGGACCTCCGCAACTTCTTTTTCCGCATCCCGGCGGGCGCGCCCAATCACGAAGTGACGCGCTGCTACACGTTCGAGCGCGATAAACTGTTGCTCTCCATCACGCCCCACATGCACTATCGCGGCAAAGACGCCCGGTATGAGCTGGTGCGGCCGAATGGCGCGCGGGAGACGCTGCTCTTCGTCCCGCATTACAGTTTCAACTGGCAGCTTGTATACCGCTTCCGCGATCCCATTCGCGTCGAAAAAGGAAGCGAGCTGATCGTCACGATGCATTACGACAATAGCGCGAATAATCCTGTTAATCCGGATCCAACCAAAACAATCCGTTGGGGCGATAAGAGCGAAGAGGAGATGATGACCAGTTGGATTGAGTATATCGATCCCGCTCCATCGCGAGCCGCCTCGGTTAGTGGCATTCACTGACTACGTCGCGCAACATCAGCCTGCCGGCGCATGGATTTCCATCGTTTGCACTTCGGCGGGAACGCTATCCCAGGCGAGGCGAGTCCCAGGTTTAGCAAATTCCACGCGAACATAGCCGAGCCCCACTACTTTGTCCAAAGCTGGCGAGTAAACGGAGGAGCTGATTTCAGCGGCAGGCTGGTTATCTACAGTCAGTTTCGTCCCAGGCTGGGGCGGTTCTGTGGTCTCCAAGTGCAGCGGCATCAGGACACGGTTGACGTGGCCGCGCGAGCGCACGCGCTCGACGATTTCCTGTCCTAGATAACAGCCCTTCTGGAAATGCACCGCTTGCATTTGCTGGGTTTCCTGAGCGAGATTACGTTCCGTGATGTCGTGGCCGTAGCGCGGTTTACCGTGTTCCAGGCGGACGATGCGGAAGGCCTCCGCATCCGCGGCGACGGCTCCCGCAGACTCCAGGCGCTGGATGAGATCGGATTTCGCCTCTATGGGGAGGAACAGGAGAAAACCAGGCTCCCCGGTAAGGCTGGCGCGTGCCACCGAGCACGTCTCCCATAAGGCGATCGCTAGATCCGCTTCCGGCACCGGCGCGCCGACCGATAACAGTACTTCCCGCGACTTCGGACCTTCGACGGCAATGGTCGAGAGCGTTGGAGTGAGATCTTCGGGCGTGACATCGTCGGCAATAATGAACTTTTTCAAGTGCTGGTAGAGTTTTTCGGCCGTTTCCGGTTCTGTATCGAGCAGAAAATAATCCGGCATACAGAAAATATTTGCATCTCCGAGAATGCGCCCTTGCACATTGAGGAAAAACGCGTAGACACCCGATCCCGGCGTAAGCTGCCGGATGTGATTGGTTGTCATGGCGTGGAGCAGCCGCGCGCGATCCTTGCCGGTGAGCTTAATCTTCCCCCGGCCGTTGAAGTCACCCCAGGCGGCCTGTTCGCGTAATGCTTTATAACCTGTGCTGTTCATATTCAGTTGAGTGCAGGGTGGAGAGAAATCCACCGCAGCCACGCGGAAATCGCGATCACGATGGCTCCGGAAATGATAATACCTGTCATCGAACGAAGATTCTTGGCCTCGCCGGGACGAGCGCTGGTTAAGATCAAGAGCGCCGCGACGATATGCAGCACGAACAGCATTTTGATACCGAACCAGATGTGATAGTCCGGCGGATAACTGGATTTGCTGAGGAAGTTGTAGATGCCGGAGCCGATCAAAGTAACGAGAGTGACCCACACGACCGGGCGGAACCTGGGCGAGAGCGCGGGCCCTTCCGGGATATACGCCAGCCGGGCATAAAAAACTCCCCCGATCAGGACGACCACGGAAGAAATATGCAGCCACCGCATCAGTTCCCCAAGCACAGCGGCGAGAGTTGCACCCATAGTTTGAGTATACGCAGTCCATCGCGGCTGCGACGCAATTCGCGTTTGTGTGAACGATCTGTAGCGAGAGATGCCGGTTGCCAGTAGAACCCGTTTGCGGATGCCTCGCCGTGCGAGCACCCCGCTCGCGATCGCCTATTTCCTACTTTGCAAGAAAACGGAATACCGTGAACTCGGCGCCAACTACCTCGATCATCCGGAACAAGGACAGGCTCAAGAAAGGCTCCCTCAGGCACCTGGAAAAGCTCGGATATCAGGTCCCGCTACGGCCCGGCGTATACCCCCCGGGCTTATTTTCGAGGGAGGGGACCGCAACCACGAGGGAGCGGAGCTTTATGACTCACCGGGCTGCCGCCCCGAGGCCGACTCGTTCGGCTCCCACAAAACTTCCGGAACTCGCAGCGCGTGATTTACCCACCGGCTGAATACAAACAGCGCATCGCTCAGCCGATTGATATATTGAACTGCCTCTTTAGGCACCTGTTCCTGTCTTGTGAGCGCCACTAGAATCCGCTCCGCGCGGCGGCAAATCGTCCGGCACGCGTGCAGTTCCACGCTCAGGCGCGACCCGCCCGGCAGCACGAACGATCGTAGCGGAGATAGCTCATCGTTCATCGCATCGATTTCATTCTCGAGCTGTCGCACTTCCGTTTCTGTGATTCGCGGCTGCTTGGGATGCACATCCTCGGCCTTCGTTGCCAGAATTGAGCCGAGATTGAACAACTCGTGCTGAACGCGCCGGAGAATCACTGCGAGTAAGCTGAACCTGGGATCGCGTGAAATCAACTCCTCCGCGGAAAGGCAGGCTGCTCCGATGAATGAGTTCAGCTCGTCAACGGTCCCATACGACTCGATGCGGAGGGAGTCTTTCGGCACCCTCTGGCCGCCCGCCAAGCTGGTTTCGCCCGTATCGCCGCGTTTGGTATAAATGCGGTTCAACGCCAGCCGAGGTTCGTTGAACGCTTTGTCCTCCACACGTCCATTTTACAGAGAGCGCACAGAAAGCGGCGGCCGGGTGCCCGACGTAGAGTGTTGAAGAACCGTTAATCAAGCGGGCCGCGCCTCCCAGTAATCCTCAAAGCGGCCGTTGAATTGGCAGCAGCGTAGAGCAGGATTGCGTTGGCGCCGCCGACAGTCCAGAACATGGGCGACTGTTTGCAGCGCGAACCGATCAGGGCCTTGCATCCAGCTTCGATGACGCCCGTGCCGACGAACAGGTGCTGGCTACGGATGTCGGGTAGCCCGTGCGCTCCGCGTTGTTTTCGAAATATCCGGCTTCGATCCGGATCTTATCGGTCAGCTTCAAGCTGGCTGTGTGTTCACACAAGCCACTTGGGACCATGGCCTCCAGCGTATGGGCCGGCTGTCTTCGGTCTCCCGAGGTTCGCGGGCAGTTGTATGATCCCGCCACCCATACCTTCAGCCCCACCGATGACGTCGACTACTTCACGGCGACCTTGCTCACGAACGGTAAATTGTTGTTCGTCGGCGAATACGATGATGAGTCTCACTCCACCCGGACGGCCTACCTCTACTTTCCCTCGACCGGAACATTCACGATGACCGGCTACACTACTCAGGGAGGAGCCGCTGGCACAGCCACCCTTCTCGGCGACGGCACGGTCTTAATCGCTGCCGGTCCGAATGCGTCAGCGGAACTCTATGACCCCGTCGCCGGCAGTTTCAACGATACCGGCACAATGACCATGGCTCGGAATCTCCCCAGAGCCGCATTGCTCAATAACGGTCAAGTCTTGATAACGGGTGGCTATATCTTCGGGCCTCTTCCGCTCGCCAGTGCCGAACTCTACAGGCCGCCTGTATCGGCGCCTGCGCCCGTGCTGCTCTCTCTTCCGGGAGACGGGCGAGGTCAAGGCGCGATCCAGCATGCGGATACATATCAGCTAGTCACACCTGATTATCCTGCGATTGCGGGCGA
>Ga0070735_10003382_pt1 | contig 14025 bp, 7 predicted proteins | sample Coa_R1_FD_66443 | JGI IMG/M metagenome (GOLD analysis project Ga0070735, IMG submission 66443) | Surface soil microbial communities from Centralia Pennsylvania, which are recovering from an underground coalmine fire - Coalmine... | ecosystem: Environmental > Terrestrial > Soil > Unclassified ...
TACGAGGCGACCGTTAGTGACATGCTCAGCCGTGCGAAGACGCCGACCGTGTGCGTTTACGACGCGTACCGGTTGGGCGGCGGGATGCTTGTCGACCTGCTGCGGGCGCATCCGCTCACCGTGATGAACGGCGTGCTGCACGAGAACCCGTTCTACACGCCCCCGAACGAGATGCTCCACGAGCTGCGTCGACGCCCGACGACGAGCTAACGACTTCTCCGCACATGACTTCGGGCTCCTCGGAACCGCCGGACGACAGAGAGCGGGCAGGCCGCCTAGAGCGATGCATCCGCGACATGGTAGCGCTCCACGCGCTGCCGTCGGCATGCATGGGCCGCACGCTGAACGACGCATTGGATCTCGTGCTCGAAGCACTACCCACGGCCCTTGATTGCACGTTGGTCCTGATCGACATGCCGGGTCCGCAGCGACGGCGGGAAGCCGTCTGGTGCGGGGCGCGTGTCAGCAGCACCCGCGTGGGCGAGATCGACGCTGCCGTAGCGAGTGCCGGGGCTTCGGACGTGTTGGTGTACGCTTCGAACCCGCTCCACTGGCTCGAGGCGGCCCTGCCAGTCGGAAAGGAGTACGGTCGGATCCTCGTCGCGCGCCGCGCGCCGTTCGAGGAAGACACAGATCGCGTGCTCGTACAAAGCGCCGCGAACCTCGCGGGCACGGCGCTTGGGAGCGCAAGCGTCCTGGAGGCGGCGCGACGCAAGGACGAGTTCATCGCAACGCTCCTCGACGCGGTCACGGACTACGCGATCTTCATGCTCGACGTGACCGGCCACGTGGCGACGTGGAACGCTGGCGCCAAGGCTCTGAAGGGGTACGAGCCCCAAGAGATCATTGGCAAGCACCTCTCGATCTTTTACACAGACCAAGATCGCAAGGCCGGAAGACCGGAGGCCACCCTCAAGGCGGTCCAGCGCGACGGCCGCGTCGAGGACGAGAGTTGGCGCGTGCGGAAGGATGGTTCGCGATTTTGGGCGAACGTCGTCGTTACGGCGCTACGTGACCGGAAGTCGGCGATCACCGGCTTCGTCAAGGTCACGCGCGATCTCACCCAACGACGAGCGGCCGAGGAGAACGCGCGGACGCTCTTGAGCGAGCAGCTCGCGCGAGCGGTATCGGACAACGAACGGCGCCGGCTTCTGACGCTTCTCGAGCAGGTGCCCGCCATAGTGAATTTTCTCCGCGGCCCGGATCTCGTTTTTGAGTTTGCGCACCCGAAGGCAGTAGAGCTAACTGGAGGCCGTGAACTGATCGGCAAGCCCCTTCTTGTCGCCATCCCTGAGCACCGCGATCAACCTTTCCATGGTCGCTTGCGTCACGTTCTGGAAACGGGAGAGTCCTTCAGGCAGCACGACGCGCTGGCGTGGTTCGAGAGAGATGGCCAGCGGGTGGAGTCGTATTGGGATTCCGTTTATCTGCCGGTACGTGATTCCACGGGCGCGATCGAAGGCGTCATGACCTTCGATCTCGAGGTGACGGAAGGCGTGCTCGCGCGGCGCGCGCTAGAGCGGGTGAGCCGCGCCAAGGACGAGTTTTTGGCGACGGTGAGTCACGAACTCCGCACGCCGCTGAACGCGATGCTCGGATGGTCGACCATCCTGAAACAGAAGCCGTGCGACGAAGCCAAGCTCGCACGAGGCCTGGAAGTCATCGAGCGAAACGCCCGAGCGCAGGAACGCCTCATCAACGACCTGATGGACGTATCTCGGATCATTAGCGGCAAACTTCAGCTCACGTTGCGGCTCGTAGAGATCTCGGGGGTAGTCCATGCGGCTGCCGACGTGGTCCGACATGCAGCGGAAGCAAAGAGGGTCCGTCTTGTCGTCGACCTCGATCCGGATGTCGGCACGAACGTAGGAGACCCGGACCGGCTTCAGCAAGTCGTCTGGAACCTGCTGAGCAACGCGATCCGGTTCACACCAGCCGGCGGTCGCGTGCACGTCACTGGACAGCGCTCGGTCACAGGTATTTGCATCCGGATCGAGGACACCGGCGCGGGGATACCGAGCGAACATCTGCCGTACATCTTCGATCGCTTCCGCCAGGTCGACAGCTCAACAACGCGCTGCCACGGCGGGCTTGGGCTTGGCCTCGCAATAGTTCGCCACCTTGTGGAAGCGCATGGCGGCTCTGTGGAAGCCAAGAGCGAAGGCCCGGATCGGGGAGCCACCTTCACTATCAAACTGCCAATCCGCGCCATCGTCGATGCGACGCCCGCGCCGGGGTCGGTGCCGGAAGAGGCGGCGCCGGCCACCCCCACGATTGGGGAGTCGCGTGAGACCTTTCTTCGTGACGTGCGCGTGCTCGTTGTCGACGACGATCCCGACTCTCTCGAGCTCATCGGAGTCGCACTCGGGGGGGCAGGCGCGAAGGTGACTGCCGTGCCCAGCGCTCGTGAGGCGCTCGCGGCACCAGGGCCGTTTGACGTCATCCTTAGTGACGTTGGCATGCCGGAAATGGACGGCTACGCGTTCGTGCGGCGCGTGCGCGCGCGCGACACCGGGGCCGACATACCGGCGATCGCCCTCACCGCGTACGCGCGTGCGGAGGACGCCGAGCGCGCGCTCCGGGCTGGTTATCAAGAACACTTCGCAAAGCCCGTGGACGCTGGGAAGCTTCTGGAAGCGGTAAAGCTTTGGTCTCGGGCGCGTAGCGCAGCGATATGAGGGACGGACGCTGCACGTTGTTGTCACCGCTGGTCCCCTAGGGAACCAAGATCGCCGAGATCACCCGGGGGATCATGGCCCCGCAGCATTTGTTCAGACTCGAAGTTCGTCTGACAGATCAGCGCGAGCTCCTTCGAGGTGGCGTCGCCGCGTGACCGCCCCGCAGCGCTAAGGCGTAATCGACGGAGGGGTCCATTTCTTGCCCAAGCCGATTATCCCCGATGGGCTCTTGCATGCCGCGGCTGCTGGAAGTGCCTGCCGTCTTGCAGGAGCGTGCCCATCCCCCCGCGTGCGGCCAGCGCGCGGACCTCGTCGATCGACGCCCGCGGGCGATCGCCGCACGGACCGCGTCGTTGGTGCCGCTGCCGACCCGCTCGCCGGAGGATTTGATTTAAAATAAAATCGGGGTGCCGTCACGGCTTTCCCCCCGGAAGCCTCGCGCGTGGCTCCTGTTCGAGGACCTCGCGGACCTTCCTCAAGAGAGCGTCCGGCGTGATGGGTTTCTGGAGGAAGGCGACCCCCGCATCGAGCACGCCGTGATGCACGATGGAGTTGTCTGTGTAGCCCGACATGAATAGTACCCGCATCTCGGCGCGCAGAGGGAGGAGCCGCTCGGCGAGTTGCTTCCCGCTCATCCGTGGCATCACCACGTCCGTGACCAACAGATGAATCTTGGCCTCGTACTGTTCGCACACGAGGAAGGCCTCGCCTCCGTTCTGCGCTTCCAGCACGTTGTAGCCATTGCGGCCCAGAATCGCGCGCGCGAGATTCCGCACTTGCTCCTCGTCCTCGACGAGAAGCACCGTCTCTGATCCGCGCAGATTGGTGATTGGAAGTGGAGCCGGCATGATGTCTGTCACGGTCTGATCGTGGCGAGGTAGATACACCTTGAAGGTTGTGCCCTTTCCGGGCTCGCTGTAGACCCAGATGTGCCCGTCACTCTGCTTGACGATGCCGAAAACGGTAGCGAGGCCGAGGCCGGTGCCTTTGCCCTTCTCCTTGGTGGTAAAGAACGGCTCGAAGATCCGCGCGCGAGTGGCAGCATCCATGCCAGTTCCGGTGTCGGTCACGGCGAGCATCACGTACGGCCCAGGCTTGAGCCCGTGGTGATGAGCGGCATAGTCCGCATCTAGATCGGCGTTGGCCGTCTCGATCGACAGCTTGCCGCCGTTGGGCATGGCGTCGCGGGCGTTGACCGCGAGATTCATGACGACTTGTTCGATCTGGCCGGGATCGGCGAGAACCTTGCCGATTTTCGTGAACGTGAGAAGCGATAGCTCCATGGCCTCGCCGAGCAAGCGGCGGAGCATCTTCTCCATTCCCGCGAGGATCACGTTGAGATCGAGCACCCTCGGCTGGAGCATCTGCTTACGGCTAAAGGCGAGAAGCTGGCGTGTGAGCTCGTTGGCGCGCTGCCCAGCTCGTCTGACTTCCTCAATGTCGCTGCGCATCGGGTCGTCCGGCTTTAGGTCGCCGATGACCATGTCCGTGTAGCTGAGAATGACCGAGAGCAGGTTGTTGAAGTCGTGCGCGACGCCGCCGGCGAGACTGCCGATGGCCTCCATCTTCTGCACCTGGCGGAGCTGCTCCTCCATCCGAAGCCGGTCGGTTACATCGCGGCCGACGGACAGGACGTATCGCTCTCCACCAACATCGACGACGGTTCGAGTGAGTTCGAGTTGGACGATGGTTCCGTCAGGTCGCCGGATCGGTGTCGGCGGAACCGAGCCACCACCGTGCCCGACTACCTGGTCGTACCCGGACTTGAGCTTCGAACTCGGGTCGGGTGCGAAGTCCGCCACGTTGCGGCCTACCACTTGGGTGCGTGGCACGCCCAAGACTCGCTCCCACCCGCGGTTCGCCTCGAGGATAATGCCGTCGGGAGTGAGCACGCTGATCGCATCCAGGGCGTTCTCCAGCAGGGCGCGGTACCGTTGCTCAGCGTTAGCCAGCTTCGCGAACATCCGGCTCAGGGCAAGCGCTTGGCCGAGCTGCATGGATACAGAGCGGGCGGCGCGTACGAACGACTCACCATCGGCCCCGGCCAGTTCCGTTTGGTTCGAGGCGAGCAGAAGCGCACCGAGCACTTCATCCCGCGCGACAATCGGAACGACGAGGGCCGAGGCCACGCCCAGTGCCACCAGGAGTGCTTCGCCTTCGCGCCCCGCCTCGGAGGAAGGGACCAGCACCCCGCCACGACTGATTGCTCGCAGAAGAACCGTCGCGTGTGCCCCCCAATCCTGCTGGGCGGACGAGCCGACGTGAGCTTTGACCGCGAGCTGGTCGCCGGGACCACGTAAGAGGATCGCGCCCACGGAGAGGCCCGCGGCGTCGAGGCACTCGGCAAGCGTATGGGCCAGCGCGCTTTCGGGGTCGAGCTGCCTCGACAGCGAATCCGACAGGCCATCAAGAACCGAGAGCGCCGTCGCTTGCAGGGACGCCCGACGCGCGAGGCCGGCGCCGATGTTCGCTTGTCGCTCTAGTTGGTGTGCGATCCGACGAAGGTAGTCCGCTTGCAAATCGTCGGTGAGAGGCGCGATAGGTTCGGTCGGTGGCGATTCGATCGCATCGAGCACGGCCCGGACCACAGCATCAAAGCCCGCTGTCCGCGAGACGTAGCGGGTCGCACCAAACCTCGTAGCCAGAGCGCCATCCTCCTCTTCAAGGTAGTGGGCCGACATCAAGACGACGGGGACGTTCCCGAGGTTCGGATCGCTACGGACGGCCTTGCAGACCGCAAACCCGTCCATCCCGGGCATCAGTACGTCGCTTACGATCGCGTCGGGTTTGCGCTCTGTTGCAAAGCGAACGGCTGCCTCCCCATCCTCCGCTACGACGACGCTGAACCCCGCGTTGGTCAGAGCCAGCTGCGCGAGCTTGCGCTGGGTCGCATCATCCTCGGCGAGGAGGACCGTCTTGCCGGCCCCGGCAACCTGAGACGAGGGGCTTCGCGCTGCGTGACCGAGATGGCGCTCGACGACCTCGACGAGGCGTGAAGGTTCAACCGGCTTCACCAGGACATCGAGGAAGCCCGCCGTGAGGACGCGAGGCTCGTCCGCCTGAGCCCAACCCGTGATGGCGAGGATGGGGAGACTCGGGGCCAGGGCACGCAGTCGTCGCGCGATCTCGAAGCCGTCCATGTCGGGCAGCTTGCAGTCCAAGAGAACGAGCGAACACGTGTGTGCGGTGGCAAGGCGCAGCGCACTCGCGCCGTCCTCGGCGTCCAGGACGGAATATCCCTCGGCCTGGAGCGCCAGCCGCATCATCTTCCGCGTGGCAGCATTGTCCTCCACAATGAGGATCGACGGTGCAGTCACCGCGTCACCCGTTGCGGCATGAGATGCTCGGCGATCACCCCTGGCAAAGAACCGACATCGATCGGCTTCGCGATGTAGCCATCGCATCCCGCCGCTCTCGCCTTGTCCTCGTCACCCTTCATCGCGTACGCGGTCAGCGCGAGGATCACGATGTTTTTCGTAGCGGCGTCGGCCTTCAGTTGCCTCGTCAGCGCCAGACCGTCCATGCCCGGGAGCTGGATGTCCATCAGGATCAGACGTGGCGTGAACGTCTGGAGTATGCGCAGGGCTTCCTCGGCGTCCGCTGCCGTCCGCACTTCGTAGCCTTCGCCTTGCAGGAGCACGCGCGCGAGCTTTAGGTTCGCCACGTTGTCGTCCACGATGAGGATTGCTTCGCCAGGCACGCTACCCCCGCTGCGCTACGGCCGCCGAGAGGTACGGTTTCAAGGCGGCGACGATGGCCTCGGTTCCGCCCTGGCTCTTCGGCACGATCCCCTGGGCGGCCGCAAGGATGCGCTTCCGTTCTATTTCGGTGAGATCCTTCACCGTCCACACGATGACCGGGATGTTGCGCATTTTCGGAATGGCGCGCATCCGATCGAGTAGCTCGAAGCCGCTCATGGTCGGCATGAGCACGTCAAGCACGACGACCGCGGGCGTGCTGTCCTCGATCGCGACAAGCGCCTCCTCTGGGTTCGCAAAGCATCGGGCCGGGAGTCGAAGCTGCTTTAGCGTGGCCTCCATGAGGCGCAGCGCACCGGGATCGTCATCGACGACGAGCACGGACTGGGAGCCGCGTTCCGGACGGGGGATGGCCGACGGTGCACGAGCCACTGGGGGCGCCGCGAACCCGGGCGTGCTCATCGGGAGCACGGCGGAAAATACGCTTCCCTTTCCCGGTTCGCTGCGTACAGCAATCTGCCCGCTCTGCGCTTCCACGATGCGTTTGGTGAGGGCCAGACCGAGCCCGGTGCCGGCGAACTTCTTCGCGGTTCCTGCATCGAGCTGCTGGAACTCGACGAACAGGCGGTGCATGTCCTCGCTTCGGATGCCGATGCCCGTGTCCTCGACCTCGATTCGGAAACAGGCGGGGGGCTCCGCCATCACGCGGACAGTGACGCGTCCCCCTTCAGGGGTGAACTTCAGCGCGTTGGACAAGTAGTTATAAAGGACCTGCTTGAGCTTGGCGGCGTCGAGCATGGCCCCGCCGACTTTCGGATCGATGTGCGTTTCGACGCGGATGCGTTTGGTGGAGGCGAGCCCCCGCAGGATGTCGCGCACCTCACCCACCACCTTGCCCAGATCCAATGACTCCGGGCGGAACTCCATCTTCCCCGACTCGACCTTCGCGAGATCCAGCACGTCGTTGATGAGCTGGAGCAGATGGCGCGAGCTGTTAAGGATGTCGCCGAGGTACTCCTTGTGATCGTCGGATACCGGGCCGACCTTGCCTTTGAACATCAGCTCCGCGAAGCCGATGATCGCGTTGAGCGGCGTGCGAAGCTCATGGCTCATGTTGGCGAGGAACTCGCTCTTTAGCCGGTTCGCCTCCTGCATCCGGCGGTTCTCCTCCTCCAGCTCCTGGCTCTTTCGGCGAACCTCCAGCTCCTCGAGTCGCTTTCTCTCGGTGATGTCACGGATGGCCGCCGTCGCCAGCGTGCCATCGGGTGTTTCCATCGGGCTCAGGCTGATCTCGGCCGCGAACTCGCTGCCGTCTTTGCGCAAACCAAAGAGGTCCACGGCGCTCCCGGCCATGGCCCTCACGGTCGGCGCCGCGAAATAACCCGCCCGATAGCCGGGATGCCTGTGTCGAAAGCGCTCGGGAACGAGCATCTCGATGGGTTGGCCCAGAAGCTCGTCGCGGCCGTAGCCGAAGAGCTTCTCCATCTGCGCGTTGATGAGGACCATGCGACCGTCCCTCCCCACGATGACCATCGCGTCGGGGGCGGATTCGAGAAGCGCGCGGAATCTCTCCTCAGCCTTCTTGCGGTCGCTGATGTCTCGGATCGCACTCGAAACCAGAACCCCCTCCTCGGTCTGGAGGGGGCTGAGGCTGATCTCGATCGGGAACTCGGAGCCGTCTTTCCGCCGTCCGTACAGCTCGAGGCCCGACCCCATCGCGCGGACCTTTGGATCGGTAAAGTAGCCCGTCCGATGGGCCGGGTGTTTGGAACGAAATCGTCCCGGGACGAGCACCTCGATGGGGTGGCCGACCAACTCGTCGCGGTTGTAGCCGAAGAGCTTCTCCGTCTGAGCGTTCACGAGGACGACGCGACCGTCCCTGGCGACGATGACGATGGCATCAGGCGCCGACTCCATGAGCCCGCGGAACTTCTCCTCGGCTCGCTTTCTGTCCGTGATGTCGCGGATCGCGCTAGATACGAGAACGCCCTCCTCGGTCTCCAGAGGGCTCAGGCTGATCTCGACCGGGAACTCGGTGCCGTCTTTGCGGAGCCCGTATAATTCCAAGTCGGAGCCCATCGATCGGGTCCTTGGGTCTGCGAAGTAGCCCCGGCGATGGCCGGGGTGGCGACCTCGAAAGCGCTCCGGGACCAGGACTTCGACCGGTTTGGCCACCAACTCGGCGCGCGAGTGCCCGAAGAGCTTTTCCGTCTGTGAGTTGATGAGGACGATCTTGCCTTCACGATCGACGATTACCACCGCGTCCGGCGCGGCCTCCAAAAAGCCCCTGAACCTTGACTCGATCCTCTGACGCGCTGTGATGTCACGGATGGCTGCCGTGACAAGCGTGCCCTCCGCGCTTTGCATCGGTGACAAGCTGATCTCCGCCGGGAACTCGGTGCCATCCTTTCGCCGTGCGAAAAGCTCAAGCCCGGCTCCCATCGGTCGAGCTTTGGGGTCGCCGAGGTAGCCGTCTCGGCGTTTGGGGTGGTCGTCGCGATAGCGTTCGGGCACCAGGATCTCGATTGGCTGCCCGATCAGTTCTTCGCGTGCGTAGCCAAAGAGTCGCTCTGTCTGGCCGTTCACCAGGACGATCCGGCCGTCCTTGCCGACGATCACCATCGCGTCGGGCGCCGCCTCGAGGAGGCCGCGGAACCTCGTTTCGACCGCGCGCTCCTCGCGGAGGCGGGTGAGCTGGGTCACGTCCTTCTTGTTGACGGCGATGAACATGGCCTGCCCGCGCTCGTCGCGGACAACTCGCTTGCTCACATCCACGTCGATGAGTGAGCCGTCTTTGCGCCGTCGCGTCGTCTCGAAAATGAGCGAGCCTCGCGCGAGGACTTCGGTCAGCTTGCGCCGGGCCTCATCGCGCCGATCGCTCGGAACCACCAGATCCTCGATGGGCCGCCCCAGGGCCTCCTCCGCCTCATAGCCGAAGATCAGGCGCGCGCCCCTGTTCCAGAAGAGAACCTTGCCGTCTAGGGACAACGCGATAAGAGCGTCGGGAGACTCCTCGACGAGACTCTCCGCAAAGCCACGCCTCGCGATTTCCTGCGGCAAAGTGCTCAAGCAGCCCTCCCCACCCGTCGCCACGGTACACCCGGACGCCGGTGTACACCCGCACTTGTGGCATGAGCGGTGGGGTAAGCGCGAACGGCAGGCGACCGTCCGCGCAGAGGCGATGCTCGCGCGAATTCTGCGCGTGAGTTCCAGCTCGGCCAGGGCGCGGGGCCGACGCGTCCCGTGCTCGAGAGGCGGATGCTGCCGCCGGTTAGCGCACATTAAGCGACGAACGCCGCGCTCCGTATTCCAAGCAAGCCCTCATGAACGACGACTCGGTAGGCGGCGGACAGGCTGACGTGAGCGCCAACTCTGCGATTTCCTTCCTCGAACCGCTGCCCGCTCCGAACCCCGATTCGGTGCGCTACGAGCAGCATTTGCGGAACAAGGCGGCCGAAATCGCCCGGCTCGCCGTTAGGGCCCAATGCGCCGAAGAGCGTTACCGGGTCCTTTTCGAGAACGCCAGCGACGCCATAACGATCTTGAACCCCGACGGCGTGATTCTCGAGGCCAACGAGCGGTGGCGTTCGCTTATCGGCGTACCACCCGAGGAGATGGTGGGTCGGCACATCCGAGAGTTCGCCCCACCGGGGCAGGGGGCGACCAACTCCGACCATTACCACCGCGCCGTCCAGAGGGGAGGGGACCGCGTGCGAGCCACGGCGATCCTGCACCGGGACGGACGAACGATCTACATGGAGTTTTCAACCACGGTGATCGAGGTCGACGGCCAACCCACGGTCTTTTCCATTGGGCACGACGTCACCGAGCAGATCGAGGCAACACGGTCCATCGCTGCCGCCGAGGAAAAGTACCGCCGCGCGCAGAGGATGGAGGCCATCGGTAGGCTTGCGGGCGGAGTAGCCCACGATTTCAACAACATGCTCAACGTGATCTTGGGCTACTCGCAGATGCTCATCGACAGCCTCACCGAGGGCGAGCCGATGTACGACGCGCTCGCCGAGGTGAGGCGCGCCGCGGAGCGCTCCGCCGATCTCACGCAGCAGCTCCTGGCGTTTAGCCAGCAACAGCCGATGCAAGCCAAGACCGTAAACGTGAACGATAGCGTCGAGCGCACGCTGCGATTGATTGCACGGGTCCTCGGGGAGGACGTCAACGTCCATACCGTTCTCGTAAGCGACCCCTGCTGCGTACAACTCGGGCAAGGACAGCTCGAGCAGATTTTGATGAACCTCGTCGTCAACGCGCGAGACGCGATGCCTAGCGGCGGCGAGCTGACGCTCGAGACACGCGTCGTGGCTGTAAGCGACGAGGAAGCCGCGCAGCACGCTCTCGCGATGTCGGGACCGTACGTGATGCTCTCGGTGCGCGACAACGGGACGGGGATGGACGCGGCCACGCTCGATCGGATCTTCGAGCCATTCTTCACGACCAAGGAGCAAGGCAAAGGCACCGGCCTGGGGCTCGCGACGGTCTTCGGCATCGTACGGCAGGCAGGTGGCTACATCGCTGTGGAGAGTCTCGTGGGCGAGGGATCGACGTTTCGGGTGGTCCTTCCACGAGTCGATCTCGACGCGGACTGTGCCGACGGCCATCCCCCCGTGTCCCGTCCAACCGAAGGCGGTGGAACCGTTCTCCTCGTCGAAGACGAGGACCAGCTCCGGACTCTGATCCGAAGGGGACTCCATCGCGGCGGCTACCGCGTGCTCGTGGCCGATAGCCCGGAAGACGCGCTGCGGATTAGTAAGACGCACGAAGGCGACATCGACCTGCTCTTGACGGACGTCATTATGCCCAAGATGAACGGCCGGCAGCTCGCGGATCGGCTCGTCGTCGAGCGCCCGAGGATGAAAGTCCTGTTCATGTCGGGCTACACGCAGGACGTCGCGCTCAACCTCGGCGCTAGCGGCACCTCCTTCCTTGAGAAGCCTCTCTCTCTGGACGTCCTGCGAAAGAAGATTGGCGGTATGCTGGGCGCCAGGGTGTCCCCATGACCGCTCCCGGCATTCGCCCGACGGAGCAGCGCCGTTATCGGATTCTCCTCGTGGACGACGAGCCCGGCGTCCTTCGGATGTTCAAGACGGCCCTCCAGAACTACGGCTTCGTGACGGAGGAGGCCGAGGATGGCCGCGCCGCTGCGGCTCTCGTCAAGGGGGGAGGTTTCGACGCCATCGTCACGGACGTGAACATGCCCACGTACGGCGGTCTCGAGTTCTTGCGCAGCGTGCGCGAGCGGGATCTCGACGTGCCGGTCATCATGATGACGGGCAAGCCATCGGTCGAATCGGCGAGCAGAGCACTCGAATACGGCGCATTTCGCTACCTGACGAAGCCGGTCATGCCGAAGGCCCTGCGCGAGGTCCTCGACCAAGCGGTTCGCCTGCACGACATAGCGCGCCTGAAGCGCGAAGCTCTCACCATGAGCGGGGCCACGTGGCCGGGCGATCGCGCGGCGCTCGAGGTCCGCTTTGAGAGCGCGATGAACGGCCTCTGGGTGGCCTTCCAGCCGATCGTCGAATGGCAGCGCCGCAAAGTCTACGGCTACGAAGCATTGCTGCGATCGACCGAACCTACGCTCGCCAATCCCGGAGCGTTTCTGGGCGCTGCCGAGCGCCTGGGCAAGCTTCCGGATTTGGGTCGCGCTGTGCGGGAGCACGCCGCGGCCGTTCCGCCTCCCGACGGGGCGAAGCTCTTCGTCAACCTCCACGCGTCGGACCTCAACGACGAGACGCTCTACCGGTCCGACACGGTTCTCGCGAGACTCGGCGACCGCGTGGTGCTCGAAGTCACCGAACGAGCCACCCTCGACGGTGTGACGGACCTGCCCGGACGGGTCGCCAAGCTGCGCGCCCTCGGGTTTGCGATTGCGATCGACGATCTCGGCGTCGGCTATTCGGGGCTGGCGAGCTTCGCTCAGCTCATGCCGCAAGTGGCGAAGCTCGACATGTCGCTTATTCGCAATGTGCATGCCGATTTCACGAAGCAGAAGATCGTGCGATCGATGGCCAGGCTCTGCCTAGAGCTAGGCATCGTAGTCGTTGCCGAGGGCATCGAGACCACAGAGGAGCGCGACGCCCTCGCCGAGCTTGGGTGCGACCGGATGCAGGGGTACCTCTTTTCCAAGCCCCAGCGGGGATTCCCGAAGCCGTGCTGGGCCTAAGCAAGCGAACGCGGGACGCGGGGAATCAATGAGGGCTGCGCGCAGAAGTCGGCCGAAGGACGCGTCCGAGGTGAATCCAGGCGCCCCAGGAGAGACGCAGCGGGCACGCTGGGCTGAGCAACCGACGCGATCGGACCTACGCTGCCTGCTCACGCCCGAGCACTGGTCGGATGTGGAGCCGCCGTCACTGCTTGCGCGCCTTGCGGTCCTCCTCGGTGTCGTCGAAGACCCCACCGCGTGAGCCGACGGGCGGATCGCGGTCGTTCTGCGTCCCGATGGGACGTACGCGTGAGATACGAGTCGACCGTCCGGCCCGAACAAAAGCCTTTCGGGTCTTGGAAGACCGGCCGTTGCTGAAAGGAAGGGGGATGCGATGGCAATCCATCAGACCGTGACAGAGCGACCGACCTGCGTCGATTGCGCCGCCGACGCGCCTGAGACCGAGACGAACTACACCTTGATCAGTTCGACCTTCGGCTGGCGGCTTGCACGGCGCCGCCTTCCCGGCGGCGCTGTGTCGGTGGAGTGGCGATGCGCCGCCTGTTGGCGCAACCACAAGGACTCTGCGCGGCGACGGGTCGCTCCGACCAGCTGCGAGGTTTCTGCGCCGAAACTGTAGCGTGGGCGAGGAGGTTCCGAGCTTGCCTCCGTTGGGGACGGTAGCGAGGAAATGATTCGTTGTGTCACCGCCGGTCCCCAAGGGTACCAAAATCGCCGAAATCACCGGGGACCAGGAACCCGCTGCAGATGTTCAGAGTCGGAATCGGTGCGGCTCACGCCACGATGCGGAACCTAAAGGGACTCTCTGCGGTGGCGACGACAGCGTCCTCCCGCGACCGCGGCTGCCACCCAAGAAGGCGTTCGGCCTTCGCGCTGGTCGCGTTGCGAATGTTCCCCAGCAAAGGGACAAGCGGCCGCACCGAAGCGCTGAACCTGCCGAGCAAGCGCACAAGCCAGTCGGGTAACTGCCGCGTCAGCACCTTCTTCGCGGCGCTGCCGAGTCGCGCCTTGAGCGCTCTCGCGATGGCGAGCATCAGACATCGCCTCGCCGGAGACGGCGATGAAGCGCTCACCCTTGGCTGCGGGATGCGTCATCGCGCGCACGTGCAGGTCGGCGACGTCGCGCACGTCCACGACGCCAAAGTAGAGTCGCGGGCATCCGGGCATCCCGTCGATCAAGCGCTTCACGAGCTCGATCGACGACGAGAAGTCACTGCGTCCTCGCCATCCAGAGATACTCGGGCGAGCACGGAGCGGTATGTGAGGGTCCGGCCCCAGCGGTCGTTGAAGCGATTCTCGATAACTCCCGACACGGGGGCACCGCTTGCGATAAAGTCGGCGATGAACCGACCGACGCGCTCGGCGTCGTCAGGATGAAGAAACGGATTGTCGGCTTGCGGGAACTGAAAGTCCGCGGCCGTGTAGCCGGTCAGCCGCTCGAGCGCGGCGTTCGCGTAGAGCATCCGCC
>Ga0070735_10003383_pt1 | contig 14024 bp, 17 predicted proteins | sample Coa_R1_FD_66443 | JGI IMG/M metagenome (GOLD analysis project Ga0070735, IMG submission 66443) | Surface soil microbial communities from Centralia Pennsylvania, which are recovering from an underground coalmine fire - Coalmine... | ecosystem: Environmental > Terrestrial > Soil > Unclassified ...
CCAAAAGAAAGGAAGATTCGCGATGTTGATACTGTTGATCGTTTTGTTTTTGGTTCTTGGCGCTGGCGGCGGGTACTATGGCCATCGGCGCTGGGGTTACGGTGGTGGCGCAGGCGTTGGAATAGGGACTATATTAGTGATTCTCCTCTTAGCTTACATGTTGGGTGCTTTCCATTAAGCGAATGCGCCGACTCATACCCGCACGGGCCCGCCGACCACGGGCCCGGTCCGGGCAGAAGCTTGCCTTGCTTGCGATTCTTGCCGGCGGCGCCCTGGCCGCCAACGTCAGTCCCCATGCAGATGGTGGCAATGACCCGTCACTGTTGCTCAGGAACGTTCAAACTGAACTTGCACGCTTGGGATGCAATATCGTGCTGGTTCCGCTTCCCGAAAGCACCGCCTCGCACCTTTACATCGAGCCAGCCTGGGACCCGAACGGCAACGATCCGTTGATGCAACGGTTGCTGAACCTGACCGAATGGCATCGGGACGCCGGATTTCTCCATCGGCTCGGCCACCGTGGAAGCAATCTCGGGTTTCGGCAGAAGCGATCGCCGTCGCTGCACATCAGCGTCTATCCACGCGGCCGGACATATATCTATGAAATCCACTACGACCGGTTTCTGGCGCTCGGCCGCAGTCCAATTGGGTCGCTCAAGCACATCTTTGGCGAGGTTATCCCGAATCGCTACTTTGGAAAACACACATCCGAAGAGCACATAAACCTGCTGCTGGAAAGAAGGGGTGGCAAGTCGCGTGCCAGCGCCGTTGATTGAGGAATGCGAAACCGTTGGCATTCATCCTGAATCCCGGTTCGCGGGCTTAAGGCGGTTGCTCATTGATAGCTGTAACGAGTGGAGCCGGCACAATGCTCCGCGGCTTGGCGCCTCGCTTGCGTTTTACACACTCCTGTCGCTTACCCCACTGCTGATCGTTGTCGTATCGATCGGCGGTCTCGTTTTCGATCTCCAGACGGCCGAGAGTGAGATTGTACGGCAGATCCACAGCCTGATCGGCCCGGAAGGCGCAAAGTTGGTCCAGGCCGTACTCGCCGGCTCCCGCGGCACGGGCCACGGTGTTGTTGCAACCCTACTTGGTCTGGTGATTCTGCTGTTTGGCGCCTCAGCTGTGCTGCTCGAGCTCCGCGATGCGTTGAACACCATGTGGGACCTGCCTGCCGCGGTCCGGACAACCCGTCAAAAAATCATGAGCATCATCCGGGCGCGTCTGTTTTCTTTCGCACTGGTGCTGGCGATCGGCTTTCTGCTGCTCGTGTCCCTGGGTCTCAATGCCTCGCTGCTCGTCTTGGGAAAGCTCTTCCAGGGGGTGCTGCCTGCTTCGGGACCGGTTCTGTATGTCCTGAGCTCGCTCTTGTCGCTAATGGTAATCACGGTGGTGTTCGGAGCGATCTACAAAATCATGCCTGACGTCCGGATCAAGTGGCGGGACGTCTTGCCCGGCGCGATCATAACCTCAGTCCTGTTCACGTCCGGCAAGCTCCTGATCGGTCTGTATCTCCGCAATGCGAGGATGGCCCCGCTCTATGGCGTTGCCACGTCCATGGCCGTGCTGTTGTTGTGGGTATACTACTCCAGTCAGATTTTCTTCCTGGGCGCCGCATTCACGAAGGTCTTCGCGAGCCGATACGGATCGCTACGAAATTAGCGGCGTTTCTACGGAGTTTCTCAAACGCGGATTGCACCCGTCGCCTACGACGGATCGCGTTGGCGTGTCTTCGTTGCGCCTTTTAGGATCGCTAGACCAACCAGTACAACGACTCCAACCACAATCCAGCGCGTCGCAACGTGCAACAGCGCCGCTCCGATAGCCAATCCGATAATAAGTAAGACGAACCCACCGAGATACAGAGCAAACGACATTCTCTCGTCCTTTCAGCTTTCTTGGGCACGGACAATCAACTCATCTGGCAGCGCATGCCGCACACGAATTCAAGCGAAGGGCGGCTCAATTGTCGATGCTTGTAGCGAGTGACAAAGGACCGCCCTTCAGTGCCTGATTGGCCTCCGAGCCTGCGCCTACAGGATTACGCTGATCGCAACCGCGTAGCCAGGGTCCCTGCGGTTGTATAAGTAATATCCGTTGTTATAGCCGATGTAGACATCGTCCGTGGCATACCAGTCATCTGCCCAGTCTTGAGGAAACGGGTCGACGAGCATGAACCACAATCCACCGTATTGGAAACGCGGATACCCTCCGACGATGATGGGTTGGGTGTTGATGCGGAACCAGTGTTGAGGGCCGAAGCTAAGGCTGAACTGCGCCTGAGGAATGTAGTAGCCACCGTAGCCGCCGCGCTGATCCCAAGTGCGGTGTTGAGATTGCCAATTCTGAGCGCGATCCTGCTGCCAGGAGCCGTTTCCCTGCCAGGCGCCCTGCTGTATCCATCCACGCTGTTGCTGCCAGCCACGTGCCTGCTGCTGACTGCGTTGCGGAATGTTGTTGATCGAGGCCTGCTGTGAGGGTAGCGCCGCATGCTGCTGAGCGCGTTGTTGTTGCTGCTGCGCGGGTCGAGACTGTTGCTGTTGAGGTTGCTGAGCGTGTTGCTGCTGCTGTTGCTGTGCGGGATAGGACTGCTGTTGCGCTTGCTGGGCCCGCTGGCGCTGCGGCTGTACTGGCGACTGCTGCTGTTGTTGCGGCTGCTGCTGTTGTTGCGGCTGCTGCTGAGCATGCTGTTGCTGCTGTGCAGGTCGAGACTGCTGCTGTTGTTGTTGCGGTTGCTGCTGGGCGCGTTGTTCGTGCTGCTGCGGCGCCGGTCGGGGCTGCTGCTGTTGTTGCGGCTGTTGTTGAGCCCGTTGCTGCTGTTGCGGTGCGGGTCTCGCCTGTTGCTCGTGCTCCTGTTTCGGCTGTCCAGGCTTCGGTTCCGGTCCTTGTGCGTAGCTGACGGCGACAGCGCCGAACAACAAAGACAAGAGTGTCGTGCTGACAAATCCTACTGTCGGATTTCGTTTCATGTTTGATAACCTTCAAGGGCTCAAGGAGCACTTCGCTGGCCACGTTTTCGATCTCGTCAAATGGCCGGAGTTCCGTTTGGCCACTGTTGTGCTCTTTCCGTTGCCGGCGCCTAACCGCGGGTACTGCGAGTCATTGGCACGAAGCTGGGATCCGGCGGATCCACCGGCGGCGCCGGTTGGCCGCGCCGAACGCGGCGAGCCGATCGGATAGGACCTCTTGGGTGGGGGTTTGCCTCTTAAGGCAGGCCCTCGCCGCGTTCGCCGCTTGGAAAGGACCCAAGATCGATCCTCGACGACACGCGGACGGCCCCGACGCCAGACGGTCACATGACCAAATATGGCCGGCCCGCCGGCTATCGCCGTCAATCGTGCAGGACGACGTTTAGCAGTGAGCTATGCTTCGAGAGTGCCGTTGTATTCGATAACCCGCCCGGAATTAGAAGCTGGCCCTCTCTCGAATGCGTCGCACGGTCGTTGTGCAGCCAAGCCACTTTCACTCCAAAAGTCCCCAACACCACGAGGATGGCTTTCCTTGCCGCCCTTAGATGCGGCCGTTTTAACTTGATCTCTCCCTGCTGGACGTAGAAAGCCGCATCCGCCGGATCGCGTTGGCGTAAGATCACGTTGCTCCCGCTCCTCTCTTCATCAGAACAGCCTTAGAACTGTGGCGTCGGAGACGACGGTCCAACGATCGAGTTTCCTTTCTCTGAGCAGATAAGTAGTTTAAAGGCTTCGTCCTGCGATGAACGGACTAGCTTTGAGAGTGTCGCCGACCTGAGCTTCGTCGACCCCGAAAGGTGCAGATGTTTACGTGGCAGCTCCTGCTGCTTTCGTCTTTTCAGAAGCTTCTATCGGGTCCGTCGAAACATCAACAGCTAAACTTCGGACGGCTTGTTTGAGGGCGCCCATCAGGGTGACTGCATTGAAAGGCTTTACAAGGTGTGCGTGATTCCGGATGGTCCCCTCACGGCGGCAGGACGTCGGTGTAGTGCCGGACATGAAGAGGATTGCCATTTGCGGGCGCAACTGCAACACGCTCTCGGCCAGTTCGAAACCGCTCATGCCGCTCATTTCCATGTCGGTCAGAAGAAGCGCGATTGGGTGTCTGTACTGTCGACAAATTCCGAGAGCAGCCTCGCCGTCGCTTGCCACGAGCACGACAAAGCCAAGCTGTTCCAGCATCCGATGAACGAGCGCCAGAACTGAACTGTCATCGTCGACGAGCAGGACGGTCCAGGATTCATCTCGTTGATCTGCGTATCGTTGCCCTGACATGTCTACCAAGCATTCGGGTTCATCATGTTTCAGGCCCTTCCAGAGTGGTTCACCATGGCCATGAGCATCAAGAACCTCATCGCTCTACGCCAAGTCCAATGCCGCCGGTTTGAGGAGCTTGCGATGGACCCTCCGAATGTGCCATCGAACCGTCTCCCGGGAAATAAATAGTGTCTCCGCGATTTCCGAGTTCTTGCGGCCCAGTCGCATAAGATCGAATACTTCGTTTTCGCGAGTTGTCAAGCTATGTTGATCGTTTGCTCGCAGAAACTCGGTAAGCATCGTCGACAGTACCAGGCGAGGCGCCCAGATTTCTCCCGCCATAACCGCCAACACGGCCCGTGCGAAAAGTCCGGGCCGCAACCGGAACGGTAATACTCCTCTACATCCCATTCGCAACAGATTGGTGGTGTCTTCGACATCGCCCTCGTGGCTTTTCAGAACGGCCATAACGCGCAAGCCCGATGTGCGGCTTACGTGTGCAATGGTGGGGCGCTTATGTTTTTCCAGAAAAGCTTGTCCGGCCACGAGGACCGACGGTGTGAGTTTTTCGCAGAGAGGTAGTGTCTCACTTAGTTCTTCGGGACATCGCACGAATTCAAGCGCGCTTCCAACCCAAGCGGAATCTGCCAAGCAGATTGGTGGCACGACTTCACCGCAAACGACTACAATCGGTGAGTTTACCCGGTTCAATCCAACGTTTACAGCATTTTTCAGACGTTCAGGTTCTCCGAAAGCACTGGCAGTACCCCCTAAACGCCGAAGAGGCACGATCTGCAAAAGGGGTTACCTCCAGAAGTATGGAAGCAGTATAGAAGAGGCCTCGCCCCGACGCTGTTCAAAATTGCTCACGATTAGCCTTTCAGCATGGTTTTGAGAATTGCGGTGAAACATCGCTGCCCTCTTAGCGAACTACAGCCGAGGAAGTTGACATGTTTGCTGTCACCATTCATTCAGCTCCAACAGCGCCGTGGGGTCACCAACCTGATCGGACAACGACGCGATTCCAGTGCTGGCAAAGCAGGCTGGCGTGCTCCGAGCGGAGCGGAAGCTGCTGAATTTTCAATCCGCCGTGGAAGATCGGAAAGGGCGTAGTGGCCCTTCAATCGTGCAAGACGACGTTCAGCAGCGAGCTATGCACTTCGAGAGTGCCGTTGTATGCGATAAAACCCAGTCTGCGGAATTTATTCATGAAGAAGCTGACCCGCGAACGGGTCGTACCGATCATCTCCGCAAGCGTCTCCTGGCTAATCTTCGGAATTACCGTCTCCGGCTTGCCATCCTTCCCGAAGTTCGCCAGCAGCAGCAGTGCGCGGGCGAGCCGTTTCTCGCTCGAGTTGAAGAGCTGGTCCACCAGATCCTCCTCAATCCGCATCGTACGGGTGAGCATATAGGAAAGCAGCAGCGCCGAGAAGGCCGGCTCGTCACGCAGCACGTCTACAACGACGGCTTTCTCGATTCGCATAATGGAGCAGGCCGACATTGAGGTCGCAGTGACCATACGGAGTTGCTGTGCAGCCAGGCATCCTTCGCCGAAGAAGTCACCGGCGTTCAATACTGCGATGACAGCTTCCTTACCGCTCTTCGACACAACCGTTAACTTGATTTTGCCTTTGTGGATGTAAAAGACTGCATCGGCCGGATCGCCCTGCGCGAAGACTACCTTTCCCGCTTCATGCGTTGCAAGGGTTCGCCCTGTGCCGGCGTTGGCCAAAAACGTCGCAGGATGGAATCGCTGTGCTTTCTTTTTTGTCGTCCGATTCATCTAACCGGAGCTCGAACAAACGGAGCGCCGTTGCCTCTCCTATCAGAATAGCTCCACGAACCGCGCGCGCTCGCGATCACGGCGCGGCAGGGCGCCTCTGTGCTCCGCAGGCATTTACATGGCATCGAGAATGAGGCTGGCCGCCATCTCCGATAAAACGACCATGACGGCCAGCTCTCGAGTCGAATTCCGCCGCTACCTGCGAACGGCCGCGAAAACTCACTCAGTTGGAGTTTATCAACTCCTGGTGCATTCGTCTGGTCAAAAGTGCTCACTTGCGCCGAAGCCGTCCGGCGCGGCTCAATATGTACCAAACTCAACTGAACCGCGCCCCCAATTGCGGAGTGTTTCTTTGTGGGTCTTATTTGATTTCAACTTTGAAGAGCACCTCATCCGGATGGCTGTGGCGCCATGTGAAGTACTGCTGCTGCTGGTTATGGTTCATCTTGCCGAACTCCCGATAGTTCTGGTGCCGCTCGCCCAGGTAGGCTCGATAAGCCTTGTCTTCGTGTGAGTTGTACACGTGATAGTCTTTCCCTTCCCGATCGTAGTATCGCTTGTCCTGATGGTGGTCGTCGGCCGTGGCGATGGGGGCGAGAAACGCGGCGCCCAACAAGAACCCTCCTAGAATCATAAAACGCTTCATAGTGTGAAACCTCGTCTCCACAGACGCAGCTTACTGGCCGTTCGCCGGTGTTGCGATGACGAGCAGAACCCTCAATGAACCCGACCACATACGGTCACATGACCACATATCGTTAAACGAACGGTCGTGCCGCGTTTCCGGTTCACCCAGCCCGCCCCTACGGTTCAAAGCACATCCGGTTGTCTACCCGGTTGGGGCCGATCGTGCACTCCTCACGGAGTCGCGAGGTTTCCTCCGACGAAAGAGGACAAGAGAATGAAATTCATTTTAGTGACGGCGCTCGCGCTCACACCGCTAGTGGCTATGGACAAAGAATCCGCAAAGCGGCTCGACGAATCCGCGGTCGTGTTTTCTGAAGTTATGGCGACCCCGGATAAGGGCATCCCCCAAGAGATGCTCGAGAATGCCAACTGCATCGTAATCGTTCCGAACCTGAAGACGGCGGCCTTTGTGTTTGGCGGGAAGTACGGCAAAGGATATATCTCCTGCCGCAACAAGAGCGGAGCGGGTTGGTCTGCTCCCGGCACGGTCCGCATCGAAGGCGGCAGCGTCGGATTCCAGGCAGGCGCCTCCAGCACGGATTTGATCATGTTGGTGATGAATGACCACGGAGTCGACAAGCTGCTCTCGAGCAAATTTACGCTCGGCGCTGAGGGTTCGGTCGCGGCAGGCCCCGTGGGCCGCACCGCTACGGCACAAACCGACGTCCAGATGCACGCCGAGATTCTTTCCTGGTCGCGATCGCAAGGATTGTTTGCCGGTCTCGCTCTGGAAGGCGCGACGCTGCGACAGGACCTGGACGATAACGCGGCGCTGTATGGCCGAAAAATCGAGAACCGCGAGATCGTTACCTCGGGCATGCGCGCTCCCCGAGCCGCGGAGAAGCTGCTCCACCTGCTCAACCAGTACTCACGCCACGAGCATAAGGAAGTAACGCAGGCCCAACGGTAACCCATGACGAAAGCGATTGAAGGTCAAAAGATGAAGACGATCAGCGTCATACTGCTGACATGCGGGATTCTATCGGCTCAGCCGCCGCAGGCGCCGAACCCGACGCAACAATCCAATACGCGAACCGGCGAGCCGGCGCCAATCTATCGCGTCACCGTGGTCGCGCGGACCATGAAGGCGATCAACTACCATCACCGCAGCGGCTCCACGCACATCGGCTTTCGCGGCACGGCACTCATGCCGCAGGCCCGCGGCGAGGCCAAGGTCGAGAGCAAACAGGGCGTCATTAAGATCGACGCCGAAATGCAGGAGCTTTCTCCCGCCACTCAGTTCGGTCCGGAATATCTAACCTACGTCATGTGGGCGGTCACTCCCGAAGGACGCGCCACCAACGTCGGCGAAGTGCTGCTGAATGGCGGCAAAAGCAAGCTGGACGCGACCACCGAATTGCAGTCCTTCGGCTTGATCATCACCGCGGAGCCGTATTTCGCGGTGACGCAACCGAGCGATGTGGTCGTGATGGAAAACTTCGTGCGCAACGGTACCACGGGCACAATCGAAGAAGTCGAGGCAAAGTATGAGCTGTTGCAGCGGGGCCAGTACATAGTGAACGTCAATCCCGCCGAGATCAGACGGATCGATCTCGATCCGAATGTCCCCTTAGAGCTCTACGAGGCGCGCAATGCAGTTCAGATCGCTCGCTGGACAGGCGCTTCGCGTTACGCCGCCGAAACGTTCGAGAAGGCCGTGACTGGCCTTGAGAACGCCGAAGGCTACTCGCACGGCAAGGCCGGCCGCAAGCCGATCGGAACCGTCGCGCGCGAGGCCGTTCAGATGGCGGAGGATTCCCGCATCATCACAGTTAAGAAGATTCAAGAAGAGGAACTGGCGAATGAGCGCCAGGCGGGAAGCGATCGTACGGAGCGCGCGGAGCGTGATAAAGCCGCCGCGGAATCCGAGACCGGGCGCGTTTCGAGAGAAGCCGAAGTGGCGCGTGTCGCCGCCCGGGCGGAAACCGAGCGCATAGCACGCGAGCACGACGCCCAGACCGCCGCGGCACTGGCCGAAGCGGACCGCGTCAAGCGCGATAGCGATAAACAAATTGCCGCGGCGCAATCCGAGACCGATCGTGTCAAACGAGAAAGCGAGTCTCAATCGGCGGCCGCTCAGGCCGAAGCCGATCGTTTGAAACGCGAGAACGACGCGCAGAGGGCGTCCTCGCAGGCCGATCTCGATCGCGCCGCCGCCGAAAGGGCGCAAGCTGACGCCGACAAGGCCCAATTGCGGGCTCAGCTTTTGCTCCAGTTCAACGCGATCCTCCAAACAACCGATACCGCTCGCGGACTGATCGTAAACATGTCGGACGTTCTATTCGATACCGCCAAGTTTTCCTTGCGGCCCGTGGCCCGTGAGAAACTGGCGCGCGTGGCCGGCATTCTCGCGGGACATCCCGGGCTGCGGCTCGAGGTGGAAGGTTACACCGACAGCGTAGGCGCCGACGACTACAATCAGACCCTCTCCGAAAATCGCGCCGGATCGGTGCGCGATTACCTGACCGGAGCCGGGATTCCCACCACCTCCGTGACGGCCAAAGGGTTCGGAAAAACCCAGCCGGTGGCGTCGAACGATACCTCCGAAGGCCGGCAACAGAATCGGCGAGTGGAACTCGTCGTCTCCGGTGAAATCATCGGCTCACTGATCCATGCTTCGCCGTTCCAGGCGGTTCAGTAGTTCTTTGAAGTTCATTCAGGGCCGGCCCCTGGTGGCCGGCCCTGACACGAGCATCACCAGCCACGATGATTAGGGCACCGGCTTCAACGGGCAATTCGGGCGTTCGGACCGCGGTCACTCTGGTTGGCGTGATCGCAGCCTTATACGTGGCGCGCGATATATTCATTCCCCTGGCTTTCGCAATTGTCCTCACGTTGGTATTGACTCCCCCCGTAACTTGGCTGCGGAAACGGCACGTCGGCGGTGTTCCGTCGGTGTTTCTGATCATGCTGGTTTCCATTGCCATGGCAGGTGGGATCGGCTGGGTCATCCTAAACGAACTGGTAGCGGTGGTCAACGATCTACCCAAATATCAGGCAAATATCCATAAGAAAATCGAAGCGCTTTACACTCCCGGCAAAGGCGCCTTCGGGCGGGCCGCCACCAACGTAGTGGAGCTCGCTAGAGAATTGTCCACCACTCCTATTCCCGCGGCAGCCCCGACAGCTTCCGGCCAGCCCCGGCGAGATACCCCGGGCCAGGCTGTCCGGCCCGTTCCCGTAAAAGTCGTCGGTGAGCCGGCAAATCAGTTCGAGTATGTGGCGGATCTGGCCAAACCCATTCTGGCGCCGCTTGGAATCCTGGGCATTGTACTGGTCTTCAGCATGTTCCTGCTGATCAAAAAGGACGACCTCCGCAATCGACTATTCCGTCTTGCCGGACTCGATCGGCTGAACGTCATGACACAAGCCCTGGACGACGCCACCCACAGGGTAAGCCGGTATCTGATGCTGCAGCTCCTGACGAACGCGAGCTTTGGCGTTCTGTGCGGAACGGGGTTGTACCTGATCGGTGTTCCATACGCTGTTTTGTGGGGAGCGGTGGCGGCAATTCTGCGCATCGTCCCGTACATCGGATCTCTTGTGGCTGCGGCGCTTCCGTTGCTGCTCTCCCTCGCGGTCTTCGATCATTGGATACAACCGGTTCTCGTGTTCGTGCTGTTCGCGACGCTCGAGTTGATCGCCGGAAACGTCGTCGAGCCGTGGCTCTACGGGATGCATACCGGCATCTCTTCCCTGGCTCTTCTGCTGACCGCTTTGTTCTGGATGGCTTTGTGGGGCGCCCCCGGCCTGATTCTGTCGACGCCGTTGACGGTTTGCGTGGTTGTCCTCGGCCGCCACATTCCGCAATTGTCTTTTCTGCATATTCTGCTCGGGGACCAGCCCGTCATGAATCCCGATGCGCAGGTGTATCAACGCTTGCTGGCCATGGATGATCACCAGGCGCGCGCCGTGGCCGATGCCTACCTAGCGGGGAATTCCCTAGTCAGCTTGTATGATTCGGTCCTCATACCAGCGCTCACCATGGTGGAGCAGGACCGGCACAAGGGAGCACTCGTCCCGGCGCTTCAGGAGTTTGTTCTCCTCAGTATCAAAGAGATGGTCGCCGAATTCTCAGAAGGGGCGGCGACTGTCGAGCCGGAGGACAATGAAATCGCGCTTGCCTATGAGACAGATGGGAAACCGGCGGTTGCGGCTGGCCGCGTACTCTGTCTTCCCGCCAGCGACGAAGCCGATGAGATCGCTGCGGCAATGTTGGCCCAGCTGCTGGAACAATCCGGCCGTCCGGCCCTATCACTGCCTCTCGACCCTTCTCTGCAGCATCTGATCGCCATTGTGGAGCCGGCGAAGGCGGATGTCTTCCTGATCTCAGCGGTGCCCCCGTTTGCGTTTGCTCGGGCTAGGACCCTGAGCCGGTTGCTCCAGGTACGGTTTCCCCGGATCAAGATCGTCATCGGCGTCTGGGGATTCACTGGCGATACGGAACGCGCCTTGCAGCGCTTCGAACCCAGACGGCCCGATCGAGTATTGACGACTCTCGCGAACGCGGTAGAATTCTTCGCCGCCGGCGTGACCACTCCGCAACCAATCACTCAAACGGTGACTTGACCGCATTTGGTCGCATGACCCCGCGCGGTCAGTGTCCCGGCCAATCGGCGACATCGCGTTCGGCTCGAGCGCCAGGTTCGAAAGCGCGTTAACCAAGCCTATTATTGGCGTTTCTTCCTTTATGCGGACGGATCGCCATCTTATCTTGGAGCTTGCATCGCGATGGACCCCGGAATGCCTTCGTCATGGAGTGAGACTTCGGTGGCCGTCCATTCGGGCACAGCGAAAGAAGTTCACACCGAGTTTTGAAAAGAGGAGAAAAGAAGTGAGATTATTCGGAGCAACAACAACCGCGTTTGGTATAGCGTTATTGGGGACGATGTTTGCCCAAAGCGCAAGAGCTGACGATTGGAACAGAAAGACCGTTGTCATCTTCAGCGGTCCCGTGGAAATTCCGGGTGTTCATTTGGCGGGATGGGGCGTGCTCCCGGCCGGCACATATGTGTTCAAGATCATGGACTCGCAATCCGACCGTCACATCGTCCAGATCTTTGACAAGGATGAAACGACCGTCTACGCTACGATCCTGGCGATCCCCAATTATCGTCTCCAGGCCACAGACAAAACCGTAATTACATTTCGTGAGAGACCGGCCGGACAGCCGGAAGCGCTTCGGGCGTGGTTCTATCCCGGCAGAAACTGGGGCGAAGAGTTCGTTTATGGGAAAGCTAAAGCAATAGAACTTGCCAAGGCCACCAATACGCCCGTACTCTTCACGCCAGCCGAGATCGCTCTCGAGGTCGCTACACCAATCAAGTCGGTAGACGAACCGGTGGTAGCGGAGCTCAAACAGGCGCCGATTATGGCGATCAAGCCCACTGGAGAAGAAGTTCAGGTTGCCGAAGTTGTCACCCCGCCGCCGGCGCCGGTCCAAGTAGCCGAACAGATGGAGCCTAAGGCCCTCCCGGCTACAGCGAGTTCGTTACCGCTGATCGGACTGTTCGGAATCCTGGCCCTCTTTGGAGGGCTCAGCCTCATGGTAGTTCGCAAACGGACCGCAGTATAAGCGCGGAGTTATTTATCGTCAGGCGCCGCAGGGATGCGTCGCCTGACGGTGAGAGGAAAAGACAGGAGATTGACATGTCTTCCGTAAACAATATCGTTGTAGCGGTGTACGACACGCACTCGGAGGCGGAACAGAGCGTCAAGCAATTGCAAAAATCCGGCTTCGATATGAAGAAGCTGTCGATCGTTGCAAAGAACCCGCACGCCGAGGAGCACGTTGTCGGCTTCTATAGCGCAGGCGACCGGATCAAACACTGGGGTAAAGCCGGCGCATTCTGGGGCGGAATCTGGGGACTGCTGCTCGGATCTGCCTTCTTCGCCATTCCAGGGATCGGTCCGGTGCTCGTCGCGGGTCCGCTGGTCGCCTGGATCGTCGGAGCTCTGGAAGGAGCAGCGGTGGTGGGCGGGTTGAGCGCGATTGGCGCGGGTCTGTTCAGCATCGGCGTGCCGAAGGACAGCGTTCTCAAGTACGAGCTCGCGCTCAAAACAGACAAGTTCGTAGTGTTGGCTCATGGAACGGCCGAGGATGCCGGCAGGGCACGGGACATCATCAAAGGAACGCAGCCATCCGAGTTGCACATCCACTCTCTGCAGCGAGCCGAAGAACACGATCAAGAGCACACATTGGCGGCAGTATAGGCGCCCCATGAGACAGAGAGTCGTTCCGCTGCTGGCGGCCACTACGAAGCCAAGGCAGAATGAGAATACATTTTACGAGACCAAGGCTCGTGGGCTCGCCGTACTGAATTCGCCCTTGTTGAACAAGGGCACAGCCTTTTCCGGGGAAGAACGGAAAGCGCTGGGGCTCGCTGGCTTGCTCCCGCCGGACATTAGCACGCTGGAAACGCAGGTGAAACACGCTTACGTCCAGTACGAGCGCTTGCCCGACGCACTGAGCAAGAACATCTACCTGACTGCCTTGCACGATCGCAACGAGGTGCTGTTCTACAAACTCTTCTCGGAACACCTACGGGAAATGATTCCCATCGTCAACGACCTCACCGTGGGCATGGCGATGGAGCAGTATCACCATGAGTGCCGGCGCCCGCGAGGCGTTTATCTATCGATCGATCACGCCGACTCGATCGAGGAGGCGTTCGGTAACCTCGGCGCCGGACCCGGCGATATCGACTTGATCATCGCGACCGACGCGGAGCAGATTCTGGGCATCGGGGATTGGGGCGTTGGCGGCATCGAGGTATCGATCGGCAAACTGGCCATCTATACGGCGGCCGGTGGCGTGGACCCGACTCGCGTGATCCCAGTGATGCTGGATGTCGGAACCAACCGGGAGAATCTCCTCGAAGATCCGACTTACATCGGCAACCGGCACGCACGAATCCGCGGGAAGCGCTACGACGCTTTCATCGAGGCTTATGTCAAGGCGGTGACAAAGCTGTTTCCGCATGCCTTGCTGCAGTGGGAGGACTTCGCGCCATGCAACGGGCGGCGCATCTTCGAGAAGTACCGCGACAGGATCTGCTCATTCAACGATGACATGCAGGGCACCGGCGCTATTACACTCGCCGCCGCGATCTCCGCTGTCCGGGTGTGTGGCACCCCGCTGCGCAACCATCGTGTCGTGATCCATGGAGCCGGTACGGCGGGTGTTGGCATAGCGGACCAGATGCGCGATGCCATGACCCGTGAAGGACTCACCGACGAGGAGGCCGCCACACGTTTCTGGTTTGTCGACCGGCAGGGACTGCTAACCACCGACATGGCAGGTCAATTGGGTGGCCATCAGATCA
>Ga0070735_10003384_pt1 | contig 14021 bp, 8 predicted proteins | sample Coa_R1_FD_66443 | JGI IMG/M metagenome (GOLD analysis project Ga0070735, IMG submission 66443) | Surface soil microbial communities from Centralia Pennsylvania, which are recovering from an underground coalmine fire - Coalmine... | ecosystem: Environmental > Terrestrial > Soil > Unclassified ...
CGATCGGTAGAAAACACGGAATGCTCCACCAAAAAACCCGTGCTCATATCTGAGCCGCTGCCGTAGCCCTCACCCACTGAGCCTGCCACGAAAGAAAGAGTGCCCGTGAGATCATGATCTTCCTTGTCTTTATCAGCGACGGAAGAGGGATCATCAAAGACGCGCAAAATCGGGCGGTTGGCGACCGAGCGCAAGGTCCATTTCCAGTCGTCGTCATTCGGTGTTGTGCGCAGGGGACCTACGCGCATGGCGTTCAGCAATGTGGTCAGCGTGATGTTGAGGTGGGTGTTTGCTCCGGTGTGGATGCCAATCTTGTCCCGCCAGGCAGGAAGAAACGACGCAGCCGAAACCTTGACTGTATAGAAACCGGGAACAAGATCGCTGGCATAGTAGTATCCGGCGCCATCCGTAAAGACGGTGAGGGTGCGGGCGGCGGTGCCGATGATCTCGACCACTGCGCCCATCTGGGGAATGCCTGAGGCGTCGCGCACGTAACCGGAGATCGCTGTGGGCTTGTCAGCCGCCGATACCGGTAGCGACAACGCAGCGATCACAGCCCAAATGCCGAGCCGGCAAGTCTTCACTCAACCCCCTGGGACTCTGACAGGCCGTTACTCTACCGCAAAGGTCGCGGAGGGATCAACGGTCTGTTTGGAGATGTTGTCGTTCACTTTAATTTCAATGCGATACACGCCCGGTTGCAGGTTCGCTAACGCAATCGACTTCTGCAGTGTCACTTGTTCCCCGACGTTTCCCATCGTGTCGGTGGACTCGGTTTTTTGTACCACAGGTTTGTTCGTCGCAACATTAACGATATCGTATTCAAACGTCGCAGATGGTTTGTGCGTCTTCCCGTCAACCCCAAGATTGTAGACTTGCATCCAGAAGTTCGCCTTCTGGTCGTGTGTGCGTTTGAAGAGCGCCGGCTTACCATCGGCGGGTGCAACGCGAGGACGAACCTTGGTTACACCAATAACGAAGCTGCCGGTGCTCACATCTTTGGTCGGAACCGGCTCCATCTGGTCGGCAACGATCAGGGAGGATGTTTGCAGTTTGTCGTCGGAGTATTCCGGCACGATGATGCCGCGGCTCCAGAGCCCTTTGCGGTCGCCGTTAACGTCTTTCACCGCGATTTCTACCTTGTATCGGCCGGGACGCAGCGGCAGAGCTTTCCAGTAGACAGAAGAATTTTCAGCAGTGCGTGGCAGCAGTTCGGCAGGAACATCGACCTGCGCGGTGTCTTCGAAGGTTTGAACCACGCGGCCGGTTAGCGTGCTCACGCGACCGAAAATGTTCACCGTACCGCGCTGTACCCCATCCTTGTTATTGAAGGTGATGTCGCGATACTTCACCTGAATCGTAATCGGCACCAATACTGTATCGCCCGTGACTTTCACGTAGTCCGTGCGCACGTCAAAGGGCATCAGGTTCGTAATCAGCTTGGTGTTGACGATTTCTTCGAGGTCTTTGAATTTGACTGGAGGCGGCGCTTGCAGCTTGGCGTACTGTTCCAGGCGGTCGAATTCTTTGGTCTGGAGATCTTGGCTCATCGGTCCTGCGCCTAGCTGCTCCATACCGCCGCTGTTGAAACGGTCTGCCTTGTTCGACATGCCCATCTGTTCGTAGAGAGTAAGACCGGCGTTGGGAGTGTACTTCAGCGCGTCCTTCTCGGAGCGGTCGAGCGTCATGTGATAGTCGCCGCACATGCAGGTATCGACGAACTCGATGATGACTTCCTGTCCGATGCCTTCGAGATAGCGATACCGCCAGTCTTCGAACGGGAAGGTGGAAGTCTCGCCTCCCCCTTCTTCCATGGGACGCTCATAGGTGCCGCCGGAGGGATGGGAGTCGACTTCATCCGCCGGGCCATACATGATGTAAATGCGGCCGCGATCCGACTTCCAACCGGGAATGCCCGCGGCAAAATGCTCGTTGGCATAGGCGATGCGGCGATAGTGCTCTTCTTTGTACTCGTTCTCTTCCGTGTCAGGAGTAGGGTCGCGCCGTTGCCAGAAAGCCTCTATGAAATTGTCGCGTTCCTCGTCGTTCGAGAGCTGCTTGAACGCGGCGCGCTCCTCGTCGGTAATGATCCAAACGACATCCTCGTTCAGCCACTTTTTGTAGGTCTTGCTCAGCTCGACCTTCAGGGCCCGTTTCTGCTCTTTCTTCTGCTTCTCGCTGGGTTTGCGGTTGAGAGGGTCGACGGTCTGTTCAGGCTGCGCCTGAGACCCATTTGCCGGGGCGGTCGCAGAAGGCTGGTTCGACTCTGTCGAAGCAGATGATGCGGAAGACGTACCCTTATCAGTCTGGGCTGGGGCTGGCATGGCAAAAGCCGTGGCAACCGTGACAACCGTGATACACGACAGGTAACGCAAACCAACCCGGACCATGAGAGGGACTCCTGCGACGGTGGAACTTCGACCCATTATTTTAGGCCCCAAGGCCGCTGAAAGCAAGGTTAAGTCGCTCGAAAAGAATAGTATGAGGCACTCTGCCATGAGGTTGGAAGGGTGAGCGGCGTATCCGAGTTGCCCGCGTACCCGACTAAACTTTCATTAGGAAAGGCTTTGGTCCCGTGTATCGACCCAAAAATCGATAGCTGCTGCCCAATCCGGCATCAACTCTTCGATTGCCCCAAGTTCGGATTTCAAAGTCCTCCGGTCGCTTTAGCCTGCCAGCCTCTGTTTCAGAGTCCTTGGAATGAACCCACCTGCGAACTATGCCGGGTGAGCCTTCCGTCGGCTATAATGCCGTGTTCGGGCAACTTCTCAGCTCCTGAAATCCCTGGTGCTCTCAAGCAAGCGTTGGTTGGAACTTTCCTCCCTGCAGGATCGTACTAACAGGAGTGTCCGTCGGAGTGGGCCGGAACGCTGCGATGGAACCAATGAAACCCTGGAAAAAAATCACGATTGGGGCGGGTGTGGTGGCGGCGTTGGCCATCATCGTCGGGATCACCGTTCACCAGAGCGGTAAGAACGTGGTCACGGTGCAGACCGGAAAGGCGCAACGCGAGGACTTGGCCGCGGTTGTCAGTGGTTCAGGCGAGATCAAGCCCAAGACTTACGTCAACATCGATTCAAACGCCTTCGGCAAGATCACGCATTTATTTGTGAAAGAAGGCGACCACGTCAAGAGGGGCCAGATTCTGGCGCAACTGGAGAATGTACAGTCTTCGGCGGACGTCAGCGCGAACGAGGCGTCTCTTGACGCCGCCAAGACCGATGCCGTGGCGGCGGATGAAGGATTGAAAACGGCAGCCGCCGATCTGCGGCGGGCCCAGGCGGATTACGACCGCAACAAGCTCGACTGGGAGCGCGCACAGAATTTGTTTAAAGACGGGCTCATTGCGAAGTCAGATTTCGACAAGAATAAGGACGCTTGGGAAACTGCCGATGCCGGCTTGGTTCAGGCGCAAGCCCGAGTAGCGCAGGCCAGAGCCCAGAAGGAGTCGGCTGATAAGCGCGTAGCGCAGAATCAGGCCACTTTGACCCGCTATGCCGACGTTTTATCCAAGACGACTTATGCCGCTCCGTTCGATGGCATCATTACGAATTTGCCGGTGCGAGAAGGCGAAACTGTCGTGATCGGAATTCAGAACTCGCCGGGCAGCACCCTGATGACGTTGGCCGATATGTCAGTGATCACGGCAGAAGTAAAAATTGACGAGACGGATATCGTGAATGTTCGGCTGGGTGAACCCGCGGAAGTGAGCATCGATGCTATGCCGCGACAGGTTTTCCATGGAACGGTGACTGAAATCGGGGACAACGCTATCGTACGCTCGACCGGAGTTGCTACTTCTCAGCAAAGTACACCCAGCGAGGAAGCGAAAGATTTCAAAGTCGTGGTCACGCTCAATGATCCGCCAACGGATTTGCGGCCTGGTCTTTCGACCACGGCGAAGATCACGACGGCTTCCCGGAGCAACGCGCTGACCATACCGATCCAGGCGCTTTCTGTTCGCGCCAGGGCGCAATTGGCGCAGGAAAAATCGAGTCCCGGATCGGTTCACGCGGCCGCTCCGGCGCCCAAGGAAGTGGCATCCAAAACTAGTATGGATGAGGATGTGCAGGGAGTTTTCGTCATTCGCAACAAAAAAGCCGACTTTGTACCGGTGAAGACTGGAATCAGCGGGACCAGCGACATTGAAATCCTGAGCGGATTGAATCCAGGAGATGAGGTGATTACCGGCAGTTACAAGGTTTTGCGCACGCTGCGTTCGGGCAGCAGTGTCAAGATCGACAACTCGGTGCCCAAGAAGGACGAGGGCTCGTCGTGACCTTCCCCGCGGTTGTTCGTCCAAGAAGGAACCGGCGCCGAATGGGGTCTTCGAACCGGGGCGCGGTCATGGCATCGTTGCGGCACACGGGTAGAGTCGAAAATTAACTCGGAGAACGCAGTGGCAACGGAGCAGGAGAAAAACATGGCAACCGCCGAAGTCCTCAGCATGCCTCAAAATATTGCCGGAACCGCGCCACAATCCTGCATGATCGCCGCAGTAGATCTGTGGAAGACCTATGACATGGGGTCGGAGCAGCAGGTACATGCCTTGCGCGGCGTCAACATTCGCATTGAGCGCGGCGAATATGTTGCCATCATGGGCCCGTCGGGATCGGGCAAGTCGACATTGATGAACCTGATCGGCTGCCTGGACACTCCGACCAAGGGCGAATATTGGCTGAACGGCAACCTTGTGAGCGAGTTGGATGACGACGAACTGGCGCGCATTCGAAACAAAGAAATCGGCTTCGTGTTCCAGACCTTCAATCTGCTCGCTCGAGCAACCGCGCTTCACAACGTGGAACTGCCACTTATTTATGCGGGAATCGCGACTGAAGAGCGCATCGAACGCGCGAAGGCTGCGCTCAACGCAGTGGGCATGGGATCGCGCATGACGCACAAGCCCAACGAACTCTCCGGCGGGCAAAGGCAGCGCGTCGCGGTCGCTCGCGCCCTGGTGAACAAGCCCTCAATCATCCTGGCCGACGAACCCACGGGAAATCTCGATTCTCAAACCGGCAACGAGATTATGGCCCTATTCGATCGGCTCCACGGCGAGGGAAATACGATCGTTCTGGTCACGCATGAGCACGACATTGCCGAATACGCGCATCGTGTGATTCATATTAAAGACGGCCTGGTTGAGCGCGACGAGCGCAAAAGCTAACGCATTTTCCTCGAAGAATTAACTCCAGTTAGCCGCGGATTTCGCGATGTCCGGAGTAGTCTCTGCGGGCCTGGCCACTACCACCTGATCTCTTCCTCCACGTTTCGCTTCGTACAATGCGGCGTCCGCCGCAGCCATTAAATCTTTGGGCGACATGCCGTGTTGTGGAAAGGCGGCGACACCGATGGAAAACGTAATCATGCCCAGCGATTTTCCCTGGTGCATGATGGTCAAATCTCTCATCTTCGCGCGAAATTTCTCCCCGCGGGTACGTGCGTTTTCTTCATCGGCTGTCGGCAAGATAACCACGAATTCTTCGCCTCCGAAACGGCACACGAAATCCTCCGCTCTCACCTGCTTCAGCAGGAATGTTGCGGTTTCGCGCAAGACCGTGTCCCCGGCATCGTGGCCATAAGTGTCATTGAAGCGCTTGAAGTGGTCGAGGTCGAGCATGAGTATGCCGAGCGACTGGCTTGCCCGCCCGGCGCGGCGGACTTCGCGCTCCAAAGCTTCCTCCAGATACCGGCGGTTGTAAAGGCCGGTGAGCGCGTCGCGCACCGACTGGGTGCGCAAAGCTTCCCGCAGGCGAATGTTGGCGATGGATAAGCCGACCTGTCCGGCAAACGTAGTTTTGAACGAGAGCTCGGAGGAATCCATCTGCGGCGATTCTGCGGTGACTTGAAAATGCAGGACGCCAAGAGTCTCGCCTTGCGCCATGATCGGTACGCACAAATAAGTCTGGTTGACGCTCGCGTGTGCGCACCGGGCTGTAGTGTCGCCTCCCACTACCAGATGCGGATGTCCGGTACGCAACGCCCAGCACTGCGAGGGCTCAAAATCCCAGGCAGGGTTTGTGCATTCCCCCCAGGAACCGATCACTTCCACCAGGGTGCGAGCGCCGTTAAGCAGGGCGAACACGCCGTGGACAGAGGGGAATATCTTCGGGGCGTATCCCAGGGCCGCAGCGAAAACCTCTTCCCGGCTGATGCAGCTTTGCAGCAGTTCCCCCATTTTGGCCAGCATCGTCGCGCGTTCTGAACGCTTTTGCAGCTCTGACACCATCTTTTCGTTCTGCAGATCGAGTTCGTTGCGGGCAAAGTCCTTGTCGATCATTTCCTCCTGCAGACGCGTGTTGGCATCCTCCAACTGCATGGTGCGCTCCAGAATCTGTTCTTCCAGCAGTTTCTGATTTTGCTTTTGGTTCTCGATATCGGTGCAGGTGCCGATCCATTTCTCAATTTCGCCTGCATCATTGCGGATGGGACAGACGCGCAGCAGAAACCATCGATAGTCGCCGGTCTTCCCGCGCAAACGATACTCGAGATCGTAAGGCTCGCCGGTTTGCAGCGCCTGTTCCAGCTTTTGCCGGCGGGTGACCCGGTCGTCGGGATGCACCACCGCTTCCAGCCAGCTCATGCCGCTCAGTTCCTTGGTCGTCAGCCCACCATAATCCTGCATATAGCGATTGGAATAATCGACATTCCCTTGCGCATCGGACGTCCAAATGATCTCGGGCACCGCATCGGCCATCAACCGAAAATACGATTCTTTGTGCAAACGCGTATTCGCGTCCGCCAGTTGAGTAGTTCGCTCCTGAACTTGCTGTTCCAGAACCTCTTGGTTATGCTTTTGGTCCTCGATATCGGTTGTTATACCGAACCATTTAATGATTTTTCCGCTGCCATCCCGAATTGGATTGGCCCGGCCGAGAAACCAGCGATAGATACCGTCCTTGCCGCGTAAGCGATATTCGATTTCGTAGGGTTCGCCAACCTCCAAGGCATTTTCCCATCGGCCCAGCGTGGCTGCCAGGTCATCGGGGTGAACTATACTTTTCCATCCCGTGCCGCAGAGCTGCTCCAGCGTCATTCCGGTGTAGTCGTAGCACTTCTGGTTGAAGAAATCGGTTTCGCCGCGGGGAGTTGCCGTCCAAATGATTTCTGGCACCGCCTCCGCCATGGTGCGGAAGTAGAGTTCGCTTTGGCGGGCGGCGCTCAAATGGCCCTTCTGCAGAGCCAGATAACGGTCGAAGACCGAGATGGCCACCGTTCCTGCGAGTACGAGGATGCAGCTCCCGCCGATCGCTAAAGTGCCCAGCGTGGACAGGCTGATCGACTGTGTTAGATCCGGCGAACTGTCGACCGCATGGAATGATGCGGCCCACATGCCGGTGTAATGCATCAGGGCTATTGCTCCTCCCATGATGACTGCACTGAATGCCTTACGCCAGCTGTCCCATTTCTCATAACGCACCTGAAAAGCAAGCTCCAAGGCGATAAACGAAACCACAATCGCCAGCGCAATGGAGAGCGCTACGACCCGGTGGTTGTACGTGATCACTGCGGCACAGCGGATCGCTGCCATTCCGATGTAATGCATGGCGGCGATACCGCCGCCCATGACTACGCTGCCCGCCGCCACCTGCCTCATGCCCATTTTGGGCTGGCTGACCACATAAAGCGCAACCCCGGACGCAGCAATGGCGGCCAGCAGCGACGCCGCCACCGTCGGCAAATGATAAAAAACTTTCACCGGCATCATCAGGGCAAGCATTCCAACGTAATGCATCGCCCAGATTCCCAAGCCCATGGCGGCGGCGCCGAAAGTCAACCAGCCAATTCGCGCCCAGCCTCGCTCCGAATTGATGTGCCCTGCCAGATCGAGCGCGGCGTACGAGGCGCAGATCGCCAGCACGATGGAAAGTGCAACAAAGGTAAGGTTGTAGCTACCGGCGAGAGATTGCATAAAACAGCCTGCAATCTACATCGGCAGGATTCGGGTGAGGTCGTGTTAGGAATTCCTAACGGTTGCGGAAGTAACAAGACGCAGAGCCAGAGAGCGTCGCTGGCCTAAGGCATTATTAAGCGCGTAGGCTACCGCGCGGCAGAAGTGTCGGCCGGACCCGCGAGAAAGAATTTGTGATCGTAGAGATTGCGGTACATCACTCCAGCGATCTCCGCGGCCTTGGGTCCGAATGTGGGCCGGCCCCCCTGCAAGAAAACCACGACCACGATCCGCCCGACGCTGGTGTTGGCATAAGAGGCAAACCAGCCGTAGCGCGTGCCGGCATGAGAACAGGTTCCGGTTTTCCCCAGGATTTCCTCTTCATTGAAGTTGAGGCCCAAGCGCCGCGCGGTACCGTATTGCACAGCACCCGCCATGCCCACGGAAATTTCCGGGATCAGCGGAGCGATGTCGAGCTGACGTTTAACGCGAGGCTGAAAGTTTGCGACCTGATCGGGTGAGGTTGGATGTTGCAGGTAGTAAAGCGTGCCGCCGTTGGCTATCGCCGAAACCATCGCCCCCAATTGCAACGGCGTCATGGAAATGCCTTCTCCAAAGGAGCACATCTTGCTCACGCCGCCAAGCTTGTCGGGAATCACTTCATCCGGATAGCTGCCTAGTTGCTCGCCCGGAATATCGTAACCTGCCAGTTCACCCAAGCCGAATTCGTGAGCGTAGTAAGCCACCTTTTCGAATCCCAACTTGCGGCCGAGCGCCTCAAAATAGGCATTGTTCGAATGCGCGAGGGCTTCGGTGAGGTTCATACGGCTGCGGCCGCCCAAAGATACTTCAGTTTGGTTCGAGATCAAGCCTTCGCTCAACGCAGCCAACGCGACCGACAGCTTTATGGTGGAGCAAGGCTGGGCGCCGCTTGAGAGAGCCAATCTCTGATTCACCATGGCAAGGATGCGACCACTGGTTGGTTCGATCGCGACCACTGTGCCATTCATGTTGCCCAGAGCATCGATCGCGGCCTGGCGCACAACCGGATCTTCGCCTTCCACCATATCGCCGGAGGTCAGACCGTCAGCGAAGGAACTCATGTAGAAGCGCTCGCGATAGATATGATGGCGGGTGTGAAGGGATGTTCGCGTTACTTTCGCGTGCGTGGCAACGGTTCTGCCGGCCACACGGCCGGTCGAACTGTGGCTTCTCGCCAGGTGGCGCATTCGGTGACGAGTGTGCTGGCTCTCGCTGACCCTGGCGGTTGATTTTGCTTTACCGTTCAAAGTGCGCGGGTTGACGTGCGCAGCCCACGTTGCTGGTAACAGCATGAGTCCACTAATAATTACAGCAAGACGACAGAAGCGCGATCCCAACTTAGACATCGTGGCCCGACCCTCTGAAATTTTCGGAATAACTACGAATACTGATGCACGACGTTTGCCAGCCCTGCCCAAACCCGCACCAAGCAGCCAACTTCGCGATAGTACGGGAGTTATGCTTCATAAGCAATAACAAAGTTGCTTTCGGCCTCTTTACGAAATGCGCAATAAACCACTGGAAAAGAAGAACTTAATCGTGTTTTGACTCAGTGTTACGACCTAGGTAACCGGTTACCCGGTTACTGAAAAGATACGGTACTGCGGCGCAAAAGTTTTCTCCACGAGTTTCAGGTTCGGAGTCTCAATTGGGCAGCTTCGGCCCTTGAAAAACCGAACCTCAAAACTTTGAAACTCTGCCGATCACATCACGTCATTTCTCTTGCGCAGGAAGGCTGGAACATCCAGATCTTCCTGTTCGAAGTTTGCGACCATGGCGGTACGCATGGTCTCCAGCGAGATCACCTCGGCCCCGTTACGCGATGCCGCGACCGGCGATGCGTCAGCCCGATGCTCTTCCATCATCACTTCCGGCGCCGTCTCCTCCAGCGCTGGCTCAGAGAATGACGCGGATGATCCAGCAGGAAAATCCATGGCTTCGTCATGCGAGGATGCGAACGAAGAATGGGCATCGAGCTTTCGACACTGGCTTCGCGGAATCTCGCGGAAACCGGTCGCGATGACTGTGATTTTCACCGCGTCCTTCATTTTCTCGTCCATGACCGCACCGAAGATTATGTTTGCGTCTTCGTGCGCCGCGCCTTGAATAATCGAGCAGGCCTGTTGCACTTCGGCTAACTTGAGAGAAGTCGAGCCGGTGATGTTAATCAAGATGCCGCGTGCACCATCGATGGCGCCAGCTTCGAGCAATGGCGATGCGATAGCCCTTTGTGCGGCCTCGATGGTACGGTTCTGGCCGGTGGCTGTGGCGGTGCCCATAACGGCGTAGCCCATGCGCGCCATGATTGTTTTCACGTCGGCGAAATCCCGGTTGATGATGCCGGGAATCGTGATGATGTCGGAGATCCCCTGCACGCCCTGGCGCAGGATGTCGTCGGCCACGCGGAAAGACTCGAAGAAGCCGGCATCTTCAGCGACCGCCAAAAGTTTTTCATTGGGGATCACGATCGTGGTATCGACCGATTCCATCAGCTCCGCGATTCCCTTCTCCGCCTGGTTCATCCGGCGCTTGCCCTCGAACGAAAATGGTTTGGTAACGACGGCGACGGTAAGCGCGCCCATCTCGCTCGCGAGCGAGGCGATGATCGGAGCAGCGCCGGTGCCGGTGCCGCCGCCAAGGCCGGTGGTGACGAAAACCATGTCCGCCCCTTCGAGCGCTTCGATGATTTTGTCGGAGTCTTCAAGCGCGGCCTTGCGTCCAACCTCCGGGTTCGCGCCCGCGCCCAGGCCGTTCGTCAGCTTCACCCCGAGCTGCAGCTTTACCGGAGCCCGCGACATGCGCAGCGCCTGCAGGTCGGTGTTTGCGGCAATGAACTCGATGCCCTCGACTCCCGCATCGATCATGCGGTTGACGGCGTTGCCGCCGCCGCCACCCACCCCGATAACTTTAATCTTGGCGTCGTTGGTTGGTTCTTCGTTGAAGCTGATGCGAATGCTCGGATCGGTTGTCATTTTGTCTCCACGAATTCCATTTTTGTCTTGCTGAGTTTACGAGTACCGAGGTGCGAACTATCGGTTCCGGTTTCTTTACCCGGTAACTCGGCACTCGGTACTCCTTGCCTGGAACTTGCCGTTGCTACCCCACTAACATCGCTTTCAATTTCGATCCCCAGCGATCTGCCTGGAACCCCCGCGCTACGCGGGCGCGCTGCCCATAATTCACCATCCCGAGAACCGTGGCGTATTCCGGTTCGGCCAGCGTGTCGGGCATCTTTGCCAGCGGCATTGGCCAGGAGAGGCGCACCGGGCGGCGTAATACTGATTCCGCGACGTCAAAAATTCCCGGCAGTCGCGAACCGCCGCCGCAGAGTACGATGCCCGCCAGGCAAGCTTCAAACATTCCCGCCTGGCGAAGGTTATCGCGCATCATCTCGAACAGCTCACGAGCGCGCGGCTCCAGAATTTCGGCCACCAGGCGCTGCGGGAGTAGTCGCGATGGGCGATCGCCGACCGACGGAACTTCGACCTCATTGCCTTCAGGAATCAGAGTGACAATGGCATTCCCATAAATCTTCTTGATCTTTTCGGCCTCGGCGAGCGGCGTGCACATGCCCATCGAGAGGTCGCTCGTGAAATGATCTCCACCGAGCGGAATCACTCCGGTGTAGGCGACTGCGCCCTGCAGAAAAACAATAATCTCACTCGATCCCGCGCCGATATCGGCGAGGCAAACGCCGAGTTCCCGTTCATCGGCGCGCAGGATGGAGTCGGCGGCGGCCAGCGGTTCGAACACCGTATCGTCCACATGTACGCCGGCACGATTCACTGCAGTGATCACGTTCTGTGCGGCGCTCGCAGCAGCCGTAACCAGGTGGACGCGCACTTCTAATCGTGCGGTCATCATGCCCAGGGGATCGTGTACTCCCTGCTGGCCGTCAAGAATGAACTCCTGCGGCAGCAGATGCAGAACTTCGCGATCGGCGGGAAGGGGAATGGCGCGGGCGCGCTCCACCGCCTGCTTGATTTCATCGCGCCCAATCTCGCGCGGGCGTGTTCCCAGGCTGATGCCCCCGTGGCTATTCACGCCGCGCACGTGCGCTCCGCCGATTCCGATGATCGCGTGCTCCACCGGAGCTCCGGCAATATTCTCGGCGCTCTCGACAGCCTTCTGAATGGCCGCGACCGCCTTGTCCAAATCCACGATCACGCCCTTGCGCGAACCTCGAGACTCAGCCTCGCCATGGCCGCGATAGCGCAAACCCGCGTCCGTCATCTCCGCCATCAGCGCGCAGGTCTTAGCGCTGCCGACATCGATTGCTGTTAAAACATTTCCCTGCTGCTTAGCCATTCGCTCCGTAATCCCCGATAGATTTTGCGTGGCGCCGCGCTTAGTCGCTCGGCTCCTGATTGTTTTGCGCTTTGTTTTGAACCTTTGCGATGCCCGGACTTGGCTTTTGCTTTCCGGAAGAAGCCAAGGTTTTGGCCTCGGCTGGGCCTGACCGCGCTCTCTTCGCCGGAGCGTGCCGGGCCGCAACCACCCTCCTCGTTCTCTTCAGCTTGGCTGGCGCGGGCCTTTTCGACTCCGGTGCGCCCGTCTTGAACGTCGCCGCCTTCAGAACCTTTGCCTTCGCCGGTGGATTTTTCTTCGCGACGTTTCCGGCCGTGGTCGAGTCCAGCGTCTTCTTCGTCAGTTCGAATGCAGGTTTTGGTATGGCGCGTTCGCCCGGAGTAATGCGCGTCAGCAATGCGGCAGGCTTGACTCCAGCCGCAGTTGCGGCTTTCGCCGCCGCTGGAGTAAGCGGCGACTGTTTCGTCACTCGCTCCATATCGGGATTCACGATGATCTGGTTGTCATATCGGAGATCGACCGACTCCAACTTCTGGAATTGTTGCCGCCAGCCCTGGGCGTGGGCGACGTAAATCTTGTAGCGCTGCAGATAATCCGACGACCCAAGGTGGACTAGCACATCTCCCTGCGGATCGTTGATGCGAACCTTCACGTCTTCGAGATCGGAAAGATCAACCTCGCTCAAATCCTGCGAGTAGTGCGCCCCGCCGGCATCCAGTTGGTGCGTCAGTTCTGTGTAGGCCTTCATTCTCGGAGCACGGGTTGAAAGCGGCTCGCCGGGATTCATTCCGAGAATGACGGGGAATGAATACTTGTGCCGCGGCGAAAGTTCCATCAGCGTGCCTCCGGCGTCGATCAGGAACATACGCGGACCGACTCTGGCAAACGCCACGGGTGTACGCTCGTGAATCTGAACCGCAAGCCGGTTCGGAACGAATCGCATTACACTGGCCGATTCCACCCAGGGAATTTGCTCGAGTTGCGCCTTCTGCTGCGCGAGCGGAATAAAGAAAATGTTGCGGCCAATGTCGGCGCCCATCACTTCCATGATTTGCGCCTTCGTCACATTCTGCATTCCCGTGACGTCGATGTTGTCGCTTGATTCCACACGGAAACGCCAGGAGCGCTCACCGTAGCGGTAAAGGCTGGCCGAGACCAATAGCAGAGCGCACAAAATGAAAGCAGCTACTGTTGCCCATAACAGCCGATTGGCAGTCTTTTTCGGAAGCGAACTGCGGCGGGCAGGCACGCGCTTCTGTGCGCGCAGGAAAGGAGATTCCTCATCCACGTCCAGGTCGACGAGGCGAGCGTCATCGATCTCACCGCGGATCTCATCGCGCGCGTCACGTTCGCGCGCATGCGGTGCGCTGGGTGGGTACAACTCCTCCTGCAAGATGGTCGGTGCCGACTTCCGTGCCATCAGTTCAGGTCAGTTGTCGAGAGGAATCGCTGAGCCTTCAAACTATAACTTTATTTTTTGAAGAGCGATAGACAAAAGATGGTACTTTTTCACAGGCAGGAATCGGACTGGGCATTATCCGAAGTGAAGTTTTGAAAAAGCATTAAAAACCAAAGGCGGACGCGGTCACCTCTCCGCATCCGCCTTTCTTAGGAGGAATAAACTTTCGCCGCTGCACGTTTAAAACGAGTCAACGTGAATCGTCGGCAGGTCGACTCTCACCCGCGGAATCATCACTCGGACGCGCGGACAGGCCACAGTACTGAAATCGGCAGGCTCGACGTGCATACGGGCAAATTCGGCTTCCATGCGCGCTCGATC
>Ga0070735_10003385_pt1 | contig 14013 bp, 14 predicted proteins | sample Coa_R1_FD_66443 | JGI IMG/M metagenome (GOLD analysis project Ga0070735, IMG submission 66443) | Surface soil microbial communities from Centralia Pennsylvania, which are recovering from an underground coalmine fire - Coalmine... | ecosystem: Environmental > Terrestrial > Soil > Unclassified ...
TTTTCTTATCTCGACGACAATCAAAAGCCGATCGGTTTTGCGATCGATATCTGCCTGAAGATCTTCGATGCCGTGAAGAAGGAGCTTAAGCTCGATAAGCTCACAACCGAATTCAACCCCGTGACGTCGTCAACCCGCATCCCGCTACTCGCCAACGGCACCATCGACCTCGAATGCGGTTCGACCACCAACAATCCGGACCGCTTGAAGCAGGTCGCCTTCACCAACACTCATTTTTTGACCGCGACGCGCTTCATTTCCAAGAAATCAAGCAAGCTCAACTCGATCGAAGACCTCAAGGGAAAGTCGGTCGCCTCGACCTCCGGCTCCACCAATATCAAGCAGCTCACCGAGGCCAACGCCGCGCGCAATCTTAACATCAACATCATTCCCGCCAAGGAGCACGCCGAATCGTTCCTGATGGTCGAAACCGACCGCGCGGTCGCGGCCGTGCTCGACGATATTCTGTTGGCGAGCTTCGCCGCCGGCTCGAAAGACCCCGATGCTTACGTCATCTCCAGCGACGCTTTTTCCAAGCCGGAGCCTTATGGCGTCATGCTGCGCAAGGACGATCCGGCGTTCAAGAAAGTCGCCGATGAGGCGACGGCGGCGCTGTATCGGAGCGCCGAGGGCCAAAAGCTCTACGAGAAGTGGTTCATGCAGAAAATTCCGCCCAAGGGATTGAACCTCAACGTGCCGATGGGCGCGGAATTGAAGAAGGCTTTTGCCAAGCCGACCGATGCGCCAGATCCGGATTCTTATAAGGCGATGTAGACAAGCGAGGGAGCGGTCGTGAATTATCACTGGAACTGGCATGTCTTCTTCGAACCGTCGCCGAACGGCACCGGCACCTATCTCGACATGCTGTTGTCCGGTCTCGAAGTGACGATCGTGACCGCGCTTTGCGCCTGGATCATCGCTTTGGTTTCTGGCGCCATCGTTGGCGTGATGCGCACCCTGCCGTCGAGGGCCGCGTCGTGGTTCGGCTTTGCCTATGTCGAATTTTTCCGCAACATGCCGCTTCTGGTGCAGTTGTTCCTCTGGTTCTTCGTGTTGCCAGAGCTCCTTCCCGCGTCCTGGGGGCTTTGGCTGAAGCAATTGCCGAACGCGCCGTTCTACACGGCTGCGATCGGGACGGGGTTGTTCATGTCGGCGCGCGTGGCCGAACAGACCCGCGCCGGCATCGATTCATTGCCGCGCGGCCAGAAGTTCGCGGCCACCGCGCTTGGGCTGCGGCCGCTGCAAGTCTATCGCTACGTACTGTTGCCGATCGCGTTTCGTATCATTTTGCCGCCGCTGACCTCCGAATTTCTCTCCACCATCAAGAATACCTCGGTGGCGCTCACCATCGGGCTGATCGAGTTGACCGCGGAAGCGCGCGCGATGCAGGAATTTTCATTCCAGGTGTTCGAGGCCTTTACCGCCGCGACCGTGCTTTACCTCCTGATCAACATCGTTGTCGTCATCGCCATGCGTTTCGTCGAGCGCGGCGTGGCGATTCCGGGCTACATCACCGGGAAATAACGCATGCTGGCCAATTTCGACTTCGACGTCATTCGCCGCTCGCTCGGTTATCTGTTTTTCGACGGCATGACATTCACGCTGACGCTGACGAGTCTAGCGACCGTTGGCGGCATCGTGTTCGGCACGCTGATCGCGATGATGCGGTTGTCCGGTTTCTGGCTGGCCTCGCGCGTCGCCGGCCTTTATGTCGATCTGATGCGGTCGTTGCCGCTGGTGCTGGTGATCTTCTGGTTCTATTTCCTGGTGCCCTATATCGGACAGTGGTTGACCGGGGCCTCGCGTCCGGTGCGGGTCGGCGCCTTTGCCTCCTCGCTTCTCACCTTTACGCTGTTTGAGGCCGCGTATTTCGCGGAGATCATGCGCGCCGGCATTCAGTCGATCTCCAAAGGCCAGCCGGCGGCGGCTTCCGCGCTCGGCCTGACTTACGGCCAGACCATGCGCTACGTCGTATTGCCGCAGGCGTTTCGCAACATGCTCCCGGTGCTGTTGACGCAAACCATCGTATTGTTTCAAGACACTTCGCTCGTTTACGTGCTCTCGATCACCGACTTCCTCGGCGCCGCCAGCAAGGTCGCGCAACGCGATGGCCGGCTGGTCGAAATGTATTTGTTCGCGGCCGTGGTATATTTCGCCGTTTCCAGCATCGCGTCCTTTGCCGTCCGGCGTTTGCAGGCGCGCATCGCCTTTGTACATTAGCAGGTAGTCAATGATCGAGATCAGTCACGTCGATAAATGGTACGGAACGAGCTTCCAGGCGTTGAAGGATTGTACGACCACCATCGCCAAGGGCGAAGTGGTGGTGGTGTGTGGCCCTTCGGGATCGGGAAAATCGACGTTGATCAAATGCGTCAACGCGCTTGAACCGTTCCAGGGTGGGAAAATCACGGTGGACGGCATCAGCGTCGGCGATCCCCGCACGGACTTGCCGAAATTGCGTTCCCGCGTCGGCATGGTATTTCAGCATTTCGAGCTGTTCCCGCATTTGCGCATCATCGACAATCTCTGTTTGGCGCAGGAAAAGGTGCTGGGACGGCCGCGCGTGGAAGCTCAAGTCAAGGGCGCCAAATTGCTCGAACGCGTCGGCCTCACCGATCATGCGCAAAAATATCCCGCGCAATTGTCGGGCGGCCAGCAGCAGCGCGTTGCGATTGCGCGGGCGCTCGCGATGGATCCGATCGCGATGCTGTTCGACGAGCCGACCTCGGCGCTCGACCCGGAAATGATCAGCGAGGTGCTGGACGTGATGGTCGATCTGGCGCGCGACGGCATGACCATGATGGTCGTAACTCACGAAATGGGTTTTGCTAGGAAGGTTGCCAACCGCGTCATCTTCATGGACCGGGGTGAAATCGTCGAGGACGCGCTCAAGGAGGATTTCTTCGGCAAGCCCCGCAGCGACCGCGCACAGAAGTTTTTGTCGAAGATACTGTCGCATTAGGCTTCGTCATTCCGGGGCGTGCGTAGCACGAGCCCGGAATCCATAACCATGATCGAGCGTATGGAATCCGGGCCTGCGCCTTCCGCGCAAAATAGCTTTGCTATTTTGTCACGACGGCGCATCCGGGAATGACGAGGTGGGTTTATCGGCGGCCATATTTTACGTATATGCAGGCTCGGTCTCGCGTTCGCTACCGACAGGAGAATGATTTTGGACCCGACCGCTTACGTCAACGGCGCTTTCGTACCGCTTAGCGAGGCAAAAGTTTCAGTTCTCGACCGCGGTTTTTTGTTCGCTGACGGCATTTATGAGGTCGCCGCCGTGCTGGACGGCAAACTTATCGACAATGATTCGCACCTCGCTCGCCTGGAACGCTCGGTCGGCGAAATCAAACTGGCGTTGCCCGAATCGATTGCGCGCATCAAGGAAATCCAGCACGAGCTGATCGCGCGCAACCGGCTCGAAAGCGGCTTGGTCTATATTGAGGTAACGCGCGGGGCGGATGGGGGGCGCGATTTTGCCTTTCCCAAAGGGATCAAGCCGACATTGGTGATGTTCACCTCGGTCAAGGACATCGTCAACGCACCTTCGGCGAAAAGCGGAATTGGCGTGATTACCGTCCCGGACATTCGCTGGGAGCGGCGCGACATCAAGAGTGTTGGGCTGTTGGCCCAAGTGCTCGCCAAGCAGGCGGCTGCGGAAGCAGGTTGCGGCGAAGCCTGGATGATCCAGGACGGCAAGGTGACGGAGGGCGGATCGTCCTCGGCCTTCATCCTGACGCAGGATGACGTGCTGGTGACGCGGCAGAATTCAAATACGATCTTACCGGGCTGTACCCGCAAGGCGGTGGTCAAGCTTGCGGAGGAACGTCAGTTGCGTGTCGAGGAGCGCCCATTCACGGTTGAGGAGGCGCTTCAAGCCAAAGAAGCCTTCATCACCAGCGCTTCGCTGTTCGTGCAAGCGGTGGTGAAGATCGACGGCAAGGTTGTCGCTGGCGGCAAGGTAGGGCCGATGGCCACGCGCTTGCGTGAAATCTACATCGATTTCGCGCGTGCCACGGCGGAATAAGTATCGATCCCGGTGATGTGAGAAATCGTCATCGCGAGCGCAGCGAAGCGATCCAGTTTTATTACGTGATGAATCTGGATTGTTTCGTCGCGGAGCCTGTCATAGGGCGCGCATTCGCGCGGCCCGTTGGCTCCTCGCCATGAGGCCCGGATCACGGTTTGAGAATCAGCTTCTGCACGCGCCAATTCAGAAGCTCCGCAACATAAAGCACGTTTTCCGACGGACACGCCATCGCGTGAATCCAGCCGAATTGCTTCAACTGCTTGCCGGACTGGCCGAGCACGCCCAGCACCTTGCCGTCGAGGCTGAGCTTATAGATGCGGCCGGGCCAGGCGTCGGAGCTGTAAAGCACCTGGTGCGGCGGCGGCGTGATGCAGATTGACCATGGTGTTCCCGGCGCGAAAGTGCCCTTGGCGATCATGGCTTCGTCCGGAATTTTGCCGATGGCGGGCTTTGCATCCGGCGGAACGGGGACGTCGATGACGATCTGGCGCAAGAATTTGCCGTCTTTGTCGAAGACTTGAATCCGCCGGTTGCCTCGGTCGGCGACGTAAACATTGTCGTTGGCGTCGGTCGCGATCGAATGCGGGGTGTTGAATTGGCCCGCCTCCTTGCCCGGCTCGCCCCATGACTTGATCCAGTTGCCGTCCTTGTCGACTTTGGCGACGCGCGAATTGATATAGCCGTCGCTGATGAAAGTATCGCCGGCTTTGTCCCAGGCCACGTCCGTCACCTGACGAAACCGTCCGTCCTCCGGCGGCAGCGGCGGTTTCGGATGTTTCAACGGCGCGGTGTCTTCGTCGGATGCTTCCTGCTTGCGGCCGAACACCATGACGACGCGGCCCTCGGGATCGAACTTGATCACCATGTCGGAGCCTTTATCGGTCACCCAGATATTGTCATTGGGATCGACCTTGACGGTGTGGGCGAACGACCACGCATAAAGATTCTTGCCGATTTCGCGGATGAACTGGCCCTTGGCGTCGAATTCCAGAAGCTGGGTGGCGGCCGCCGCGTAAGCCGGACCTGAGGTATTGCCGCGCGACAGCGCGAAAATATGTCCCTTGGAATTGACGGCGATGCCCGAGACTTCGCCGAAATACATGTTGGTGGGTAGCCGCAGCGCATTGGGCACGGAATCAAAGGCGATGCTCGGCACCGCCGGCTGCGCGAAGGCGGGCGCCCCGCTCAAGAACAACACCACCGGCAGCCAGCGCTTCATGATATCCTCCCAAAAAATTTTTAGGCGTGAGAGATTAGTTCAAGAAAGCGCGCGCCGTCCATATCGGCGCGCTCATTTTCAACGTCATATCGGCAAATCGCCCCGCGCATGGCACATTGGATGATCCAATCTGCTAAGCTTCCATTCTTGAAAAGCCCCGGACGAACGGATTCTCATGCGCTTTGTTTGCCAGACCGCCCGGCCGTTATTTTTATTGGCTTTAGCCCTGCTTGTTTTGCTCGCTTGCCCAAGCGGCCGTGCGGCCGCGCTTTATCCCGAACGAACGATCAGAATCGTCGTTCCTTTCGCGCCGGGCGGCGGCACTGACGTCGTGGCGCGCACGCTGGCGCAGGAGATGGCAAAGGAGCTTGGCGTCTCGGTGATCATCGAGAACAGGCCGGGCGCGGGGACGATTGTCGGAACGCAGGCTGTCGCCGCGAGTTCGCCGGACGGCTATACACTATTGATGGGCACGTTCTCGCACGCGGTCAATTCGAGCCTGAGCGCGAAACTCCCCTACGATCCGCACAAGGATTTCGCGGCCGTGGCCCTGGTCGCGCGCTCCTTCAACCTTGTCGTCGTCCATCCAAAATCTCCGCTGCATTCCATCGCGGACTTGATCGCGGCGGCGCGCATCAATCCCGACAGGATTTCATACGGGACGTATGGCGTCGGCACGTCCGCGCATCTGGCCGGCGAATTATTCAAGGATATGGCCAAGGTCAATTTGACGGCGGTGCCCTATAAGGGCGCCGCGCCCGCCATCACCGATCTGATCGGCGGTCAGATCGAGGTGATGTTCACGACGGTTGCCAGCGCCGCCTCGCTGGTCGAAAGCGGTCAGTTGCGTGCGATCGCAGTGACCTCGGCGGAACGTTCGGCCGCCTTCCCGCAATTGCCGACGGTATCGGAAGCCGGCGTTCCCGGCTACGCCGCCGAGAGTTGGTATGGGTTGTTTTCGCCCGCTGGGACGCCTCGCGAAATCGTCGATCGGCTCAACCGAGCGGCCGCGTTGGCGGTGGCGGCCGAGGCTTTCCGGAAATTGAGCGTCAATGAAGGGTTGGTCACGGTCGCGGGTCCTCCGGAGGAACTCGAGCGATATGTCAGCGGTGAGGAAGAGCGCTGGCGCCGCGTGATCCGCGAGGCCGGGATCAAGGTCGAATAAGGATGACGGCGCGATGACGCTCTGTTGCAGTGCGAAGACGGAGAGCCATGCCGCCTGATTGAGGGATATTCCAAACCGGCGGGGGTTGCGGAAAACGCGCGTTTCAGGCACTTGGAACGACCTTCGGCGCGGTCATCAAACCCGCAAAGCCAGCCACTCAGACCTCATGGAGGATTTTATGTCCACTACGCTTCAGCGCATGCTCGCGGCTGCGGGTTTCGCTTTGATCTGCATCGCTTCCCCCGCCACGGCGCAGGAAACGGTTCGCATTCGCGGCACGATCGAAAAGGCCGATGGCGCCGCTTACGTCGTCAAGAATCGTGACGGCATGGAATACAAGGTGGTGGTGACCGATCCGGGTCTCTATGTGGCGATCATGAAATCGACGATGGCCGACATCAAGCCCGGCATGTTTATCGGCGCGACCGGCGTGACGCAGCCCGACGGCAGCCAAAAGGCCATCGAGGTGCACATCTTCCCGGAATCCATGCGCGGCACCGGCGAAGGCCATTACGATTGGGATCTCAAGCCCAACACCAAAATGACCAACGCCAATGTCGAGCAAACCGTCGGCGGCGTCGATGGTCCGGTTTTGTCGGTGAAATACAAGGACGGCGAGAAGAAGGTGGTGGTGTCTCCGGAGACCGCTGTCGTCACCTATGTCATGGGTGACAAGAGCGATCTGAAGCCGGGCACCAAGATTTTCGTCGGCGCCGGCAAGAAGCAGGCCGACGGCACCGTGCAAACCCCGCGCGTTACCTATGGCAAGGACGGGTTGACGCCGCCGATGTAAGCGTCGGTTAAAAGTGTTTTGCTGCAAACGACCGTGAAGCTAACTTCAACAAGGAGAGTATGATGCGTTCGATGATGTCTTTGGCGTTGGCGGCTTGCGCCGCTGTAGCAATCAGCTCGCAGGCGCTGGCGCAAGCGCCCGTGCCGGCCACCCCGCCCGCGCCTCCGTCGGCCGGCGGCACGCCCGACGCGATGCCCTTCGATATTCCCTATGGCATGTCGATCGGGCTCGAAAAGGCCAAGCAGGTGATGGCCGCGGCGGAAGCCGAAGCCAAGAAGCGGAACTGGAAGATGAACATCGCCGTGGTCGATACCAATGGCGAGCCAGTCATGTTCGAGCGGATGGAAGGCGCGCAGATCGCCTCCGGGTCGATCTCGATCAACAAGGCACGCACGGCCGCGCGCTTCCGCCGCGAAACCCGCGTGTTCTTTAACGCCTACGAAACTGGTCATACCGGCGCCGGCACGCTCGATCCGACGTTGACGGCGAGTCCCGGCGGGTTTCCGCTGGTCGAAGGCGGCAAGTTGATCGGAGGGATTGGTTGCAGCGGTGGCACCGGCGACCAGGACGCAGCCATCTGCAAGGTCGGCGCCGATTTGATGAAGTAACTTGCCAAATCCGCTTGGCGCCGTTCGGTCCAGGCATAAGCGCTCATAACGCCGCGGTGGTAACCCCTCCGCGGCGTTATTCTATGGACGTGAGTGATGTATCTTCCGATTCAATCGGGATCGATTATGGTTTAACATAACGAGCGAAGGGCCGCTTTTTGGAACAAGGGAGGTTCGTCATGTGGGTGTGGCTATTGGTGCCGTTCGTCGGTCTCTTATGGGTGCCTTTTTATAATTTCCAGGAACCGGCGCTGTTCGGCTTTCCGTTTTTCTATTGGTATCAATTTGCCTGGGTGCCGATCTCCTCGCTCGTGATCTGGCTTGTGTACCGCTCGCGCACCCCAGACGAAACGCCGTAATTCCGCGTCACATTTCAGGTAAGACCGCCATGTCCGCCGAAATCGATTGGATCGCGCTCGCTATTTTTATTTTCTTCTTCGCCCTTGTCACCGTGATGGGCTTCTTCGCCGCGCGCTGGAAATCGGGTCCGGTGAGCGAGCACCTCGACGAATGGGGGTTGGGCGGACGGCAATTCGGCACCTGGATCACCTGGTTTCTGATCGGCGGCGATTTCTACACCGCCTATACCGTGATCGCGGTCCCGGCGCTGGTCTATGCGGTCGGCGCTTACGGTTTCTTCGCACTGCCTTACACCATCATCGTTTATCCCTTCGTCTTTGCGGTGATGCCGCTGCTGTGGAAAGTCGCGCATGCGAAAGGCCACGTGACCGCAGCCGATGTGGTGCACGATACCTACAAATCGCGCGGCCTTGAGCTTGCGGTCGCGATCACCGGCATGGTCGCGACCATGCCCTATATCGCGCTGCAATTGATCGGCATGGGCGTGGTGATCAAGGCGGTCGGCCTGACCGGCGAGTTGCCGATCATCGCCGCTTTCATCATTCTGGCGCTTTATACTTACAGTTCGGGCCTGCGCGCGCCCGCTTTGATCGCTTTCGTCAAGGACATCATGATCTATATCGTGGTGCTGGTCGCAGTCGTCGTGGTGCCGGCGAAACTCGGCGGCTATGGCGCGGTGTTTGCTGCCGCCAACGACGCCTTTGCCGCCAAGGGTGGCGCGACCGGCCTGATCCTCAAGCCGCAGCAGATGCTCGCCTATGCGACGCTCGCGTTCGGCTCGGCGCTCGCCGCCTTCATGTATCCGCACACTTTGACCGGAATCTTCGCGTCGAAATCGGCCGATACCATCCGCAAGAATGCGATCTTGCTGCCGGCCTATACGCTGCTGCTCGGCCTGATCGCGTTGCTCGGCTACATGGCCTATGCCGCCCACATCAAGGTGGCGTCGAACAACGACGTGGTGCCGGCCCTGTTCAAAGCGCTGTTTCCGTCCTGGTTCGCGGGCTTTGCGTTCTCGGCGATTGCGATCGGCGCGTTGGTGCCGGCCGCGGTGATGAGCATTGGGGCGGCCAATCTGTTCACCCGCAATGTCTGGAAGTCCTATATCGATCCCAATATCAGCCATGCCGGCGAGGCGTCGGTCGCCAAGATCGCTTCCCTCGTCGTCAAGATCGGCGCGCTTGTCTTTACGATCTTCCTGCCGACGCAATATGCGCTCGACCTGCAATTGCTTGGCGGATTATGGATCTTGCAGACTTTCCCGGCGCTGGTGTTCGGATTGTTCACGCGCTGGTTCCGTGCCGGCGGACTCTTGCTCGGTTGGGCCGCGGGCATTTTGTGGGGGTCGTGGACGGCGTGGAACAATGGGCTGAAGCCGCTTGCCACACTCGAATTTGGCGGCGCCAGCTATGTCTTCTATGTCGGGCTTGGCGCGCTGATTCTCAATGTGGCGGTCGCCATCATTGTCACGGCGGTGTGGGGATTGATATCACCCCGTAGCGCTATTGCTCGATCCTGATATTGCCGGCCTTGGCAACCGCGGTCCATCGCGCGATGTCGGAGGAGAGAACTTTCGCGAATTCCGCCGACGAGTTGCCGACGGACAGGATACCGAGCGGCTTGAGTTTTGCCGCGACGTCAGGGGAGCGCGCGATCCGCATCAGCTCGGTTTCGAGCTTCTTGACGATCGCGGGTGGTGTCTGGCTGGGTGCGAAAATCCCACTCCACAACACCGCGTCCACATCGGCGCCGGCTTCCTTCATGGTAGGAACATCGGGCAAGTCTTCGGTGCGATTTGGCGCCGCGACCGCGAGTGCCCGCACCTGACCGCCTTTGACCTGGCCCGACACCGGGCCGGCGTCGGCGATGGTCGCGGTTACCTGACCGGCGATCACCGCCATCACCGAATCATTGGCGCCCTTGTAGGGAATTTCCTGCATCGGCGCGCCGGTTTTCTGCTTGAACAATTCGGTGACAAGCTGGAAGGCCGCCGATGAGGACGAATAATTCGCCTGGGCGGGATTGGCCTTGGCAAAGGCGATGAGTTCGGCGACCGATTTGATCGGGGACGACGCATTGACGATCAGAATCAGCGGAAACGATCCGAGCTCGGAAACCGGGATGAAATCCTTGATCGGATCGTAAGGCAATTTGGTGTAAACCGCCGGATTGATCGCCATCGCGCCGCTGGCGCCGACCAGCAGCGTGTAGCCATCGGGCTGGGCCTTGGCGACGAATTCGGTCGCGACGATCGCGCCGCCGCCGGGCTTGTTGTCGATGATAATGGGCTGACCGAAGCTCTCGGATAGTTTTTGTCCGACGATTCGCGCGATCAAATCGTTGCCGCCGCCCGGCGTGAAACCGACCACGATATGAATCGCGCGACTCGGATATTTCGAGGGGTCTTCCTGCGCGGCCAGCGCGTTGAACGAAGCCGAAGCGAGCGCCGCGAGTGCGAGACAACAGCCGATGACAGCGTATCGGTTCAATTTCCTCATGCGTCGGTTTTCCTGAAGGCAGAACTCTGCGACATCAAAGCCGGGTGATGTGAACATGGAGCACGGCGGCCTGGCCGTCGTCGAGCGCGGCAAGACAGCGATCGATCGCCGCTGAAAGCTCATCCGGCTCGGTGACGCATTCGCCATGCGCGCCAAAGGCCTTTGCAAGCGCGGAAAAATCCCGCCGTTCGCCCTGCCGGCCCGATGTCAGACGCGATTGAAACTGGTCGGTCTCGGCGGCAACGCCCTTAGGGTATACGCGCTGCACCGCCGACTTCACCGCCTGCCAGCCGCCATTGTCGAGCACGACCGTCAGAATCGGAATCCGGTATTGCTGGGCCACCGCATAGACGCTGTCGGGCGAGGAGAAATGAAACCCGCCATCGCCAATCACCTGAACGATGCGGCGATCGGTTTTCGCAAGCTTCAAGCCGAGCGCCATGCCGCCGGAAAATCCGAGACCGCCGCCGGCGAGCCCCACATAGCTGTGCGGTTTGGTGCGCGTGATGTGTTCTTGCAGGATTGGCGCGTTGCGGATCACCTCGTTGACGACGATGTCGTCTGGCGACAATTTCCCGTTCAGTGTCGCAAACAGGAAGGCGGGCGTGAGCGCGCCGGAAACGCCTTGATTGGCGCGGGCGGCCGCCCGCCGCGCGGCGGCGGCCTCGCGATTGCCGTTCCAGCTTGCGATTCTATCCGCGATGCGCTTTCGAAAACCATCGTCGGCGCGCGCCTCGACCGCTTCGCACACTTGCTGGAGCACAATGGCGCAATCGGCTTGAATGCGCATGTCGGTGGCAAAGCCCCACATCGGAAAATCCGATTTTAGGGGATCGATGTCGATCTGGATCCATTTGATCGCGTCGGCGCGCTTGGCATATTGCGGCACGAAGGGCACATCGGAATCGAGCAACAGCCCGAGATCGGCTTCTTCGAGCAGCGGCGCGGGATCGAAACCGGCAAAGCAAGGTGAAGTCTGCGAGATATTCAAATCGATCGAGTTGAATTCCACGACTCTGATACCGCAGGTCATGGCTAGCCGTTCGAGCGCCTCGACGGCTTGCGTTTTGCGGCCGAGATAGGCCGTGATCGCGATCGGATTTTTCGCCGCCATCAGCGCATCGGCAATTATTCCAACCCGCGCCGGTTCGATGCCGCCTGCCTGCACGCTGCCGTAGCGCGCGGGCAGATAGGCTGGCATCGCGGCATCGTCCCATTCTTCCGCCAGCGTTTCGCGCGGCAGCATCATATAGACGGGGCCTTGCGGATCGCTTTGCGCAAACGCGTGCGCGCGGGCGAGCGCTTCCTTCACCACGACGCCGGAGGGCAGCGAATATTCCCACTTCACATAGGGCCGGACGATGCTGGCGATATCGAAGGGGTCCTGCACGAAATGCACATAGGTGTCGCGCGAGCCTTTAAGTTCGCCATGCAGCGTATAGGGCGCGCGGCCGGCAAACAGCATCACCGGCAGGCGATAGCGAAACAGGTTCTGGATCGCCATGCAGGCATTCGCCGTCCCGGCATCGACATGCACGAATACCGCCTGCGTTCGCCCGGTCGCAAGCGCATAGCCCGCCGCCATATGCACGGCCACCACCTCATGCGGGCACAGGATCATCGCGGGATGGTTGCGCCCGTCGCGGTCCCATTCCGCCTGCGTCTCGATCAGCGACACATGATCGGTGCCGAGATTGGCGAAAATATACTCGACGCCGAGATCGACGAGGGCTTGCAGGAAGTGATGCGCGGTCGAGTGGCGGCTCATGCCGCGTTCCCTGCGCGGTGCTCCGCGACGAATTGGTTGCGCAGTGTACCGATCCCGGTGATCTCGATCTCGACCGTGTCGCCCGCCTTGATGTTCGGCGAGGCGCCGTCGGTTCCCATCCAGATCACGTCACCCGGCCAGAGTGTAAAATATTTGGTCAGCTCGACGATGAATTCGTTGACGCCGAAAATCATCTCGTTGGTGCGGAAGCGGTTACTTTGCCGACCGTTCAGCCGGACGATGGTCTCCATCTGGTCGAGATCGACAGAGGTTTCGATCCACGGCCCCATCGGCTTGAAGGTGTCGGCATTTTTCGATCGCCACAATCCGCGATCGGCCTTTTGCCAGCTACGCTCGCTGACGTCATTGCCGATGGTGTAGCCGAATACGCAATCCATCGCGTCACGTTCGGAAAGATGTTTGGCCTTCTTGCCGATCACGACGACCAACTCGCCCTCATAGTGAATTTGTTCGGTGGCGATCGCCGGGATCACGACCTCTTCGTCATGGGCGATCAGCGCATTCTGCGCGCGATAGCCGATCTCGGGTCGGTCAGGCACGTTCGGCACCTGGCCGCGTCTGTCGGCGGCTTCCTTCAGGTGTTTGATGTAGTTGAGACCCACGCAATAAAAGGTGCGCGGCACGAGCGGCAGCTCGATCTTGACGCGGTCGAGCGCATAGCTGCGCGTCGTCCGCCGCCACTCGCCGAAGAGATCGCCATCGACCGCGGTGACGCGGTTGCCTTCGGCGATGCCCCAGGAAGTGTTGTGGTCGGCCGTGAATTTAAGCCAGCGCACGCGTCACCTTGAGTGATGAGAATATGGACCGAACCCGCGGTTACTCTTCCTTCACCAGCGTCGCGGTCGCCGGACCCTCGCCCTGGATCAGCAGCACGACGTCTTCGTCCTTGGCGCCGTCCCAATGGACCTGCTTGCCGAAATGGGTGACGAAGCTGCCAGCCGGCATCGGGGTGGTGTTGGCGGGATCGAAATGCGGCCCGGTGCCGACCCACCAAGTGCCTTGCAGCACGGCGATGTAACGGTCGTTGGGGTGGAAATGGGGCCGGCTGAAATGGTTGCCCTTGGTCCATTTGGTATAGACCATGTAAAATCCGGGCTTATTGGGATCGCCGACGACCACGGCATTTTGTCCGCCCCTCGCATCGACCGGGCTCCAAGGGATCTGGTCCGGCAATTTGAAGGCGACGGCTGCGGGGTTGAGTTCGGCGGCCGACGAGATGCTCAGCATGCCGGCGAGCGATAGCGGCATCAGCAAGGTTCGCCAGAAGCGGTGGGTGATTTTCATGATTTTCCTCCCTGAAAATTGCGTTAGGTTTTGTTTGCGCGATGCTACCCGGTCTGGCTTGGGCGGGGCAAGGGGCGGGTCCGCATGCGGGGCAGGCGCCATTGGCGTAAGGTCGAACGCGCCGTTGCGCCTCGCCAACCGCTCAGATTTGCACCCCATCAATAGTTCGAAAACCATGCATCCCGTTTACTTAAACCGATAAGCAATTGAAAACCCGTCGCGTCCAAAGTCGAGATCGACCGACCAAAGCCACGGGGGATCTAT
>Ga0070735_10003386_pt1 | contig 14011 bp, 13 predicted proteins | sample Coa_R1_FD_66443 | JGI IMG/M metagenome (GOLD analysis project Ga0070735, IMG submission 66443) | Surface soil microbial communities from Centralia Pennsylvania, which are recovering from an underground coalmine fire - Coalmine... | ecosystem: Environmental > Terrestrial > Soil > Unclassified ...
CGAAGGCGCTCAGAACGATCTCGCCGTTCTGCATTCCTCCTTCAATGGTCAGCAAAACGCCGCGGTTGGTCACCCAGGTTTGGTGCCACACTTTTCTCGAGGCGTCATAGATACTGAAGCTTTCCCCGTGTGATCCGTTCTGTGCCTGATAATCTTCCAGCAGCACGCAGCCATCGAGAATAAGAGTCACCTGGTTTCGCGCTGCCACGACAATTGGATTTTCACTATCGAAGGCATCCCAGTCTCCCAGCCAAAAGTCGAACTGGCGCTGCTCCGGCGAGCTACATGAAGCCGATTGATTTGTTCCTGCCGAAGAGCGTGCGGATAAATCCGCTTCTTCACCGAATACCCCGCAAAAGACGATGCAGAGAATCACCCATTGAGCCGTTGAGTGCATTTGATCTCCTTTACTGGGTTTTCGGCAGAGGTAGCGACGATTGGCCGAAAACATAGCGCCATCCCGTCGGAGTGCGCACATAAGTGTCACTGAACCAGACCATGTAGTCGAAAGGGTTCCCTCCATTCTTGCCTTTTTCCCACAATTTTGCTGTCACTACCGCCGTATCGCCCCAAATGCGAACTGTCTGGTTCGTATCCTCCTGGTGTTCGTAGACGATTTGGTTGCTGCGCGCCTCCGCTAGGAGATCCGCTTTAGAGTAGATTTTGCCTGAGCCTGTAACCAGAGTGAAATTGTCGGCGAGAAGGCGATCCATGGTTGCGGCGTCGTTGATTTTCACTGCTGCCTGATATTGCGTATCGAGATCGGCGAGAAGTTTCGCGTCGTCCACAGCATGAAGGGATACGCCGCCCACGACAACGGTCATGAAAAATGCCAGATGCCAGGATCGGCTAAGTAGGCTCCGTAAATATGATCCGGAAACACCGGGTAACTTCATTGTGTGTTCCTCCGCGAGTTCTCAAGATAGAGCAGGGTGGTCTGCAAGATGGACATTTGCGGACGCCCAATCCGCAACCAGGGAAGTTGCAGTCCGAAAACGTCCAACTCTTCCACCCGCATCGAATATCATGAATTGACCAGGCTATGAACCTCGATTGGCACGTCTGCTCAAGAGCCCGATTATCGCGGGATGCACGTTTTGATGGGAAATTCTTCATCGGCGTGACGACCAGCGGTGTTTATTGCCGGCCGATTTGTCCCGCACGTACGGCGAACGAGAAGAACGTCCGCTATTTTTCGACTGCGGCTGCTGCCGCAGAAGCTGGATTTCGTCCCTGTCTGCGATGCCGGCCCGAGTGCGCCGCTGGCACACCGGCATGGCTGGGAACCCCGAACACCGTTTCCCGGGCTCTCAGATTGATCGGTGAAAGCGGCCTCGATGACGGCGGGGTTGAGGTACTTGCTGAGCGGTTGGGAGTGGGATCGCGCCACTTGCGCCGCCTGTTTCTTCGGCACCTCGGGGCTACTCCGAGTGCTGTGGCTCAGACACGCCGCTTGCAGTTTGCCAAGAAATTGATCGACGAGACGAAACTTCCCATGGGCGATGTTGCCCTGGCCTCGGGTTTCGGTTCGGTTCGGCGGTTCAATTCCGGAATCCAGAAGGTCTATCATCGAACCCCGACACAGATTCGGCGGCTTGCACGAAAAACGCAGCCCCAACCCGACAATCAGTATCTTTTCCGCTTGCGCTTTCGGCCTCCTTATAACTGGGAACACATTTTGACCTTCCTCGAATCGCGCGCAATTCCGGGTGTCGAGTCGGTTGAGAGCGGGAAATATCGCCGCACCATTTCTCTTAATGGCAACCATGGGTATTTGGAGGTCGCACTCGACGAGAAGAACACGGGGTTGATCGCACAGGTTCAGTTTACTGATCCGATGTCTTTATTTTTCATCACTGAGCGAATCCGCGCGATGTTCGACCTGAACGCAGACTGGCTGGCAATCGTCCAAAGTCTTCGTGCCGATCCTATTCTTTCGTGCCGCGTTGACGCGGCGCCCGGCATCCGGGTTCCCGGTTGCTGGAGCGGGTTCGAGTTGGCCGTGCGAGCAATTCTGGGCCAGCAGATCACGGTCAAAGGCGCATCGGTCCTCGCAGGGCGGATCGTGGCCAAGTTCGGAAGACCATTTGTTGTGACGGAGGCTCTCACTCACCTATTTCCCTCGCCCGAGATTCTCGCTGACGCAAACGTTGCAAGCATTGGCTTACCGGCGGCGCGCGCCGCGACAATTCGTGCCCTTGCGCGGGCCGTTTGTGACCAACGAGTTAAATTTGAAGGCAATATCGACCCAAGTGCTTTCATTTCGAACTTGTGCGAGATCCCGGGTATCGGCGCCTGGACCGCGCACTATGTGGCCATGCGCGCACTCGGCGAACCAGACGCTTTTCCTTCGAGTGACCTTGGTCTCTTGCGTGCGACTGGCGTTAAGAGTCCACAAGAGCTTGAAAGATGCGCCGAAGCATGGCGGCCGTGGCGCGCTTACGCAGCCATCTATTTGTGGAGCGTTGCTGGCGAACGAAGGACTAGCCAAACCCACCCAGGCTCTTCAAGGAGCATCGCTCCAATCCGAAAGAGTCCCCCCGCCACTACGGTTTCGGCATCCGCATAGAAATGTTGTTTTGTCTGACATTGACCTAGTTGGGTAACTTATTCCGAAATGCAGAATCTAACTAGAGGACGACGGCGGAAGGGAATTCTGCCCAATTCAGCTTCGTGGAGATTTTCTCTTGAAAACAACAGTGCCGGTGGTGATGCTCACTTGGGTAGCTCTGTTGGCGGCATTCGCCTTTGGCGCGGACTCCTCAGTTGACCAGGCTGCCTCTCCGGTGCTGGTCGAGTTGTTCACGTCCGAAGGGTGCTCGAGTTGCCCCCCGGCTGACGCATTATTGGAAAAATTGGATTCTCAACCGATTGCGGGTGCACAAATCATTGCTCTCAGCGAACACGTGGATTACTGGAACCACGATGGCTGGGTCGATCCATACTCTTCGAAGTTCTTCACCGACCGTCAGGGGGAATATGAGCGCCGGTTCGGACTTAGCAGCGCATTCACCCCCCAGATGGTCATCGCTGGCGCCACGCAAATGAACGGGAGCGATGCTCGTGCTATTGCGCATGCTATCGACCTGGCTCGCTCTCGCGAATTATTTCCTATCCATATCTCCTATATTTCCATGGAGAACGCGAAGGCCCTTCGTGTGCACATTCAAGTGGGCACTTTGCCTGCATCCTTCAAGGGACACAAAGCGGATATCTTTGTCGCAGTAGCTTTGAATCACGCTCAGTCGCACGTTTCTTCAGGAGAGAACCAGGGCCGAGACATTCGCCACGTTGCGGTTGCGGAAAGCATCGACAAAGTCGGCACCCTCGAAAAAGGAAAGGGCTTCGATCGCGAAGTGGTCATCAAGCTTAAATCAGGTGCGGATACTGCGAATCTACGCCTGATCGCTTTCGTGCAGGGCTCCGACAACGGTGAAGTCATTGGCGCAACCCTGCTTAAGGATTTGATTGCGACGGGTCCGGCAAATACCGCCGCGCGATAAGCGAGATCGGAAGGCCCACGCAGATGATGTGTATGATCACGCCTATGATCATCAGCTTAAGCGAAAACGGACGCTTGATGGCAGCCGAAAGCGGCACAACTACACGATTCATGAAAAAATAAACGGCAACGCCGTAGAAGACTCCCGATACAACAGCACGCTTCAATAGGAACGACAGCTTCCGGCTAACGACGATGTAAACCCCGGCGGCAGAGAACGCGATCACAAAATGACAGAGAAGGCCTAGCAGGGCAGTGGCACTTCCACCGACAAAGGCCCGTCGGCCAAGCAGTCCCGCAGCAATTCCTTGCAGCGAGCGCATTGGCCGAAGCCCCATCGGGCCATAGACTACGAAGGCAGCGGTGATGTCCATCACGCCGCATACGAGTCCTGTCCTCAGCCAAACACTTCGAACACTTATCTTGTGACCTGAGATTCTTGCGGCTTCCCCGTGCATGTCACGTCTTCCCAATCCCCGCTCCAGGCCCTCGCTCGACACGTTATGTCAGCCAACAATTCGTCAGAACCGATAATTCAACAAAAGGATGTCCAGACAATCCCATTTGAAGAGAGCGGGCAACACACGGAGATCCGAAGGTGACCTCGACAGCCGACTTGGCCTGTCCGGCAGGCAGTCGGTGTACTTTCTTCGGCCTGAAGGTTATCTACTAGATCGTGACGGAATGCGATGAACTGCGGCCAAGTCTTGGCCATTGCCGCGCGGAGCGAGGCTAGAAATCTACCCGCCGTGAACGCTGAAGAGACTGGAGAGTCCACGGACCGTACGCTTAGCGATTGCGATCCGTTCTTCGACGACAGCCCGCTCGCGACTTAGACGTACTAATTCGCTTCTGACGATCTTTGCCACCTGCTCCGCGTCACCCGTTTTTAACGGGTGATTCGCTGCCGGAACTTGTTGCCCGCTGCCGGAACGTCGGTGCTTTGAATTCCTGTATCCCACCTTCAAAGCTTAAGCCAGTTTTCGGATAACGTGAGTGCGATGGGGACGAGTGGAAGTCTTAATGCCATGTGTCATCGGATCATGCGCACGAGAAAGGCTCACCCCCTCTAGTCGCCGACGATGTATACTGCCGCCTCGGAGGAGTAGCGAATTGCGGGCCGAAAACGGGGAAATCGTCCGACTGTTGGGGGTGGGAGCATATGTCCCTACACAAGTGATAACGAATGATGACTGGGCGAAATACGTGGATACCTCCGACGAATGGATTACAGCTCGCACGGGAATCAAGCGCCGCCACATTGCGGCTGAAAGCGAAAGCACTGCAGACTTCGCGGTATCTGCGGCGCGGTGTGCAATGGCCAACGCTGGACTAAACGCTGCCGCCATCGACGAAATCATCGTGGCGACCGACACGCCCGAGATGCGTATCCCTGACACTGCTTCTTTCGTGCAGTCGCGCTTAGGCGCGCGCGAGGTTCCAGCCTACGATCTGGGCGGTGGCGGCTGTTATGGATTTCTTCAAGGCGTCGATATTGCGCGATCTCGCGTGCTTGCTAACGGAGGCAACATCCTCGTTATCGGGGTGCAACTTCTTCTCCGCTTGATCGATTGGAAAGACCGCAATAGTTGTGTGCTGTTCGGGGATGCTGCGGGGGCAGCAATAGTCGGAGCGAACGGCAACGGTCCTGAGATCCTGGCAATTGTTTCGGGCACCGACGGCAGTCACACCGATGCCATCAGCCTGCCGGTAGGCGGCACGAAGATGCCGTTTACCCTGGAGAGCGCACAGCAGAACGCCCATTGTCAGGTCTGGCTGGAAGGCCGCGCAGTTTTCAAAGAAGCTGTCAGGCGCATGACGCAGGCGGCGCAGGCAGTGCTACAAAAAGCGGGGAAAAAGATTGAAAATGTGGCTCGCGTTGTTCCACATCAAGCCAATTTGCGGATCATCGAGGTGCTTGCAAGAAACCTTGGGGTGCCGATGGAAAGAGTGTTCGTCAACTTGCAGGAATACGGCAATACGGGATCAGCATCATTGCCTTTAGCGCTTTCCGAGGCGATACAGCAGAATGTAATCAAGGAAGGGGACCTTGTGCTGCTAACTGCGTTTGGAGCGGGGTTGCATTGGGGAGCGGCACTGCTGCAGTTCTAGATGGCTAACCCCCCGCCAACAGACAGCACCTGGCCAGTAATGTAGTTGGCGTCATCAGTCAGTAGGTACCGCACTAAGCTTGCAACTTCGTGCGTGGTTCCAAACCGCCCTGCCGGAATGTGCTCGAGGGCATACTTCAGAGTTTGTTCCGGAAGTCGCCGCACCATATCGGTATCAATGTAGCCGGGAGAAACCACGTTCACGGTTATGCCGTACTGCGCTGTTTCTTTTGCCAGGGCTTTAGTGAACCCGATGACGCCTGCTTTCGCGGCAGAATAGTTCGTCTGACCCCGATTACCAATCTCCCCGCTGACCGAACCAATCGTCACAATCTTGCCTTCTCTCCGCTTGATCATCGAAAAGATGACGGCCCGGCAGAAATGGAAAACACCCGTGAGGTTGGTGTCGATCACATCATGCCATTCCTCTTCACTCATCATGACCAGAGGCTTGTCGCGAGTAATGCCGGCATTGTTAACGAGCCCGTGAATCGGGCCGAGTTTCGCGGTGACTACCTCGATAGTCGCGCGAACGGCTTTGAGGTCGCGGCTGTCGCAACAAAAGGCGATGGCGTTTGGGCCGAGCTCCTGCGTCAGAGAATCGGCAGCACTAGCGTTCTGCTGATAGGTAAATGCAACCTTCGCACCCGCGGTCGTCAGAGTGCGCACGATTTCGGCGCCGATGCCGCGGCTACCGCCCGTCACCATAACAGTCTTGCCTTCGAGGATGGTCAAGCGGGGTCCAGGAAAGTCTTAAACACCGGGTCTCTCGACTCCGCATTGCGATTCGAGCCCGAACCGCAATGCTTCGCTCGAGATGATAATACCTTCGTCACACTAGCCGGCGATGCGTATGAATGATGACGGAGCAGCCGGCGCTGGTCGCGGCGCAATATCACTCGTCCATGTCAGGCCGCGTTCCCGCATCGTGCGTTCGTAAAGACCTGACTCTTGCAGCCGGTAAAGGTTGTCGAGCACTTGCCGGAACACCTTGTCCCAATCGCAGCCTACCTTGTACGCAAACATCGCCGTACGACGACACCCATTCTCCTTCACGCTTCGAACGAAGCGGTTACGGAGGTTCTCCTCGCCGTAAAGGTGGTCGTACACGTACTGCATGCCTTCAATAAAATCTTCGAATGACATGTGGCTTAGTGTATGCGTGAGGTGCGCGGTGTCGTAGTACGTCCAGTCATCCGGGAAATTCGGCCGCAGCAAACGATTCTCCTGCACCATTCGCTTGAACAGCGGAGTCCCCGGGAATGGGCAGTGGACGCCGAAGGTCAGAACATCGATCGAATGCTCCAGGATGTAATCGGTCATGACCTTGAAGCAGTCTCTGGTCTGGAAATCCGCCCCCCAGATCACCGATGCCCAAACGATCATGCCGGCATCGTGGATATTCTTGATCGCCGTGGGATAATTCGCGACGCCGGTCTTGAGATTGGAACCTTTGCGAAGTTTGCGCAGAACCTGTTCGTCGGTCGACTCCATGCCGATCAGAAATCCTAGGCATCCGCTCTTCGACATGTAATCCAGTGCGACCGGATCTTGACCGGTCGAGAACTGCGTAAATCCGAACCAGTCTTTGTAGATGCCGCGCTCAACCATGCGCTTGAAGAGTTGCCGAGCCCGCTCGTTCGATTTCGGCATGTAGCCGTAGAAGTTGTCTTCGGCAAACATCAAGCCGCGAAACGAAGTCTCTTCCATTTCATCGAGGACGTCTTCAACATCGCGCTCGCGATAAGTCTTGCCCGACGACAATGGCACGCTGCAGAATTCACAGTTCCACGGGCAGCCTTTTGTCGTCACGATCGATGAAAAGCGGTATTGATACTTATCTTTGAACAAATCACGATCCGGACGCTTCTTCATGTACTCAAGCGGGGGGAATCCGCCGTCATACTGTGGTTTGAGTTCGCCCTTCTCGAAATCCGCGAGAAGTTGCTTCCAAACCATTTCGCCCTCGCCCTTCACGACCGTATCCACGTAGCGCGAAGCTTCCTCTGCGGCGCTTGTCGCATGCGTGCCACCCATTACCACGCGGATGCCTTTTTCGCGGCACTTCTGCGCTATCAGATAGGAGCGCGAGGCCTGATAGGTTAGCGCGGTGATGCCGACAAGATCTGCGTCAAATGTTAACTGTCCGTCGCCGTCAACAGCAGGATCTTTGGTTTCGTCGATTAGGTCTACATCCCAGTTTTCGCGAGGCGTGTGCGCTGCGATGTACGCAAGGTTGAGAGGCATCTGAACGATCACACGAATGTCTTCTTCGCCGTACCGACCTGCAGGGTGGGGGTTGATCAGCATCAGCTTCTTTTTCATTTCAGTTGCCTCCTGAGATGCGGGCAGCGGTGGCCCATCCGGAAGCCGCTACTGCCGCGACGCCGGGTCCGGGGGATGTCCACTGGCCAACAAGGTATAAGCCGTTCAACGAAGTCTTGGAAGGGAAGCGAGCGTCGCCCGACTGATCGGGTAACACTGCCCATCCATAAGCCACGCCGTCCTTGGTGCGAATGTAGCGGGCGATGGTGCGTGGTGAAGCGCTGTCCATGTAATCGATGTTCTGTCGTAGCCCAGGTACTCGCGTGTCAAGATACCGAAGAATATGGCTCGCCATCTGCGACTTATCGTCCTGCCAGGCGGCGTACTCCGGAACCGAGCTGCGCACTCCAACCGTCATGGAAATAATCTGCCTGCCGGGCAGAGCCAACGATGCGTCGTAACGCGTCGGCACTGAAAGATAAATCCACTCGATGGTTTTACCGCCCTCATCCTCCGACAAGTAGTAGAACCCGCGTGGCAGTAAAGAAAGATCCAATTCCGTCGGAACCGCCAGGTACAACCCGTAGTAAGAAGGCGCTACACGAAGTTCGCCGACTCGTGACCGTTCTTCCGAGCACACGGAGTCGGGAAGCATATCGTGAAACAACTGGCGGGCATCGACGTTACTGACGACCACGTTCGCACGGATTGCCCGGCCGTCTTCAGTTCGCACGCCAACGGCGCGACCGTGCTCCACCAGAATCTCTGAGACGGCGGTTTTCAGCAGCACATGAGCTCCCGTATGCAGCAGATTTTCCGCGAGCGCATCCGAGAAAGCCTGCGTGCTCCCTTTTGGATAGTAAGCGCCGTCCTTCAGATAGCTGACTAGCATCTGGCACATTCCGACCGCGGAAATCTCTTCAACCGGAGAACCCAGGTACCCCCACTGTGCGCCGAGAATACGCCGAACGTCAGGATCAGCAAAGTAATCATTCAGAAACTCGTCGAAGCTGGCTCGACGGTAGCGATCCAGGAGTGGCCCTTCGCGACGAAGAATCTGTCGATAAAGGCGGACAAAGTCCTTGAAGAACTGTGCGATCCGTTCTTTTTCGTCAGGAAACCGCTGGGCGAGTTCTTTCGCGTAGCAGTCGATATCAGCCGGTATCTGAAAATCAAAATTGGGAAAGGTCAAGTTGTCCATCGGATCAAGATGAACAAACTCAAAGTTCATCGAGAAACGCGAGAGAATTTGACCGATGATTCCGAAGCGCCCACATGCGCCAATGTGGTGGACCGCAGCGTCGAAGGTGTATCCCTTGCGAGGAAACGCCGTGCAACAACCGCCAGGCAGATAATGATGATCCAGCAACAAGACCTTCTTGCCCGCGCGTGCAAGAAATCCGGCGCACACCATACCTCCGACTCCGGCGCCGATGACGATGACGTCGTAAGAGTCGCGAAGATCGGATTTGCTGATCGAAATCATGAGGCTGCCGATACTATGACCGCTGCATTGTGACCAGAATCATCCCGTGCGGTAATCAAAACGTGCTTGACTGATACCTCGCGTGCTTTTCCGTAAACCAGGTCGAGCTTTGAGAATGCCGGGTCGACGTTGTCCAGTTTCGGAATCGCCGGTATCTTGCCCGAGCGAATCGACAACAACGATACTGCGATGTGGATTGCGCCTGACGCCTCCAGGCAGTCTCGGGTTTGGGATTTCGGTGCCGTGACAGGAACTCCAGGCAAAACTTGAGCGATGGCTTCTCCCTCTTCTTTATCGCCTTCTGGAGATCCGGAAGCGTAAGACACCACACAAGAAACCTGGTCGGATTTCAATCCTGCTTGAGCCATGGCTTCCTGCATAGCTCTTACTAAGCCCGCTGAGCCGCTGCCAAAAAATGATCCCACTCCCGAAACGACTCCGAGTGGCATGGCGTTTCGGCTGCGCGCGCGTTCTTCATCTTCGAGGACGAAAACGGCGCCACCTTCCGCAAATTTCGGGCCTTTGCGTCCCAGGGCGAACGGGCCAACTCCATTAGCAGAAATTTGCAATCGCCCGGCTTTGGCGTAGCTTTGCTCAATTTCAGACGAGTGGCCGAGTGCAGAACCGCACAGTAGCGCGGATACTCGACCCAATCGCAGCATGGTCATCCCATAGGCGACGGCGTCAAGTGCGGACGCAGCTCCCGTCGCAATCGTGGTGTTCAACCCGGTTGCATTGAAAATTACGCCCACGCGGCTCGCCGGTTGGCTGATTACGGTATTTGCAAAATCCTGCGGATTGACGTAATTCGGGCCCTCTCGCACGGATTCCTGGTCAAACTCGGTGATGGCTTGAATACTGCCATGCGTAGAACCGACAACCACGCCGATTTCTTCCGGGGCATACCCAGCCGACGCCAGGCCGCTTTGCTCAGCAGCCAAACGGGCCGCGCTGCCCAACACGAGAGCGGTTCGGTCGAAATGGCGAAGTCCCTTGTCGCCAAGGAATGCAGTTGCGTCAAAATCAGGGATCTCGCCGCTGGCACTGACTTGTCCGTCAAGCATGTTGTCAAAAACAGGATGGGCCCCGATTCCGAGGCTAGACAGCAAACCGACGCCGGTAATGGCTACTCTCATCACGCAACCTTGGCAAAAGCTACACAGCTGTTGTTACCACCGAATGCGTACGCGTTATTCAGGGCTACGGACACGGCAGTAGTTCGGGCTTGATTAGGAACGATGTCGAGGTTGCATTCCGGATCGGGAGTTTCGTGGTTGATCGTCGGAGGGATGATCCCAGTATCAATGGCCAGAGCGCAGGCGACGGCTTCAATTGCACTCGCCGCGCCCATGGTGTGCCCGATCATCGATTTGATCGAGCTGACCTTCACCTTTGGCGCATGCTCTCCCATCACATTGCAGATGGCGTTGGCTTCGATCTTGTCGTTTGCCGGTGTGCCGGTTCCATGCGCGCTAATGTAGTCCACAGCGTCGCGGCTAAGCCCGGCATCCTGAAGAGCCCGCTCCATCGCCAGCCGCGCACCCATCCCGTCCGGATGCGGCATCGTAGGATGATAGGCATCGCAGGAGAAGCCGCACCCTACCACCTCAGCATAAATCTTGGCTCCGCGCTTCTTTGCCAGTTCGAGCGATTCCAGCACCAGCATCGCGGCGCCCTCGCCCGGCGTGATGCCTTTGCGATTCTTGTCAAATGGGCGGCAACGATCCGGGGCTATTGCGAACATGCGGCCAAATCCGGTGAATGTGACTCGTGAAAGCGGATCGACTCCGCCAGCAAGCACGCGGTCAACTCGGCCACTCTGAATCCAGTCGCGGCCAATTGCGATGGCGTAATTTCCCGCGGCGCAAGCTGTCGGAACCACAAGATTGGGTCCGGTGAATCCAAAATGGCGGGCGACATTCGTCGAAATCACATGCACCGGATACTTCTCAAATTCGTGACGATCGACTGCATCTTCACCATCTTTGAATCGCACACGATTGATATGCTCGAGCACCGGAATCTCGCCGCCGGTCGTTCCAATTGCGAGGCCTACTTCTCCCAACGGCAGGTCGAGTCCGGCATCTTGCAGTGCCAACTCCGTTGCAGCCACTGCAAAAACTGTGGCGGGCCCTGGGTCCCCTACTATCCCTGGTGCCACGAAGTTCTTTACCTCACAAGCGCGATGGAATCGATAGATCGAAGTATCAAACTTCTGAACTTCGTCGGACCCATCCGTGCCGGCCACGACCGCATTCCAGAATGCGTCACGTCCGCTGCCGATCGGAGTGAGAGGACCTATGCCCGTAACCACCACACGATTCTTCATCTCAATACCTCTTGCGCAATGCGGGTGCGAGCCAGCGTGCGCTTTTGCGCTTTCAGTTCTGCAGCATCGATGGCAGCCAGGGCGAGACTCGAAGTCACCACCTTCTCTCCTTCCACCTCGATCCAACCCTTAACCATGGCCGAACTGGAGAGCAGCTTAACCACTTCCACCGTGATACCGAGCGTATCCCCAGGAAAAACAGGTTTTAGGAAACGGGTTCGAGTGGTGCCAACTACAAATAGGCGATTGTTTTCTTCGGGAGGAACGTCATCGCTTAGGACAAAAAGCAGCGCCGCAGCTTGAGCGATTGCTTCTCCCAGCAGGGCGCCGGGCATAATCGCGACTCCGGGAAAATGTCCAGGAAAGTACGATTCGCTGCCGGTCACATTCTTCCGGCAGACAATCCGCTGCTTTGCCTCAAACTCAAGTACCCGATCGATGAAGATGAACGGGTGCGCCTGAGGAAGTAAGCGGCGAACCTCCTCGTAATCCAGCACAGGTGCGCTTCTCATCTATGCGACGCGTTGCTTAAGTTTCTGATCTACGAAATCGATCGTGGACTGAAGGGAAACCAGGTCGAGCAGGTTTTCCTCGGGGATTTGAATTCGATATTTCTTTTCTAATAAGGCCAGGATTTCCAACGCCAGCATCGAATCCACACCCAACTCATCGACGAACCGCATTTGTCGTTTTTCCCAGAGGTCAGCTTCATCCATCTCCACAACTTCCGCCAACATGTGGGTGATGTCTTTTTCCAATTCAGTTGTCATAATTCTCCCCGAATACATAAACACCTTTCAGAAACGGTGGGATCAGTCTTAGCAGCCTGGTATGGAGTTACTCTGCCCGCATTCGATTGGCGCAAATCGAATCGCCCCAAAGCGCTGTGCAGGCCTTGTGCACTCTGGTGAGGGAATTTACGCCATTCTGCTTCCGCCGTAAATGGTCGTTTGTAACCACTATGAGTAGAGTTGTTAGTCTCTACTTAGATACTCCTGTAATCAGAGGGTAGAAATCGTCATTTTTCCGCCTCTCCTAAGCCACTTCGGGGGCTTCGCTCAGGACAACAGCGAGATTCCGACTGCCATCTCAAAACGGTTCGCGCCCGGAGGATCAATGACAGCCACCTCGAGGTTTCTTGCGGTTTTGTGCTGGTGCGCCGTTTCGATGAGCAGTTGGGCACAGATTGCCGCGAAGTCAGGTCCATCTGGATCTGCTCCGAAGCCACCGAATGGACTCAATAACATCAATCACATCATTTTCCTGGCGCAAGAGAACCGTTCTTTTGATCACTATTTCGGCGAACTTAGGAAGTATTGGCAAGATAATGGATATCCGGATCAATCCTTTGATGGTCTGCCTCAATTCAATCCTCTTTCGGGGCAGCCTCCGCTTTACGGCCCACCTCCGACGAACCCAGGATGTGACCCGAACTTTCCAATCCCGAACGATTGCACGATCGATAGCAACAGCCCCACGATTGCGACATTTGAGCTAATCACTCAATGCACTGAGAACACGAGTCCCTCCTGGAATGAAGCTCACGATGACTGGGACTTGAACGATCCGACAGGCAACAACCCCGCCACTCTCAACGGATTCGTCTACACAGCCGCCCACGATGGCCGCGAAGATCGTTTCTATGACAAGGACGGAATTCGCGCGATGGGTTATTACACCGGCGATGACCTGAACTACTACTACTACATGGCAACTGAGTTTGCGACCTCGGATCGATGGTTCAACCCCGTCATGAGCCGAACCCACCCCAACCGTGCGTACCTCATCGCTGCTACCTCACAAGGCGCTGTTTATCCTCGACAACCGTGGCAAGGCTATCTGACAGCGCCTACAATCTTCCAAGAGCTGGAAGTCGCCAATATCTCCTGGAAAATCTATATCAATCCCACCGGATCGCCATGCACCGGCCCGCCATATAGTGCTTCTTGTCTCCTCAAACTGAGTTATGTGCAGAACTTCGAGTGGGGGCAGAATATCCCGCAGAATTATCCGCAGAATCTCGCTACGATCGGCATCTCGAATTCTGACTTCGAGAACGACCTACAGAATGGAACCTTGCCGGCCGTTGCCCAGATCGAGCCGGCTTCTGATGCAGGGCTCGACGAGCACCCTTCTGATTCGGACACGCAACCGAGCCGGATCCAATTGGGGGCAAATTACGTGGCTGGAATCATCAATTCGGTGATGAATAGTCAATACTGGAAAGATACGGTCTTCATCTTGACTTTCGATGAATTCGGCGGAATTTACGATCATGTTTCGCCACAACCGACAGTGAGTCCGGACGGAATCAAACC
>Ga0070735_10003387_pt1 | contig 14010 bp, 14 predicted proteins | sample Coa_R1_FD_66443 | JGI IMG/M metagenome (GOLD analysis project Ga0070735, IMG submission 66443) | Surface soil microbial communities from Centralia Pennsylvania, which are recovering from an underground coalmine fire - Coalmine... | ecosystem: Environmental > Terrestrial > Soil > Unclassified ...
GCGCAAACCGAAGTAACAACGGCAGATGGATCGGCTGGAGATGGGTTCTAAGCAGACGTTCCACCGACCTGACGGCACGCGAAGAAGAAGCAAAAGGTGAGATTGGTTTCAGGCGCTACGCCGGCACTCGACTCGCTGCTGCGCCCGCTCCGCCAGGTATCCGGCGTAGAGCCCTGTAACCAAGCCGGTAAAGACGTCCATCGTGTAGTGAGCGCGGAGCACAAGCACGGTCGCGGCCTCGAAGACCACGATGCAGACCGCAGCGGCGATCAGCCAGCGTTTGCCGGTGTGGGCGAGTTCAGTGGCACCGAGGACGGCGATTGCCGTGTGTCCCGAGAAAAAGTAGTCGTTTGCCACGCCGTAGGTTACGAGCAACGATGGGAATCCGGGATCGTGCCAGATCGCGCCCGGCGGAGCAGGAAGCGCCACGCACGCCTGCATGATCTGGCGCAGGCCGAGGACGATCACGAGCCCCACGAACGGGCGCACTTCGTTGCGGATGATCCACATCGAAAGCAGGAAGATTCCGATCAGATCGATGATGCCGGAGCTGACGATGAGTAGCGCGTTCGCCGCGGTCGAGTGATTGTGGAGATAGAGATTCAGCGAAGCAGTGGAGTCCAGGAGGCGGTCTCCGATTCCGGCGGGCTGCGCGCCGCGAGCGCCGATCAGGGATTGCGTCCAAAACCAGAAGACGAGCGCTACGACGGTTAGAGCAATCCGGATTGCGAACGAGGGTCGAAGAAGAAATCGCCCGCCTTCCGCTTCGGTCATAAGTGTGCGGAATTATACGCTGCGGTAACGAACCGTGAGATGACAACCGCTTCCTATTCTGCCTCCGCGCTTCCCATGTCGGCCAGAATCAGCCGGAGGTTTCCGGGATTCGTCGCGTAGGCGAGTCCCGTATCGAGGTCGACGATGCCGGCGCGAACGAGCTTCTCAATCTCTCCGTCGAAGTGCTGCATGCCTTCGGTGTCTCCGTCCTGCATGGCTTCGAGAAGTGTCTTCCCTTCCTGCTCGCCTTTTTCCAGATACTCGCGCGTGCGGAGCGTTGACTTCAGAATCTCGACCATGGCGACGCGGCCGTTGCCGTCCTTTCGCGGAACCAAGCGTTGCGAAACGATGAAGCGGAAACTCTTCGCCAGGCGGTTACGAATCGTGTGCTGCTCCGACATTGGGAACACTCCGACGATACGCTCGACGGTTTTCGAGGCATCGATGGTGTGAAGGGTTGAGAGAACGAGGTGTCCGGTCTCGGCGGCCTCGAGTGCGATTTCGATGGTTTCCTTGTCGCGCATTTCGCCGACCAGAATCACTTTCGGGGCCTGGCGCAGTGCCGCGCGCAGGGCGAGCGCAAAACTCGGCGTATCGCTGTGCAGTTCGCGCTGGTGGATGATCGACTTCTTGTGCCGGTGCATGAACTCGATGGGGTCTTCAATCGTGAGGATGTGATAGGCCTGCGTCTCGTTGATGCGGTCGAGCACGGCCGCTAGCGTCGACGACTTTCCTGATCCGGTCGGTCCAGTCACGAGAACAATGCCGTTGCGCAGCTCCGCGATTTCGCCGAGCTGCGGAGGCAGGTTCAGGGCATCGAGCGTGGGGATGATCTGCGGGATCACGCGCATGACAATCGCGTGGCTGCCACGCTGTTGAAACACGTTCACGCGGAAGCGGCAATGTCCCGGCAAACGGTACGAGATGTCGCACGATCCGAGATTCTGCAGCGCTTCGGTTGCCTGCTTGTTGCCGGCGATCAGTTCGTAGCCAATGCGACGCGTGTCTTCGGGAGTCAGTGGCTGCATGCCGGAGATTTTGACCGGCACAAGTTTCCCGGAAAGTTCGACCACGGGATAACTTCCCGGCGACATGATCAGATCGCTTACCTTCGGGGACACCTTTAACATCGCGAGCAACAGAGCCGGGGTCGGCACCGGCTTAGGTTCCGAGGCAGTCGCAACAGGAGCCGTTACCACAGGGGCAGTCTTGGCCGCAGCTTGCACGAGTTGATCCTTTCTAATATCTGAGTCGCAATTGTGACGAATGTTTAAGGGAGAATGAACGGCCTAGACGCCCCTGCGCTCCAGGGGCGTCTACCGTGTGGGTTGCGGGGGAAACGACGTATGACATAAGTGGATATGCAAGCGGCGCGCCATTCGCGGCACCCGAGACGCCGATCCCGATGGCGCTAAATGCTTGTGAAATCGGGAGATCGGCGGGACAACGGGCTGGGCGGACTTTCCCATCCGCCGGGCTTGTCCTTTTATTGGACGGATTTCCAGTCGGCAGACAGGGCCACCGCTAGTGAAGATGAATGGACGGAAAAATCAAACCTTGGAACATTGGAGCGGGAGACCGGGATCGAACCGGCGACATCCAGCTTGGGAAGCTGGCGTTCTACCGCTGAACTACTCCCGCTCAAGGTTTTAAATCAAACACTTACGACATAGCCCGTTCGTGCTACCCAGCTTTCACCCAGCTTTGTGTTATGCTTTTGCTCGTGTAGCCGGGGAGGGCAGCATGAGCGAAAAGAGAGGACAACACGGGCACGTTCGTATCGAGGGCCACAGCTGGATCGGGTATTGGAACACCTACACATACGATGAGATTACCGGAGAAAAAAAGAGAAAGCAACGTTCCGTTCGACTTGGACCCAAGAGCCTTGGAAAATTCGAAGCACAAAAACTTCTCGCTGCCGAGATCGAAAAATCAATTGGAGCACAGAAAGCACACGTTGTTGATCCATCTATAGCGTTCGAGAAGTTTACACGTGAGCGATGGATGCCTCTCAAAGAATCCAAATGGAGAGACAGCAGTCGATCAACAGCCTTACAGATACTCGATCACATCTTTGCAAAGTTCGGCAACACTTCCCTAGACAAGATCGAAAAAATCGCTCTCCAAAATTGGCTCAATGATTTGGCGAAGAAATATAGCCGGAGCTTGGTGCTGCATTCCAGGTTTTATTTGAAGTCGATCCTGGAAGAAGCGGTCGAACAGGATTATCTGCTGAAGAACCCAGCGAAAAAGCTGGAGGTTCCCAAAACAAAACGTGTTGATAAAACCGTCCTGACAGCTGAGCAATTCCGAGCGGTCATCGCAGAATTGGAATCTCCGTATGACCTACTATTCCGCGTGGGGGTTGCGTGTGCTCTGAGGCCGAGCGAATTGCTTGCGCTGCGATGGAAGGACTTCGACGATAAAACGGGAACGTTCACCCTCAACCAGTCTGTTTACCGAGGGCAGATTCGGCCTTTTACCAAGACCACGGAGGAAGACGAAACAGACCAATCGCTTCTCACGGTTGCGATCCCCAGCAAGCTCGTGGAGGATCTGATTGAACACCGTGGAAAGCAGACGCGAGATTTCGCACTCACCAGAATAAAGCGCAAGAAGTACGCTACCAAGGAGCTGTACCAGGAAGCACTCCAAGAAGAGATGAAGACGCTCGATGTTAGGTTTGATGAAAAGAACGCAATGCCTTACAACGCTGATCGTTACATCTTCGCAACGAAGGAAGGGACGATTATGCACAAAGAGAACATCCTGCATCGGGTGCTGCGTCCGATCAAGAAGAGTCTCAATCTGCCTGTGCTGAATTTTCAGGTATTGCGAAGAACCATGGCGACTCTGAGCCAACGCGCCGGATCGGTCAAGGATGTGCAACTCCTTTTGCGGCACAAGACCCCAGATGTCACGGCCAGCGAGTACATGCGGTCGATTCCAGAGTCAGCACGGACAATGGTCAATTCGGTGTATGAGGAATTGGTAAAGCTCCCTTCGGAAAAGGGTTCTACCCAGCAGACTTCCTAACCGATCACAAATAAGAAAGGCCACTCTCCTTCCCGAGGGAGTGGCCTTTTTTATTGCTTAAACAAAAAATCGATGGATCACGCTTTGGCTTTGCTCCTCTGCTTCGCCCACCGCGCTTTTTGTGCCAAAGATATCCGTCTTCGGGCAGCCGCGCTCATTGTATGTGGTTTCCTACCTGTCTTTGCAGGAGATGCCGAACCGTCTATCCCCCTCAACACTTTCGCTACGCTTTCCAGCTTTGCAATCTCTGCTTCTACTTCCTCCAACATCCGGCCTGTATCCATTGATTCTCCTTTGGGTTCACCGCACATCTGCTAGGCATTGTAGCAATAGCGAGACTTAGGAAGAGCCCTTTAGTGAGTCTCAGTTGTCTTCTGGCTTTCTTCTATGGCCTTCATTGCGTGATTGATGCTGTAGCTGACGAGGATACCGGAGTTTACGAGTATTTGTGTATCTACAGCTTGCCCATTAATCAGGGCTTTTGCCGCCTCTGGTTTGTAACCTTGGACGACGCCGATGACTTCGTATATGTGCTTGTTGAAGTCCCAACAGACAATTGGGCCTCCCGAAAAACCAGGATTGTTGAACCCATCGATATATAGGACGACCGCATTAGGGTCCGTCGAGTCAATCCCGGACATCGTTCCCCGCTTAATGAACGCAAACCTTCCGCCGTACCAACGAGTACCCAGACCTCCGAATGGGAATCCTAGGAACCAAACGGGCTGCCCAAGGGTCAAACTGCCTGTGGCCGCAACCGTGTACGGTGTAGGGATTGTCTCATCAGTCTCAAAAATAGCTATGTCAACGTCCGGGGAGGACGGATAGATCGTTTTGACCGTATGATAGTCCTTCCAGTCCCCTTGTTGCCATATTCGGATCGTTGCGCCATTCTGAGGCGCTCCTGCGACAACATGCTTGGCTGTGACCAAATAAACTTTGCCGTGGTAGTCCACTTTGAAGGCTGTCCCGCCCTCATTTCCATAACTGATGTAGAGCGTTCTCTGGAGAATCTCTCCAGGCACCGCGTCCTGAGCCAGAACTGCTGAGGGAGCAACAAATGCACAACAAAATAGCAATGGAATCAGCCAGAGAGTTTTCATGGCGCGATTGTCTCACCGAGACTGCGGCAGTTCAATCACCTCTACACACCGCCCCAGTGCTAGCAGCTACACCAACGTGCTAGAGACAACCTGCTTCTAGGTCGTACAATAATCGACGCCAATTCATTATGGATCGGGTCTCGAAGGAGCGAGATATGAGACTAGCAACCGCCGCTCTGCTTGCGCTGTTGTTCACCGCGTCCGCATCAGCGCAAAAGCTCACCGTTAAGGTGTTGAACCGCCAAGATAACGAAACGGACTACAGCTACGTCGTCCCTGGCAGTTTCAGTTCCTCGTCCAATTCGAATGTGAACTGTAACGCAACGGACACCAATGTAAACTGCAACGGGTCAACCTCAACTTCTGGTTTGGCCATACCTGCTCGGCAGATTTCATATCAGGTGCGCGGGGCAACATTCACTCTGCAATTGCCCGACGGTCGAGCCGCTGTCGTCAACTGCGAGAGCAAGTTCAAAGAGCGTTTTGCTGGTAGAAGCGGAAACCACAGAAGTTGTCGTGTACCACTCGTGGACGAGATCAGCGCCGATTTCCATGGGGACAAGGCCAAGCTGGAGTGGGTAGTCAGCCTTGACGGGAAGAAGATGGAATCTGAGACGTACAAGATTCTGGCGATCCTAGGGAAGGCCAAAGAGCAGTGAACACAATGGATAGATCGATCTGAATGACCAGAGCCCTGAACAATTACTTACGAAGTGGGAAATTTAGCAAGAAGGTGGTCTACACTCCGTCTGGTTCCGCACATTTATTTCGCGTTGGCGAGAGGTATCAGTTGGAGGGAATCGGCAGAGCCAAATTGATCGCCATTCGGAGTGATGACAACCAAACTATCAGCGACTGTAAGACCGTCATTCCATGGCAGAGAGTAAGCCTTCTTACGATGAGACTCGACAACGGTGCTGAGAAACACATCGTGCCATCGAGACCATCTAAATCGGGAAATCTTGACATCAAGAGCGCAATCCCTTTGCCGGATTCCAAGGGAATTTGGTTGCGTCGATGATGCCGAGCGATCCGCCACTTAACTGCGGCAACCAAGAGGAGAATCGTGGCAGACAACACTAAGAGTGAAAGTCTCCCTAGAGACATCCCACGCTGGAACCAAGACAAAGGCCGGGTGGAATATCCTAATGGAGAGGCTCCTGAAGAACGCATTCTTCGACTGCGCGAGGAGAAGCGTCAGGCATCTATTGCAAGAGGCTTCGATCTACGTAGTGAGGTGTCGGAGGACGCTCGTTACATCTCTGGGCGCATAGTCACCCATCTGTGGATCATCTTCGTTCTGCTCCCAGTCATGCTGGGTGTCCTTTTCTCAATACTGTACGCCGTGGTGAAGCCCTAGAGGGACCGCTTAGTTCCTTCGGGCTTTGCGCTTCTGGAGCATTTTTAGAAGGCGTTCCTCTTGATCGACGCTAAGGGTCATGTTGAGGTGAACCTTGTTGCTGTTCTTTCCTACACTGATCTTGGCTTCGATTTTACCGATTTGGATGTGCTCGGGTTTCTTCGGTTTTGCCATGCGTGGAAGTCTAGCACTTCCCGGAGGATGAAAAGCTTCAGTGGGTGGGGACCTTTGCTCTCCCGAAGAATGTTTTATGGGAGAATATTCAGCATGAGCGATATCAAACTGATACACGAGAGCCGTGAGCTATTAGCTGAGAGCGGGAAGCCCAGTGACGTATGGCTGAAGCGAGTGGAGCTGTTTCTCTACGGCCAAGCAAAAGGTCCAATCTGGAGCACGGTAGGTCGTCCAGGGTTGATCGGGTTGCGCTTGGATTGTGGCGATTCTGGTGTGGTGTATCTAACGAAGGAACAGGCTCGGGAAGTGATCGATGAGTTGAAACGCTGGGTTGGCTAGGGGACCTGTTACGACTTTACCGAATATTGACCCACATCGTTGTTTTACCGTTTGGTACACAATTTATGCAAGAGTAGAGCAGATCAACTTCAAACCTTGACGAAGTCGCTGGTGCGGTAATGCTCATGGTCAGTCTTTCAGCAGCTGAATGGGCGAGAATGCGTTCAAACTCCCACTGTCGATCCTGTTCGTCAGAGCCAACTACATGTGTGGAACCGCTTGGTTCTTTCAAGAATCTGCACTCCTCGCAAAGTCTTACGGTGTATCCTCCACTTGTGGCTGTAACGTCCTCCGTGTTCACCACAGCAAGGTCTAGTGTGATTGATCCGTCCGCCTGCCTTGACAAGGCTACTTCTCGTACCAGTCTGTCAGGAGCAAGGCCTGGATGCCAGAAACTAGCCGTCAGTCTCGCCTTTGGCTGGTTCAGCTTGTCTTGGGTCGCCTTCAGTTCATCACGGGTTCGCTTAATTTCCTTAATGAGGTCGGCATTCTGAGAGCGTGCAATCAATTCGGAATACTTGTCGTACAATCGAGCGAAAGACGTGCGGAATCCGTCAGCGTTATTTTTGTTCTCCTCGCGCTCTTGAGTCACTTGCTCGGTTAGGTCATCGATTCGCTTCTTGCTTTCTGCTTCTTTGCGGATTGCTATTTGCTCTTTTTCATACGCTTCTTTGTGGGTGACGTAGGTGTCGAATATTGACAGAAGAATGACACACAGAGTCGCAGCCAAAACGACAATCCGAAGAGGCTTCCAGAACTGTTTGGACGCTTCGGCATAGTCCTTCCAATCCTTCAATAGCCCAAACAGGGCAACCAGCCCCAGCAAGACCTGAAAGATGTATGGCTCTGCTGCAACTAAGAAGTGGCTGACCGCTGTCATTTGGAAAGAGTGTACTAGGCCAATCGTCTAGGAAGGTAACCGTGGCTGCTGTATTTTAGAATTGAGTCCCCCGGACACACGAGACGGTCATTCCATGTTTGAACCAATGACAGAACGAAGAGAGATAATCAAACAGTTGTTCGATGAAACGAAGTGGCGATCCCTATGGCTTCTGCTCAGCGCTGGGGCTCTGCTCTTCCTCGCGCTCTTTATCCTGTGCGTTCGGCTTTGGTTGTTGCTACGTAGCTGCCACTGCGTAACGTAGATACTCAGAGGTATCGACGTTGAAAATTACGGTGTAGGGTACTCTCGGCTTTCATCCATAGATTTTTCCATAGGAAATTTGCAAGACTCTTCCTTGTGCAGTAATGTTTCAACATCTATGGAACTCTGGCACCGTTTTACCAGCTTGCCTATCGTTGTCCAGGTGGTTGCCTGGGCTTGCACTGGGCTGCTTCTTCTGCTTGCTTGGCTCAAGAAGAAAGCAATTTCTGCTTCGATACAATCTGCCAAAACTTTTGTCGGGAATAAAGTAGCAGCGTGGGCGGCTGGGAAGATTCAACCTCACCTACCCTCTCCGAATCAGGGCCCGAAGAACGAGCGTGTTCATCGAGGCTACTTCATAGACTCCAGATACCGCTCACATGTCCCTGACAAATGGTCCTTCGATATAGAAGAGGACGACGGAGGAGTGAGAACTGTGGCGATTGAGCAGACTGGATTGCTGTTTGCCCTCAGACGAGGTACGTACGTTGAGATCAGAACTGTGCTTTCTCCTAATCCTGGATACATGTCAGAGATCGTTCAAGACGTGAAGGTCTTCCCAAAGAAGAACAAAGCGCTTTAAATGTGCTCCTGCTCCTGGATGTCCACCTCGGAGGTTGTCATGAAATTGCTCTGTATGACTTTCCTCGTCGTAGCGGTAGCGACTGCTGGAGTGCAAAAGGAACACGCCAAGATGCCCAAGTCTGAGGCCGAAATTATATGGGGTGGAAATCAAATTTACGAACTGTGCCAGGACTACAAGACTAACAAGTTAAAGGGTGCTCTTGGTCCGGGTTGCTTGATGTATATCGCTGGTGTCGCACAAACTCTTGCCTTGAATGACGACACAGAAACCACCATGTTATCTCCCTGCATGGGAAAAGGGGTCACGAATGAACAAATTACCGATGTAGTGGTTAAGTGGTTGGACGACCACCCAGAAACACGAGACCACCCTGCTCCCTACCTCATCATGGAAGCCTTGAACAAAGCCTTTCCGTGTCCTTAAAACTTATTTTCCTGGACTTCGTTGGTGATTGTCCGAAGCTGTTTATTCCTTGCGATCTCTTTCCACTACAACCAACAAGAACAAGATTCCGATAACGCCCCAAAAGATCATTCCAACAACGCCGAAGGACGAGAAACTCCCTTTGCCCACGGTATAGCAACTGAAAACTCCCACAAGCGATATGACCACTACCACCGCCGCGCCGACTTTCTGACTGGGAGTAGCAGGTGCGTTGCTTTCCTTCTTCGCTGCATCCTCGGCTCTACCCCTCGCGTCGTTGTCTCGGATTAGCGACGTGAAACACTCTCTACAGCCGAGTTCACCTCCGAGGTGATTTCTGCAAAAGAAACGGCCACACTCTTTGCATTGACCGGATGCCGGCTTGTCACATGTATAGCAAACCATAACCTTGAGGATTCTTACCCTCGCGCCAAGAACTATACGCGAAATCCTCTTTTCAGCGATATGATTTTGGTCTTTGCCCAAACGACAACGCGCTTTAACCCCTCGTCAACGGCCCGTCCGTATACAGAAACAGAACCCTATGAGCACTTTTCCAAAAAATAAGACGGTGCCTGTCCTCAGCTTTTCAGCAAAGGATTTTCCCCATGGAAATGCGAGAAGCCTCTAGGCCGCTTCGGAGCTTAGCGCCATACCTACATACACAATTCCCACAACCACGAGGAAGAACAGAACGATATTCTTGAACGCCTCAAGGTTTGCGTTGGAATTGAGCAGTTCCTGGTTCCGCTTCGTCAACACTTTGACTTGCTCGGCGGACTGCTTCAGTTCGTGATTCTGCATCACAAGAATTTCTTCATGCGCTCTTGCCTCAGCTAGCTCTTCCTTGGTCTGAGTTAGTTTGGCATCGCGCTCCTTTGCTTTTTCAAAGTATTGGAAGGCAGAAGGAAGAACTGTCTGAACAAGCTTTACACCTGAATCGAGGTAATCCATTTTGGCCTCCTTGGCCTGTTTGAAGGCTCAGCATAGCATGGGAAAGGATCGAGGAAAGCTGTGTAATTTACCCAACTACGGCCTTCGGGCTTTGCGCTTCTGAAGCATGTTCAACAGTCGCTTCTCTTGATCGATGCTCAGGGTCATGTTCAAGTGAACCTTGTTGCTGTTCTTGCCCACGCTGATCTTCGCTTCAATTTTTCCTATTTGGATGTGCTCAGGTTTCTTTTGCTTTGCCATGGGTGAAGTCTAGCACCTCTCAACAGAGGGCCATCGGCTTTTCCCCAGGGGAAAAACGTCAGACTTTCTTCAAGTTAAACGTAGGTTGAACATCACCCACTGCTCTAAAGATCGTGTTGATCGTTGCTGTCCAGAGAGCACCGTTCCAGTCCCAAAAGGTGATCTTGCCTCCATCAAAATCTGCTCCGTTTCCGATGAATTCAAAGGTGAACGATATATTGTCTCCGGGTTCCAAATGGGAGTGGACCTTCGCATCCCATTTACGCATGTCATTCGTCGCAAAATAGATTGTTTCGACTTTCGTAGCAGGGGCTGCGTTGACAGAGACAAACCAGTCTGGGTCTGACGCATTTTCCAGAGGGTTGGAGCCCTGGAAGCGAATCGACACTTTCTCCAGGTACGCCCGAACTCTCGCTCCTCCACCTTTGTCCCAATATTCTATGAATACAGAGTTGCCCTCTTTCATGGTGGGCACAAGGTTTGTCATGCGACCCTCCTTCGTGGCTGCAAATTGTACTGCAAGTCCCGCACCTTATCACTAGCACGCTAGGATTTGAAACGGAGCCGAATAGTCCAGTTAATCGTCAAGCAAGAGACCGCGATGATTCCTATTTTGGTCACGCACTGCCTCCGTAGCGTTTCCCACGGCGTTAACGGCTGTGCGTATGCCGGGAGAAATACGCTAAGCACTCCCCGGCATTCGCTAGGAGGACCCGTCTCGGGGGGCTACCCTGGGGTGACGAGCTAAGGGGAGAGCTGGACAGGATGTCCCCCTTTGGGGACCTGAACGTTGGACGGTCTTATTGCAAACGGGAAGGATGGTAACCCTCAGGTCTACGCTGTGCGTGTTCCTCTGCCCTCTATACTAACCACGTAACGAGTGGCGCGGCTCAGCGAGTGCACGGCGTACGCGGTGGAGATCACTCAAGGTCACCAGAGCGCGGCGAATCCTTAGGTTATGAAGCTTGCGTGAACAGGAAGGGCAGTAGAACCACGGCGATTCCGGCATGGCACAATCGCGGAGCCGTTTAAAAGCCGATTCTAGAGCCGATCCCGAGGGACATCTCACAGGCCGACCCAGAGCTTGACCCCACCTAAAATCGAACGCTACGCCACCCAGCGAAAGGAATACGAAGGCTATCCGCACGGGCGTAGGGATCGAGCTGGAGCCTTGGGCGAAGGCAAGGCGTAACGCGTGCGCTGCGCCGGGGGAATCGAGGGATGCGGTGCCGAAGAACTAATCCACAGGAAGTGCTTTGTTTTCATGTATATTACGGTATATTATTACATATTAGTAAACATACCTGGGCATTTTGGCTAAGTTCAGGTCTGCTTCGCGGTGTCCCTAAGCGATTGATTCTATTCAAAACCATGGTCTTGTACCCCAGAGAAATCACTGTTGACAGCTTAGTTAACTTCTTGGATTCCAAAGCGTACACTGCAACCCCTGAGCCGAGCGCCTACTTCATGAGTTGACGCTCCGTATTGATCTATAAGGACTTAAGCTAGATGACAGCTGGGGGAACCCAGCATATTCGCTAGGCATTCGCCTTTGTTTTGACGGATGTACCCTGCACACTGGTTAAAAAGAGAGGACAGAATCCTAGTTTCTGTTCCCTCTTGGTTCCCCACGCTCAGGTTGGATGTGAGTTGCTCCCAAAGGCTCCGATGGCTGTCCGTGGTCCCCTAGTGTAGGTCCGGCGCTATGCGAGGAGTAGGCCGAGCAGAGCCCGGGAAAAAAGCAGCCTTTAGAACCCAGCGCGTGAACCTAAGTCCTTTCCTTTGTTGTTCGCGTTGTCCTTCTCCATTGCTCAATCGCAGCCAATGGTGGATTCGCATGTGGCCTACCGCTTGGGATTGCCGCTAAATTATTCTCCTTATTGGACATGAGAGCAAATCTGGATTCAAGAGCGCCCCGGGGAAAACCATTGCGACCACAGTGTGCCAGTTGACTTGGAAAATGAGTCGAGAACTGCGTTCCAGTAGCGTTGGGAGCAGTGGGTGTATCGCTACGTGTACATCGGACACTGGGGTACTTGCCCAATCGGCGTTTATTTAGGTCCATATCCTGGGGCTCGGGTTTGGTATGTATGCGTTTGCATTTCCGATTGAATGCGGGCTGACAGGAGTGACCGCCGAGGGAGTTGGCGTATCTGAATGGGAACCGCCGGACCTGCCGCAATGTGACTATGCGCTCGATTCACAACTTACAAGAACACGCAAGGCCATGAGCCGAAGATAACTCGAAGAAACCACTCAGTTCACTATAAATTCTCTCACGGGAAGCTCCAGAGTCGCTCCGTACCCCTGGTAATGCGAGGCGCGGGCTCCACCGGACGGTTCCGGTTCTGCTTGGGAGATTTGGCAACTCTAAATGTTTGAACGCACAATGAAGAGATATGAATAACACGCCGAAGAATCTCCTTGTCTCTTCGTACCCACTGCTCTCAGCAGAAGATGGGAAAGACGTACGAACTAAGATTCTCGCCATGTGCAAGTCCATCGGTACGCATCGGTTCTGGCAAGGCTCCAGAACTCCCACTGGTTACGGTCGCATAAAAATCAATGGCAAGCTGCACACGACCAGCAGAGTCATGTTGTGCATTACCACAAACGAACCGTTAAACAAGAAAGCGGACGCCTGTCACAAGCCTCGTGTATGTGATGGCTATAGATTTTGCTGCTCGCCCGACCATTTGGAGTGGGGTACTCGTTCTGAGAACTCCAAACAAAGGGAACGGACGAAGAGAAGGAATGCAGAGCGACAATTGGAATGTTTTCTGCTCCGACTAGTCCCCGAAGGCAAGAGCCGCAATCGGAAGGAAGTACTTCGCCTTCTCGCGCAACTGGGGATGGTACCAAAAAACCGCATGAGCCGGAGCAGAACACTACGCCGCGTCGGGATCAAGGTTGAACATAGCAACTATGTGAATTCCTCGTCGCCGGAGTCATCCAAGGAAGTTGGCGCTACCCGAGCGCACAGTTGTAATTTTGAAATCGAACCCGGCTCGATCCGGTCCGAAGGACAGACACAATGACCCAGGCAAAGCGAAGCCCAGAGAAACCTGAGCATCGGTATCGCCCCAGGTGAAACCCCATTGTAAGTATATAAATACACACAGGTTATGGGTTACTCTAAGCGTGTTACGATTACATTTCGATTAGTGATAATGCTTGTATCGTTCTGCTACAGCCTACGTCGAGCTATATCTTTGCCAACAAAAGGACTTATTGGAAGTTTGGGGAAGACACAAAATGTAACAAGCTTCAGCTGGGCCCCCAGGGCCTTGCCGCATAACCCGATATTAAACCCTGGGATCGGGGCTTCGCACAATCGCGCACGTCACTTGGTGGGAACCTTGCCGATTCAATGCAAGAACCCCGGCGCACCCGGCGTGGATACTCAAAGGTTATCCTGGTTTTCCGTGTCATAATAGTCAGACATCTAGAGCGCGTCGGACATCTCCGGCTCACCACCCGAGGGCAAAGCGTCATGGTGGTCAACGCCCATACAGGCTGGACGCGGCGACGAAAACGCAAAGAAGGAAGCCACCATGAAGCAGATTATTTCACCGGCGACTGCTGCGGAAGCGGAGACAATCTCTACGCCGATTCCTGCGAACACTGAACCTGAAATACGCGAACCGCGATGCCCAAATGGTCACAACTCAACGATCCCTCCGCGGTGTCCCGCACTCATGTTCGTGGCATGTCTTCACTACAACACCCAAGCCACTTGGAATGAGTTCTGCATCACCTGCGGCGTTCGCCATGTGCCATTCAGGATTTACTGGCACTCGTTTCTCATGGATGATTTAGGAGTGCGGGCCGTCAAGAACTACTGTGGCTTCTGCGGAACAACGATGGCCACGAAGTA
>Ga0070735_10003388_pt1 | contig 14007 bp, 12 predicted proteins | sample Coa_R1_FD_66443 | JGI IMG/M metagenome (GOLD analysis project Ga0070735, IMG submission 66443) | Surface soil microbial communities from Centralia Pennsylvania, which are recovering from an underground coalmine fire - Coalmine... | ecosystem: Environmental > Terrestrial > Soil > Unclassified ...
ACGATCGTCGGTGCTGTGGCCACGCACTTCATCTATCCGGGCTCGGCTGGTTACCAGCAGGCCGGCGGTGATGCGGGTCCGCAGGTCGACTACAACATGTACCCGCAGGGCAACATGACGGTCGCTGAGAAGTACATGAAGCTCGCTGGCTACCCGAGTGGCAAGTACACCGGTAGCGCGGTGATCAAGGTTGTCGGCTCGACCGGTGACCCGGCTCCGCAGGAGGCAGCGATTGCAAACCAGGCGGCGTTGGCGCTCGGCTTCAAGACGAACTTCAACACCGTCGACCAGCCCGTCATGTACGGCAAGTACTGCGGCGTGCCCAAGGCCGAGATCGATGTCTGCCCGAACGTGGGCTGGATCCGTGACTGGGCCGACCCGCAGACGCTGCTGGATCCGACGTTCGCCGGATACAACATCGTCACGACGAACAACTCGAACTGGTCGCAGGCCAACTGGCAGGACGGCCCGTACGGACCGCACCCCGGCAAGGCGACGACCCCGATCGACATCGCCATGAAGGCGGCTGAGGGGACCGTTGGCGACTCGGCTCGTGCGGCCGCGTGGGCCAAGGTCGACCAGATGCTGGTTGCTGACGCGGTGGCCGCACCGTGGAACTTCGTCAAGCAGCCGCAGATCGAGTCCAAGGACGTCAACGGGATCCTGGATCTCTGGAACGTCGGCTCGTTCGACTACGCCTGGACCTGGCTGAAGTAAGGCGAGAAACCAAAAGCGGGGTCCCCGCATGATGCGGGGGCCCCGCGCCCTACTTCCGAAAGAGTCAACCCGTGCTCCGCTACATCATCCGCCGCCTGCTGTGGGGCATAGTCCTGCTGTTCGCGGTGATCGTGATCACGTTCGCGATCTTCTACCTGCTGCCGAACGTCAACCCGGCAGTCCTGCGGGCTGGACGCACGCCGTCCGTCCAGGTGATCAAGGAGATCGCGCACGATCTCGGGATCGACAAGCCGGTGTACGTGCAGTTCTGGCTGTACCTCAAGCGCCTGATCCTGCACTTCGACCTTGGCTACAGCTATTACTCCAGCGCCTCGGTGAAGAGCCTCATCTTCGACCGCCTGCCGGCGACGATCTCGCTCACCGTGGGCGGCGTGATCATCTGGATGTTCTTCGGCGTGGCGGTGGGGATCATCTCCGCCATCAAGCGACGCACGCTGCTGGACCGCGCCACGATGGGCGTCTCGCTGGCCTTCGTCTCCGCGCCCGCCTACTGGCTGGGTCTGGTCGCGCTGTTCCTGTTCGCCGGGGACATCGGCAAGTTCCCGATCTCGATATTCCACGGTGCCGGCAGCTACACCGGTCTCACCAACAGTCCGCTCAACTGGCTTCAATCGCTGCTCCTACCCTGGTTCACGCTGGCCGCGACGTCGGCCGCGATCTACGCCCGGCTCGTGCGCGGGAGCCTGATCGACGTGATGGGTGAGGACTACATCCGCACAGCCCGCGCCAAGGGCCTCCCCGAGCGCCGGGTAGTGTTCAAACATGGACTGCGCTCGGCGATCACGCCGGTGGTCACCGTCCTGGGGCTCGATACGGCGATCCTGCTCGGAGGCGCGGTGCTGACCGAGTCGGTGTTCGACATTCCGGGCATCGGGCGGTTGAATTACGACGCCATCCAGCACTCGGACTTCCCGATCGTCCAGGGCACCGTTCTGCTGGCGGCCCTGTTCATCGTCGTGGCCAACATCGTCGTCGACATCCTTTACGCGTACCTCGATCCGCGAGTGCGGTACACGTGAGCCTGCTCGACGTTCAGGACCTCCGGGTCGTCTTCCCGACCTCGGACGGGCTTGTCCACGCCGTCGACGGCATCAGCTACTCAATCGACGCCGGGCGCACGCTCGGGATCGTGGGCGAGTCCGGCTCGGGCAAGAGCGTGTCCTCGCTGACGATGCTCGGTCTGACCCGCCTCTACGGCGCGAAGATCGAGGGCAAGATGATCTTCGAGGGCAACGACCTGGTGCAGATGTCGGACAAGGACCTGCGCAAGGTCCGCGGTAACGACATCGCGATGATCTTCCAGGACCCGCTGTCCTCGCTGCACCCGTTCTTCAAGGTCGGCAAGCAGCTGATCGAGGCGATGCAGATCCATCGCGACATCTCGAGGGCCGACGCGCGCGGCCGCGCGGTCGAACTCCTCGCGCTCGTGGGCATCCCGGATCCCAAGCGCCGGGTGGATCAGTATCCGCACGAGTTCTCGGGAGGCATGCGCCAGCGGGCGATGATCGCGATGGCGCTCGCCAACGAGCCGAAGCTGCTGATCGCCGACGAGCCCACGACTGCGCTGGACGTGACCGTGCAGGCACAGATCCTGGCGCTGCTCTCGGACCTCCAGAAGCGTCTCGGGATGGCGATCATCATCATCACCCACGACCTCGGCGTGGTGGCCGAGATCGCCGATGAGATCTGCGTGATGTACGCGGGCCGCGTCGTCGAGCGCGGGACGGCCGAGCAGATCTTCCACTCCCCCCAGCATCCATACACCTGGGGCCTGCTGAAGTCGATCCCCCGCCTGGACGGCAGGCGCGATGAGGAGCTCGTGCCGATCTCGGGCCGTCCGCCCAGCCTCATCAACCGGCCGAGCGGCTGCCACTTCCATCCCCGGTGCCCCTACGCCCAGGAGGCGCACAAGCGCATCGACCCGCGGCTCGAGCCGGTGGCGAGCGATCCCGGGCACTCCGTCGCCTGCCTGCTCGCGGCTCCGACGCGTCAGCGAATCTGGGAGCAGCTGCAGGCCGGGGCTGAGCCCGAGTCCCTCGTCCATCTGGCTCGCTCCGAGTCGCCGGCGGTGGCCAGCGAGGCGGGCTCGTGAGCACGTCGTCGGGCGAGAAGCTGATCGAGGTCCGCGACCTCGTCAAACACTTCCCGATCAAGCGGGGAATCGTCATCCAGCGCCAGATCGGCGCGGTGAGGGCGGTCGACGGCGTCTCCTTCGACGTCTACCGCGGCGAGACGCTCGGCCTCGTGGGCGAGACCGGCTGCGGCAAGAGCACGACGGCTCGGCTGCTGATGCGCCTGCTCGATCCGACGAGCGGGGAGATCCTGTTCGAGGGCGAGGACATCGCCAAGCGCGAGAAGGAGTCGCTGAAGGCCCTGCACCGCGACATGCAGATGATCTTCCAGGACCCCTACTCGTCCCTGAACCCTCGTAAGACCGTGGGCTCGATCATCGCCGACCCGTTCGTCATCCACGGCCTGCACCCCGGCGAGGGCGAGCGCAAGCGCAAGGTGCAGGAGTTGATGGATCGCGTGGGGCTGAATCCCGAGCACTACAACCGCTACCCCCACGAGTTCTCGGGCGGTCAGCGTCAGCGCATCGGCGTGGCCCGAGCGATTGCGCTGGAGCCCAAGATGCTGGTGGCCGACGAGCCGGTCTCAGCGCTCGACGTCTCGATCCAGGCCCAGGTGCTGAACCTGCTTCGCGACCTGCAGCGCGAGATGGGGCTCACATTGATCTTCATCGCCCACGATCTCTCGGTCGTCCGACACATGTGCGATCGCGTGGCGGTGATGTACCTGGGCAAGATCGCCGAGGTCGCAGACGGAGACTCGCTCTATGGCTTCCCCCGCCATCCCTACACGGGCGCGCTGCTCTCAGCCGTTCCGGTGCCGGACCCGACCGGGGGCAAGCGCGAGCGTCAGCTGCTCACGGGCGACGTGCCGAGCCCGGCCAACCCGCCGTCGGCCTGTCGCTTCCACACGCGCTGTCCGAAGGCCCAGGAGGTCTGCTCGCAGGTCGAGCCGGTGCTCGAGGACAAAGGCACGGGCAATCTTGCCGCCTGTCATTTCCCGCTCAGCCTCGACGAGGTGAGGCGCCTCCTGCCGGCTGCGCTGGCGGGGATTCAGGCTTCGTCGGACTCGAACGGCTCGGGCTCTGATTCGGTCGCGGGTTCCGAGGATGTATCGGAGTCGCCCGCCTCGCCCTCGTCGTCCTCGACGTAGAGCGACTCGGCGGCCAGGAGATCGCCCGAGGAGCTCCAGAGCTTCACGTCCAGGTAGTCGGAGCGGTAGTTGTCGGGCGCCACGAGCGTGAAGCGCTCCTGAACGAGCGCGCACTGATCGACGGCCAGGTTCGCCAGCTCGGCCGTGACGAGCGCTCCGCCGGCGACGAGCGGCACTCCCCAGACGAGCGTGATATCGGCCGCCCTGCCCTCCTCGCCGCGCCAGCGACCGATGACGTCGTCTGAGAGATCGAGCTTCCAGTCCGGGTTGTTCTCGGCCAGCTCGGCGGTGTAGTCGGCGCGAGCCTCGAAGTCCGTGGGGCCAGCCGCGCCCTCGGCGAACGAGACGTAGCCGAACACCTCGTAGCCGGCTGAGGTGCGCGCGACGGCCGGGATGTAGGTCCGGCCCGAGTAGGTCCGATCGGGGAACCAGGCGACCTCGCCCGGCTCGCCGAGCTCGTCCTCGACGTCCGGGGCGTCGCCCAGAGCGCGGACCGCTCCGAGGAAGTGCCCGGCCAGCGTGTCCGCCCAGCGCCCGTAGGGCAGGCCCTCCTGGGGCGGCTCGGCGGCGAAGCTGATGACGAAGCGGTCGGTGGGCGGCATCGCGGCGGGAGCCTACTCGTTCGCGTCCGCGCGGTGCGCGAGACTCGCCCGCGTTGCTCGCTCACCGGCTCACGGACACCGCCCACCTGCGGCTGCTCGAGGAACGAGACGCCTCCGAGCTCTACGCCCTCATCGACCGTAACCGCACCCATCTGTCGCGCTGGATGCCGTGGGCGGCCGGCCAGACCGAGGCCGGCACCCTGGAGTTCATCCGCCTCACGCGCCGCCAGCTGGCCGACAACGACGGCATCCAGACTGCGATCGTCGCCGACGGCGCGATCGCCGGCATGGTCGGGCTCCACAGCGTCGCTTGGGGGGACGCCAGCACCTCGATCGGCTACTGGCTGGCCGAGCCCTACCAGCACCGCGGACTCATGACCGCGGCGGTCCGTGCCTACATCGAGCTCGTCTTCGGCGCCTGGGGTCTGAACCGCCTCGAGCTGGGCGCGGCGGTCGAAAACGAGCGCAGCCGTGCCGTGGCGCGGCGGCTCGGCTTCCGCGAGGAGGGGATCCGCCGCGAGGCGGAGACGGTCGGCGGTCACCGCCACGACTTGGTCGTGTACGGCCTGCTCGCGGCAGACTGGCGGGCGCGCCCTGCGGCGCCCTAGAACGCTCCCCGGCGCGTGAGCACGGCCGGGATGGTGCGCAGCAGGATCGTCAGGTCGAGCAGGATCGACCAGCGCTCGAGGTAGAGGAAGTCAAGGCGCACAAGATCGTCGAAGTCGAGCTCGGCCCGCCCGGAGACCTGCCACAGGCCCGTGATCCCGGGCAGCACGAGGTAGCGCTTCTTGTGCCACTCCTCGAGACGGTCGAAGTCGCGCATCGGGAGCGGCCGCGGGCCCACGAGCGACATCTCGCCGCGCACCACGTTGACCAGCTGTGGGAGCTCGTCGATCGAGAAGCGGCGCAGGAACCGGCCGATCGGCGTGAGCCGGGGGTCGTCTCGGATCTTGAAGATCGCGCCCGACTTCTCGTTCAGCGACTCGAGCTCGTCCTGGCTCTGCTCGGCATGCTCGTACATCGTGCGGAACTTCAGGCAGGCGAACGGGCGGCCGGCGATGCCGGGGCGGATCGAGTCGTAGATCACCGGCCCGGACGAGGTCAGCCTCACTAGCAGCGCGATCAGCGCCAGCAGCGGCGACAGCACGACCAGCAGCACCGTCGAGATGACCAGGTCGAACGTGCGCTTCAGCGCGTAGTCGAGGCCCTCGAACACCGGCGGGCGCAGAACGAACAGGGGGACGGACTGGCCGGGAACGAACTCCGCCCGCTCCATCAGGATCTCCTGCGTGGTCGGGGCCACGTGGACGGTCACGCCGCGCTGGTGGCACAGATCGACGAGCTCGACTGTCTTGTCCTGCGGCAGGTCGGGATCGGCCAGGATCACCTCCTGGATGCGCTCCCGGCTCAGGACCTCGGGCAGCTCGGCCACCGTGCCCAGCGATCGCAGGCCGTTCGAGGGCGCACCGAACAGGGTGACGTGGCCGACGAGCTCGACCTTCGTCCGCCAGCGGTTGGCCAGCGCCTCGGCGACCTGCTCGGCGTGACGCCCCGAGCCCACGAGCACCGCGCGTCGGCGGTAGCCGGCCTGCTCCAGGACCAGCGCCGTCGCGCGCAGGTGAACTGCACGCAGGGTCGATATGTAGACCGTGGCGAAGATCAGCGAGCCGTAGAAGATGTAGTAGCTCGAGAAGTGCTGGCCGTCGGCGAGCGCGAACACCAGCGAGACGACCGCGGCGAAGAACAGCGCGCTGAAGATCTGGTCCATCCCGGGGCGGCGGGTGCGGTCGGCGTAGAGATGCACGCGGGCGAAGAGCAGCACCGTGACCAGGTAGGCGAAGGCGCTCCACTGCCTCGTCTGGTGCCAGGCGACGCCGAAGTGGTCGTTGCCGATGACGATCAGCTTGACGGCTAGGGCGGTGAACAGCGCCGCCACCACGCCGACGTAGTCGATCACCAGCAGCGAGATCACCCGGCTCACGCGCGCCACCGTCTCGACGCGCAGCAGGAAGGAGAGCAACGGAGGCCGCTTGCGCCGGACGTCCCGCCCAGGGAGCGGGACGGGGGCAGGCGGTCGCGAATAGGGCCGGGCTGATCCCGGCGTGGCTTCACTGTCCTTGATGCTCACAGCCTGCTCTAGCCATCTAACGCCCTAGACCAATAACGGTAGCCGCATTCATAAGTTCCGGCCGCGCGGGGCATTTCCGCCACCGCCACGCCTTGCCCTAGCGGCCCTCGCCGATCAGCCCCTGCTTGCCCGACTGCTCGATCGTGCGGCGCAGACCCTCGCGCAGGTCGATCGTGGGCTCCCAGCCCAGGATCTCGCGCGCCAGGGTGATGTCGGGCCGGCGCACCTGCGGATCGTCGGTGGGCAGCGCCTCGTAGACGATCTCCGACTTCGAGCCCGTGACCTCGATCACGGCCTCGGCCAGTTCGAGCAGGGAGAACTCGGACGGGTTGCCGACGTTGACCGGGTCGTGGTAGCCGGACTCGGCGAGCGCGATCAGGCCGCGGATCTCGTCCTCCACGTAACAGAACGATCGCGTCTGCGAGCCGTCGCCGAATACCGTGATCGGGCGGTCCTGGAGCGCCTGGCGCAGGAAGGTCGGGATCGCCCGGCCGTCGTGGGGCCTCATCCGAGGCCCATACGTGTTGAAGATCCGCACGATCGCCGTGTCGACGCCCTGCTGGCGGTGGTAGGCCATGGTCAGCGCCTCGGCGTAGCGCTTGGCCTCGTCGTAGACGCCGCGGGGCCCGATCGGATTGACGTGTCCCCAGTAGGTCTCGGGCTGAGGGTGCTCCTTCGGGTCGCCGTAGACCTCGCTGGTGGATGCGATCAGGAAGCGCGCGCGGTGCTTCTTGGCCAGCCCGAGCGTGTGGTGGGTCCCGTAGGAGCCCACCTTCAGCGTGTGCAGCGGCAGGCGCAGATAGTCGATCGGCGAGGCCGGCGAGGCGAGGTGGTAGACGAAGTCGATCGGCTCGTCGATGTAGTACGGCTCGATGATGTCCAGGTTCAGGTGGACGAACTTCTCTGACCGGATGTGCTCGATGTTGGCCAGCGTGCCCGTCTCGAGGTTGTCGACGCAGATGACCCGGTGCCCGCGGCGCAGCAGCTCGTCGCTGAGGTGCGAGCCCAGGAATCCGGCGCCGCCGGTGATCACGCTGGTGGGCATGGCCCGGCAGCCTACTGTAGGCGTTCAGCGGTGGTTCACACGATGCGCCGAAGCGCCGACGGGCGCACCACGTGGGCGTCGCCGCGGCGTAGCGTGACCTTCTCCGCGTCGAGGTGCTCGAGCAGTGCCTGGGCGAACTTCCGCGAGGTGCCAAGCTCGTCGCGAACCGCGGCCAGCGTGACCGTGCCGTCGCCGCGGGCGGCCAGTTCGAGCACGCGCCGCGTGGCCTCGGCGAGCGCGTCCCGGTGGTAGTGAAGAGTCCTCGAGACGCGCACGGCGATCCCGGCTTCGCGCAGCGCCGCGAGGTCGCCGAGGTCGAGTTCGGCGTCGAGCGGGGGCTCGACGCCGGCCTTCAGCAGCCGCTGTGCTGTCGCGAGGGCACTCGCCGGGAGTGGTGGCGGCGGGCCGGGCTGCTCCACGGCCGGCGGGGCGGCCTCCGGCTCCGCCGTCGGCGCGGCCGGTTCGGATGGCTCCCCCCGAGCCAGCCGCTCGAGTCGGGCGAGCAGCTCGCGGCCCGGACCGTGCTTGCGAGGGTGAGGGTCTAGCACGGTCCCGCCTCCGAGCGTGTCGGGGGGAGCGATCTGGCGGATCACTAGCCGGTCGCCGCCCGCCGGCACCACTGGCCGCTCGAGGCGCAGCTGCCAGAAGGGCCCGCCCAGCCACGCCATCCGGGCCGGCGCCTCGCGGGTGCCGTGATGCACGTGGACTCGGCTGCCCGTCTGCGGCTCCGCGCCGTCGAACCGCAGAGCCGCGTCGATCAGGTAGGTCGCCCGCACGCCGCTGTCCGGCGCCGCCAGAACGTCGCCGCGGGCCAGGTCCTCGACCCGCATGCCGGTGAGGTTCACCGCCACCCGCTGGCCCGCCGGTGCGCGGTCGACGAAGGCGTCGTGCACCTGCACGCCTCGCACCCGCGCGCGGCGCCCCGAGGGCAGGATGATGAGCTCATCGCCACGCCCGATCTCCCCGGACCACAGCGTCCCCGTGACCACCGTCCCCGCACCCCGGATGGTGAACACCCGGTCGATGTGCAGTCGGGCGGGCGCCGCCCGCTCGGAGCGGCTCTGCGCCCCACCGGCCGCGCGCTCGAGCGCCGAGCGCAGCTCGTCCAGGCCGTCGCCCGTGCGCGCGCTGACCGCCACCGCGGGCACGCCTGGGAGCAGCTCGGTTGCCTCGGCCTGCGCCGGCTCAGGATCGGCGAGGTCGCTCTTGGTGATCGCGACCACCCCGGTCTGCACCCCCAGCGCCCGCAGCACCGACGCGTGCTCGCGGGTCTGCGGCATCACCCCATCGTCGGCGGCCACGGTCATCAGGAACAGGTCGATCCCGGTGGCGCCGGCGACCATCGCGCGCACGAAGCGCTCGTGGCCCGGAACATCGATCACCGACAGGGAGCGGCCGGACGGCAGCTCCAGACGTGCGTAGCCGAGCTCGATCGAGATCCCGCGGGCGCGCTCCTGGGGCAGGCGATCGGTGTTGACCCCGGTCAGCGCTCGGATCAGGGCGCTCTTGCCGTGATCGATATGCCCTGCGGTGCCGAGGGTCAGCGGAGGCTCGGTCATGCGAGTGCGGCGCGCACGACCGGGGCAACGACCTCCACCTCGTCGTCGGTCAGCGTTCGCGGATCCAGCACGAGCCGGCCTTCGTGAACCCGCGCGATGACCGGCGGGTCGCCGGCGCGGAGGGCTGCAGCGAGCTGGTCCGGCCGACCGTGGACGGCCACGGCGGGCCCCTCCAGCTCGAGCAGCGGCAGCGCGCCGCCTCCAACCTTCCCGGTCGCCCGGATCACCTCAACGTGCTCGCGGCCGATCGCCGAGGCGAGCCGCTGGGCCCGGCCTGCCAGCGTGGCCTCGTCGGCGCTCAGCATCGCGAGCACCGGGATCTCGCGGATAGCCGCTTGCGGGTCGCGGTACAGGCGCAGCGTGGCCTCGAGCGCCGCCAGCGAGAGCTTGTCCAGGCGCAGGGCTCGGGCCAGCGGATGGCGCTGGGCTGCGGCCACCGCCTCGCGGCGGCCGAGGATGAGGCCGGCCTGCGGGCCTCCGAGCAACTTGTCACCCGAGCAGCACACGAGCGCCGCCCCGGCGGTTACCGAGCGCTCCAGCGGGGGCTCCTCGAGCAGGGCGGGCAAGGCCCCTGGATCGGCGAGCGCGCCCGAGCCGATGTCGTCGATGACCGGGACGCCGAGCTCGCACAGCTCCTCGATCCCCACCTCGGCCACGAACCCCAGGGAGCGGAAGTTCGACTGGTGCACGCGCAGGATCGCACCCACCTCCTCGCCGGCCACTCGCAGCGCCCGCTCATAGTCAGCCAAGCGGGTCCGGTTCGTCGTGCCGACCTCGATCATGCGGGCGCCGGACTGCGCGATCACCTCAGGGATCCGAAAGCCGCCGCCGATCTCCACCAGCTGGCCGCGGGAGATCACGATCGCGCGACCGGGGCCGGCCAGCGCTGCGGCGGCGAGGAGGACCGCGCCGGCTCCATTGTTCACCGCGAATGCCGACTCGGCGCCGGTGAGCTCGCACAACAGCGCGGCCACATGGTCGTGACGGCTGCCGCGCTCACCACTCTCGAGGTCCAGCTCGAGGTTCCCGTAGCCGTGGGCCGCGTCGTTGACCGCGTCGCGCGCGGCCCGCGCGAGGGGAGCGCGACCGAGATTTGTGTGGACGATCACGCCGGTGGCGTTGATGACGCGGCGCAGCGACGGCGCCGATAGGCGGGCCACTAGGGCTCGGGCCAGCTGTGCCGCATCCGTGCCTTGCTGGCCGGCCAGCAAGGCTGCGCGTGCCTGGTCGATCGCCTCCCGGGCGGCCCGGACGGCAACGGGATGGGGAGCCTCGAGCTGAGCCGCGAGCTCGTGGACCGCCGGCAGGTCTCTCAGGGCCGCGGCTGCGGTGTCGCCCCGCTCACCCATTCGCCCTCCTCCTGCTTCCAGATCGGGGCCCGGGCCTTCAGCTCGTCGATGATCTCCCGGGCGCCGGCGAAGGCCTCGCCCCGGTGCGGCGCCGAGACGGCCACCAGCACCGACGGCTCGGACAGGGGCACGACGCCGACCCGATGCTCGGCCGCGGCCGCGCACAGGCCGTGCGTCTCGATCGCGCGGGCGACGATCTCGGTCATCTCGCGCTCGGCCATCTCCTTGTAGGCCTCGTAGCGGAGCTCCGGAACCTCGCGTGTGACCCCGGTGAAGGTGACCACCGCGCCGGCGCGGGGGTCGCGCACGACATCGAGGAGGGGATCGACGCGCAGTGGCTGATCGGTCACCCGGACGTGCAGCGCGCCCACGGACCCGCCCGACACCGGGGGGATCAGCGCCACCTCGTCGCCCGCCTCGAGCACGTGGTCGGCGGCGGCGTATTCGTGGTTGACCGCCATCACGACAGGGAGCCCCGCGGTGAGCTCGCCCAGGCGTTCGAGCGCGTCGCTCACGCGGGCGCCGTCGGGCAGCTCGAGCTCGAGGGCCGAGGTCCCGGCGCGCTCGCGCAGGCCGGCGAACAGAAGCACGCTCACGTTCATCGCTGCCAAGGCTACCTCCGCTCCGAAAGCGTCCGGCGAAGGCCTACAGACTGTCAACCGCCGGGCGCCAGGCGCGATCAGGACGGCGGGCCGCCCTGAGGGGCTATCTACAGATTGGACAACCTTTGCGTTGGCAGACGATTAATTCTGGACATCGCCGCAGGTAGCTCCCATATTCTGCGGAGCGTTTTGCTGGGACATCGGGTCTAACCAGAAGGAGTGAGATGCATACATTGAGGACCTGGCGCCTGGCGCCGGTCGCCGTCCTCTGCACGGTTGCCCTGGCGGCCTGCGGCAGCAGTTCCAATAACAGCAGCTCGTCGAACACATCGAGCTCGTCGAGCTCGTCGAGCACCCCGAGCACATCGAGCACGGCCTCCACGAGCGGCTCTAGCACGGGCGTCGCCTCGGTCGAGGCACTCGTCCCGGCGGCGATCAAGTCCAAGGGCACGCTGACCGTGGCCGCCGATGCGAGCTACGCGCCGAACGAGTTCATCGGCCCCGACGGCCACACCGTCGTGGGCATGGACGCCGACCTCTCGAAGGCGCTCGGGGCTGTCATGGGGCTGAAGGTCAACGTCGTCAACGCCACGTTCGACACGATCATCCCCGGCCTGTCCGCGGGCAAGTTCGACATGGGCGCTTCGTCGTTCACCGATACCAAGGCCCGCGAGAAGTCGGTTGACTTCGTCGACTACTTCATCGCCGGTGAATCGTTCTTCACCAAGGCGTCCGGCGGGACGACGATCTCGACCATCGCCGACATCTGCGGCAAGACGGTCGCGGTCGAGAAGGGCACCACCGAGGAGGCAGACGCGGGCACGCAGGGCAAGAAGTGCAAGGCCGAGGGCAAGCCGGGCGTGACGGTCCTCTCCTTCTCCGACCAGAACGGCGCCAACCTCGCTCTGTCGAGCGGCCGCGCGCAGCTGGGCTTCGCAGACTCGCCGGTGGCGGCCTACCAGGTCAAGCAGTCAGGTGGCCAGTTCAAGCTCGTAGGCGCCGCCTACGCCAACGCGCCCTACGGCCTCGCGATGCCGAAGAACGGCCTCGCCAAGGCGGTGCTGGCGGCGCTGCAGCAGCTGATGAGCAACGGCACCTACATGCAGATTCTGACCAAGTGGGGCATCCAGAGCGGAGCCATCCCGGCCTCACAGGTGAAAATCAACGGCGCGACTAGCTAGGGTTAGCCGAGCAGACCAGGAGCGGTGGTGACCACCCCGGAGCTCGAGACACAGCAGACACCAGCGGGACGGCCTGAGGACATCAAGGCCGTCCCGGTTCGCCGGCCCGGCCGGTGGATCGCGGCGGTCGTCATTGCGCTGATCGCCGCGTCACTGCTGCGCTGGCTCATCACCGACACGGGGCCCAACAAGGGCTTCCAGTGGGTGTGGGTCGGCCACTACCTGTTCGACGCACGGATCTTCCACGGCATCCTCGCCACGATCCTGATGACGATCCTGGCCATGCTCGTCGGGATCGTGCTGGGGATCGTCCTGGCCGTGATGCGCCAGTCGCCGAACTGGCTGGTCTCAGGGGCCAGCTGGTTCTACATCTGGTTCTTCCGTGGCACCCCGCTCCTGGTCCAGTTGCTGTTCTGGTACAACCTCGCGTCGCTCACGGGGCCGATCATCCACCTGGGAATCCCGTTCGGGCCGTCGATCATCAACGGCAACGCGAACCAGATCATCACGACGTTCGCGGCCGCGCTGCTCGGCCTCGGCCTCAACGAAGGCGCGTACATGGCCGAGATCGTGCGAGCGGGCTTCCTGTCGGTGCCCGAGGGTCAGACCGAGGCGGCGCAGTCTCTGGGGATGTCCCGGCTTCAGATCATGCGCCTCGTAGTGCTGCCGCAGGCGATGCGCGTGATCATCCCGCCGACGGGCAACGAGACGATCTCGATGCTCAAGAACACCTCGCTGGCCAGCGTGATCACCTACGTCGAGCTCCTGTACTCCGCGCAGGAGATCTACTCCACGAACTTCAAGACGATTCCGCTGCTGATCGTGGCCAGCATCTGGTATCTGGTGCTGACGAGCGTGCTGTACGTGGGCCAGTTCTTCATCGAGCGGCATTACGGACGAGGGTTCTCGAGGGCCCAGCGGGTCACGATGCGCGGACGCTGGTTCTCGCTCGGCGCCAGGAGCATGGCCCGATGAGCGGCCCGATGGTCCTGTCCGAGGCCGTACACAAGCGCTTCGGCCAGCTCGAGGTCCTGAAGGGCATCGACCTCGAGGTGGCGCGCGGCGAGGTGTTGTGCCTGCTCGGCCCCTCGGGATCGGGCAAGTCGACCTTCCTGCGCTGCATCAACCACCTCGAGAAGATCAACTCCGGCCGCCTGTCCGTCGACGGCGAGCTGGTGGGCTATCAGCAGCGGGGCGACAGGCTCCACGAGCTGCACGAGAACGTGGTGGCCAAGCACCGGGCGGAGATCGGGATGGTCTTCCAGCACTTCAACCTCTTCCCGCACATGACCGCGCTCGAGAACGTGATGCTCGCGCCGGTGAAGGTCAAGGGCGTAGCCAAGGAGCAGGCGCGCAAGCGTGGCGTCGAACTGCTCGGCCGGGTCGGGCTGTCGGACAAGGTCAGCACCTATCCGGTCGCGCTGTCGGGCGGCCAGCAGCAGCGCGTGGCGATCGCTCGCGCGTTGGCCATGGAGCCGAAGCTCATGCTGTTCGACGAGCCCACCTCAGCTCTGGACCCGGAGCTCGTCGGTGAGGTGCTCGATGCGATGCGGGAGCTGGCCCGCAGCGGCATGACGATGA
>Ga0070735_10003393_pt1 | contig 13991 bp, 10 predicted proteins | sample Coa_R1_FD_66443 | JGI IMG/M metagenome (GOLD analysis project Ga0070735, IMG submission 66443) | Surface soil microbial communities from Centralia Pennsylvania, which are recovering from an underground coalmine fire - Coalmine... | ecosystem: Environmental > Terrestrial > Soil > Unclassified ...
AACAGGTTGCGCGCACCGGACGCGGGGTCGTGACGCACATCGTGGCGTCGTTCTTTCTGGCTGCCGCGCTAGCCGTGCTGGCCGTCTATCCGATGCTCTGGCTGCTGACGAAGACGCACCCGAAGCCGATCCCGAAGATCGCCGCCACCGCGAAGTGGACGCCAGGAGCACACGGCGACGACACGATAACCGTGACAATACCCAGTGTGCCCGTGGTCGCGTCGGAGGATGCCCGCTTGCACTTCCGGTTCCGCGCGCAGCTCAAGCGGGGTAATGCGCTCGAGGCGGAGGAGTGGGTCGACAAGGACTTCCCGTCGACGAGCGGGGCCGGCGCAACAGCCGCACCGAATCGTACGAACGAGCCTGAGATCGTCACTTCGAGCCAGCCGCGAACGATCACGCTGACGGTGCCGCCGGCCGCCAACGATGCCTCGACCGACCTGAACTCACTGGTCCTGACCGCCACGCGCGTCGAGGACCCGAAGCTGCAGGCGCCGGAATCGTTCAACGTGACGCTGCAGAAGTAACGCGCAGCGGCACTCGTGCAAAAGAGCCTGGTGGCCTTCGCCTCCAGGCTCTTTTGCACGTCGGGATACGGAAGCGCAGCAGGTACATCGTGAGCCGGGCCGGCGCCGCAGCCGCGAACACGGCGCGGGGTCCGCGCGCCGACCGGCAGAGCGCCTTCCTACGGCTTTCGCGGTGGAGTCGCACGGATGTCGGTCAGCGCGATGATCCCGCCCGGCGGCGTGCCCGACGGGCGCGCCGGTTTCGGCTGCTGGGCGAAGGCGCACTTCGCGCAGCCATCGCCGCAGCCCTTACGCGCCTCCAGGACCGCCCGCAAGGACGTGTAGATATACCGCGCCAAATAGATCCCAGCCGCCGCGACGCACAGATAGACCGCCCACTGCTGCCACATCGGACTCACCCCACTTGAGATGCGTTCTGATTATACTACGCGCGCGGCGCGGCGCCTGTTTGCCGCGCGAGCTCATGGGCGGCCTTCAAGAGAATAGAGTGGATCAGGCCCATCGAAGTGCTCAGACAAATCGTGCCACAGAGCAGCAGCCGAAGTAGATCGGCGCTACGGCGCGGCACAGCGATTTGCGGCCGCAAGGCGCTACAAGCCGGCCAGGTATTCGTCCACTGTGGCGAGGGCGAACGGGTCGCCCTGGCGCTGCGCTGCCAGAGAAAGCAGCAGGGCCCGCGCTGTATCCAGGCTCGTAAGGCACGGCACTCCGGCCTCGACGGAGGCGCGCCGGATTTGGGCTGCCTCCCGCTCAATCCGCTTGTCGCTGGACAGCGTATTGATCAGCAGTGCCGTCTGACCGCTGCGAATAAGGTCCACTATGTTACCGGCGCCCTCGTGCAGCTTCTTCACCGGCTGCGCGGCAATGCCCTGCTCCTGCAGGTACTTGGCCGTGCCCGACGTGCCGAATATCTGAAAGCCGATCGCCGCGAATTCGCGGATGATCTGCACCGATTCGGCCTTGTCCGAGTCCGCAAGCGTCGCAATGAGGTTGCCGCCGTTCGGCACGCCGATTCCGCTGGCGATCATCGCCTTGTAGAGCGCACGGGAATAGTCGGCGTCCAGTCCCATGATCTCGCCGGTGCTCTTCATCTCCGGCCCGAGGCTTATGTCCACCTGCGCGAGCTTCGCGAACGAGAAGACCGGCGCTTTCACCGCAATGCTGCCCTGGTTGGGATGGAGGCCCGAGACGTAGCCCTGCTCCCGGAGCGTGCGGCCCAGCATGATGTGCGTTGCAACACGCACCATCGGTATTCCCGTTATCTTGCTCAGGTAAGGCACCGTCCGTGATGCCCGCGGGTTGACCTCGAGAACCTGCGCCGTGTCGGTATCGCGGTCCACGACGAACTGGATGTTCATAAGCCCGCGGACTTCGAGCTGCCTGGCGAGAAGCGTCGCTGTCTGGACGATCTGGTCGATGACCTCGGGGGAGAGCGACTGCGGCGGATAGACGGCCATGCTGTCGCCGGAGTGTACGCCCGCCCGCTCGATATGCTCCATGATGCCCGGCAGCAGGCAATCGGTCCCGTCGCTGATGACATCTACCTCGACCTCTTTGCCCAGGATATACTTGTCGACGAGGATAGGAGCCTTCGGCGATACGTCCACCGCGTAGGCCATGTACCGCTCCAGGTCGGTCCTGTTGTAGACGATCTCCATGGCGCGGCCACCGAGTACGTAGGATGGCCGGACGAGTACCGGATAGCCGATCTCCTCCGCCACTACCAGCGCCGCCTCCGCGCTAGTCACCGCGCGCCCGGCCGGCTTGGGGATCTTCAGCTCGGCAAGCACCTTTTCGAACCGGTCACGGTCCTCCGCAAGGTCGATCGAATCGGACGAGCTGCCGAGAATGCGAATCCCCGCCTCGGAGAGCGGCTTAGCCAGGTTGATCGCGGTCTGCCCGCCGAACTGGACGATCACGCCCTCTGGCTGCTCACGGTCCAGGATATTGAGGACGTCCTCTGCCGTCAGCGGCTCGAAGAAGAGGCGGTCCGAAGTATCGAAGTCGGTCGAAACCGTCTCCGGGTTATTGTTGATGATGATCGCCTGGTAGCCCGCCTCGCGGAGCGCCCAGACGCTGTGGACCGAACAGTAGTCAAACTCTATCCCTTGTCCAATGCGTATCGGACCAGAGCCTATCACAACCACTTTTGGTTCGTGCTGCTTCACGTCTTCCGCCATTCGTCGCTGGACCTAGCCGGCCTCGGCCACCATTTCGATTAAGCTCGCCGGACCTGCCCCCCACCAACCGCACGCGGGAACCCGCCATCCCGCGTGCGGGAAGGGGGAGAGAATGCGTTGGCCCCTTCCCGCCCATACGGGACTGCCCGCTTGCGGGAGGGGGTTGGGGGTAGGAAGCCCCTTCCCGCCTTCGGGAGCACGCACTCCCGAAGGAGCGGGGATAGGCGCGTCAGGTCACTCATCCTCCAGGTCGTAGCAAGAGTAGTAGTAGGGCGTGGCCGCTTCAAACTCTGCGGCGCACGTGTCGACAATCTTGTACACGGGTACGATGCCGAGCTGTTTCCGCACCTGGCGCAGCCGGGATTCCGCGACGCCGGCCAGGTCTGCGATGATCCGGTCAGGGAAGCCGGAGCGCTTCGCCTCGCACAGCAGCCGGACCATCCGATGGTGCTCCGCGGCGGGGACGGCCGGCCGGGCGTCCGATCCGCGCGCTTCCTGCGCGGCATCGTGGCGAGCCGATTCGCCGGGTGCGCTGCCCGGAGCGCCGGAGACGTCGGCTGCCTCCGGGGCCGGGTACGCCGCGACGTCGCGGCCGGCCAGCCGAGCCAGGGCCGGCCCATTGATCTTGAGGCGCGTCTCAAGCTCGACGAGACCCAGCAGCTTGCGCAGAAACCAGGGATCGACGTTTGACAGCGCCTGTATCTCCTCGACCATCATTCCTCGCCGAAAGCCCTCGGTGATCGCCCAGAGCCGCTCGTCGTTCGGCACGCGGATCGCCTCTTCCAACTGAATGTCGCTCAACTGGTGCGCTGTCTTGTTCGATAGCCCGAAGATGCCGACCTCGAGCGACCGAATCGCCTTCATTAGGGCAGATTCGAACGATCGGTCGATCGCCATCACCTCGCCCGTAGCCTTCATCTGCGTTCCAATTCGACGGTCCGCCAGCGTGAACTTGTCGAACGGCCAGCGCGGAATCTTCACCACGCAGTAGTCGAGCGCCGGCTCGAAGCAGGCCAGTGTCTTCTTCGTCACCGCGTTCTCGATCTCGTCGAGATGGAGGCCCGTTGCGATCTTGGCCGCGACCCGGGCGATCGGGTAGCCGGTAGCCTTGGACGCGAGCGCGCTGGATCGCGAAACGCGCGGGTTCACCTCGATGATGTAATAGCGGAACGAGGCGGGATCCAGCGACATCTGGACGTTGCAGCCGCCTTCGATTTTGAGCGCGCGGATGATCTTGAGCGCGGCGGTCCGCAGCATCTGGTACTCTTTGTCGGAGAGCGTCTGCGAGGGCGCGACGACGATGCTGTCGCCCGTGTGCACCCCCATCGGATCGAAGTTCTCCATGTTGCAGACGGTGATCGCGGTATCGTTCGCGTCGCGCATCACCTCGTATTCGATCTCTTTCCATCCGGCCAGGTAGCGCTCGACCATTACCTGGTGGCGCATGGAGGCCTCCAGGCCGCGCCGCGCGATCTCCCGCAGCTCCCTCTCGTTGTTCGCAATTCCGCCGCCCGTACCGCCGAGCGTGTACGCCGGCCGCACGATCAGCGGCCAAATCCCGGACGCTATCGGCGCATCGAGCTGCGCCTCGTCGGTCACGATCCAGGATTCGGGCACTGGCTCGCCGATCTCGCGCATCAGCGTCCGGAACTCTTCGCGGTCCTCGGCCTTCTGGATCGAGCTGAGCGGAGTGCCGAGCAGCCGCACGTCGTACTTCGCAAGGACGCCGGCCTCCGCAAGCTGCGTCGCCAGGTTCAATCCGGTCTGCCCGCCGAGGGTCGGAAGAAGGCCGTCGGGCCGCTCCCTGGCGATGATACGCTGTGCGAAGTCGACGTTGAGCGGCTCGATGTAGACACGGTCGGCGACCTCTACGTCGGTCATGATCGTCGCCGGGTTGGAGTTGATCAGAACGACAGATATGCCCTCCTCGCGAAGGGCGCGGCAGGCCTGCGTCCCGGCGTAATCGAATTCGGCCGCCTGGCCGATAACGATCGGGCCTGAGCCGACGACCAATACTTTCTTGATGCTGGTATCTTTTGGCATATTATTCCAAAGACGCAGCCGCCCGCTCTAGGCGCGATTTGGCGCTGCGGCCGGGTCCGCCGCAGCGGGCCGGCTCAGTAGATCCGCATTACGTTCTGGCCGACGAAGCTGTCCGGCACGCGATAGATCACCACCGGAAACCGTGCGATACTCGGGAACCGGGCGAGCCGGTTTGCCGGCGTAACAATTTCCGGATAGTTCCTGTCCCACCAGCGCTCGCGGTACGGATCGTCCAGCACTGCGACGAACCTGGCGCCCCGGTACCGCTCAACGGGCGCGTTGTCGTTGCACAGCCCGGGGATGACCGGAACGACCGCCAGCCGGTTGTACATGCACAGGCCTGGCGCGACATCGCCAAACACGGTGGCTCCGGGAGACGCGGCTGCGGCCAAGAGCCGGCTTGCATCGCGCTCGCCGTACCGCAGCCCGGCGAGCCAATCGGCGTAATATCCCGCATTGATCGCCGCCCACAGTAGGACGGCGACGGCCGGCGCCCTCCGGAGGACCGCCGCCACGCGCTCACGGCGCGCACCGATCGCGGCCCGGAGGAGCAGCGCCCCCGCCCCGCCGATCACCGTGGCATTGGCGACGGCCAATATCGACGGCAGGTTGGCATGGTGCCAGACCAACAGTGCGCCATGATATGCGCAGTAGGCGCCAGCCGCAAACAATGCCCGCCGCGACGCCAGCAGCGCGCGGATCACCTGTCCTATGTTCGCCAAGCCCAGCGCCGCTACGATCGCGAGCGGCGGATAGAAGATTAGATAGTACCGGCTGGGCGCGTAGCTCGCGACCGAAAGGAAGAGCGCGGCGCAGCAGAGCCACGCCACCACCAACCACTCCGTCGGGCTCGAATGACGTTCACACGTCTCGGATTGCGGCTCGGCATCGCGGTAGCGCGCCCGTCGCAACCGCCAGTACATCCATCCCCCGCCGAGCAAAACCTGGACCGGCGTGTGGCGCATCAGGAACGGCGCCGCGCCCCGCTCGTCTCCGAGCCACGCGTTAAACGCGTTAAGTGCCAAACGGCCCGGCGAGGACGGAAGCAGCTGATGCCGCAGGTAGTAGCTGCTCATCGCTTCGATTCGCCAGCCGAAGCGCGAATACCAGGCCTGATAGTAGACCGCCAGCACGATGCCAATTCCGACGGAAAGCGCGAGGGCCGCGGCGCCTGCCGTCGGGCCTGTTCCCGGGCGCGGCCTGCTCGCATGTGCCGGCAGCTCCGTCCAACCCGGCCGCATTGTGGCTGCTGGTGACCGCGAAGACTCGCCTAAAGCTGTTTGGTCTTGCCCGGCGAGGCCGTCCGCAGTCTCCGGCGAACCTGTCCGGTCCGCCACATCGAACGATTGCTCCGGCGCCGCAGCAGCGGCCCCGGATCCGCCGGTCGCCAGTTGCCGCCGACGGCCCAGCCACACCGCAATAAACACCGCGGGCACGGCGAGCCCCGCCAGGCTGCGCGTAATCGCTGCAACCGCCAGCAGCGCGCCACAGGCGGCCATCCAGCGCAGGTTGAAACTCCCCTCCACGCCCCGGACCCAGGCGTAGAGCGCGCATACGAGCAGCAACTCGCCGGGCGTGTCCATCAGCGCCATCCGGTTGTACAACAGGTTCGTATGGTCGAGCGCCAGTATGAGCGCGGCGATCAGGGCTGCCCGGCGACCGAACGCGCGGTTCACCGCGAAATAGAGCGCCGCAACGGCCAACAGACTGCACACTACCGAGATCATGCGCGCCGGGACGGCTCCGACGCCCCACACGCGTAACACGGCCACCTGCACAAAATGCAGCGTGGGCATAATCAGCATATTATTGAAGCCGTCTTTTACCGGGCTCCCGAACAGCGCCACATTGCGCGCATTGTGAATGTAGAATCCTTCATCGGTGAGCAGCCCGCTGCTCCAGGAGAGCCGTGCATACGGGTCCGAGTCCAGGGCGACCAGCCTCAGCAGGACGGCGAGCGCGATCGCGGCAGCCAGCGCCCATCGCGCCCACCGCGGCCACGCCGGCAGGCGGGCTGCCGCGGTCATATCCGCCCGCCCCGTCGAAACATTTCCAGCCTCTCCGGTCTCGTCCGCAGCGCCGAACGGCACGTGGCCCGCTCCATCCTGCCGGGCGCCGGCTGTTCGCGCAAACGCTGCCGGGCCGAGGCGCAGCGCCGACAACCTTGGTCCAGCTCAGTCAATTGGCTCCTATTGCCGGTCCAGCACATCGACGAACTGGCGGAAAAAGTAGGCGCTGTCCATCGGTCCGGGCGATGCCTCGGGGTGGTACTGTATCGAGAAGATCGGCAGCTCGCGATGCCGAAGTCCCTCCACCGTTCCATCGTTCAGGTTGACGAAGCCCACCTCCATGCCGTCCTTCAGCCGGTCCGGGTCGACCGCGTAGCCATGATTCTGCGACGTGATGCTGACGCGGCCGGTCTGCAGATCCTTGACGGGATGGTTGCTGCCACGGTGTCCGAACTTTAGCTTGAACGTTCGGCTCCCGAAAGCGCAGCCGAGTATCTGGTTTCCAAGGCAGACGCCCAGAATGGGCTTCTTACCGGCGAGCCGCTTTACCGTATCCACGATGTAGCCGTACTGCGCGGGGTCGCCCGGCCCTGGCGAGAGCATGATCCCGTCCGGATTGTCGCGGAGCAGCTCGTCCGCGGTCGCGGTGCAGGGATAGACCGTCGTCTCGCAGCCCAGCTCGGCGAGGCTGCGGATGATGTTGTACTTGACGCCGCAATCCAGCAGGGCCACGCGGTGCAGCGGAGGCGCCCCGGCGGGCCGCGGCCTGTCGAGCGGCTCCGGGCCGGACGAATCAGGCCCCCAGCGGTACGGGTCTTCGACGGTGACTCGCCGCGCGAAATCTATCTTTGCGTAGTCCGGCGCGCTCTTGAGGGCCGAAAGCGCCGCGTCCGGCGCCTCTTCTGTCGTTACTGTGCCCATCATCACGCCCTTGACGCGCAGGGCTCGCGTTATCGCCCGCGTATCCACGCCTTTGATGGCGACGACGCCCTTCTCCTTCAGGAACGCGCCAAGGGTCTGCGCCGACCGCCAGTTGCTCGGACTTTCAGACGCCTCGCGAACGATGAGGCCCTCGACCTGCACGCGCCGGCTCTCGAAGTCCTCCGGGTTGATGCCGTAGTTACCGATCAGCGGGTACGTGAGCGCCACGATCTGTCCGGCATAGGACGGGTCGGTGAGGATCTCCTGGTAGCCGGTCATCCCGGTGTTGAAGACCACTTCGCCGATCGCCCGGCCCGACGCGCCAAGCGATTCGCCCTCGAATACCGATCCATCTTCCAGTACCAAGTAGGCTCTCATCCGTACAGGCACTCTCCGGCGACGTAGGTCGCCACGACGCGGAGGTCGTCCCACTCGTCCAGCGGCGTGTTCAGCGGGTTCCTCGACAACACGGCGAAATCGGCCCATTTGCCCGGCTCAATCGTGCCCCGGTCCCGCTCGACCCGCGAGGCAAACGCCGGGGCCGCCGTGTAGGCATACAGCGCCGCTTCCACGGTAAGGGCCTCCGCGGCGCCGATGGCGCGGCCGCTGCGCGTCTTTCGGTCGACCGCCGCCCGGATGCCGTCGAGAGGCGCGCCGGGCACGACCGGGCAGTCGGAGCTGAAAGCCTGCGCGATGCCGCGCGCGTCCAGCGTCGCGTAGGGCGATAGCCGGTTGGCACGCTCCTCGCCCAGCGCCGCGAAGTAGGCATCGCCCAGGGCGGTGAGAAACTCCGGCTGGCCGATCGACCAGACGTGCTGCCGGCGCATGCGCGCGATCAATCCGTCATTCAGCAGCATGCAGTGCTCGATCCGATGGTCCGGCCGGTTTCGCGGCGCCGCCCGCTGCGCCGCCGCGTAGGCCGCCAGAACAAGGTCGATGGCCTTATCGCCGATCGCGTGGGTGGCGACCTGCCAGCCGGCCTCATGCGCCCGGCGAATCATCTGCCGGAGGTTCTCCTCGTCGTGCATGGCGATGCCGTAGTTGTCCGGCACGCCCTCCAACGGCTCCGACAGCAGGCAGGTGCGCGTCGTGATCGCCCCGTCCGAAAAGAGCTTTGCCTGTCCCACGTGCAGCCGGTGACCGTCCAGGCCGGCGCGCGTGGGCTGGAGATCGACGGGCGAAGGCGCCGCGGAATCGCCGGCGTGGAGCAGCACCGTCTCCCATGCCACCATGCAGTTTGTGCGGACTCGCAGGCAGCCGGCCAGCGCGGCGTCGGCGTACCAGCCGATCTCGCGGGGCATCGTATCCGCGTCCGTTGCGCTCGTGACACCACGCTCCAGCAGGTAGCGATCGGTGCGGCCGAGAGCCTCGACCGCCTGTCCCGGCGTCAGGTCGGGCACGATCCGATTCAGGTTGTTCCAGCTCGCCGTCTCAAGCAGCAAGCCCGTCGGTTCGCCCGCCGCGTCGCGCTCGATCTCGCCGCCTGCCGGGTTCGGCGTATCGCGCGTGATGCCGAGAAGCGCCAGCGCCCTGCTGTTCACCACCGCCGCATGGCCGGACGTGTGCTCGATGCGCACCGGGATATCGGTGGCCACGAGGTCCAGGTCCGCGCGCGTCAGATGGCGGCCGTCCGGAAGCCGGTTCTGATCGTAAAAGTTGCCCTGGATCAGGGTCGCCTCCGGCTCCGCGGCGCGGCGCCCGCGCAGCAGCCGGACGACGTCGTCGCGATCGCGGACCGGCGGCGAGGCGAGGCTCACATTGCTCAGGTTGCGCCCAAGCCACAGCAGGTGCATGTGGCAGTCGAAGAACCCCGGAATCAGCGTGCGACCGCCGAGGTCGATCGTTCGCACGCCCGGTTCGGCAAACTCGCCGATCTCGCTTGCGCCGGCAACGGCCAGAATGCGGCCTGCCCGATCGACGGCCACGCCGCCCGCGCTCGCGGCGCCGTCGCCGCCCGCCATGGTCAGCACCGTCCCATTCAGAAATACGGCGGCGGCATCGCGGCTGCGATCCGGTCGTGTCACAGCGCGATCCGCCTGCCGCCAAGCAGTGTGAATGCGGCGCGCCCGCGCAGCTCGTGTCCGTGGAACGGGGTGTTGTGCGATTTGGACCGGACGGCGTTCCGATCGACCGTCCAGACCGCACCCAGATCGAGAACGGCAACGTCGGCGAGCGCGCCTGGTTCCAGCGTCCCGGCGCCGTCCGGCAGATCGAGCACGCACGCCGGCTCGATCGTCATCTTGGCGATCGCCTGGCTAAGCGTTAGCACGCCCGGTAGCACCAGGTGCGTGTACGTGAGCGGGAACGAGGTTTCCAGGCCCAGAATGCCGAAGGGAGCCGCCTCGAACTCGACCTCCTTTTCGTACTCCGCATGCGGCGCGTGGTCGGTTACGATGCAGTCGATCGTGCCGTCCTTGAGTCCGGCCTTCACCGCTTCGCAGTCCGCCTCCGTCCGCAGCGGAGGGTTCATCTTGGCGTCGGTGCGGTATCCTTCGCAGGCCGCATCCGTAAGCGCCCAGTGGTGCGGGCAGGCCTCGCCGGTGACCTCTATACCGTCCGCCTTCGCGCGGCGAAGCAGCTCGACCGTGCCGGCCGTGGAGATGTGCAGCAGGTGGAGACGGCAGCCCGTGAGCTTCGCGAGCAGGATGTTTCGCGCGACCGCGATGTCCTCGGCGGCGGCCGGCATGCCCGGCAGGCCAAGTACCGTTGCGGTGTAGCCGTCGTTCATGCAGCCCTTCTCGGTCAGCTGCTTGTCCTCGTTGTGCGTCATCAGCGGCAGGTCCACCATCCGGCAGTATTGCATGATCGTCCGTACGGTCTCGGCATCCTGAAGTGGGAAGGCGTCGTCCGAGATCGCGATGGCGCCGGCGGCCTTCAGCTCCGCCATCTCGGTCGGCTGGCCGCCCTGCATGGCCCGCGTCGCCGCGCCGATCGGATGTACGCGCGCGCTCCCTCGCTCCTTCGCCGTCTCGACGATCTGCCGCACCACCGCGCCCGTATCGATGGCGGGATTGGTATTAGGCATGCAGCAGACGCGCGTAAATCCTCCCGCTGCCGCGGCGCGCGTGCCGCTCTCGATATCCTCTTTGTACTCGAACCCCGGATCCCGCAGGTGGACGTGGATGTCGATCAGACCCGGGACGACGACCTTGCCGCGCACGTCGATCGTCTCGTAGTCCGATGGCGCGGATCCGGGACCGATGCAACCGGCGACCCGCTCTCCCTCGATGAGGAGATCGGCCTCACGGTCGATACCCTGCGCGGGGTCGATAACCCGTCCGCCTACGAGCGCAACCTTCAAATCCGCAGCCCTCCAGGCATTAGTCGGTGATCGATGGATTCTGCGCGCCCATAAGCGTGTACAGAACCGCCATACGAACCGCGACGCCGTTCGTCACCTGCTCCTCGACCGCGCTCGCGATTCCGTGGCGACCGTCCGCCACATCCGCCGAAATCTCGACGCCACGGTTCATCGGCCCCGGGTGCAGGACCAGCGCGTCCGGCCGTGCAAACCGGATCGAAGTCGGGGAGATGCCGAACATGCGCGAATACTCGCGCAGCGACGGCAGGAGTCCCCGCTCCATCCGCTCGAGCTGGAGCCGGAGCACGTTGACCACGTCCGCGCCCTCCAGCCCCTGCCGCAGATTGTCGTACACCCTCACTGGGAGCCCCTCCGCATGCGGCGGCAGAAGCGTCCGCGGCCCGACGAGCCGCACCTCCGCGCCCAGCTTCGTCAGCCCCCACACGTTGGACCGCGCAACGCGGCTGTGGAGGATGTCGCCGACGATCGCCACGGTGAGACCGCTGAGGTCGCCCTTGTGCTGGCGGATCGTAAGCATGTCCAGCAGGCCCTGCGTCGGATGCTCGTGGCGGCCGTCGCCCGCGTTCACTACCGGGATGCCGAGCTGCGCGGCCGCGAACTCCGCGGCGCCGGAAGCCGAGTGGCGCATCACGACGCAGTCCGCCTTCAGCGCCTGGAGCGTGAGCAGCGTATCCTTCAGGCACTCGCCTTTGGCGACGGACGATTGCGCCACGGCGATGTTGATGGCCTCGGCGCTCATGATCTTTGCGGCCATCTCGAAGGAGGTGCGCGTTCGCGTCGAGTTCTCGTAGAACAGCGTTATCATCGCGCGGCCGCGCAGCGTGGGCACCTTCTTGACCGGTCGCGCAAGGATCTCCTTGAAAACCTGCGCGGTGTCCAGGAGATAGCGGATATCGGATTCGGGCGTCTCCCGCAGGGAGAGAAGGTGCTTCATCCCAGTCCCTCTTACGGCTGCCTGCAGATTTCGACGCGGTCTACACCGTCGTCTTCGAGTAGATAGAGCTGGACATGCTCATTCCGCGCCGTCGGAAGGTTCTTGCCGACGAAGTCCGGCCGGATCGGCAGCTCGCGGTGGCCGCGGTCCAGCAGCACGGCAAGCTGGACGCTCGCGGGCCGGCCCAGGTCCAGCATCGCGGAGATCGCCGCGCGGACGGTGCGGCCGGTGTAGAGCACGTCGTCCACCAGGATAATGTGCTTCGCGTCCAGGTCGAACGGGATCGAGCTGGGAGCGAGCGGCGGCCGCGTGGCGGGATTCGCGCCGAAATCGTCACGGTAGAGCCCGATGTCCAGGCTGCCGACCGGCACGTCGACGCCCTCGATCTGCTTGAGCAGCTTCGCTAGTCGCGCCGCCAGCGGAACGCCGCGCGAGAGCACTCCGATCAGCGCCACATCCTTGACGCCGCGGTTGCGCTCGGCGATCTCGTGCGCGATGCGCGTCACCGCGCGCCGAATGTCATCGCCGTCCATCACCTGGACGACCGCCGCACTGCCTTCGCCTTGTGATCCTGCCGCCAAGCTGGATACTCCATAGGTATTCAGGTATTCGGTGTTCAGGTATTCCGGTCAGCTCGCCGTTTCGCAACTGGACCTGAAAGCCCGAGCACCTGAAAACCCGAACACCTGAACGTAAGAAACGCCTCACCGCGGCCCGATTGGGCCGGCCGGCAGAGGCGTTGGCATTGGTCGCGCGCGAACCGGGCCGATGTGGAAACGCACCCGGCCCCTCGCGGACACCGTATGGACTCATCCCTTGTTAGCCTCGCCGGACTATGTTAAAGGGACAGTATCATTTCAAACTCGTTGGCCCATTCTAGCACACGGGCAGACGCCGCGTCAAGATGGAGCCGAGGCAAAATGCGACTCTGCGCGCTTTAGCGCCGGCGACCGCGCCATCGATAGAGAGTGAAACCTGCATTGAGACCGCTTGGGAGACACCAAAACTGGACCTGGACTACTACGAATCGATTGAGTATGGCGAGTTGGACCGCCCGGTCCGGCTGCGGGGCCCGAAGGCGCTCACGAGGCTCGCAGACGTGGACGAAACCGAGACGCCGGGCGGGCCTCTGGCGCCGTTCTTCGCGGACGAGCTGATCGTCGGCGAGCCTACCGTGGTTAAGAGCGGCAAGGAGGCGAGCGTCTTCTGCTGCCAGTCGCATCCGCGCCTGGAGCGCGCGCTATTCGCCGCGAAGTACTACCGGCCGCGGACGCAGCGGAGCTTCAAGAACGACGGCGTCTACCAGCAGGGCCGCACGACACTGAACGCGCGCGCCGACCGCGCCATTGCGACGCGAACTGCCAAAGGAATGGCGATGCAGTTCGCGATGTGGATCGGCTGCGAGTACGAGACACTTCGCCGCCTTCACGCCGCCGGCGCCGACGTGCCGGAGCCGATTGCGCAGGCGGGAAGCGTGATACTCATGGAGTACTTCGGCGATCGGGGCCACGTGGCGCCACAGTTACAGAACGTGCGTCTCGAGCCGTTCGAGGTCGGGCCAGCCTACAGCCGGATCCTCGACAACCTGGAGATCATGCTGGACCAGGACCGCGTTCACGGCGACCTGTCGGCGTACAATGTGCTCTACTGGCAGGGCAAGGTGCAGATAATCGACTTCCCGCAGGCGGTCGATCCCATGGACAATCCGGACGCCTACTCCCTGTTCGTCCGCGACCTTCAGCGCATCTACGAGTACTTCGCGCCCTATGGCGTCCGGTGCGACACGCGTCAGCTCGCCCGCAAGATGTGGATCGACTGCGGCCGGCCCGCGCCTTCGCTTCGCCAGGAGCGCGCGCTGTAGCGCGATGGCGGATGGATCGTGCGGAGCCGATCCGCGCTGGACCGGTGCGCTGACATCGGCGAAACACGGACGTTGCAGCGCCGCCGCTTCCGGAGAAGCGGCAACTCAAACTCCCCGGCGCAGGCGCGCCCGATCGTAGTAGACGGCCAGCGCGAGCGGCGCGATAAAGATCAGCAGCGAAACGACGCTGGTCG
>Ga0070735_10003395_pt1 | contig 13976 bp, 14 predicted proteins | sample Coa_R1_FD_66443 | JGI IMG/M metagenome (GOLD analysis project Ga0070735, IMG submission 66443) | Surface soil microbial communities from Centralia Pennsylvania, which are recovering from an underground coalmine fire - Coalmine... | ecosystem: Environmental > Terrestrial > Soil > Unclassified ...
TAGGTGATTATAACTGAATTCAAGGTCAACGCCATTTTTAATAAGGCTTTTTAATATTTTCTGCTTGCTTGTATGATAACGCAACGCAGAACGCGTGCAGATGCATAGAAGTTCATATTGCAAATCAAGGCGTCTGTTTGATTCTTTAGTATCAAGAAAATTTGCGATAGTTTCATGTGAACAATAAAATTGATAGGCTAGTTTATTAATAAGTTGACTGCTGAATTTGGGATCATTAATAAGGGCATAATATTTTTTATTGGTGTAATAAAAATCACGAATAGTTTGAGTAGCTATTTTTGGTTGTCGGATGAATGAACGGTTGGTGTAAAAAGAAATAATAAGTTTTTGCACATCTTCAGGTAAAAAAGTGTAAAGAATAAATTTTGTTTGATTTTCTTGATGTTTAACATTGTTATCATAAGAGCGTTTTTTGCCATGAATATCGTAAGAAATTAATTCATGACGGCGCTTCATTCCATATGTATTGCCTGTAATTAAAATAATAATTAGAAAAGAGAGTGTAATAATCTTCATAATACTTTTCCTTGTATAATATTGGAAAAATATACCATATAAAAATATGCTTGAAAAACAGATAGATTACTAAAAAGGAGTTAGCAAGATGTTTAAAAGAATTACAATGGTATGTGTTTTGGGCTGGAGATTTTTTAGAGTTTTTTTTCAGATTATATATGGTGCGTGGCGTGTTTCCAAATTACCACATCCGATTGTATCTATTTTTGGTAGCGCAAAGCTTGCTCAAAGTGATACCTATGCAAAAGAAGCTAATAAGCTTGCTACGCTATTAAGTGAAGCAGGAATATCGGTGTTGACTGGCGGTGGACCAGGAATTATGGAAGCTGCAAATTGTGGAATATTCAAATCTAAAAGAGAAAAAACCATTCGGAGTATTGGTATTATAGTAAGAGGATTAGATGAACCCCGAAACATGTGTGTGGAAGAGTATTTTGAATTAGATTATTTTTTTGCACGTAAATGGTTATTAACGCAATATTCAAGTGGATTTGTGGTGTTTCCTGGTGGGTTTGGGACTCTTGATGAACTTTCTGAAGTTTTGACTCTAATACAAACAAATCAACTCAAACCAGTACCGATTGTTTTGATTGGTAAGGAATATTGGCACTCTTTTATGGAATGGATTAGCAATGAGGCTCTGTATCATGGTGCAATTGCCCCTGAACATGTTAAGTTATTCAGTGTTACTGATGATGTTGAGAGCGCATTTTGCTTTGTACGGGGTAGATGTCAATTATTAGAATAATCTTTTTTTAGCCTCGAGATATGGTATATTAGATGTATAAATATATTAAGAATTTGTCTCTGAATTAATTCAGCGCTCGCCCTGACCCTTTGACCAGGCTCAGGAGTAAACACCCGCCTGGCCTCCGAAGCTTTAGCGAAGGACGGCTTGAAGGGTATCTTAGAGCGCTCAAAGATATCCTTTGGCCCCAATATCACTAACGTTCTTATTGGGGTCCCCGTCGGAAGGAACTGAAGATGGGGTTAAACACGCTCAGGACGAGCGCCGAAGATTTTTAGAGATGTATTGGCAGGTAGTAACATGAAAATAATGAATAATTCTTTAAAAGCAGCATCTTATGGGGTAATTCTTCAGTTTTCTTCCCTGATTAAAATGAGTTTTGTGGTAGGTTCCCACATGATATGGTTTTCCGGAGCAAACGCTATAGTGCCGTTATCAGGAGCGTTTGGAGGAGTTCTTGGTAGCGCCATTGTTTTTTTAATGCGTCAGTTGCTTCATTTGTTATTTTTTAAAACTATTTCTTTAAGCTTTTTAGCTTTTTGTATTCCTGGTTTTTGTGCATCGTTATATTGGGCAAGTCGTCATTATAGTATAAGAGTATTACTTCCTCTGGCATGCATGGTTTTATTTATGATGCATCCGCTTGGTGCGCAAGTATTTGTTTATTCATTGTATTGGCTTATTCCTGTTGCATTATATTTTATTAATGCGCGATCACTTTTTTTACAAGCATTAGGCAGTACCTTTGTGGCGCATGCAGTGGGTTCAGTAATTTGGTTATATACCGTGCCAATGACGGTGAATAAATTTATGGTATTAATGCCATTAGTTTTGGTTGAAAGAATTGCATTTGCATTGGGCATGGTAATTGCATATCATTTATTTTCTTTTATCTTTCGCATGATTGATGGCTTAGAAGGTAAAAGAACCACTCTTATTCACCAAAATATTAATTAAAATTGCGTTGTATTAATGCTAAAACATCTTGCATGTATTATGGATGGTAATCGCCGTTGGGCAATCAAGCAAGGATTTGCTTCATGGTTTGGCCACAAAAAAGGATTTGATACCATCCAGCGCGTTATCGATTTTTGTTTAGATAATACTATTACCTATCTTTCTTTGTATGCTTTTTCATTAGAAAATTTAGAACAACGATCGCAAACAGAGCAGGCTTATTTGTTTGAAGTGCTTGCGCAAGAAGCATTACAAGATCTTGAACAATTCAAGCGTAAAAAAGTACGCATACATTTTATAGGTGATTATTCACTATTTCCTTTGAGCATCAAAAACATATGTGCAAAAGCTGAAGAAGAAACAAAAATGGGTGATATTTTACAGGTTAATTTTTTACTCTGTTATGGTGGCCAACAAGAGATAGTAGATGCTACCAAACGTATAGCAGAAAAAGTAAAAGATAATTCTTTACAATTGACCGATATTACCGTACAAAATTTTAAAGATTTTCTTTGGACGGGGAACATTCCATCGCCTGATTTAATTATTCGTACGGGTGGTCAGCAACGATTAAGCAATTTTTTATTGTTTCAATGCGCGTATAGTGAATTTTATTTTCTTGATATTTTATGGCCAGATATTTCCGCAGATGATTTGCAAGAAGCGCTTATTTACTTTCAAAAGAGTCGCAAAAATTTTGGTAAATAAGATCTATTTTTTATTGTTTTTTTTTGCGAGCGCATTTTGAATAGCATTGATAGCATTTTCGTTTCCATATATTTGCGCAATAGTGAGTGGAGACTCACCTTTTTTATTAGGAATCTCTGGGTCTGCGCCTGCATCAATCAGAATTTTCATATTAACGGGCTTAAATTCTAACGTAGCGGAATATTTACATAAGAGCATCAGCGCTGTCTCCCCATCTTTGTTTTGTTGATTGAGGTTGATTCCTTTTTGCTTACATAACAATAGTAACGCTTGAGATTTACCTTTTATAGCGCATTTCATAAGTGGTGTGATGCCAAAAGCATCACTGCAATTTATATTAATGTTTTTATCAAGAAGCCATTTTAAGTTCTGTATATCATTCATAAATATTTTTATATTGCATGTTAAAAGAGTGTATTTAAAATCAGTATCTTTACCATGTTTATACGTGAAATTTAAGTCGACATATTTTTGATACTGTTTATAAAAACGATTAAGTGCCCTTGCACTGTGAAATTGGTTGCAGAACAGTGTTTCAATATCTTTTTGAATGGTAAGGCGCTGTTGTGCTTCTTTAGTTTGTAAAGCTATGGCAACTGTTTCATCTGAGCAATCAAAACGGTGTGCAAAATATTTAATAAGCTTTAAACAAAACTGAGAATTATTAATCAGATTGTATAATTCTTTGTTGACCTGGGCAAGTGTGTTGATAGTTCTAGCAGCTATGGTGAGAGTTGGAGCATGTATATTGCTGAATAACAAATTAAATACTTTGTATTGAATTTCTGGCGGTAACGATAATTTATCGGGATTAAATTTTTCTTGTCCCAAGAGAATGTTAGCAATTACATTGGTTGGTGTTGAGTCGATTTTTTCGGGTTTTTCCATGGAGTATATATTCAATACCCAAATGAATGATAATATTAAAAAGCAATTATTGTGCTTCATGAGAATACTCTTGTACAAGATCAATAAGTTTTTGATCACCTGTTTCTTTTGCCGCATCCAAAGATGTGTGTCCTTTTTTATTAACAATCATAGTATCTGCTCCTGCTTTAAGGAGCATTTTTATTTTAAGTAATGCAGGATCATTATCCTCATCTTCAGCAAAATAGTTTTTTATTTCTTTAAAAAGAGCGGTGTTGCCAGCAGCATCTTGTTGGTTAATGTTCAAATCGGGACGGGCAATAAGAAGCGGCATAACAGAAACATCGGCATAACTTAATGCTGTATTGCCAGTAAAATTGGCTTGATTAGCATTTATATCTTTTTTCAAAAGATAGCTTACTAAAAATCGGTTGCCATATTTGGCTGCGTACATTAATGGTGAAAGGCCTTCATTATCTTTATCCCAATGATACGTAAATGTAAAATTAATTCCATCTTGATCTAATTTTTGCAACCTTTTGAATACATTATTATTTTCTTCCTCAACAATCATTTCTTGGCATAATTCTTTGAGTTTGTCTTGTAAAAGTAAACATTGCTTTGCTGCTTGTGTTTGCAACATTATAGCGGCCGTTTCATCAGAGCAACCAAATTGTTGACCAAGATGTTTGATAATTTTAAAAGAAAATGTGGGATTATTAATAAGCTTATTCAACCGTTTATTGGTTTGCGCGAGCGCGTTAATGATATACGTGGATTCTTTGAGAGTTTTGGTAATGCAATAACTGGCAAGCAATTGAATAATAATTGTCTGTGTTTCTTCAGGTAATTGCATGAAAGGAAAAGGATCGGTTGGATGAACTACTGAAGTATAGGTTAAAAAATTTCTGAATCCTGAAAATCCATCCAATAATGTTGAGCCAGCAAAGGTGAGCCACCCTACTTTTTTAGGGCTGGATTGCTCCATAGGAAGGATAGTATGAAAAATGATAAGAGATAAAAATGTGATTAAACTGAAGAGTTTTGGTAAAAACCTCATCTTTTTTTCTCCTTTTTTATATTCCATATTTTTTGTAAATTGCATTTTGTATAAGGTTAATAATCGCTGGATTACCATTTTGTTGTGCCGCAGCGAGTGGTGTTAGTCCGTTAAAATTAGCAAGTTCAGGATCAGCACCGGCATTAAGAAGGTACTGTGTTATTGTACTAGGATTCAAATCACCCCGACGTTGCGTCGTAATGATGCTATAGAGCAGGGCAGTGTTTCCTTGTAAATCTTGTTGATCTATATTGACGGTAGGTAATGTCTGAATAAACTTATTTAATTCTTGATCATTCGGTGAGGTAAGCTTAACCAAAGCACGTATTGCACTTGTTCTTTGGTCTTTGCTTGCAAGCATTAATGCTGTTGTTCCTTGTGGGTTAGCTTTATTAACATCAATTCCTGTAGCAATAAGTTTGATAATACCGATATATGTGTCATAACCATTTGAATTGTTTTTACAGATATTGCTTGAACAGATCATCAAAGGTGTTACTATTTCTTCGTTATGAACTGAGTAGGTGAATTCAAAATCTATGTATTTTTTATCGGATTTTTTTTCAATGAGATCAAATTGCTTATCCCAATGTAAAAACGTTACTTGTCCCTTATTGATCTTATATAAATACTCTATACAAAAAGTTTGTAAGTGTCTTTGCGCCAATAGGCGTTTTTTTGCTTCTTTTGTTTGTAATGCTGCAGCTGCCTCTTCATCAGAACAGTTAAATTTTTCTGCAAGATGTTTTATTAATGTGAGGCAAAATTCAGGGGCATTGATATATTCATTTAATTCATGATTTATCTGAGCAAGAGAATTAATGGTTTTTGCAGAAATTTCGAGTGATTCTGCAGTAGTATTGATGCTAACTAGCTGAATGATCTTTTCTATTACCTCTGGTGGTAGGTCTTCCAGAGGAAAAGGTTCATTTGGTTGCGATTGCCAGAGCATTTTTATTGCTACAGCACCCAGAAGAATACCGCCAATAATTGCTGCATACCCAAAATAATTATTATCACGGCGTGGTTGCTCCATGCTATAACCATTAAATGGTGTAATAAGTAATAAAGCGATCAATAAACCAGTTTTTCTCATTATTTTCATGCAAATCTCCACTTTTTATCGTATATTTATCTATTTTTAATATAGAAGAATAATTTTCACATAGTCAATAATATAAGTAAGAATGCTCGGGTAATAGGGATAATGAGCAGTTTAGTTGCTATCTTTTAGGTATCCAAATAGCATTTTTTGTGCTAAAATAGTTGATATTGAAGGGATAGATACCGAGTTTTGAGATAGGAAGAACCAATGATTAATGGATATAATGTTTGCTTGGCAATGCTGCAGCAGGTTATTTTTGATGATATTTCCTTTGTTTTTGACCAAAATCAACGTATTGGCTTGGTTGGCCGTAATGGGTCAGGAAAATCCACGTTGCTCAAGGCTATTGCGGGTAAACAACAGCTTGATAAAGGCGCTATTGCCATTCAAAAAGGTAAAACTATTGCCTATCTATCTCAAGATGTGGTGCTTCAATCAGATAAATCCATTGTAGAAGAGACCTATACAGCCTTTGCTGATATTGCGGCATTGGTAGAAGAACAACAAAAAATTGAATCTCAGCTTGATAATGCTGATGATATTGATGAATTACTTGAGCGCTACGCAGTTGTATGCGATAAATTGCTGCATGTAGATCAAGAATCTTTAAAAGCTGAAGCAAAAAAGGTTTTAATGGGTCTGGGTTTTAAACCAGAACAACTTGATCAACCCGTGGCAACATTGAGTGTTGGTTGGAAAATGCGTATTGTGCTTGCAAAATTATTACTCCAAAAAGCTGATTTTTATCTGTTTGATGAACCTACCAACCATTTGGATATTGTTGCAAAAGAATGGTTTTTACAATTTTTAAAACGTGCACCATTTGGTTTTGTGCTAGTATGCCATGATCGTTATTTTCTTAATCAATTATGTGAACAAATTTTTGAAATAGAACGTGGTAACGGTAAGTTATACGTTGGTGATTATAACAAATATGAAACACAAAAAGCTCACGATGAAGCTTTATTAGAAATGCAATACAAAAACCAGCAACGCGAAATTAAGCAAAAAACAGAAACCATTGAACGCTTTAAAGCGAAAGCAAGTAAAGCTGGTATGGCGCAAAGTATGCTTAAAGCACTTGATAAAATCGAACGTATTGAATTGCCTCCTAAAGCACCTGATATTAGTTTTACCTTTCCTCCTATTCAACAAGCTGGTAGTGTTGTATTAACGGTACATGATGTTGCGCATGCGTTTGGTGAAAAACAAATATTTAAAAATGTTTCGTTTGAAATTTCACGTGGCAAAAAAATTGCGCTTGTTGCTTCTAACGGCGTAGGTAAAACCACATTGTTTAATTTGATTGCACAAAAATTACCATTAATTACCGGCGCTATTATTCCCGGTTATAATGTTCAATACACCGTATTTGATCAAGATCAGACTGCATCATTACTTCTTGATAAAACCATTTTGGAAAATATTAGAGAATTTTGTTCACAAGCAACAGAACAAAAAATACGTGCATTTGCCGGTGCATTTTTATTTACTAAAGATAGTATTGATAAAAAAGTAGGCGTGCTGAGTGGTGGTGAAAAAAATCGCGTTGGAATGATTAAAGTATTATTGCAAAATGCTAACGTATTACTTCTTGATGAACCTACCAACCATTTGGATATTCAGTCAAAAGATATTTTATTAAAAGCATTACAAGCATATCAAGGTACTATTCTTTTTGTTTCGCATGACCAAGATTTTGTTAATAAATTGGCTACCGATATTATTGAATTAAGTGTTGACGGTGCTAAAGATTATCATGGTAATTATGAATTGTATCTTTATCAAAAAGCACAGGAAGCACAACGTGCGCAAGCAGCAGAACAAAATATAACCAAAAAGCCTATGCAAGATAAAAAGAAGATAGAAGTTGTTGTTCCAAAAATAACATTATCTTCTTCCGATCTTAAAGCATTGGAACGTAAAATTCAAAAACTTGAACATGATATCAGCAAAATAGAATTAAGTTTTGCAGATCTTGTGTATGGAACGGACAAATTTGATCAAGCACAGAACAAACTAACTCAACTAAAAAAAGAGTTGGATGGTGCAATGATTGAATGGGAAAATAATCAACATTGAATGCAGCAACATGATGTGCTCTGTTCTTCTTCTTTTTCTTTAAGAAGATAAAGCCGTTGATATAAAAGTAGTGAATGGAGATACAGCGTACATTTTTCTTTATAAATGCGGGAATTTTCGCGGCTTGCACTTCCGTTAAGATTAAAATCATAGTCTATGCGTTCTTGTTTTTTATTTTTAAGAGATTGATGTGCGCCAGAACCGAGTAACCATTCAATAATCATAAGAATGTTTTTATCTTTTTGAGCAACAAGAAGCTGTTTTTCTGGCATATCATCTATATCACATACATTATTCCAATGATGCTGTATTGCAATATGCAATGGAGTATCACCATTGTTATTTTGTGCATTTACCTGAATGGTATCTTGGTGAAGGAACAATTCAGTTATTTCTGGATGTTGCATGTCTACTGCGTAATGTAAGGGAGTATCACCATACAAGTTTTTTGTGTTAATTTTTGCTCCAAAATCAAGAAATATTTTTCCTGCTTCTACACTGTTATGAAAAGCTACAAAATGCAAAGCGGTATTACCGTGTTCATCTTTGGTGTGAATGTTTTCAGCAGTTATCAAAGAGCGTAATGTTTCGAGGCTATCATTTCTAATAAGATCATGGAATTGAGTTGGAATATCTAGTGCACTGTTTTCCATTGCATTAATATTCCCGCTGCATAATAATGCTAAAAAAATAGTTTGATAATAAAAATGCAGTTTATAATGTGTCATTGCTTTTGTTAGAGTAAATTAACTGTTGCGTGCTGACGGCACAGTATCCTTTTTAAGAACTATAGTTTTATCGTTTTCTACCATTTTTTCAAGATGAGCAGATAAAATAGTTGCATGAAGAGATAATATGGTTTTTCTCGTAAGATTATCTATATTTTTATATTCAATCGGTGAATCGCCATGGTGCATGGTTAGATATTTAAAATATTTATCTGCGCCGTAACCATCTAAATCTTTGATAGTCAAATCATCTCCATGTTTTAAGAGAGTAGATGCGATGGTAAAATAGCCCCGTTGCAGTGCAATGTGCAGTGCGGTGTTGCCTCTTCTATTTTTAACGTTGACCTTTGCGCATCTATTAAGCAATAGTTCTATGATTTTTAAGTGGCCATAAAATGCTGCATTATGGAGTGGCGTATCTTTACACCATATATCTTGATAATTAACATCTGCACCTTTATCAAAAAGGTTATTTAATTTTTCAACTTCATTGCATCGTACCGCATCAAACAATTGTTCATTCAATAATGCGATGCGAGCGATTTCTTTTTCGAGGGATTCAAGACGCTTATGTAAAAGAATATTATGTGCCGATAATAAGAATTTATTTATGGATGTATCAATATTTTCTGATGGCGTTGCTCCTTCAAAAGTGTGTGCAAGGTAACTATCGGGTCGATATCCATCTTTATTTTTAATCAAAGGATCTGCATCATGATTCAATAATAATTGTAGAAATTGACTGTTTTTTGCGGTAAAAATTACTCTATGAAGAGGTGTATTGCCATCGTTATTTTGTATATTTGTTTTAGCATTATGACCAAGAAGGATTTTGGCTGCTTCTATATTATTTTTAGATGCAGCCAAATATAAAGCTGTGTTACCATCTTTATCTTGAGCATTGATGTTTGCTTTTCCCTCTTGAATGATGATCTCTATTTCATAAATATTATTCTTTTCTGCTGCAGATCGTAACGAACGTTCTCGGTTTAACTTTTGAGCATTTTCTATTATGAGAGCATATTGACTTTGCCGAGAAGGAACTTCTGAAGCTGAAAGAGATAAAGAAGATATGATAATAATAAAAAACTTATAATATAACGATAATGATTTCATAAAAAAAGCTTATTCCTAAAGGTTTATTTAACAATTTAAGAATAAACAAATATCGTTTTAAGTAAATATTTTTAATGCGTTCAGTTCTTTGCGCAATTGATGTGGATTTTTAAAATGAATAGCATGCATTCCTAATGATCGTGCAGTTTGAACATTTGCAAATTTATCATCAATAAAAATGATTTGTTCTGGTTGTAAGTTATGTTTTTCTAAATGTGCACGGAAAAAATGTGGATTTGGTTTTTTAATAATTTTTGATTCAACTTCAAACGGAATTACTATTTCTTTAAATAAGTTAAAGATGGTCGGAAACTTTTCTTTGCAATCATCATAGACCGTTTGGCCGATATTAGATCCCAAATGATGCGTATAACCCAAGCGATCAAGCTCATTGATAAGAGCTACGGTTTTTTTAATAGGATAATAAGAAGCGCATACCAACATAGTTAATTCCACCAATGCATCATTATTGGTTGTTTGTGCTGCTTTAATTAATTCTTCACTGACCATCTGCTTCTTGGTAAGTTTTAAGCGTTCAAGTAAAAAGGTAAACGCAATTTTGATCGCTTTTGTATTAAGATGGCGAATAACTTCTCTTTTACGTTTAAAACGTATGTAACTTAAAAACCAACTCCATAAACTTTTTTGCAGAATAACATCATGAAGATCCCATAAAAATATATGAGTTTGTGGTGAAATGTGGGTGGTTTTCATAATAATCCTTTTTAATGTACGCGTAATTGTACTGCTAATGGTTTATGTTCATCTAATGTAAGCAATGTTCCTGCAACAGGCCGTTGATCAATAACAGTATAGTCATCATTATACAAATGATGATGATTTACTGCATCATTAATGATATGTGGTTGTATATTGTAAGAATGCAAAAATTCAACAACGTAATGCAATGGCATATGGGTAAAATCAGGCCAAATTATAGGTCGATTATTGCCGGATGATACATATAAAGTAAGTCGATGATGATCAAGTGGCTCATCTGCGTGCGGTGATTGAGCAAAACATATTTTTTCAGGATACGCATGCGATAGATAATAAATGCGTGGATGAATATCGTTCGTTTGCAATGATGATGTTACTTCATCAATATGCATACCAACACAATGCGGAGCTTGGGATGTGAGTGGTTTTTTGGTGGTAACAATAAATAATGGTTGGTTTGATTTTATTGCAGTACCTGCTGCGGGTGTTTGGTTGAGTATAATACCTTCAGGCAGTGTGCTTTCTTCTTTGTGAGTAATTAATCGCACATTAAGATTATGTTCGGTGATAAGAGGTAAAACTTCATGTACATATTTGCCAACTACATGCGGTGTTATAGTTTGTGGTGCACGTAAGAGATGGCTCATCACCGCATATCCCATAACAAAACTAAGAAATGGTAGAATCCAGAGATAATGGTGTATGTTCATGATCTCCTCACGTATTTATGATATGAAAACAATAGACACATGAATTGGCGTAAATTGATTTGAATAAAAAGTGGGGGTGTGCAGTAAGCCGGATTTTGTGATCTAAAATGCACGAATGCAGTTTAAATTGACAACCATTTATCTATGCGACATACCCGCGTGTTTATAGGGAATGAACAACCAACACGCTTTTTTGTCTTGCTTCTGGTAGGGTTTGCCCGTTACGTATATTACTATACGTAATCGTGTGCTCTTACCACACGTTTTCACCCTTACTTTAACCCCAATCTGCACTATCGTTTCGATCGGGGACCCCATTAAAGAAATTAATCTTTTTATGGGTAGCGGTTATTTTCTGTGGCACTTTCCATGAGCTTGCGCTCTCCTACGTTGTAATATGCCGATAAACAGCACATTCTCCGTCGGTACCATGTTCATTATGAAGTCCGGACTTTCCTCTTGATAACAATAGTTACAAGCGATTGTCTTGCATACCCCAACTTTGTAATGTCAAAGAGAAACATATCGTTACCATAATTATAGCACTCATTTGCATAATTGTATAGTGACTCGTAAGGTTTATAGCAAAGAAAGCTCTATCTATTGCGTATATTCGAACAATATTACCTATACAAGAAATGGCAATGGAATGAGTAAGAGAAGGGTAAAGATGCTTTTTAAAGTAAAGACCCATGATAGTCATAGGGATGATAAATAAAAAAGGTAAGAAGAAATAGTTATAAAAGCAGAAAAATTCCAGACATTGAAGTAATGCGATGCTTATTAAAATGGTGTTGGAAGTGGCAACTGATAACAATGCGGCATACATGCACAAAAGCAAAGGTACAATAGTTGCTCCTATTAAAAAAAATTGTCCTACATCACAAACAAGTAATAGGAGAACAAAAATTACAAAAAGTATGGAATGCTTAGTTTCATTACGATAAGGCATATGTATATATTCGTGGTTATGTGATACAAAATTGTCTTTTCTTTTATTATAGTACGAATATTGACAATAGTGGCAATAATGATAGTTTTTCTATTATCTTACCTCAAAAAAAAATAAGGAGTTTACATGAAGCGTATGATAACTACTCTATTGCTTGCGGTCTTTTTCTGCACTAATATAGATGCGATGAGTTCTTTGCAAAAACCTTTTGTGTACCTGGGCCAAGCGCTCGAAAATATTAATCTTCCGATCATTGGTAAATTAACAAATATATTACCGTGCGCAATGGTATCGAACGGGTTGCAACAATGTCCTGGTCAAAGCATGCTTTTATTAACAGGATTGTTAGTATATGCTCTTTCTCAAAACCAAAAAGTGAACGAACTGCTTGCGCAATATAAAGCATGGGGATTAGGCCGTTTAGGAATAAAACAACCAGCCATGCAAGAGTATGATGAAACACTTTTCATTTTTGATGGAGAAGATGCTGATGATGCTGAAGAACAAATGGATACTGAAGATGAGTTATTAGAATTTGCGCAAGCAGATGAAGATGATACTTTCAGAAAAGAAAAGAATCAAGAAAAGCACGTATTGAAATTTTTATAGTAATATAGAGCAGAACATGGATGATAAATATTATAAATATATCGTCTTATATGTTCTGCTTTTTTTTATTAACTTCTTAAAAGCATACGGATTACCACAATTAGGTTTAGGTTATACCAACATTCTTGATGGTGGTCCTGTTCGCCCTTATCCCGGTATTTATTGGCAGCATTGGTTACAATATTATACCACGCAACGGTTCTTAGATAACAAAGGAAAACCGCTCGGTGGTCTACCATCTCCTCGTTTTAGAGGAGTTGAATATGTTACGGAACTTACCTATCAATGTGAAACTCAATTTCCTCTCGGGGGAATGCCTGGAGTTGAAATAGTAGTTCCCTTTATATTAATGGGTAAGATTGAAAAAAATGAATTAGGTTTGGCCAGCAGTGGCGCGGGAGTTGGAGATTTGGGCTTTGCGGCATATATTCAATGGCCTGCTATTTTTTATAATGATCGTCCTCTTTTTATTCATCGTTTACAATTTGGTTTTACTATTCCCGTCGGAAAAAATAAGCTACCTGAGAAAAATATTAACCCAAGTAATTCATTTTTTTATTGTGGACCCAATTGGTCCGCTACATTATATCTTTCTGAGCGATGGAGCATGTCATGGTCATGGTATTATGTATGGTGTGCGCAAAATGAAAAAATTAATTTTAGAGCAGGTGATGCCATTCATGGTAATTACAGTTTAGCGTATGAAGTTGCTCCACGTTTATATCTTGGTGCAGTAGGTTATGCACTACAGCAATTGCACAATAATCGTTCTAATGGTTTGACGGTACCCCATAGCAAAGAACGGGTATTTGGTATTGGTCCGGGTGCAGCATACTTTTTTTCTAAAGATTTGATTTTTTTTAGCTATTTATATTTTGAGGCGGGAGCACGTAATCATACCCAAGGGACTAACTTTATTTCTCGGTTAGTTTTACATTTTTAAGATTCATATATTTTACCTAAGTTGCTACTAAAAGATCATTGAAATAAAGAAAAAACCATGGCAAGATCTCCAGAAAAATCAACCAAGATTAAAGGAGAAAGCCATGGTAGAAGAAATTATAACAATTTTTTGTT
>Ga0070735_10003397_pt1 | contig 13967 bp, 12 predicted proteins | sample Coa_R1_FD_66443 | JGI IMG/M metagenome (GOLD analysis project Ga0070735, IMG submission 66443) | Surface soil microbial communities from Centralia Pennsylvania, which are recovering from an underground coalmine fire - Coalmine... | ecosystem: Environmental > Terrestrial > Soil > Unclassified ...
CTGTCATCCCGCGCCGGACTGGCAGACCGGACAGATCGCCGGAAACATCGTCAACCATCAGTATCGCCACGAACGCCTAAACGCTGCACACGTTTTCGCTACAGCTGAGTTTTGGAAGGAAAGATGTCGGGTAATATCGCCCCTCGATGGCGCCCCGCACGATTCTGATGGTCGAAGACGATGCAGATCTGCGCCGCATGTTTCGGACAGTGCTGAACCTACAGGGATTGCGGGTCTTGGAAGCGGCCGACGGTCTGACGGCGTTACGCATTCTTGAGACGGAGCCGCCGCCCGCGCTGGTGATTCTCGATCTCGGGCTGCCCGTGGTCAGCGGACGGATGGTGCGCGACGAACTGCTGGCACACGCGCATCTGCGGGAAATCCCCGTGGTCGTCGTCACCGGATTGCCGGGCGATCATACCGAGCTGCAAGCACAGTGCGTCTTGCACAAGCCCGTCGATCCCGAACATCTCGTGCGGACCGTGCGATCCTGCCTGATCTCCGGTGCGTGGAGCGCGACTTAAACGCGCGTCGCCGTCCTGCGCGCGGGCGCCCCGGGTTTAAGACCCGCTACCTGACGCCCCAACAGCCGACGTCACGCTGCTTGCAGCCGCCGTCCCGGCCTCGTTGCATGGATGAGGGAGGAGGGCAGTCAATGCGGAAGATTGTTGCGTTAGTTGCCGGATGTGTCCTTGTCACTGCCGTTACCGCGTCCGCAGACACCATCAGCGTCACCAGTGGCTCTTTTACGCTCGCCCAATTCGACAACGGGCAACTGAATCTGTCGAACTCCTCTGGCTTTTCCTTCCGCGGCGATGTGGGTGGCGTCGACACCGAGGGCTATGAGCCCTTGGATGGGTGCTATCTTGGCCCTGGTTGCCACGGCACGTACAACCTGACGATTCACGATTCGCTCATCCGCAGCACGTCGGACACCTCCGCGACCGTCAACGCCGTGCTGCAGAGCGGTGGCGTGCGTTACGACGTCACCTCATACACCTATTCGTTCGCTACCCCAAACTTCACGCCGACCTTTGGCGCGTTTGGGGGATCGTTTGGCGCTTTCCCGTTCACCTATCAAGCGACGGTGACAGGAATGTCCGGCGGTGCCACGGCGACGTTTGATCTCGTGGGCTCTGGGCTGGCGGACGTTCAATACGCCAAAGCGCTGTCTGCTGGCGAGCCCGCTCACTGGATCGATGCCGGATACACGTTCGCTCCGGCCGCCACCACGCCCGAACCCGCGTCCCTATTGCTGTTCGGAACAGGGGCGCTCGGCGTACTGTCGCGGCGGCGGACTCGGAGCCAACCCGCACGACCCACTCCCGACGACGACGCTCAGGACTAACGCGCTTTCGTCAGCCGCTTCTTCCTCGCCTTCATCGCCGTCGGCTTATCGTATTTCGGCGGTGGAGGCGTCCGCATCGGATCCTACGCGTCTCGGGCTGCCGGTAGCTAGCGGACGCATGTGGCGCGACGAACTGCTCGCACATGCGCATCTGTGGAAAATCCCGGTGGTCGTCGTCACCGGCGTGCCTGGCGGCCATATCGGTAGGAATGCGAGTCGATCGATCCGGTCCTCCACGTTGTCGCCGTCCAAATCAGGATCAAGTCGTCAGCGGCGTCACCAAGAGATGGTGCGGAACGACAATCGCCCCGGGGCTGCGCTGCGAACCCACGCACACGCGAACGTGACGAGGCATTGTCGATTGAAGGTGTGTCAGCATTCGCCACGCTCGTCTCAAATCCGGTGACGGCAGGTCGTGAGGGTTCGATTCCCGCCTCGGCACCGTCGGTTCACTTCTGCCGACTGCCCTGCCCGTGCGTTCATGCGAGCAACGTATAATCGCGGCCGCATGAGTTTGATCGCCGGCCAGCGCCTGGGTCCGTACGAGATCATCGCGGCGCTCGGCGAGGGCGGCATGGGCGAGGTCTACCGTGCGAGAGACACGCGCCTCGGCCGTGACGTCGCAATCAAGATCCTGCCGCAGCGGTTCGCGTCGGATCCCGCGGCGGTGGAACGATTCGATCGCGAGGCGCGCGCCGTCGCCGCGCTGTCGCATCCGCACATCGTCGCCATCCACGACATCGGGCACGACGCCGGCGTGACCTTTGCCGTCACGGAGCTCCTCGAGGGCGAGACGCTGCGCGACCGGCTGCAGTCAGGCCGTCTGCCCGTTCGCAAGGCCGTGGATCTCGGCGGACAGATCGCGCAGGGCCTCTCGGCCGCGCACGCAAAGGGCATCATCCACCGGGACCTGAAACCCGAGAACATCTTCATCACGCGTGACGGCCACGCGAAGATTCTGGATTTCGGTCTCGCGAAGGTGCAGCCCGTGGCCGGAGAGGACCGCACGCAGACGGCGGCGCCCACCGACCCGGGAACAGTGTTAGGGACCACGGGCTACCTGTCGCCCGAGCAGGCGCAGGCCAGGCCGATCGACACGCGGTCGGATACGTTTTCCTTCGGCGCGGTGCTCTACGAGATGCTCGCCGGCGCGCGGGCGTTCAAGGGCGATTCGACGATCGATACACTGCACAGCATCGTCCATAACCAGCCGCCGCCGATTGCGACGAGCGCGCCGGAGGTGCCGACCGAGCTGCGCTGGATCCTGGACAAGTGCCTGGCGAAGGATCCGGACGATCGATATCAATCCACGCGCGATCTCGTCGTCGATCTGAAGAACGTCGCTCGGACGCTCGACTCGTCGCCGGCGCTGCCGGTCACGCCCGCGGCGGTGCACGCGGCCCCGAAGCGCTCCCGCGCGTTCATCGCAGGAGCGGCGATTGCCGCCCTGGCGATTCTCTTCGCGGCCGGAGTGGCATGGCGAGTCAGCATGGCCAGGCGACCGGCGGACGCGATGCCGTCGAAACTGTCGATCGAACGCGTGACGTCGCTCGGAACGGTGATCGATGCGGCGGTGTCGCCGGATGGAAAGTACGTGGTGTACGCCACGGCGGAGAACGCACGCCAGGGGCTCTGGCTCCGACAGTTGGCGACGGGCAGCACGATCGACCTCGTGCCGCGGCGCACCGCTGGTATGTGGGGATCGGCGTTCTCGCCCGACGGGGACTCGGTGTATTTCGGAATGTTTACGGCCGACGTTCCCACCCGCGCGATTTACCGCGTGCCGATTCTCGGGGGAACGCCGCGGAAGCTCGTGGTCGGCATCGACTGCGAGCCGACGTTCTCGCCCGACGGCAAACAGATGGCGTGGCTGCGCGGCGACTTCCCCAACCGCGGAGACAGCTCCCTGATGATCGCCGACGTGGACGGGCAGCACGAGCGCGTCGTCGCGATGCGTCATCCGCCGGACTACTTCGTGCCCATCTTCTTCACGGCCGCGTCGTGGTCACCGGACGGCGGTCGGATCGTGGTCCCGCTCTGGCACGCCAAGGAAGGCAAGGGCACGCTCGTCGCGTACCGTCCCGACGGCAGTGAGGTCTCGTTTCCGAAATACGAATGGCCGAACATCGGCCAGGCCAGCTGGCTTCCCGACGGCAGCGGCCTTGTCGTCGTTGGCAGTACCAGCGGGACCCAGCGGACTAACCAGTTGTGGCTGGTGAATCCCGACCGCGAGGAGCGGCGGCGGATCACGAGCGATTTTCTGGATTATCGACGAGCGTCCTTCACGGCGGATGGGAAGACGCTCGTCTCCGTCGCGGCGGAGGCCTCATCAACGATCTGGATCGCGCCGATCGATGGCAACGGCGACGCCGTGAAGCTGAACAGCGCGCGCCAGGATGGCCTCTCGGGGGTTGCGGCGCTGCCCGACGGAAAGATCGTGTACCGCTCGCTCGAGAGCGGCGTGCCGAGTCTGTGGCTCATGGACAGCGACGGCGGTCACCGGACGCAAATCACGTCGGACGGCGTCTCGTCGTGGCCCGCGGCGGCGCCCGACGGACAGTCGATCGTATTCTTCCGCGAAGGTTCCGGCCTGTGGCGGATCGCTGTGAACGGTCAGGGCGGCGGCCGCATCGCGGGCGGAAGCGGCGGCTCATATCCCGCTGTCACGCCCGACGGGCGGACCGTTCTCTTCACGGGGGGCGGTTCGTCTGAGGTATTCGAAAATCTGTTCAGCGTGCCGATCGACGGCGGAACGCCGAAGGCCCTGCTGGACAAGAACCAAAGCGGCGCGCGCGCGGCGGTCTCGCCAGACGGCAAGCAGGTCGCCTTCTATTACCATGAACGCGGCGGCGCGTTGTTCCTGGCCGTCATGCCAATCGGCGGTTCGCGTCCGACGCAGACGTTCCCGGTCGCCCCAAGCGTCGCGTACGCGGCGGTCCGCTGGACCGCTGACGGGAGAGCCTTGCTGCACAATTCCGCGCTCAACGACCGCGCCAACATCTGGATGCAGCCGCTGGACGGCAGCCCGGCGCACAAGGTGACGCGCTTCTCCGACCAGGCGATCTTCGCGTTCGACCGATCGGTGGACGGGAAGAAACTGATCATTGCGCGCGGCATGCTCACGCGCGACGCGGTGTTGATCAGGAATTTCCGGTAGCGACGCGGGCGCGGGCGAAAGCTGAATGCGGCGGATCTCCAGGCGGAGTTCATTCGCGCGCGGCAGTTCGCGTCCAACTCGGAATTGCGCTGCACGCCGGCGTCGCGCGATTGCGACTACGTGTGCAGCTACATGCCGACGCCGCTGCAGTCCACGACGCGGCTCGAATTCGGCGTCATCCTCGAGAAACGGTGGCTGAAGACGTCCTCGGTCGCGCCGGCGGGCACCGACATCGCGCCGCCGCGATAATCGCTATCCCTGCCTGAGTGCGTGCTGGGGGTCGATCCGCGTCACGCGATGCACCGGCACCCACGCGGCAAACAGCGCAACCGTGAGCATCAGCCCGGCGATTCCACCCATCACGAGCGGATCGGCCGACGTGATGTGCCAGAACATGCTGTTCAGCGCCCGACTGAGGCCGAAACCGCCGGCGGCCCCGAGCACCACCCCGAGACCGATCGGCTTCAGCGACTGCGCCAGCAGCATCCCGACGACGTTGCGTGCGCTGGCGCCGAGCGCCATCCGGATCCCGAACTCCGTCGTCCGCTGCCCCACGACCCACGACATCACGCCGTAGACGCCGACGACGGCGAGGAGGATCGCCAGACTGCCGAAGATCGTGAACAACGACGCAAAGAACCGGCTGTTGGTCACCGATGGCGATTCGGCCACCCGCCGATCCATCGTCATGAAGTCGTGCGCCGCCTGATCGGGATCGACCTGCTTCAATGCGTCCTCGATCGGCCGCACCAGTGTGAGCGGATCCACCGACGCGCGCACCGCAATCACTTTGCGCGTGTGCAGCCACTCGTCTTCGCGTCCGTACTCCGCCAGATGCTGGCGGAACGGAATATAGATCGCGGCGGGTTTCTGGTCGAAGAACGACGGGTAGGTGACGTCGGCGACGACCCCGACGATCTGCCGCGCCTGCGGCTCTTTCGTGGGCCCCTCCCCCGCCGGACCAACCGACACGTGAATCGCCTGGCCGATCGGATCCTGTCCCGCGAAGTGGCGATCCGCAAACGTCTTGTTGACGACCGCGACCCACGGCGCGGAGGCCGTATCGGATTCGCGAATCATCCGCCCACGCAGCAGGCGAATGCCGAGCGTGTCCAGCGCCTGCGCGTCGACTTCATTGAGATCCGCTTGCGGCTCCTTCCCGGGCTCCGGCGCCGGTCGCCCCACGATCGTGAACGGATTCGTCGAGACGTCGATCGGCAGCCGGCTGATGATCCCGGCCTGCTTCACACCCGGTAGCGCGCGAACCCGTTCGAGCAGGCGATCGTAGAAACGCTCGCTCTCGCCCGTGACGAGATTGGTGTCGTGGGTGCTCTTGTCGAAGTACTTCGTCCCGCCCAGGAGGATGTCGGCGGTGAGCAGGCCCCTGGTGTCGAAGCCGGGCAGCTCGCGCTGCTCCCGCAGGAATCCGCGCATCATCAACCCGGCGCCCACGAGTAGCACCATCGAGAGCGCCACCTCCGCAACGAGCAATGCGCCGCGGCTGGCGCCTCCGCCGCCGCTCGACCCGCGGGCGCCTTCCTTCAGCACGTCGTTCAGATCCACGCGCGAGGCGCGCAGCGCCGGCAGCAGGCCGAAGACGACGCTCGACGCGACCGAGACGGTCAGGGCGAACACGAGCACGCGCCCGTCGATGCTGATGTGGCGCAGGAGTTCCGGAAACTGGGCCGGAAGGATCAGCGCGAAGAGCTGCGTGCCCCAGAACGCGAGCGCAAGGCCCAGGCCGCACCCGGCGATCGACAGCAGCAGGTTCTCGATCACCAGCTGGCGCATCAGACGGCTCCTCCGCGCGCCCGTCGCGGCGCGAAGCGCCAGCTCCTTGCGCCGGGCGGCGCCGGACGCGAGGAGCAGATTCGCGACGTTCGCGCAGGCGATGAGCAGCACAAAGCTGACCGCGCCCAGCAGGAACGTCAGCGCCGTCGTCGGTTCGCCGAAGAACGCCTCGTGCAGCGGGACGACGCGGGCGCCGTTGCTGCCCGCCTTCTCACCCCGCGCTTCCAGCACCTGACGGGTAATCGCCGCGGCCTCGGCCTGTGCCGCGGCCATCGACACCCCAGGCTTGAGACGTCCGACGGCGATCATCCAGCGCGCTTGGGGAATCTTGCGGAGGTCGTTGGCCGCCCAGAACGCGATGTTGTCCTCCCACGGCACGAGGCTGAACCCGCGCGGCATGACGCCGATGATCGTGCGCGGTTCGCCGTCGACATGAATCGACGTGCCGATGACGTTCGCGGCGCCCCCCAGCCGGCGCTGCCACGTGTCGTAGCTCACGACGATCGATCGCGCTTCCTTCTGCTTGACGACGTCGGCGAAATCGTCGAGGCGGTACGTGCGGCCGAGGATCGGTTTTACGCCGACGATCGAGAGCGCGTTCCAGTCGACGGGCATCTGGTCCACGCGGGTCGTTTCGGACGTCCCCACCAGCGTCACCGGCGCGCCGCCGCCCTGAAAGAACCCGAACGACTCGAACGACTGGCCGTGTTCGAGCACGGCCCGGACGATCTCCCAGTTGGGCGGCATCTCGTTGATGCCGCGCTCCTGGTTCGTCCCCCAAAGGACGGCCAGGCGGTCCGGCTCGACGAAACCGAGCTGATAGTGCGACACGCGGTTGACCACGCTGTACATCGTCGTCGTCGCGCCGACGCCGAGACCGAGCGACAGGGCCGCGACGGCGATCATGGCAGGGTGCCGTCTCCAGAGGCGGAGCGCATACCGGATATCGGACATGTCATCCGATACGGCCGGGCGCGCGGGCAGTTCCCGGTGATCGTCCCCCAGCCCACAACTCTCGCCCGCGTGAGCGATACTAGAGTCCTAATAAATACAGTTCTGTCGCTCGAGGTGTCCCCGGATCGCTGACCTCGGCGGCCACCGGTCGGGAGTCGGCGTCGGCACTTCATTTGCCCCTATATCTTTCGATTCCGGTTCAGAATCGAGGGAGTTGACCGTGCATCTCGTCCGTAGATCGCCCGTTCGTGCTATTGCCGCGCTCATCGCGCTCGCGCTCAGTGTCGCGCCGGCGTTCGCGCTGGACGTCTCGAAAATCCGCATCGAGAACTTCGGGCGGGTCGACGACACCTACTACCGCGGCGGCCAGCCGGTCGGGCAGGATTACGCGGCGCTCGCCGCCGCCGGGATCAAGACGGTCATCAGTCTGACGAGCGACGATGCGCAGCCCAACGAACAGGGGCTGGCTGAGGCAGCCGGAATGACATTCTTTCAGATTCCGATGACTACGCATCACGCGCCCACGGCCGCGCAGATCACGGCGTTCCTGGCGATCGTCAACGACAAGGCGGCTCAGCCGGTGTACGTGCACTGCGTCGGCGGTCGGCACCGCACGGGCGTCATGACGGCGATCTATCGGATGACGGCCGACAACTGGTCGGCGGCGCAGGCGTTCGCGGAGATGAAGCAGTACCGATTCGGCGCTGATTTCCTGCACGCAGAATTCAAGGACTTTGTCATGGGATATCCTGCGCAGCTTGCTCAGGCCGCTGCCGCAGCGGCCGTCACACCGAAGGCCAAAGGTTAGAGGTAGATAGTCCAATGGCCTTCAGGCCTGCCACCACGGCCGGCCGACGGGAAGGTCTGCCGCCACGAGTCCTCCGCGCACCAAGGGGTGCGGGGCTGCCCCGGCCCGGCGTCCTGCCACAGTTTTGGCCTGATCTGGCGCAACTGGTCCCAGCCCCACCGACCGTGCGAAACTAAGTGTTCCGGATGCTATCCAGGGGCTCTCTTCTAGTTACCTGTATTGGTGTGTGCGTCGGCGTGCTCGCGTGCGGTGGTCACCCCACCTCGCCGACGCCGACGACCGATCCACCGTCGATTACGTGTCCCGCCGCACCGACACCGGTCGATTCGCTCGACGGATCCGCACAGCCGGTGTCGTATCCGCCGCCGACGGTGACCGGCGGCCAGGCGCCACTCAACACGAGCTGTCTCCCGATCAGCGGATCGTCGTTCCCGATCGGAACGAACACCGTGACCTGCATGACGAGCGATGCGCACGCGCGGACCGCGAGCTGCACGTTTCCGGTTGTCGTGCAGCCGCCGCCGGTGCTCTCGGTGAAGTCGTTCCTTGCGTTCGGCGACAGCATCACGTGGGGCGAAGACGGTCGCGCGACCGCGAGCGCGGCTGCCGTCGGGCAGCACGTCTACGTGCAGCTTGTCGGTCAGACGTACCCGGACGACCTTCTTGCGGGCCTGCAGGCGAGGTATCAGCAGCAGCAGATCACGGTGAAGAACGCGGGCTGTCCCGGAGAAGCCCTGAGCGATCCGGGCAGCTACAGCGAGAAGGCGAACTGCCCCGGCATACGCAAGGATGATCCGAGCGCGTTTCGGCGGCTCACCTCACTCGTGTCGCTCCATCAGTGGGACACGGTGCTCTTGATGGAAGGATCGAACGACGTCAACCTCGCGGCCGGGGACTCGACGGTGCTTCCGGTTGCGCTCGGATATCTCCAGAAGATGATCGAGGCCGCCAAAGGCGGCGGCATGAAAGTCATCATCGGGACGTTGCCGCCGATGGTGCCGCCCGGCGCCTTCGACCGCGCGAAGGGGTCCGCGATCGTGCCGACGTTCAACGATCAGATTCGCGCGCTCGCGACGTCCGAAGGCGTGCCGCTCGCCGACGTCTACCAGGCGTTCGGCTCCGACGCGCCGACGCTCATCGGCTTCGATGGCCTTCACCCGAATCCGGCGGGCTATCAACGGACCGCGGACACATTTCTCGCAACGATCAAGAGTTCGCTGGAGACCAGCTCCCCCAGCCGCGCCACATCATCGACAGTTATAAAAAGGCACCGGTAAAGCGGTCGAGGCTCGGCGACGAGCATAGATCGCCCGCCCACTGGACGCAGCCGACAACACGCCCGCCGCGCAGGCACATTGGCTCGACAATCACGAGCGACACCGACGGAGGACACGGGCGGGAGAGGACACCACGAATCGTGGCGAATGCCCGGCATGGCTGGCTGCTGACCGCCTACCCTGAAGGGCGGGCGGTCAACAGTCAACGAATAACTGCGCGCTGCGGTTAGTGCGTGATCTTGATGAACCAGGCGGCGACGATTGGCCCCTGCGGGCCGCGGCCACCCCGTCCCGCCGCCGGCGCGGGCGCGTTCGGATCGGGCGCGGGCGCGGGACCGCGCTCCGGCTGGAAGAGATACGCCGTATGCGTCTTGGGGTCGACGCAGATCGTCTTCGCGCCGCGGACCGTGTCCACCGTCGCGACGACGGAGTATTTGTCGGCGGAGTCCTGGTGCGCCACGGTGACGTTCCCTTCGCCGCCGTTCGGGATGTAGATCAGTTTCTGCGCCGGATCGTAGCCGAGGGCGTCCACGCGCGTGCCGTTCGCGATCGTCGCGACCACCTTGCCGGTGCTCGCATCGACGACGACGGAATTCTTGCTGCAGCCGGAGAAGATGCGGTTGCTCGGCTTGTCGTAGGCGATGCCCGTCGGACCGTCACACGGGTCGAGTTTCCACGACGCCGTCGCCTGCCAGGTCTTGATGTCGATGACCTGAATCGTGCTCTTCCCTTCGTTGTTGACGAAGATGTGTCCCTTGCCGTCAGCCGCCGCGCCTTCCGGTCCGTTGTCCTCGAGGTCGGCCTTGCCGACGATTTCGCCCGACGTCGGATTGATCGCGACCAGCGTCCCCACCGGCCGGCTGTGGTTCGTCAGGATGATGAGATCGTCGTCCTCGTCGTACATGATCCCGTCGAGACCACCCTGCGTGACCTCGATGCGCTTGAGCTCGGCGAACGTCTTCAGGTCGAACATCGTCACGGTCTTGTCGCCGCCGTTCGTCGTGAAGCCGTGGCCGGCCTTGGTCGCGATGCCGACGCCGTGCACTCCCGGCGTGTTCGGGATGTCGCCGATCACCTTGCCGTCGGCGCCGTTGACCACCATCACGTGGGTGCCGCGCGACACGAACACGTGGCCGGTCGCCGACTCAACCGAGACGTAGTCGGTCCCCCCGTCACCCTTGATGTCGAATTTCTCCATCTTGAACTTCGGCGCCTGCGCGTGCCCGACGCTGGTGAAAGCGAAGGCCGCGGCGCCCATTACGCCAAGCGCGATAAGCAAACGTCTGATCATAGAAGCCTCTCTCATGGTCTGCGAAACAGCCGATGAGTGTACCACTCGAAGATGTCTGCACGATGACACCGTGCCTCCGGGGCTACAATCCGGCCTGCGACACCGTTCGGCCGTCTAACGTGTGGAGGACGTATGCGTTCAGGTTCGCGATTCGCTGTTGGACTGTGGGTCCTGGCCATTCTCTCGGCGTTCACCCCACCAGCCGCCGCGCAGATCGACGCGCGGCCAGCTTCCGATGGTCAAATGCCGATGTTCGTCGGGCCGCCGCTGCCGCCAGCGACGTTGCTCGAAGGATTTCGCGCACCGCTCGGCGCCGTCGTGACGATCGGTCACGAGACACTCGGTGAAGTGAAGGGGATCGCGGTCGGCGTCCGCGAGCTCCGGGACTCGACCGGCGGCCACGTTCGTGGCGCGGTCGTCGAGGTCACGCCCGAGAAAGGCGCGGCGCAGCTGTCGTACATCGACATCGACGAGCTCCCGCTGCTGCTGCGTGGACTGGATCAACTGCTGGGCGTGACCACCAATCCGACGCAGTTCAGGAATTTCGAAGTGCATTACGCGACCAAAGGCGAGCTCGAGATCACCGGGTCGAGCTCTCGCAGCCGCGGGATCGTGTTCTCGATCGAGGCGGGACGGCAGTGGAAGGCGTGGCGCGATGACCTCACGCCGGGCGAGCTGCAGCAGGTGCGCGTGCTCGTGGAAGCCGCGTCGCAGAGGCTCGCGACGATGCCCGACAAGTAGCTATTTGAGTCTGAAGGTCGCGACCTGCGGGCGGTGATCGGACGCCTCGACGCCAACGAGGGCGGGCGTCTCGACGTTCTCCATCGAGACGAGCTGCAGCGTGCTGCCCGGATCGAAGAAGACATAGTCGATCCGCGACGACTTGTGCGTGATGCCGTCCATCCGTCCTTTCGCCGTGCCGGCGGCCGCCGCGTCGGCCCACGCGTCGTGATACATGGCGTGCAGCTGTTGGTACTCCGGCGTCGTGGGATTCGCGTTGCAGTCGCAGACGAGCACGCGCGGCGACCCCTGCGACGCCGTCCACGGCAGCAGCGTGCCGAGCTGCGTGATCCGATCCGCGGCATTCTGCGGCAGCAGTCCGCTCTGCAGATGCGTGACGATGATCGGCAGCCCCCGCGCCACGCCGAGCGCGGTCTTCAGACCGAGCCGGCTATTCCACAGCGAGACCGATCCGGTTTCCGCGATCGGCGCCGGCGCAAAGAAACCGATTCCTTCTGTCTCGGGCGTGTCTCCGTGGCAATCGAGCACCGTGGTCGTCCACTCCTGCCGGTAGATATAGCTCCACGACTGTCCCGTCGCCGCGCCGAGCTGCTGCGCGATCATTGCGGGCTGGTCCTGGCACTGGTAGGACGGGTGGTTCCGCGTCAGCTCCTGCACGCCGACGATGTCGGGATGGAGGGCCGCGATGGTCGCCACCGCCCATTTGAGATCGTACTGCCCGTCGTTGTTCAACCCGTGCTGGATGTTGAACGTCATCACCCTGAAGGTGCCGCCCGGGGCCGCCGCCGTAGCGGATACGTTCGACGGGGCCGTCGATGACACGGAACCGGGAGCTGAGCCGCAGGCGAACAGCAGGCTGAGCAGTGTGAGCCCGACCGCGCAACGCATGAGCCGTCGGATGCCAGAGGCATGCCGTCCGGGTTAACATCCCACCGTGTCAGTCGCGGGCCAGCTCACCAAATCCTTCACGGGTCACTGGCTGAATCTGCTGCTCGTCATCGCGCCGGTGAGCTGGTGGCTGGACTCCCGGGGGGACACGTCGGCCTGGCTGTTCCTGACCGCGGCGATCGCGCTCATTCCCGCGGCCGGCCTGATCGGCGAGGCCACCGAGGAGCTGGCGAACCATTCAGGCCCGACGCTCGGCGGGTTCCTGAACGCCACGTTCGGGAATGCCGCGGAGCTCATCATCGCGGTCGTCGCGCTGCGCGCGCATCACATCGAAGTGGTCAAGGCGTCCATCACGGGCAGCATCATCGGCAACCTGCTGCTCGTGTTCGGCGCCTCGTGCTTCGTCGGCGGCCTTCGTCATGGGACGCAGCGTTTCAGCCGTGTCGCGGCGAACAGCCCCACCGTCATGCTGACGCTCGCGGTCGCGGCACTCGTGATGCCGGCCACGGTCGACCTCTTCGCGTTCGGCTCGCTCAACGCGCGCCCGGAGGTGCTCAACCGCCTGAGCACCTGGACGTCGTGGATCCTGCTCGGCGTGTACGCGGCGGGCCTTGTGTTCGCGTTCCGCACCAATCGCGATCCGTTGCGGCCGGGCGGGAAGCATCCGGTCCGGTTGAGCCGCGCCGCCGCGATGATCCTGCTCGCCCTGGGAACGCTGCTCACGGCCGTCGAAGCCGAAATCCTGATCGGCGGACTCAAGCCGGCGCTGAAGCAGCTCGGGATGACGGAGCTGTTCGCCGGGGTCATCATCGTGGCGCTCGTGGGAAACGCCGCCGAACACTACAGCGCCATCGTCTCCGCGGCGAGAAACGACATGACGCTCGCATCCGAGATCGCGATCGGCAGCAGCGCGCAGATTGCGTTGATGGTCGCGCCGCTCCTCGTGCTCGTCGCGCCCGTGATCGCCAAGCCGATGTCGCTGGTCTTCAACCCGTTCGAGCTCGGCGCGATCGGGCTGTCGGTCGTGACCGTGGCGCTCGTCGTCAACGACGGCGAAAGCAACTGGCTCGAAGGCCTGCAGCTGCTCGGGCTGTACGCCATCCTCGCCGCGGCCTTTTACGTCATCCCGCAGTAGCACACCGCGTGCGGGGACCGGGGCGGGTTCCGCACACGCGCGCACAGGGCGCCCAGGCCGCGCACGGGTTTTCGGCCCGTTTTCGCCGGTCCCACTGGCGACATCCTTGCTCCGACGCCAGGCGTGATCTGGTTCTTCGAACGGGACACAGACCTTCTGGTCTGCGAAATACGGCGGACGGGCGACCACGAGAGCGAGTACGAGTTCGAGATCGCCACGGCCGAGGGTCCCAAGACCAGCCGATTCGCCTCGCCCACCGAGCTCATTGCGAGCTACCTCGCCGAACAGGCGCGTCTGATCAAAGACGGCTGGCGTCCGCGCGCGGACTTGCAGGTCGCCGATTAGGTAAAAACTTCCGAGCGAGGTTCGACCTCTGCCGAGCATTCCCGAGTAGTTTCCCGTCGAGGTGTGCGTGGTACTTCGCTTGCTGAACCTCCGTTCAGGAGGATTCGTGCCAATGCATTTGTCACCCGCACGCTGGACGACGGCTCTTGCGGCCGCGACCCTGATCGCGCTGCCAGGCGCGGCGTTCGCGCAGGCGAACCCGCCGCAGAACCCGCCCACACAACCGACGACC
>Ga0070735_10003398_pt1 | contig 13967 bp, 10 predicted proteins | sample Coa_R1_FD_66443 | JGI IMG/M metagenome (GOLD analysis project Ga0070735, IMG submission 66443) | Surface soil microbial communities from Centralia Pennsylvania, which are recovering from an underground coalmine fire - Coalmine... | ecosystem: Environmental > Terrestrial > Soil > Unclassified ...
GTGACCGCCCGAATCGTAGAGGCACGTCGAGCTCGGATACGCCGTGTACGCGCCGATCCACGCGTTGGACGGATTCGTCGCGCGCGCATCGGTCACGCAGAAGAGGCTCGCCCCCGCGAGCGCGAGGGGCGCCGCCCAGCGGGCGGGGCGCAGCCAAGATCGAGTCATGAGGTCACCACTCCTTCCCCGGACGTCCCGGGCACCGCGGGTTCGTAACCGCGCGGGCGTGACCCTAGGTCGCATTCGGGGACCGGCTCAATAGGTCTTTTGTCGGTCGATTGGCGCTTAGCCCTCGGTCTTGAGCCGGTAACCCACCCCCGGTTCGGTCACGAGGTGCCGCGGGTGCGCCGGGTTCTTCTCGAGCTTGCGCCGGAGCTGGGCCATGTACACGCGCAGGTATTGCATCTGGCTGCCGTGACCGGGCCCCCACACCTGATCGAGCAGCTGCTTGTGCGTCAGCACCATCCCGGCGTGCCGAACGAGCGCGCCGAGGAGCCGATACTCGATGGGGGTCAGGTGGACCTCCCTGTCGTCGACGAAGACGAGCCGGCGCGCGAAGTCGACGCGGATGCCGCCGACGTTGGCGACCGCCGCCGTCGGATCCTGCCTCGACCGAGCGGCGTGGCGCAGCGCGACCCGCATGCGCGCCAGGAGCTCCGCGGATCCGAACGGCTTCGTGAGGTAGTCGTCCGCGCCCGCGTCGAGCGCGTCCACCTTGTGCTGCTCCTGTCCCCGCGCGGACACGACGATGATCGGCGCCGCGCTCCACTCGCGCAGCCTACGAGTCACCTCGAGCCCGTCCAGGTCGGGCAGCCCGAGGTCGAGCAGGATCAGATCGGGGATCCTCGCCGCGGCTTGCTCGAGGCCGTCGCCGCCGCTGTTCGCCTCGACGACCCGGTAGTGGTGCGCGGACAGGGTGAGGCGGACGAACGTGCGCATCTGCGGCTCGTCCTCGATGACGAGAACGAGCGGCGTCGAGCCCATGGCCGGAGGGTACGTTAGACCTCCAGCGGCGCGAAGAGCGCCTCCACCTGGCCCTCGTCGATGACCCCCGAGCGTGCACCGTCGCCGAGGAGCGTGGTCGACAGCCAGCGCTTCTTCTCCTGCAAGGCGAGCACGCGCTCCTCGACGCTGCCGGCCGCGTACAAGTTGTGCACGAACACCGGACGGCGCTGTCCGATGCGGTACGCGCGGTCCGTCGCCTGCGCCTGGGCCGCCGGGTTCCACCACGGGTCGTAGTGGATCACGGTGTCCGCGCCCGTCAGGTTCAGGCCCGTGCCGCCCGCCTTCAGGCTGATGAGGAAGACGTCCGCGCGTCCGTCCTCGAACGCGTCCACCACCCGTTGGCGGTCGCGCGTCGCGCCCGTCAGGACGAGGTGCGTCATGCCTCGGCCGCGCAGCTCCTCGGCGACCAGGGCCAGCATGCTCGTGAACTGCGAGAAGACGAGGATGCGGTGGCCGCCGGCGACGCCGTCGACCACCATCGATGTCAGCGCCTCCAGCTTGGCGGACTCGCGCACGCCTCGCGCCGAGTCGATGTGCAAGAGGCGCGGGTCGCAGCACGCCTGGCGGAGCTTGGTCAGCGCGTCGAGGATGGTGACGGTGGACGCGGCGAGGCCCCTGGCACGGATCGCACGCCGCACGTCCGCGTGGGCCGCCACGCGGATCGACTCGTAGAGCTCGCGTTGCCGGGGCCCGAGCTCCACCGGCACGCTCGTCTCCGTCTTGGGCGGCAGCTCCGGCGCGACGTCGCGCTTGAGCCTCCGCAGCACGTAGGGGCCGACCGTCTCGCGCAGCGCCCCGAGCCGCTCGGCGTCCGCGTCCTGTTCGATCGGGACGCGCCAGAACCTCCGGAACGAGAGCTCTCCGCCGAGCAGGTCCGGCGCCAGCCAGTCGAAGAGCGACCACATCTCGCCCAAGTTGTTCTCGACCGGAGTTCCGGTCAGGCACAGTCGATGGTCGGCCGCGATCCGCGCGAGGGCCCGCCGCGCCTGGCCCCGGACGTTCTTGATGGCCTGCGCCTCGTCGAGGACCACGAGGTGGAACCGGGCCGCGGCGAAGCGCTCCTCGTCGCGCACCAGCACGGCGTAGGTCGTGATCACCACGTGCGCGTCGGGCACGCCGGGCCACCTGCGGCGACGATCGGATCCGTGCAGCACCGTCACGCGCAGGCTCGGCGCGAAGCGCGCGATCTCGCGACACCAATTGCCGACCAGCGACGTCGGCGCGACGACCAGCGCGGGGGAGAGCAGCCGGCCCTCTTCCTGCTCCACGCAGATGTGCGCGATCGTCTGGAGCGTCTTGCCGAGCCCCATCTCGTCGGCCAAGAGGCCGCCCACGCCCGCGCGGCGAAGTCGCTGGAAGAACGCGACCCCCGCGGCCTGATAGGGCCGGAGCGTCGCGCACAGTCCCTCGGGAGGCGGCGCGGGTGTTCCCTTCGGATCGAGCGCGAGGTTCAGCGCCCTGGTCCGGTCCGGCCACCGGACCGCGGCCCCTGCACGGCGGAAGCTCTGGTCGAGCGCGACGAGGGCGCCCATCCGGACCGCCGGGAAGGAGTCGTCGCGGCGGTGCTGCCCCTGATAGAGCTCCGCGACGACGCGCACGAGCGCGCGGAGGCGCTCGATCGGCACCGTGACGTGGTGGGTCTCCGTGACGCGCAAGGCCCAGGAACCGCGGGAAGACTTCGCGAGCGCGTCGAGCCCGCCCTCGCCGTCCAGGCGCTCGAGCAGGTCGAGCAGCGCCGCGAGCAGGTCGAGGTCCTCTCCGTCGACCGAGACGCCGAGCTCGAGGCGGAACCGCCCTTCGCCGGCCGGACCGCTCGCCGCCGGCTCGACGCGCGCGAAGAACGACGACTCTTCGTCGACGACCCGGAACGGGTACTTCGCGTCGACCGAGACGCGCCAGCCGAGCGCCCGGAAGCGCGCGAGGGCGCGGGCGGTGAACGAACAGAACGAGTGTTCGTCGCCGTCGGCGCGGACCACGTAGTCCGCCTCGCAGCCCGGCGGCAGAGCGACCTCCTCGAGGCACTCGGCTTCGACCGCCCCGAGACTCTCGAGCACGCGCCGCGCCGACGTCTCGGACTGCGCGTCGCGAGCGACCGGCTCGACGCCGCCCCCCGATCCGCAGCGGAACACCCGATCGGTCGCGTCGCTCGAGCGCACGCGCGTGCCCCCGTAGTCGAATCCGAGGTCGACCAGCGGGACGAGGCGCTCCTCCACCTCGCACGAGAGCCCTCGCGTGGTCGCGATCGCCACCCGTCCGGCGAAGAGACGGAGCGATGGCACACACCGGGCTCGCGCCGGCGAGCCGGTCTCGGACGGCACGCCAGAACAGGACGAGAGCGTCACATCCCTGCTTTGATCATATTCGGCACAGATTGCGCAAGCTTTGGGAGCGCGCTGGCCCGTGGCAGCCGTGACGCGGCCGGCACGCGTTGGCACAATCGGGGGACCGCTCGCGCCCTTTTTTCGCTAGGATCCACGTTGGCGCGCGCGTTGCGCTTGGTTGGGAAATGCTCGTCCGTGCGTTCTCTCTGGTGATCGGGGCCGGTGTCGTAGGGGTGGCGGCTTGTGGAGGACGGGTCGACCCCGGCCTCACGGGCGTCGACTCCGGGTCGACGAGCGGAGGCTCTTCGGGCAATGGCTCCGGGTCGACGAGCGGCACGGCGACCACCGGCGCTCCGAGCAGCGGCAGCAGCGGCATCGGCACGACGGGCTCCTCGACCACCGGGTTTCCCGGCAGCGGCTCCTCGGGCTCGGCGTCCTCCGGCGGCGTGTGCCCCGCTCCCTTCCAGGTCGTTTCGGGCGGCGCTTGCTCGGCCCCGGACCTCGTCTGCAGTTCGAGCATGAGCAACCCGGGCTGCAACGGCCTTCCAGGGACGACGATCGCATGCACTTGCCTCGGCGGCGCCTGGAGCTGCCCGCAGCCGGTCGCTCCACCATGCGCGCCTATGTCGTGTCCGACTACCGACTCCGTCAAAGCAGGCTCGCCCTGCAACCTGCCGATCGGGACGCAGTGCAAGGCCACGTTCCTTTACTGCGGCGCGATGATGCTGGGCTCGTGCGCCTGCGAGAAGTCCGTATGGGTGTGCCCTCAGCTCCCCGCTTGCGGTATGGACGCCTCGGCCCCCCCGACCTGCCCCGACCCCACGATCGTCATTGACGGAACGAAGTGCCCGTCCCCCGGCCTGCAGTGCAAGGGCAACCCCACGAGCTGCGCGGGGGACATGTACTACGACGCGCTCGAGTGCGGGGCGAGCGGCCTCTGGACGACGCTCGCCGCGACCCAGTGCGGGATCGACAGCGGGGTCTCGGACGCCATCTTCGACGGCTGAATTCACACTTGGGGCAGGCGCTGGCCGCCCGCGAGGACGCCCGCGTAGAGGTCGCCGTGTCGCGCGATCCGGTCGAGCACCGTGCGAACCGTGAAGCGCGTGGGGTCGAGGTCGACGGTCAGCTCGTCCCACCCGATCGGCGTCGAGACGACGGCGCCGTCGCGCGCCCGGATGGTGTACGGCGAGACGACGGTGCGGCCTTCGCCGTTCTGGCCATAGTCGATGTAGAGCTTTCCGCCTCGCTTCTCTTTCATCCGCTCGACGGTCGAGATCTCGGGCAACACTTTGGCGACGGCCCGCGCCACGCGCTCCGCGAAGAGCGTCGCCCGGTCGTGGGTGTACCCGGGGGCGATGGGCACGACCACATGGACGCCGCGCTTGCCGCTCGTCTTCGCGAAGCTCCGAAGCTCGAGGGCGTCGAGGAGCTTGCGCACCGCCATGGCCACCTCGACCAGGTGCGACCAGGGTCCGTCGCCCGGGTCGAGATCGAGCACCACGTAGTTCGGCACGGCGAGCGCCGCGTCGATGGCGGCCCGCGTCGTCGCCGAGGGGGGCACGTGGCTGCACCACTGGTGGATGGTGAGCGCCGCGAGGTTGGCCAGCCACTGCAGGGTCGGCAGGTCGTCGCAGACGATCCGCTTCTTGTTCTCGTGGCGAGGGCCCGTGTCGACGAGCCGGATGAACCCGGGCGTCTTCTCCGGTGCGTTCTGCTGGTACCACTCCTCGCCCTCGATCCCGTCGGGATAGCGCTGCAAGGTGAGCGGCCGCCCGGCCAGGTGCGGGATCATCACGGGAGCGACCGCGGTGTAGTAGTCCCAGATGTCTCGCTTGGTGATGCCGTCGCGCGGGAAGAGGACCTTGTCCGGGTTCGCGAGCTTGGGGCCCGCGCCGGAGCGCTGGGGCGCAGAGTGGGGGACGGGCTCGGGGCCTTCTCCTCCCTGGTCGCCGTCTTTGATCGTCTCCATCGGGGACTTGTCCTCGCGCAATCCGAGGTAGCGCGGGTGCCGCATCGAACCGTCGGACGTCCATTCGGTGAAAGCGCACTCGCACACGAGCTTGGGCTCGACCCAGTGTGCGTCCTTGATCTTCGGCGCTCCTTGGACAGGCGGCGCGTCGACGACGTGGGCGCCCAGCGCGCCCGCCAGGTCGCGCCGCGCTCGATCGCTGAAGCCCGTGCCCACCCGGCCGGCGTAGACGAGCTTGCCGCCGTCGACGACGCCGAGGATCAGCGCCCCCACCTGATCGCGCGTCCCCGCGAGGGGAATCCAGCCGGCGACGGCGCACTCCTGACGGCGATCGAACCTCAGCTTGATCCAGTGGCCCGAGCGCCCCGCGACGTAGGGGCTCCCCTTTCGTTTCGCGATGAGCCCCTCGAGCCCCGCCTCGCGCGTCGCGCGGAGAAGCTGGGGAAGGTCGCCGCCGACGGCGCGCGAGAGGGAAAGGGGCGGCCCCTGCCCCTCGAGGAGGCGCTCGAGGAGCTCGCGCCGCGCCTCGAGGGGCTCGCTCCGCAGGTCGCGGCCGTCCAGCCACGGAAGGTCGAACGTCGCGAAGGCGACCCGCGCACGATCCGACGAGCCGCCCAGCCACTCTTGCAGCGCGCCGAACGAAGGCCGCCCCTGATCGTCGACGACGCACGCCTCGCCGTCGATCACGCACTCGCGCGCGCCGAGGCGTGCGATCGCCTCGGCGATGGGCCGGAAGCGATCCGTCCAGTCGTGCGCCCGTCGCGTGAACATGCGCACCTCGGGTCCGGCTTTGCACCCGAAGAGGCGATAGCCGTCGTATTTGACCTCGAAGAGCCACTTCGAAGGATCCGCGATCGGCGCGCCGGAGGTCGCGAGGGCGGGCTCACCGACCGCGTCGAGCAGGGCGCGGGCGTTCCGACCTTGCTCCGATGCGCCCGCCCGCAAGGGCCCGCGCGTCGCGACGCGCCCGCTGACGATGCTCTCGGGGCGCTCGGCCACGACGTCGTACGCCGGGTTCGCGAGGGCGTCCTTCGCCTTGAACAGGAGCCAGGACGCCTTGCCCTTGCCGCCCGTGCCGTCGTCGCCGGCGCGGTCTCCCGTTCGCACGAGGTGCCACTCGCCGCTCAGCTTCTCTCCGAAGAAGCGCACGTGCAGGTGTCCCTTGTCGAGCATCGCGCGCTCGGTGTGCGGCGGGACCGTCTCGTACGTCCCGCGGTCCCAGACGATCATGTCGCCCGCCCCGTACTGGCCGTCCGGGATGCGTCCCTCGAACGTGGCGTACTCCATCGGATGGTCTTCGGTCTGAACCGCGAGGCGGCGGACGGCGGGGTCGTAGCTCGGCCCTCGGGGGACCGCCCAGCTTGCCATGGCACCGTCGACCTCGAGCCGAACGTCGTAGTGCAGACGGCGCGCGTCGTGCTTCTGGACCACGAAGGCCAGCGGCGCAGCGGCCGCCGGTTTCTTTTCCTTCGCCGCCGGGTCCTGCGACGATCGTGGCCTGGCGGGCGGTTCGGGCGTCGCGTCGAAGCGGCGCTTGGATTCGTACGTTGCGAGCCGATCCGCGCCCGACGCCGGGCGCTCGACGCTGCTCGCCTTATCAGTGTTCGAGCCGCGGCGTCCGGCTCCGCTTCTCTTCGGATTCGCCATCGTTCACGCTATCGGACAACGTCCACGCCTACGGAGCCCCATGCGAGCCTTCTGGTCCGGTGAAATCGCCTTCGGCCTCGTGACCATTCCCGCCAAGCTTTACACGGCGACGAAGGATCTCACGCCCCAATTCCACCAGCTCCACAAGGAGTGCGGCACGCGCGTCAATCTCGTGCGCCGCTGCCCCAAGTGCAACCGCGATCTCGCGTGGGAGGAGATCGGAAAAGGGTACGAGGTCTCCAAGGGCGAATACGCGCTCTTCACGAAGGAGGAGCTCGCGAAGCTCGACGGCGACGAATCGGGCGGGACGATCGAAATCGTCGAGTTCGTGGACCCCCTCGAGGTGGACCTCGCTTACGTCGAGAAGAGCTACTGGGTGGGCCCGGCGAGCAAGAACGTGCGCGGGTACGAGCTCCTGCGATCGGTCCTCGAGGACACCAAGAAGGTCGCCCTCTCCAAGGTCCGGCTCCGGACGCGCACGCGCCTCGCGCTCCTACGCCCCCGCGGCCGCCTCTTCTCGCTCGACATGATGCGCTTCGCCGAGGAGCTCGTGAGCGGCGACGAGATCGCTCCTGCGGGGGGCAAGGAGGCCACGGACCGCGAGAAGCAGCTGGCCCTTCATCTCATCGACGAGCTCTCCGGTCCGTTCGACGCCGCCAAGCACCCGGACGAATATCGCAGCGCCGTCCTCGCCGCGGTCGACCAGAAGGTCGAGGCGGGCGAGGTCGCGCGCGACACCACGAGCGGCGCGGAGGAGGCGGCTCCCGCCGGCGAGGCGACGGGAGCGCAGGTCATCGACCTGGCCGAGCTGCTCTCGCGGTCGATCAAGGGCGCCAACAAGCCCGGCCCGGCGAAGGCCAAGACCGACGAGGAGGAAGAGAAGGTCGAGAAGGCCAAGCCGGCCGGCAAGAAGAAGCGCGCGACGGGATGATCCGCGGGCCGACGGGCCCGCCCGCGTCACTCTTCTTCTTCGGTGGGGGTCTCGCTGAAGCGATAGCCGACGCCGCGGACGGTCTCGATGAAACGTCCGGCCGTCCCCAGCTTGTCGCGAAGACGCTTGACGTGCGTGTCGACGGTCCGCGACGCGATCTCGGCGTCGATCGCCCAGACGTCGCTCAGCAAAGTGCCTCGAGCCTGCACGCGGTCTCTGCGCTCGGTCAGCGTGACCAGGAGCTTGAACTCCAGGGCGGTCAACGCAATCTCCTCGCCGCCGACGGTGACCCGGTGCGCCTCCTTGTCGATGCGCAGCTCGGCCACCTCGAGGAGCCGCTGCTCCGGGCTTCGTCCGCGGCGAAGGACGGCCTCGATCCGCAGAATGAGCTCACGCACGCTGAACGGCTTGACCACGTAGTCGTCCGCCCCGAGCTCGAAGCCCACGATCCGGTCGATCTCCTCGGCCTTGGCGGTGACCATGATGATGGGCACGAGCTGCGTCTGCGGCTCCCGCCGCAGCGACTTGGCCACGGTCGTGCCCGGCACGTCCGGGAGCATCAGATCGAGCAGCACGATGTCCGGTCGCACTTCCTGTGCGAGCTTGAGGCCGGCCTCACCCGTGGCGGCGGCGTAGGGCCGGTGTCCGGCTTGCGCGAGGTTGTACTGGAGAACCTCGCGGAGATCGGCCTCGTCCTCGATCACCAACACCCGAGCCATGACCGGCAGACTCCGGCTTGTTTGCGACCGCGCCGCGCCACGTGCGTGACGTTTCGGTCACGCTTCCGGGAGAAGTTCATCGGACGCTCAGCGTGTACGAGGCCCACCCCGTCCCGCCGCGATCGTCGAGGAGAACGATCCACATGTGCACGGTCGTCGCCCTCGCCGGCGCGAGCCATCCGTCGTCGCTGCTCGGCGTCGGGTGTTCCGGATCGCGACCGGTGCGGTCGACGTCGAAGGTACCGTCCGTCGCGAACCAGGAGACGTGGATGCCCTCGCGCTCGTCGACGAGGCTCCGGCTCATCAGGTCGTAGAGGACGTAGCGCTCCGCGCCCGTGCAACCCTTGGGCATCGCGCAGTCGGCCATGCAGGTCATCGACGTCTCGTCCGGCCCGCAATACGAATCGCCGCAGACGTCGACCGCGGGGCAGTCCGCCCACGTCACCCGAAACGCCACGCGCTGGCCGGCCGTGATCGAGTTGGCCACGCCCTGGCCGTCGGGCTGGAGCGTCGCGCCCGATCCGCCGAGGATCGCCAGCGAGTCGACGGCGGGGTTCGTATTGTTTCGGTAGCGGCCCGCGTATTGGGCGGCCTGGTCCGACGTGGCGCCGGCCAGCCCGCACGAGAGGCGCGTCTCGCCGATGCCGACGACCGCACCGGAGGCCGCCGGCGCGAAGACGCGCACGGGTTGATAGTAGCCGCCGGTCGTGTCGGGATCGACGGGTCGCCCCTGGGGCTGGCCGGGTTGCGGCTCGGGGACGTCGGGACCGAACTGGCGACACGCGATGTCCGGGAGCGCCCCGACGACCTGCCCGCCTGCGCCGAGCGGGACGAACCAGTCGCCGCTCTTCTGCAGGCACTGCGGGCTCACCGGGCCGAGCTCGGCGAGCGGCTTGCGCGCATTGCAAAAAGCCCACTCGAGGGGCGGGGACGCGACGGCCTCCGTGGGATCGACGTAGAGCGCCGTGTACGTGACGGGCGTCATCGGCGTGGCCTCCGCCGGATCCGAACGGACGGCCAGGATCTGAGGGCCCTTGACGATCGACACGGTCTGGTCGAGGTCCGGCTTGCAGCCCGCGACGACGGCGCAAGCGCACACACCCAACGTCGCCCGGCGCGCCCTCACCACGTGAGCCTCGCGCCGAGGTTCGGAAGGATCGGGAACCCGGTGATGTAACCGCGCTGCGCGAAGCTCGGGCTATACACGATCTCCTCCGGGTTCGCGTGGTCGGTCACGTTCTGGACGTCGAGGTAGACCTCGCCGACGACCTTGCCCGACTTGAAGCGCTTGGCCGCGCGCACGTCGAGCGAGACGAAGGGTGGAATGCGGGTCGAGTTGTGCAACCCGAACACGGGCTCGTACGTGGCTGTGCGCGTCTCGTAGTAGCTCCCGAGCACGGGGGTGCGCGGGTAGCCCGTCGCGTAGCGGAAGCGCGCGCCCACCTCGAAGCCGGCGCCGAGGTCGTAGGAGCCGAGCGCGGTGAAGACGTGCGTCTGGTCGTAGTCGAAGAGACGCCACGCGAGGTCGGGCGCGTCGCGACGGATGCTGCGCAGCATGCTGTAGCTCACCCAACCGAAGAACCGCCCGACCTGCTGCTGGCGGATCAGGAACTGCGTGCCGAAGGATCGGCCGATGCCCGTTTGGTCGAGCGCGTGCGCGATGAGCGGACTGTCGGCCTGGCTGCGGACGGCGAGGTCCTCGGACTCGGACAGGAAGCCCGTCACTTCGGCCGAGAGCGCGTCGGTGAGCTGGAAGATGCCGCCCGCCAGGTAGTGATTCGCGGTGGACAGGACGAGCGAGGGTGTCCCGAAGACCGCCGAGAGATCCTCGGCCTGCGGCGCCTGGTGGTAGATGCCGAAGGCCGCCTTGGCCGTGATCTCCGGGGTGACCGAGTAACGGACCGAGACGCGCGGCTCGATGACCGCGTCCTCGTGCGTGACGCCGATGTTGGGGGTGTCGCCGGTCGCCGGGACGTTCTTGTTCGTCGACCAAAGGTACGGCTCGAATCGAACGCCAGGGACGAGGTGGAGCCGGTCGTCGAGGAGGGATACGTCCGCCTCGGCATAGGGGGCGACCGAGCCGATGACGGTCTTCCAGTCGTCGAGGTTGATCTGTCCAGGCGGCGGCTCGCCGAACACGTAGACGTCGCCCTCGCGCGGCGGCGCGCCGATCGATCCGGAGCGGCGCAGATGGGAGAAGGAGGCCTCGCCGTCGATGCCCACGCTGCCGCGGACGTGCTCGATGACCGGGCCGCGCCAACCGGCCCGGAGGCCCACGATCGTCGAGTCGCTGGTCAAGTCGGTCACGGTGGCCCCGTACTGGGTCATGAGGATCGTCGAGTCCGTCCCGAACCACGGGACGGCGGACATGACGGACCCGTCGGCCATGTGCTTCTCGTAGCGGAGGTACACGCGGTCGAAATCGGTGCCCGTCGTCTGCCGGGTCGTGAGCGACGGGTCGGGGTTGACGAGCGTGTGGTCGATCCGATCGCTCGAGACGAGCCCTCCCGCCTCGAGGGTCTCGTGCGGGGCAAGATCGTACGAGACGCGCGCCTGGCCGTCCCAGTAGCGGGGGATGGGGACGATGTCGCCGACGTCGGCGGACGTGACGTTGGCGAGGACCGTGTCGAGGTAGCTCTTGCGTGCGCCGATCGCGACGTGGACGCGGTCGGTCACCTTCGCGCGCATGTCCGCGGAGGCGTCGATGACGTCGGCCCCCGCGCTCCCGTGGATGCCGTCTTCGTCGAGCGGCCGCATCGCCACCGAGACGAGGCCGCCGAGACCGCGTCCGAAGGCAGGTGCGTACCCCCCGGGCACGAGCTCGACCGACTTGACGAAGTCCGACGGGAGAATCGAGCGGTAGCCGCCCCCGTGGTAGAGCAGCGGCACGTGGATGCCGTCGACGTAGACGCGAGTGTCCTGAGGCGCTGCGCCCCACACGACGAGCGCGCTCGACCCGGCCGCGGCCCGCGCCACGCCGGGGAGGTTCTCGACGACCTTGAGGACGTCGCCTTGGGTGCCGGGCACCTTCGTCGCCTGTGAGGCTTGGACCTCGGTCGACACGACCTGCTTCTTCAGGCGGGGCGCCGTCGTGACGACCTCCTCCTCTTCTTCATCTCCGGAGGTGGTCCCCTTCTCGGGCGCCTTGTCGACCTCGTAGGTCGCGTCGAGCTTCTTGCTCGGCTCGAAGTTCTCCGTCGTTCCCACCGTGACGAAGCTCTCCCCCGAGAGGGTGACGGTGTGCTCTCCCGGGGGCACGTCGGCGATCTCGAACCTGCCCTGGTCGTCGGTCACGGCCTCTTGACCCGTGTCGAGGGCCACCCGCGCGTTCGGGATCGGCTGCCTGGACGTCCGCTCGCGGATGACGCCGACGAAGTCCGCGGTCTGCTTCTTGACGAGCTTCTCGGTGAACGTGAACTTGTAGCCGTAGGTGATCTTGACGGGGATCGGCTTGCCGTCGACCGTCGCGGGCTCGAACAGGAACTGCGACGCGGCCGCCGTCGCCGCCGCGTCGAAGGCCGGACCCTCCGACGCAGCGACGATCACGCCGGCGACCCTTCCCGTCGCGTCGATCGCGATCTGCAGGACCACCGTGGCGCCCCGCCCCGCGGCCACCTCGGACGGAGGAAACTCGGCCTCGACGAACTTAACGAGCTTGGGCGGCACGATGACTCGCGCCGGCGCGGCCGGCGCGGGCTGCGCCCGGGCGTCGCCCTCGAGGGCGACCTGCGCCGACGCGAGGACGAGCGCGGCGGCGACGGCGGCGAAGCCATTCCGTCGCGCCGTCATTGAAGGGCGAATCGGAAGGGGATCTTCTTCGTGCTGATGACCGGCTTGTTCCCGCGCATCGCCGGCTCGAAGACCCATTTTTTCGCGCTCGCCACGGCGAGCTCGTCGAGGCCGTATCCGAGCCCGTTGAGCACGCGAGCCCCGATGACCTTGCCCGTTTCGTCGATCGTCACCTCGACCATGACGACGCCCTCGATCTCGGCTTGGCGCGCCTTGAGGGGGTAGTCCTCCGTCTTCGGCTGGAACCGCACCTTGGCCTTCGCGTAGACGAAGGCCTCGTGGGTGGCTTCCTCGGGCGCGGGGGCGAGCTGCTGCACCTTGCGGGTCGAGGGCTTCGCCGTCGGGGCCGCCGCCGTCGGCGAGGCTACCGGTGCCGGGACCACCGCCACGCCCGGCCCGGACGCGTTGCCGAGCGCGACGCCCCCGAGGTCGGCGAAACCGTCGCCGCCCGTGGGCTCGGGCGGTGCCTCCTCGGCCGCGGGCTCGGCGGCCGCCTTGGACTCGGCTTGCGCTTTGGGGGGCGGCGGGGGCGGCTTCGGCTTCTCGGGAGGGGGAGGGGGCGGCGGCGGGGGCGGTGGCTTGACCGCGGCGTTCTTCTTGCGAATCTCCGCGAGCTGAATGGCGACGGGCTCCGGCGCGCGATGCGGCTTGGGGATCACGACGGTGGCCACGGCGAGCGCGGCGTGCAGGAGCACGCTGCCCCCGTAGACCCACGCGCCGATCGATCGACGCGCCCGGCTACTCACCGGCCTGGACGTTGATGGCAAACTTCATGATTCCCTGCTGCTTGGCCAGGTCGATGACGTGCACCACCCAGCCGTGCAGCGCGCCGCCGTCCGCGCTGACGACGAGGCTCGGCTCGCCCGAAGACGCGCGCGCCTTCTTGAAGATGGCGACGAGCTCCGAGTCTCCGGAGACGGGGGCCTGGTTGACGAAGACGTGGTGATCCTTGGTCAGGGTCACGGTGATCGGCCCTTGCGACGCCTCGTCGGAGGTCGCGCTCTTGGGTAGCTCCACCTTGAGCGCCCGCGACACGATGTACGTCGCCGAGACCATCATGATGACGAGCAGCACGAGCATGACGTCGACCATCGGCGTGACGTTGATGCCGACGATGGCGCCGCGACGCCCGCGCCCCGAGCCCACCGACGCGCCCATCTCAGTGGCCCGCCATCTCGGGGGCCGATTCGGGCGCGCGGGGCATCGCAGATCGGGAGCCCCGGTGGACGTCCGGCGACGAGGCCGCGCGGGCGAGCTCGCGTACGCTCTCGGCGGCGGTCTGGATCGGGTCCGCCGCGCCTTCGGGCCGGCCGAAGTCGAACGAGCCGGTAGCGCCGAGGAGCGCGCAGAGGCGCTTTCCGATGGAGGACACGTTGTCCTCGATGTCGGCGATCTTGCGCTGGAACACGTTGAACGCGACCACCGCCGGGATGGCGACGAAGAGGCCCACCCCCGTGGCGACGAGCGCCTCCGCGATCCCGCCCATGACCTTGTCCATCTGGACCTTGCTCGAGCCCTCCGCGAGGTCCGCGAAGGCGACGATGACGCCGATGACGGTGCCGAGCAGCCCCACGAAGGGAGCG
>Ga0070735_10003400_pt1 | contig 13961 bp, 13 predicted proteins | sample Coa_R1_FD_66443 | JGI IMG/M metagenome (GOLD analysis project Ga0070735, IMG submission 66443) | Surface soil microbial communities from Centralia Pennsylvania, which are recovering from an underground coalmine fire - Coalmine... | ecosystem: Environmental > Terrestrial > Soil > Unclassified ...
GGAAATCCAGATTTTTTGGCCGTTGATCACGTACCGATCGCCCTGGCGCACCGCCATGGTCTTCAGCTGCGTGGTGTCCGTGCCGGTGTTCGGCTCGCTCACGCCAAAGGCCTGCAAGCGCAGCGAGCCGTCGGCAATCTTTGGCAGATATTGGCGCTTGTGCGCTTCCGATCCGTGCCGCAAAAGCGTGCCCATGATGTACATCTGCGCGTGGCAGGCCGCGGCGTTTCCTCCGGAGTGATGAATTTCCTCGAGGATTACGGATGCTTCCGTAACGCCCAGCCCCGCGCCGCCATATTCTTCCGGGATGAGGGTGGCCATGTATCCCGCCTGCGTCAGAGCCTGCACAAACGCTTCGGGATAGGCGCGCTTTTCGTCCAGTTCGCGCCAATATTTGTCGGGATACTCGCGGCACAATTCGCGCACCGCGGACTTCAGCTGCTCGTGCGAATCGTCGTCCGCACCATTTCTTTTCGTCACAGAGAAACCCTCGTCCTCCGGCGGGCGCTGTCGTAAACTGGGTCCCGCCGGGAAAGCAATCGCTTCAGTGAGTCGAGCAAGACCGCAGCATAGCAGAAAAGATTATAGAGTATCTTTTCGTGAGAATCGGGGATCGCGAAACCCGAATAACGTGCCACGGGGAGCAGGATTGAAACCCATAACCGGAGAACTCGCACATTTTTGCCACGAACTCAGGATGGAGGACCTGCGCGCCGAGGTCGTCGATCGCGCGCGATACCTGCTCCTCGATTATCTGGGTGTGGCGATCGCCGGTTCTCTTTCGGAGTCCTCGCACCCGGTTTACAAAATGCTGGCGCAAGCGGCGCCGCAAGGCCCGTGCACGGTGATTGGCACCGCCGCTAACAGCACTCCAGGATATGCGGCGCTCGCGAACGGCACTTCGTCGCACAGTGTGGAACTCGACGACACGCATCAGGCCGGCTCGATTCATCCCGGCGTGGTCATGTACTCAGCCGCCATCGCGCTCAGTGAAAGCCGCCCGGAGATTGACTTCGACCAGTTCGCCTGCGCCGTCGTTGCCGGATACGAAGTCGCCACGCGCCTGGCCAGGGCGGTCCAACCCAAATCGCATTACGAATTGGGATTTCACCCAACGGCGACCTGCGGCGTCTTCGGCGCGGCGGTCACCGCGGCGAAACTTCTGCGGCTGAGCGAGGAGCAAGTGCTCTCCGCCCTGGGCATCGCCGGCAGCATGGCCGCGGGATCGCTGGAATTTCTGGCCGGCGGCACCTGGACCAAGCGCCTGCATCCGGGCCTCGCCGCGCAAAACGGGATTCTCGCCGCCAGTCTCGCGGCCGAGGGATTTCGCGCGCCGACGACCATTCTTGAAGGCCGCGACGGATTTCTTTCCGCGTACTCGCGAAATGCCCGGCCCGAACTGGTGACCGGGAATTTGGGAAAAGATTTCGAGATCCTGCACACCAGCGTCAAGCCGCACGCCTGCTGTCGCTACATGCAGTCTCCGATCGACGGCCTCCTGAAACTCGCCGTCGCTCATGATATTCATCCGGAAGCGGTCGCCACCATCGAGGTCGCTGTACTGAAGGCCGGATGGCCGCTGGTGTGCGAGCCGCGCGAGCGCAAATACGCGCCGGCCAATGTCGTCGACGCGCAGTTCTCCATGCCCTTCGGGGCAGCCATCGCCATCGCACATCGCAATGCCGGGCTCGATCAGTTCTCTGAGAAAAATTTCAGTTCGCCGGAAGTTCGGGCGCTGATGAGCAAGGTCGTTTTGATGCAGGACGACCGCATCGAAAAAAACTTTCCCGCGGAATGGCCCGCCCATGTGCGCATAGAAATGAGGAACGGCGAAAGCTATGAAACCCATGTCCGCTACCCCAAGGGCGACCCGCAAAATCCCCTGACCTGGGATGAGCTTTTCGCGAAATTCTCGGCACTCGCGGCTCGCGTGTTGCCCGCCGACCGCTGCGAGCCGATCAGCGATGCGGTCAGAACCATGAATGGAAATTCGGCGCTTCGCGAGATTTGGAAACTGACGGCAAGTACGAAGTAGCGCAAAAATCGCGCCGCAATTCATTTTGCGGCGGAAATCATGCCCATACTTTGGGACCTAAGGGAGACAACAGCACATGGCAGGTCGCCTGCAAAACAAAGTAGCCATCATCACCGGCGGGAACAGCGGCATCGGAGAAGCCACCGCGCGGCTCTTCGTGAAAGAAGGCGCGAAAGTCGCGCTCCTGGCCCGCCGCGAAGCCGAAGGCAACGCGGTGCAGGAAGCCATTCGCGCCGAGGGCGGAGACGCCACGTTCATCCAGTGCGACGTCACCATCCGCGCCGCCGTCGAAGCCGCCGTCGCGCAAACCGTCTCCAACTACGGGCGGCTGGATATTCTCATCAACAACGCCGGCGGAGGCGCCCGCGAAATGTTTCCCGAAGAGTCCGATGAAACCTGGGAGCGCGTCCTGCGAGTCAATCTCACGTCTTGTTTTTTCGCCTGCCGTGCGGCCTGGCCGCACCTGCTGAAAGCCGGCGCCGGATCGATCGTCAACGTTTCATCGCTCGCGGCCGTTTCCGGCGCCAGCGAAGCGGTGCTGGAGCGCTTTCCAATGCTGCCCTCCGCTTCCTACTACGCGGCGAAGGCCGGAATGGAAGGCTTCACCCGCTATCTTGCCAGCCTCGGCGGCCCGCACAAAATTCGCGCCAACTGCGTGCGCCCCGGCCAGGCGCTCACGAAGCGCCTCACCACCGCCGCCGGCGAACACGTTTTCGCGCGCCACTTCGAAGTCTGGCAGCTCATCAAGGGCCCGGGCTACGCGGAAGACATCGCCAACGCCATGCTGTTCCTGGCCTCTGATGAGTCGCGCTTCATGACCGCCGAAATGATGAATGTGGACGGCGGCGCCGCGGCGAAACTGTAGCAGGCCTGCTAAAAAAAGGAGAAACGGTGTCATTCTGAGCGAAGCGAAGAATCTCTCTTCGATTTAAGTGCGAAAAAAAACAAGGACAGATTCTTCGCTTCGCTCAGAATGACAAACACGAATACACGGCCGCGGAGATCGACCGAGTCAAAAGCAAATTTCGCTTTGAGATCTCAAATCTCAAATCTCAAATCTCAAATCTCAAATCTCAAATCTCAAATCTCAAATCTCAAATCTCAAATCTCAAATCTCAAATCTCTTGCCTCCTAACCCGGGGTTCCCCAGCCGAAAACCCCTCACCGATTTCTGGAATGCGGTGTAAAATCCAGCCCATCGGGCCGGCTGGTTCAGACGCAGCATTTCCATGGAGGGACTGATGAAGACTTCACGTATCGCCATTTTCCTGCTCGGCGCACTTTTGCTGGTTGTTCCGCGTCCGTCGCGCGCACAGTCCGCGCCGGCGCTGCCGATTGCCGGCGTCGACGCCGCCATCGATTTCCCGAACGAGCATGAAATGCCCGATCCGAGCCTGACCTACAAGATTGTGTTCGACATCGGCAAAACGGTCTCCAAGCCTGACGAAGTGAATGCCGGACTGATTGCCATTGCCCGCTACTACAACACGCTGGCCAAGGGCGGCGTCCCGGCCGATCATCGCAAGTTTGTGGTGGTCTTTCACCAGGAGGGCACCGACCTCGCGCTGACCAATGCCGCGTTCAAAGCGCTCAAGGACGGCCATGATAATCCCAACATCACGCTGATTCACAACATGAAGCAGGCCGGGGTCGACTTCCGCGTTTGCGGCCAGGGAGTCTTGGGACGGAAGTACGATATGGCCACCATTCAGCCGGACGTCCAGATCGACCAGTGGGCCATGACCACCATCACCACTTTGCAGCTTCGCGGTTACGTTCGCGTGGCCATGTAATCTCCGGCTCTTGCATCTTCACTGGCCGGCTTTCGCCGACGTATTTTTTGGCGATCGTTTGTTGAGGACGGACAGGAGCTGTTCCGCCGAAGCCGGCGGGGTGGCTTTGCCTTCCAGCACAATTTCTTTCGCTGTCAGGTCGTTCTTGTACAGTCTTTTATTGGCATCCTTATCCGGCCGCAGCGTCGAGCCCTCCAGATACATTCCCGCGAAGAGTCCGCGCGATCGCGAATAGCTCAGCACTTCCGCGCGCAACGTCGCGTCCGTGGCCGCGCTGGCATCGCGGCCCTTGGGCCCCGCGGCCGCGGATAGGCCCGCTCCCAGTTTTACCTTGCTCGAGAGAATCGAATTCGCTCCGCGCGGATTCATCACCAGCAGGACAAAATCCGTGGCCTGCCCTCCGAGCTGCAACCCGAAGCTGCCGCCCTCCAGCGCCATCATGCTCGGGGCGCCCCACGGCCCGTTGAATTCCTGGCCGCTCCGGCAGGTCATGACGCCGCGGCCGTAGCTGCCGCCAAAGCCGATGGCGAAGCGCAGCACTGACGGGTAAACAATCACGCACTCGGCCTTGTCGAGCAGGTCCTGCGGAATGTCGTCCGGCACGTTGAGAATCTCGGTGATCACCATGCCGGCGTTTTCGATCCGGCTGTTCTCTTTATCCTGGGCAAGAACTGGTGCGCCGAGCACTAGAGTGAGGGCTAACGCTGCAAGAAATTTTCTCATGGGAGCTGTTCCTTTCGACGCTTCTGGGCGCTCAATCGCCGCCACTATTCCAATACACCGATCTGCCTTGTCTGTCGAGTTGACCGCTCACTAACTAAAATGATTCGAGCTCGTGCGGGTCCGCGGCACACCCATGCATGCAAGTCGTAGGTGCCTACGATTTAATATGATTGACACAGAGTCGTTTCGCGGAGTATATCCATTGCAAATCCTTCTGCGAGGGAGCTCCGATGGCAGACCATGACGTAGCGGACCTCGGCTGTTCGGCTTCCGAGACATCCATCAAAATTTCGAGGCGCGACATCATCAAGAGCGTCATTGCGACGGGAGTAGTGTCTTCGACCAGCTACTTGTTCCGCGTCTCCAAAGTTTGGGCGCAGGCTTCGGCGCCGGGCTCGGTCGATCGCCTGATCACTTTGAATGTCAACGGCCAGCAGCGCCGCGTCGACGTGATGAAGCAGGAAACCCTGGTCATGACGCTGCGCTACAAGCTTGGCCTCACCGGCACCAAGATCGGCTGCGACCAGGCCGAATGCGGCGCGTGCACCGTGCTGATCGACGACGTGCCGTATTACTCCTGCTCGGTGTTCACGCACACCGTGCGCGATAAAAAGATCCAGACCATCGAAGGCCTCGCCAAGCCCGACGGAACGCTACATCCCGTGCAGCAGGGTGTGGTTGACGAGCAGGGCTTTCAGTGCGCGTTCTGCATGTCCGGCTTCATGATGGCCACGGTTGGATTCCTCAAGACCAATCCCAACCCGACCCGCGCGGAACTCGCCAAGGGAATTTCCGGCAATCTCTGCCGCTGCCAGGACTATGACAAGATTCTCACCGCCATGATGCACGGCGCCGAGAATTTGAGGAAGGCGTAACCATGCCAAACGTAACGCCACCGAGCACCAAGTACAAGCTGATCGGCAAGAACTATCCGACCGGCGATCTTTACGCCAAGGTCACTGGCAAAGCCAAATACGCCGAGGACTACCGCGCCGACGGCATGCTCTTCTGCAAACTCCTGCTGAGTCCCATGCCGCACGCACGCGTCCGCCGCATCGACGCCAGCGCGGCATTGGCCATGCCCGGCGTGAAAGCGATCCTCACTGCCGACGAGTTGCCTCCTCCCGCGAACAGCATCAATGACAACGGCAACGTGATTCTGGCCAATCCCAAGGGATATCAGGCGCTGACCAACGAGCCGTTGTTTCAGGGCCAGCCGATTCTGGCCGTGGCTGCAACCGATGAGCTCACCGCCGCCGAAGCCATCGAGAAAATAAAGGTCGATCTTGAGCCGCTGCCGTTCGTCGTCGACGCACTGGCCACTCTGCGCCCTGGCGGACCGAACGCCCGAACGGACGGCAACGTTTGGGTGCGTGTCCCGCCTCCGCCTCCGAAACCCGGCGAGCGCCCGGCGGTAACGCCGCCTGAGCTGCGCACGCTGAAGTGGACTTCCGAGGATTTTGAGGATGCCAAACAGGGCCGCCTGCCGCTCGGTAAAGAGACCGAAGAGTGGCACGTCGGTGAATACGAAGCGGCTCTGAAAAACGCGGCGCTGGTCCTGGACGAAACTTTTGTCACCCCCAACAGCAGCCACCAGTGCCTGGAAACTCGCAGCGCCATGGCCTACTGGCAAAACGGCAAAGTCTTCGTTCACACCGGCACGCAAAGCACCGCGCAGACCGTTCCTGCCATCGCGCGCTGGCTGGGCATCGAGCCGGCCGACGTGGTCTTTATCAGCGAATACACTGGCGGAGGATTTGGCAGCAAGATCACCGGCGACATCACCCTGGTGATTCCCGTGCTCCTCGCGAAAAAGACCGGCGCTCCGGTCATGATGCGTATTACCCGCGAGGAGGAAAACTATATCGGACGCGGGCGCCCCAGCCTGCACGGCCGCATGAAGGTTGGGTTCTCCAAGGAAGGCCGCATCACCGCGATCGACATGTACGTGATCTGCGATAACGGCCCGTACGACATGGTCGGCGACGCGTTTTCCGCCGGGAGAATCGTTTCCGTGCTCTATCAGCCGGAAACCATGCGTTGGCGCGGCGTAACGGTGCTGACCAACACACCCCCGCGCAGCGCGCAGAGCTCGCCGGGAGGCATGCAGGGAATCGCCATCATGGAACCGGTCCTGGCTAAAGCCGCCCGCAAACTCGGCGTCGATCAGGTGGCTATCCGGCGCATGAACTCTCCGGAAGGCAAAGCGCCGTTCGGACCGCTCGTGGCGGGGAAACAGCAGTACGCGACCAGCGCGTTCATCAAGGAAGCGCTGGACCGCGGCTCGGCGCAATTCAAGTGGAATGAAAGAAAGGCAAACACCGGCAAGCGCAACGGATCCAAGGTGCGCGGAACCGGAGTGGCGATCAGCACCTATTCCGGCGGCACCACCGGATTCGACGGATTGTTCATCATCAAGCCCGATGGCCGAATCTATATCCAATCCGGAGTCGGCAATCTGGGAACGGAATCCTGGACCGACGTGCATCGCGTAGTCGCCGAGCTTCTTGGCGTGCCGTGGGAAAAATGCGAACTTACCTGGGGCAACACGTCGAAGAATCTGCCGTGGACCTGTCCCTCCGGCGGCAGCCAGACCACGCATGCGATGACCCGCGCGGCCAACGCCGTCGCAGCCGACGCGATTACCAAGCTGCAGCAGATCGCGGCAAAGGATCTGGGCGGTAAGCCTGAAGACTATGTAGTGGCCAACGAGCGCGTCTCCCACAAGGGCGGTGGTGCGGGAATGACGCTGGCGCAGGCCGCCAAGCGCGCCATTCAACTCGGAGGCCCGTACGACGGGCACGAACTTCCTTCCGACATCAACAAATTCACGGTGGTATCCGCAAATGCGCTGGCGGGCCAGGGCCTGATGGCTGTTGCCAAGGACAACTTCAAGCATGACGGCAACACTTTCTCCTTCGTCGCCTCGTTCGCGGAAGTCGAAGTGGACGTGGAAACCGGCCAGTACCACATTCTGGATTTCCTGGCGTACGCCGATGTGGGAACGGTGCTGCATCCGCGGGCGTTGGGCGGCCAGATTCTCGGCCGGTCGACCTTGGGCATCGGCCACACCCTCGGACAAAAATGGGTTTTCGACCAGAAATACGGCCTGGCCGTCTCGCGCCGCTTTTATCACACCAAGCCGCCGACCATTCTGGACATTCCCGATAAGATGGCCTGGGCCGCAGTCGAAATTCCTGACCCGGAGACGCCGATCGGCGCGCGCGGAATCGGCGAGCCGCCGGTGGGAGGCGGGTGCGCCGCCATCCTCAACGCGCTTTCTGACGCTCTTGGCGATGAAATCTTCCGCCGCGCTCCCGTGACCGCCGACGTAATTCTGGCGTCGCTCGAAGCGGGCAAGCCCATGCAGGATCCGTTACGTTCGAACATTTAACGGTTCACGCACGAAGAAAAGTCTTCGCACGAGCGGTGTTTGTGGGTCGCGGGTTCAGCCGCGACGTTGAGGGTCTGAAAAACAAGGGCTTTAGCCCCTGAAGCGCGATCGAGGTCGAAGCGCCGCGATTTATGAGATGGCTGCAGCATCGAGCCTCCCGGCTCAAGCCTCTGGAACGGAGAACGGAAAATGGCTGTCATTCATGACGTAATACCAGCGTTCGAACTCTTCCAGCCCACCTCGGTGGATGACGCGCTCGCGCTGCAGTCGCGCCACGGCTCCAAAGCCTGGGTGCTGGCCGGCGGTCTGGACAGTTTTGACTGGTTCAAGGACCGCATCAAGCGCCCGGAAGTGGTGATCGACCTGAGCCAGGTCAAGGAACTCCGCGGCGTGCGCCAGTCCGGCGACGGTCTGGAGATCGGCGCGATGACCACGCTCACTGAAGTGGTCCACCACCCGATGATTCGCGAGAAGTTCAGCATCCTGCCCTTCGCCGCGGAAGCAGCTGCCTCGCCCCAGATTCGCAACCAGGGCACGATTGGCGGCAACGTCTCCCAGGATGCCCGTTGCTGGTATTACCGGGGCGGCTGGCCGTGCTATCGCGCCGGCGGCAACATTTGCTACGCGGATACGCCCACGGGGCTCAATCGCGAGCATGCCATCCTCGATGCCAATCGTTGCGTGGCTGTGAATCCGTCGGACACCGCGCCGGCGCTCATCGCACTGGATGCCAAGATGGTGGTTCGAACGCCCAAGGGCGAGCGCGTCGTCGATGCCGAAAATTATTTCATCGGGCCCGCAACTGACATCACCCGCATGACCATTTTGCAACCGGGGGATTTGCTCACGGCCATTCGCATACCGTCGACCTGGGCTGGCGCGGATTTCTATTTCGAAAAAGTTCGCGACCGCGCGGTGTGGGATTTTGCCCTGGTGAACGTAGCCGCGGCGATGACCGTTTCCGGCGGCACGATCCAGAAGATCCGGCTGGCCGCCAACGGCGTGGCCGCGCATCCGGTGCACCTGACTGCGGTCGAAGCCGCGGTCGTCGGCAAACCGCGCAACGAGGAAACCGCCGAGATGGCCGGCCAAATCGCCATTCGTGGCGCCGAACCGCTGCAATATAACGGCTTCAAAGTGCCGCTGCTGCGCAACCTGGTGAAGCGCGCCATTCGCGGCGGCCCATCGCAGGCGTAACCGCGCAGCCGCTGGGGCGGCGCGGATTATGTGGTCGATTAGCGATGCTGGTTTTTGAGTTTTGTCGTCGGGTGCCAGGAGGGAACTTTGAATCTCATACAGTGGGCGACAAGTCCGTGGGGACAGCAGGTTCCCATCCACATTGCCTGGTCACTCATATGGGTTGCGGCCATCGCGGGGTTGCTCTTCCTGGTGGTGCACGCGCTGTACGTAAGTATCTGGGCGAAAAAACCTGCCCATGCGGAATCGTCCACCTCCGGACTTTCCGCCGCCGCGATCGCGCAGATTCCGGAGCGCGTTCCGCGCCACTCTCTGAGCGCCCGCTTGTTTCACGCCATCATGGCCCTGTCCATGCTCACGCTGCTCTTCACCGCGTTTCTTCCCAAGGTGGGCGTGCAAATATCCAATTGGGTCACCTATCACTGGATCGCCGGAATCGTTCTCTCAATCTCGGTGCTCTATCACATCTTCGACGCGTTCTGGTTTCAGGATTTCTGGTCCATCTGGCCGGACAAGATCGACATCGATGACGCCGGCAACCGCGTGAAGCGCGCCCTCGGGCAGGACGCTCCCGCGCCGCGGAAATTCGCGAAGTATCCGCTGGAGAACAAGCTGTATCACCTGGCGGTGATGTGCGCCGGCCTGTCCGTGATCGTTACCGGGCTTTTCATGATGAAGCGGGTGCGCACGCCGTTTTTTGAGCGCAATCCGTATCTCTTCGGCGACATGACCTGGGGCTGGATGTACGTGCTGCACGGGCTCGCAGGAGTCGGCTTCGTGGCCCTGGTCATCACTCACATCTACATGGCCGTCCGCCCGGAGAAGTTTTTCATCACCAAGTCCATGATCTTCGGATGGATGAGCCGCGAAAATTATCTCGGGCATCATGACCCGCGCCGCTGGCCGGTTCAGGGCGAGCCGCCATCCGCCGCTCCCGCCGAATCCAAGAAGGCCCCGGCCTAGATGGGCAGAGAAGACGTAAGTTCCCGCTGCAGCGCTGTCGAAGAGTGCTACGAATACATGCTGGCCTATGCCGGCCAGGGACTCTCCGGCAAGGAAAACTCCCAAGCCAGTTCGCAGGTGCGCGAATTTCTGAATCGTGCCGTCCAGGCGCTGTCGGGATTATCGGAATCCTATTCGGCGGCGGTGAAAGAGGAAAATTTCCAGCCCGCGGATCGCTACACCGCATTCCAGGGCGTGCTGGAACGCGACGCGCGCGATGCGCTGGCCTCCATTCAATTGGTCTTGGCGCAGGCCATCATCAGTTCTCAGCTGATCGATAACCTCAACGCGTCGATTCACCTGCGCGCATTGCTCACCGACCTTTTTCTGATCGACGAAATTCTGAAGCCGCAGCCGATCGCCGCGAAGCCGCCTGCGTAGCCGGCTCTTCCGCCCGCCAGTTTCATTCCTCAAACTGAAATCGCCGGCCGCGCGCGAATCCTGTACTACTTCAGAATTTGAGACACCGGCTCCGCCAGGGCATTTCCCAGCGTGACATGCTGATCCGCGTCCAAGTGAATCCCATCCACGCGGCTGCTCGAAGTCACACTACCGGCGTCAAAAAAATGACAGCTCAGTTCGGCGCACATTTTTCGGTACGCATCGGCGAGGCCCGCGCACCTCAGTTCCGCCCCGGAAAATTTTTCCGCCAGCGCCCCTCGCGGAGTGGTAATCGCCGGAGGGCACACCACCAGAACCGGCGGCTGCGGCATCCCCGGCTCGATCGGCGCCTTGCGGATTTCGTTCACCAGCGCGGCGACGCCCTGCGCCGCGGACCACGCATTGTTGTGCGGGTGCGAGAACTGGAAATCATTCGTCCCCAGCATCAGAATCACCAGCGCCAACGGAGAATGCATTTCGAGCCGCTGCGCCAGGCCCGCCATTCCGTTGCGTCCCGGCTTGAAGGGATCCTCCCACACCGTGCGCCGCCCGTTCAGGCAATCCTCGGTGATGCGCACGCGAGGCCCGCGCGCATTCAATTTATTTTCGAGCACGCCCGGCCAGCGTTCCTCAAACGCAAATCTCCGCCGCGTGTCAGGAATAATTCCCCAGGTCAGTGAATCGCCATAAACAAGAATGTGAAGCAAAGTGGTCTCCGTAAGGCGAACAGTAGGACAGGCTTCAGCCTGTCTGGTTTTGTTTAGCGGCATGCGCAGATCTAAACCAGACAGGCTGAAGCCTGTCCTACCTGATCGTCGTCTCCTGCCGGTGAAACAATTGCCACCGCCCGTCGCGATTCACCCACACGCGAATTACGTGATACGGAGGCTCGCCGACCGGCTGATGATCGGCCAGGATGATTCCGGCGTTGCCAAATACAAATGCCTCGCCGCGCAGCATTTTCGGCAATACCACGCGATTGGACACCACCCCGATCTGCCCCACGCGTGCCGCTTTCGTGTCCGGCGTTCCCGTGTACTGCCGTCCGATGCCCACGAATTCGTCGGCCACATGATACGCCCAGGTCTTCGCGTCATGCGAAGTCACCGCCGTCTCCACATCCTGGTAGGCCTTGAAAACGTCCTTCTCGGCATGTGTTTTGGGCGAGACGGGAAGCGTGCGGCACGGATTTTCGCAATCGACGGGTGCCGCGGCGTCCTTGGCGGGCGCGGCCGGTGGCGCTGCCGGAGCCTTGGCAAGAATGGCGGTGTCCTGGTGCGTGAGCAAGCGCCAGCCGGCCGGGCGTTTCACCCACACGCGCGCAGAGAATGTGTCCGCACCGCCTGAGGCTTTTCCAGCGCCGCTGATCACTACGAGCTGCCCGTAACCCTGCGCCTTCATATCGGGGTACCCCGCCAAGCCCGCCGCACCCGTCGCGGCCTCGCGCAAGAATTGTGCGCGCGTTCGCGTGTGCCCGTCCGCGTCGGTCCACGTGAAGGCTGCGTCCAGCAGGCTGTCCAGAGCCTTCGAGTCGTTTGTCTTGAGCGCGTTCAGAAGTGAGCTGTCCGCCCGCAGTGCCGCCTCGACATCTTCACCAGCGGGCGCGGCGGACACGATGGCCGGGGTTCCGTTCCAAGCGGCCAGACAAGCCGCGCCGATCACTAAAGAAATTGCAAGCAGGTGTCTCATGGCGCCTCCGAGTTCGGCACACTTATACACTCAACGTCCATTGAGGTGAACCGAATTATTGTTTGAATAATTGTTTAAGAACCGTTGACACCAAAGATCGTTCGCCATAGCATCCGCCGTACGTCATTCTTTCGGCCAGCGATTCCGTTGAAGGAGAAACAATCATGAAGTCACCCGCGAGCCGGCGTGGACTGGCGCAATTCTTGATCCCGGTTTTGTTGGGCGCAGCGTGTGCGGCCGTGCCCGCGGTTTCCACGCGCGCGCAGGAAACCGCGCCGCTGGGACACAATCAATCGCAGCCCGCGCCGCTGGTGCAGGAAAACAAGACCATCAAGGTTTCCGATCACGTCTACGTGATACCCGACGGACGGGTGAATCTAGTTCCCAATATCGGGATGATCGTGGGCAGCCGAGCGACGCTGGTGGTGGATGCGGGAATGGGCCCGCGAAACGGGCAAACCGTGCTGCGCGAACTAGCCAAGGTCAGCAAGAACACCGATCTCTATTTCACCACCACCCATTTTCATCCTGAGCACATGACCGGCGTGCAGGCGTTCCCTGCGAACACCATTGTGATCCGTCCCGAAGTGCAGCAGGAGGAAGTGGATCAGAAGCAGCCGGAATTCATCCGCAATTTCAGCCGCCGAACGCCTGACCTGAAGGCGCTCCTCGAGGATGTGAAGCCGCGTCCGCCGGACATCCTGTTCAATCACGAGGCAAAAATCGATCTGGGCGGAGTCACGGTGCATCTCTTGTGGCTCGGCCCCTCGCACACACGCGGCGATAATTTTGTTTTCGTCGAGCAAGACGGCGTTCTCTTCACCGGAGACACGGTCATTAACCGGTTCTTCCCGATTTTTCCGGACAAGGATGCCAGCGGAAAAAACTGGCTGGGCATTCTCGATCAACTGGATGAGTTGCACCCTCGCACCATCGTCCCGGGCCACGGCGAAGTGGACGACGCCAAACTGATCGGCATCGAGCGCGAGTACCTCAAAGCTGTGCAAGCCCGCGTCGTGGAACTGAAAGCGCAGGGAAATTCAGTCGATGACGCAGCCAAGCTGCTCTCCGTCGAATTTCGCGCCAAATATCCGAACTGGGAAAATCCCGGCTGGATCGCTGATGCGGTAGAGCGCTTTTACGCGGAATCGCAGTAGGTTGTGTTACCGTTCCCGTGGTCCGGGCTGCCAATTTCAAATTGGAGCGCCTGACAGGAATCGCGGGAAACGCCATGGATCTTCGAAAATATTTTCACAACAAGAATCAGTTCCGCGCGGTCTTGTTCGGCCACAAAGCCATCGAGATCGGTGCGGTCTGCCTGCTGGTGATGGTCAAGGGCCACCTCGGCGACGCGACGCTGACGCATCTGGCAATAGCCACAAAGACCGGCCTGCTCGCGGTGTGTCCTGCGTTCGGCGTTACATTCACGCGCTACGCCCGCTACTTCGCTAATCGATGGGCCTCTTCCGCGTTCGTCGGCGCGTGCACGTTTTTTGCTGACGCCATGATGCATCAGTCCCACTATCCCGGGCGCTTCACCGACGCCATGCTCACATCGATCGGCGCATTCATAGTTTCGGTGGTGATTTCCTACACGCCCGTGGGGAAGGCTGTGGATCGGTTGGCGGAGGGTTTTCTACACAATCATCGCGAGGCGGCCATTCCGGGCGAACAGTTGTCGCAATGATTATCGCGGCGCGAACTACCGCATTCACGGAATCGGCAGCAGCGGCTTGTCGGCCGGGCG
>Ga0070735_10003401_pt1 | contig 13958 bp, 17 predicted proteins | sample Coa_R1_FD_66443 | JGI IMG/M metagenome (GOLD analysis project Ga0070735, IMG submission 66443) | Surface soil microbial communities from Centralia Pennsylvania, which are recovering from an underground coalmine fire - Coalmine... | ecosystem: Environmental > Terrestrial > Soil > Unclassified ...
GCCCAGCCGTCTTCAGCAGCAGATCGGGCGCGGCGGCCGGCGAGCCCCCGGTGATCGCGATGACGACCGTATCCGGCCACTGGCGGCGAATGTCGCCGATGAGTTCGAGGCCGTCTCGCCTGGGCATGTTGATGTCGGTGAGCACCAGATCGAACCGTCCTTCGGACAGCATCCGCAAGGCGGCTTGCCCGTCCTCCGCCTCGAACAGGTGCGGCGTCACCGCCGACAAGGCTTCCGCGGCGATGGCGCGGAAGACCGGGTCGTCGTCGACGACGAGGATGCGTGCCTGCGGTCCGATCATCACGGTCCATCAGAGCAGGAAAGGTCTGACGGTCGATTAATGGCGCTCCATCAGCCGGGTGACCCCGAGCGAGCGAGCGCGAAGCGCTCGCTGGACAGGGCCGTCGCGCGGCTTAAGCTTCAGTGCGGGAGGGCTCGGTCATGCAACGCATGCGACTTAAGATGCTCCTCGCCGTCGCCGGCGCGCTTGCGTTCGCGGCGGGGCCCGTTCTGGCCGACGTGCAGGCCTCGCACGTCGCCGACGGGGTCACCGTCACCGTCGACACCGAGGGCGCCACGATTCACTTCGACTACGTCGAGCAGGGCTGCGACTCGGGCATCCCCTGCCTGGAGGTCGACGCGACCATGGGCGTGGGGCCGCTTCCGGTCTCGGCGAGCGGGTGCGCCGCCAAGCCAGGCGTCATCCTGTGCCCGGCGGCCGGCATCAAGTCGATCACCTTCATCTTCAAGAAGTCCGGCGGCTGGTCGGCCTATCACGGCGGCGGCGGCCAGCACGCCAGCGGCCCCTGCTCGCCAGCCGCGGTGAACGTCGAGGCCGGCGCCAACGGCGGGGTGGGGACGATCAACGCCTGGAACGGGTGCCCTGAGACCGTTGTCTGCAAGTCCGGCGGAATGGTCGCGGTCGAGGGCGACGCGATCGACGCGATCTCCGGCCCCTGCCTCAACGTCGTCCGTCACTGAGCCGACACGCCGGCCGCCGGACGAGACTCTTCTTCGGCGTCGAAGTCGGATAGGTTGCACCGATCTGGCTTTGGTGGCGAGGCTGGCCGCGGCTCGGGGCGAGGGAGTCCGCGATGCCTGTTCTCATCGGCGAACTTGGGCCGATCAAGGTCAACGCGCTGATCTGGACCGGCGTGGTGTCGCGGTCTCAAGCGCTGGACGTGCCCGCGCGACTCGACGCCTCGCGGCCCGGGTTCGGACCACGCTGGATCAGCTACTTCGACTCCAGCGTGGACATCTCGGATATCGACGCGACCGGCCTCCTGGAGCTGCGTGACCTGCTCAGGCCGGTCATTTCCGAACTGGCGGCCAAGGGCCCGTTCCAGACGATGCTGGTCTCGAACTCGCGCTACAACGACCCTCTGCTGGCGATGTGGCGGACGCTGACCGCCACCGACGCGGCCTACCCCTCCAATCCCAAGCTGGCGCCCAACATCGTCGCCGCCGCGAAAGCCCTCGGCCTCTCGGACGCCGACGCCGAGCAGGTGCGCGCCTGGATCGAGGCGCAGGCCGGACGGGCGCCGTAAGGCGAGGCGTCCCTACACGCCGGTGAGGGCGGTGGCGGCGAGGGAGGGGGCGGTGTCGATGTCCTCGATCAGGCGCGCATGCGTCGGCCGCCAGCCCAGGCGTTGCTGGGTGCGTTCGCTCGAAGCGGGCATGTCGATGGCGGCGAACATGCCGAGCCAGCCGAAGTGGCCCACCGCCTCGTCGGGGCCGAGGCTGGCCGTCGGCAGTTCAAGCCGCCGGCCGATGGCGGCCGCGATGTCGCGCGCCGCGACGCCCTCGTCGCCGACGGCGTGATAGGCCGCGCCCGGCTCTCCCGTCTCCAGCGCCAGCCGGTAGAGGCGCGCCGCATCGAGGCGGTGCCCGGCCGGCCAGCGGTTGGCGCCGTCGCCGACGTAGGCCGCCACGCCCTTCTCTCTGGCGACGCTGACCAGCGGCGGCAGGAAGCCGCCGTCGCCGCTGTCGTGCGTGATCGGCGGCAGGCGGATGACGGCGGTGCGGAGGCCGCGGTCGGCGGCCTCGCGCACCAGCGCTTCGGTCTCGCCGCGGCCCTGGCGCTGCGGCCGGTCCTCTTCGGTGGCCACGCGGCCAGGCGCCAGCATCGCCACGCCCGAGGTGATGACGAACGGCTTTCCGGAGCCGGCCAGCGCGTCGAGCATCGCCACGACCGTCGTCTTCTCGATCTCCATGTTCTCGGCGAAGCGGGAGAAGTCGTGGATGAAGGCGCACTGGATCACCGCGTCGCACGCCCGCGCGCCGGCGACGAAACTCGAGGGGTCGGTCAGATCGCCCCTGTGCGGCTCGACGCCCCGGCTCGCCAGCGTCCGCGCGGCCTCGTCGGTGCGGGCGACGCCCAGCACGGTGTGCCCGGCGCCGATCAGCTCGGCCGACACAGCCGTGCCGATGAAGCCGGTCGCCCCGGTCAAGAACACTCTCATTGCGACATCCCTTTCCGTTCGCCGGCCGGACCGTCCGGCAGGAGCATGAGTTTGCCGTGCGCGCGGCCGCTCAGGCTGAGGTCGAGCGCCTCGCGCCAGTCGTCGAAGCGGAACGTGCGCGCGATCGGAACCTTGAACCGGCCATCCGCGGCCAGCTTGGCGAAATCGCCAAGCACGTCGTAGCGCAGCGCGCTGAAGCTGTTGCGGACGCCCGCTGCGTCGGCCGCCTCGCCGTGGTTGCTGATCGTGAGGACGCGGCGCCCATCGCCGCCGGCGATCCGCACGAGGTCGGGCAGCACGCCGCTGATCGGACCGGCGTCGAAGATGAGATCCGGCGCGCCGCCCGCGATCGCCAGCACCCGCTCGACCATGCCGTCGCCGTACGGCGTGACCTCGGCGCCCAGCGCGCGCAGTTCGCCGGCGAAGGTCTCGCCCGCGGCCGCGATCACGCGGGCCCCCCGCAGGCGCGCCATCTGGACGCCGGCGAAGCCCATCATCGAGCCGGCGCCGTAGACGAAGAGCGTCTGCCCGGCGGCCACGCCCAGAAGGTCGATGGACCGGTAGGCCGTCTCGACCGCCATCGGCAGCGCCGCCGCGTGGACGAGGTCGAGCCCCTCTGGAACACCGGTCCACACGCGCAGGATCGCCTGGTCCGACGCGCCGGCGGTCGGGTAGCTGCTGTAGTCGGCGGGGCCGAGGACCCGGTCGCCGATGCTGACGTCGGTAACGCCCTCGCCGACCGCGTCCACGGTCCCGGACACGTCGAGACCGACGCCGCGCGGCAGCTCGGTGGCGAACAGGCCCCGGCAAAGGGCCCAGTCGGCGGGATTGAGCCCGCAGGCGTGCACCCGCACGCGGATGTGGCCCGCACGCGGGCTTGGCGCATCGGCCTCCTCGAGGCGCAGCACGTCCGCCGGTTCGCCGTAGGCGTGGAAGCGGATGGTCCTCATGGCGGCTACGGCCCCGGCTGTTGCGTCAGTCACTGACATATAGACGTAGAGACAGTCGCTGACAATACGTGTAGGCTCAGCGCATGCCGCGGAGTGGAGAAGACGCGCGCCGGCGCCTGCAGCAGGCGGCCCTGGAGCTGTTCGCCGAGCGCGGCTACGAGGCGACCACGACGGCCGAGATCGCCACAAGGGCCGGCGTGACCGAGCGCACCTTCTTCCGCCACTTCCCCGACAAGCGGGAGGCGCTGTTCGATGGCGAGGAGGCCTTCCGCGCCGCCCTGAGCGACGGCGTGCTGGCGGCGCCCGAAGACCAGAACCCGATAGGCGCTCTCCTCTTCGCCTTTCGCGCGGTCGGGCCGATGCTCGAGGAAAACCGGGCGTTCTCCGGGCCCCGCGCTGTGCTCATCGCTCAGACGCCGGCGCTGCAGGAGCGGATGCGCACCAAGACCGCGGGTCTGATCGACGCCTTGTCCGCCGCGCTGCGCCGCCGCGGGATCGAGGAGGGCGCCGCTGCGCTCGCCGCCCAGGTGGGGATGGCCGCGTTCACCCACGCCGCCGGCGCATGGTTCGCCGATCCGAAGCCCGGATTGGACGCGCACCTGACGCGCGCGTTCGATGCGCTGCACGACCTGTCTTCGACCGGCCGCGCCTCCCGCTCACGGTAGCCTTAGGCGCGACCCTCGACCGCCGCGCATTTGTAATGTTGCACTGCAGCATATCCCTTGTGCGCTGCGGGAGCGACGCGTAGGGTCGCCGCGCGCCTCCCACAGCCACGGAACCACCCCATGACCGCTCCGAAGAAGGCCGGCCCCGCCGCCGGCAAGAAAGCAGCCGCCCCCAAGGGCGCGTCGCCCGCGGCCCAGCGCAAGCAGGCCGAGATGGCCGAAGCCCTGATCGCCAAGCGCGCCGCCGAGAAGGCCGAAGCGCTCGCCGCCAAAGCCGCCGCCGAAAAGGCCGCCGCGGACGCCGCTGCACAGGCCGGGGCCCAGCGCGCCGCAGCCGAGCGTGAACGTCAGCAGGCCGAAGCCCTCGCCGCCAAAGCCGCCGCCGAAAAGGCCGCCGCGGACGCCGCCGCACAAGCCGAAGCCCAGCGCGCCGCGGCCGAGCGCGAACGTCAGCACGCCGAAGCGGTCGCCGCCAAAGCCGCCGCCGCGCAGGCCGAAGCCGAAGCCCAGCGCACCGCCGAACGCGAGCGCGCGGAAGCCCTCGCCGCCCAGGTGGCGGCCGAGGCCGAGGCGGCCGCTGTGGCGGCGGCCCAGGCCGAGGCAGAAAGCGCGTCCGCGCGTCGTGCGTGGTCCTTCGCCTGGCCGGTGACGAGTGAACGGACGCCGATCGAGACCTTCGGCGCCGTCGGTCTTGGGATGTGCGACGCCTCGCGCGAATGGATCGGCTGGGCGCACGCCCGGGCGCTCCGCCAGGCGGACGTGCTGGCCGCGCTGGCGCGGGTCCGCAGCCCCGGCGACCTCATGACCCTCTCGGGCGAACTGGTCCGGGAAGACCTGGCGCAGCTGATGGAAGTCGGCGGCCGCGTCGGCGCGATCGCCGCGGGCGTGACGCGCTAAGCATTCTCCTGAGCGCCCCCGCAAGTGTGGTTCAATGCTTGTCACCCGCGGACGAGATGAACTGAAACTTGGAGAACTGGAGCGCCACCCCCTCCCTCACCCCCTTCTTCTACGTTCCCGTTCCCCAAGCTTTGGTTCGTTTCGTCCGACGGGCTCCCCGCCCCGAAGACACCCTTGCCGAACCCCGCGGCCCCCGGCCGGCGGGCGCTTCCGGCTGTTGCATCGGGTGCGGTTTTCGTGACCACAATCGCCCGCCGTCGGCTTGGCGGCGGCTGAAACGGGGGAATGAGAGATGGCGTACTTTGCGGTGGTGCACACCTTCCCGGGCGCGACCAAGGCCCAGTACGAGGCGTCGCTGGCGGCGGTGCATCCGGGCGACGGACTGCCCGCCGGGCAGCTCTATCACGCAGCCGGGCCGTCGGCCGGCGGCTGGACCATCGTGGCGCTGCACGACAGCGAAGCGAGCTGGGTCGCCTTCCGCGACAACACGCTGATGCCGGCCCTGGCGAAGGGCGTTCCCGGCGGCTTCACCGCCCCGCCGCAGGAGATCACCTTCGAAGTCGACACCCTCCGCCGCGCCCCCGCCGCGACCTGAGCCCAAACACCTCCCCCAGAGGGAGAGCGAGGGGCCCGTTGCGCAGCAACGGGAGGGTGAGCGGTTACGGCGCCGCTCGATTGGACCGCCAAGTTCGCCAAGAGCGCCAAGTCGCGAGGGAATCCTTGGCGAGCTTGGCGTTCTTGGCGGTAAAGACCCCCGCCCCTACTTCGGGCCGACGAGGGCGAATTCGGCGCCTTGGGGGTCCTTGCCCTGGGCGGTCCACTGGCCGCCGGGGACCTCGCTCGGGCCGTTGATGACCTGGCCGCCGCCGGCCTTCACCCGCTCGATCGCCGCCTCGACGGACTCGACGTTGAAATAGTGCGTCCAGTGCGGCCGCGGCGCATCCGGCCGCGTGCGCATGATGCCGGCGCCGGGCGTCGACCCGTCCTCGGCGACGAGCTGGTAGGTCCCGGCCGGGCCCATATCCATGGCGTCGAGCGGCTTCCAGCCGAACAGCTCGGTGTAGAAGTCGAGCCCGGCCTTCGGGTCGGTGGTCACCAGCTCGTGCCAGCCCGGATAGCCGGGGCCGTCGCCGGCGGGCGGGCCGTCGGGCTGATTCCCCTTGAACAGGGTGAAGACGGCGCCCTGCGGATCCTCGACCATCGCCGAGCGGCCGACGCCGGGGATGTCGTGCGGGGCGAGGTGGATCTTGCCGCCCTTCTGCTCCACGCGCGCGGCGTAGGCGTCCACGTCGTCGACGCCGATGTAGCCGTCCCAGAACTCGCCCTTGATCGGGGCGTCCTCTGGCAGCGCCGGCATGCCGGCGACGCCGCCCTTGTCGGTCTCGTAGATGGTGTAGGCGTCGTCGCCCTCGCCCATCTTCTCGGTCTTCCAGCCGATGACGGACTTGTAGAAGCCCTCCGCCCTCTTCGGCTGGCTGGTCAGAAGCTCGTACCACATGAACTTGGCGGTCATGGCTGGGTCCTCCTCCGCTGATCGTAAGGTGCGCCTCCAGCCAGGACGCATGGAACGGCGCAAATCCGACAGCAACAAGCGCGGCGACGATCACGAACCGGCGATTGGCCCTTCCGCGCGCCCGGCCAGGAGAGGCTCAGAAGCAGCAGGCCGGCAGAAGCGAGGCCTTCGACTGGAAGGGCGCGAAGATCGCCGCGACAGCGAAGCGGGCGGCCTCCGGCGCCTCGATCACCACCCGCACGGCCCCTGGCGTCTCCTCGACGACGAAGGCAAGGAAGGGGCAGCAGGCCGCCTCGGCGCGCACGACTTCCAGCACCTGATCGCGCGCGTCCGGCGCATAGACGAGTTCGAGACGCAGGCCCTCGCGCCGGCATTCGCGTAGCGACGCGGCGTTCAGCCGGCCGATCCACGCCAGCCGCGCCACCGCCTCGCCGACCCCGAGCGTACAGGCGATCGGCGCGCCGTTATCATCCGTCATTTGCCGGTCTCCTCTCCCGATCCTCAAATCACGGTCGTCGTTGTCGTGTTGCCCGTCAGGTTTCCGGCGGGCGGCGGATCGGGGTCGCGGCCCTTGCCGGTGGTGACCGGATGGACGCTCGGGTCGATGCTGCGCTGGACGAAGGAGCCAATGAAGGCGCCCAACGTGAGCTTAGCCAGATCGAACAGGGCCGCGCGAGTGGTGGGCTCGCTCACGGAAACGGCGAGCAGCGTGAACAAGAGCGTGACGAAGATGGTCGCCACCGGCAGGCCGGGCAAGCCGAGCTTCTGAAAGAAGCCGGTCACGCCGCGCATGTTGCGCAGACGCAGGTACTGGGTCACCGCCTGTTCGTTGCCGGCCTCGATCGTCTTCGACAACAGCGCCCGGTCGGCCGGCAGGATCACGTCGGGGGCCGAGGGGTTGGACGCATCGAGGAACAACAGCCCGGCGGCGACCGCGACCACGGCGGCCAGCAGCAGCGCGATAAATTGCACGCTGACGAAGGAGACGATCGGGCCGCCCGGCCGCGCCAGCCAGGCGATGATGACCAGGATGCCGATCGCGGCCAGGAAGGTGGCCACGGCGAAGGTGGTGTAGATCCGCTCCTTGTCCTTGGCGTTAAACTGGGCCGGCGTTTCGCTTTGCTTTGGACGCTTCGCCATGGCTCGCTCCCCGTGCGTCGTTGACTTGCCGCAACCAGGGTTATAGGCTGTAGGCCTATCGAGCAACCAGGGGCAGAGCCTAACGGGTTGCTCTAGTCGGGGACCGCTCGTCAGAGCATCCAAGGTCAGCCCGACGAATGCCGCCGGCAGAGGCAGAGCCGCTCGCCGGCGGCAATCTTTTGTGGCCTCCGCCCGCGTGAACCCCGTCGACAGCGGCCGTTCCGGTCCCGTTCATCGGCGATATGTGACACCGCCCGGCGTGCTCATGCGTTTGGAGGCTATGATGACCACCCGTCCCACCCTGCCCACGCGCCAGCCCTGGCGCTTGGCGCTGATGACAGGCGCCGCCGCACTGGCGCTCGGCGCCTGCCATCCGCAGACGCAGGCCGTCTCCTCCGCACCGGCGCCGCAGGCGGCGCTGCCGCTCACCACCGCCTCAGCCCCGCCGATCGTGGCCGCGCCCGACGCCGGCGCCCTGCCGCCCGCGCCGCCCGTCAGCGTGCGCTACGTGCAGAACCCGACCGACGCCTACGCCTATGCCGACTATGCGGACGCGGCGAACGCCGGCTTCGGCGATGCGCCGCCCGACTACGCCTTCGACTACGAGGGCGGCGAGCGGCCATGGGTGTGGCAGGGCGACGACAACTCGGTGCGTATCGCCGAGCCGCTGAGCGGCGGCGGCGAGCGCTACTACTATTACCGGCCGGGCGCCGACACGCCCTACTACGTGCGCGATCCGGACGGGAGCTACGGCTACGACGGCGGCGCGCTGGTGGCGGTCTACGACGTCGATGGACGCCTGATTGGCGGCGCCGGCGCCCGCCAGACCGACGCGGCCAGCCGCTTCCTCTACCGGGCGCGCGCGCTGTTCGAGGCGGCGCACCAGCGCCAGCGCGAAGCGGTCGCCGAGCAGAACTGGGCCGCCCGCCGCGCGGCGATCTCGGCCGAACAGGCCCGCTTCGACCAGCAGCAGGCGAGCGACGCCGACTGGCGCGCGTTCCACCAGACGCACGCCCAGCAGGAGACGAACGACTGGGCCGCCGAACGCTACCGCCGCGAGGCCGAAGCCGCCCGCTATGCGCAGCAGCAGAACGACCAACAACAGGCCGAGCGTGACTGGCAGGCCGCGCGGGTCGCGCAGGCGGTGGCCGCCGCGCTCGGCGCCGCACCGCAGCCGTCCAGCCAAGGCCACGGCCCGTTCGGCTTTCGCCACGACCAGGGTCAGGGGCCGCAGACGGCTTCGGCCTCGCCCCCTCCGCCGCCGCCGTTCGGGCAACCGGACCACGGCCCGCACGTGGGCCAGAGCGGCGCGCCGCCGTCCGTGAACCCGGCCGCCGCTGCGGCCGCCGCCGCCGCTCAGGCGCAGGCCCAGGCCGCCGCTCAGCACCAGGCGCAGATTCAGGCCGAGCAGGCCGCCAACGCGCAAGCCGCCGCCGCTGCCCAGGCCGCCAAGGCGCGGGATGCGCAGATCTTCGCCCAGCACCAGGGCCAGGTGCAGGCCGCCCAAGCCGCCGCGGCGCAGGCCGCGGCGGCCCGGCAGGCGCAGATCCTCGCCGCTCAGCATCAGGCGCAGCTGCAGGCCTCGCAGGCCGCCGCCGCTCGCCAGGCGCAGATCCTCGCCGCCCAGCATCAGGCGCAGCTGCAGGCGGGCCAGACGGCAGCGGCGCAGGCTACCGCCGCGCGGCAGGCGCAGCTCCAGGCGCAGATCCTGGCTCAGCACCAGGCCCAGGTGCAGGCGGCCGCAGCCGCCGCCAACGCCCAAGCCGCCGCCCGGGCTGCGCAAGAGAAGGCCATGCTGGCGAACAAGACGACGAACTAAGGGGGGGAACCTCTCCCCCCGGCAGCCGAACGAAGCTCTGCCGCTACCGCGCCGGCGCGATGAGGGCGAAGCGGGCGCCTTGCGGGTCGCGCGCTTCGACGATCCAGCTGCCGCCCGGCACTTCATGCGGGCCGTTGAACACCGTCCCTCCCGCCGCCGCGACGCGGGCCGCGCCGGCGTCGATCCCGTCCACGCCGATGTAGTAGTTCCACAGCGGCCGGGGGGTATCGGCGGCCTTCTTCATCATCCCGCCGACCGCCTCGCCGCCGCCCTCGACGCCCCAGAGCAGGTACTGGCCGGCCGGCCCCATGTCGAAGCTGTCCAGCTTCGCAAACCCGAACACGTCGGCGTAGAAGCCGAACGCCACGTCCGGCGGCCCGCCGGCCAGGAGCTCGTGCCAGCCGAAGTATCCGGTCTCGCCGTCTTGCGCGGTCGGCGGCCCTTCCGGCTGATTGCCCTTGAACAGCGTGAAGGCCGCGCCCAGCGGGTCGGTGACCATCGAAAAACGCCCGACGCCCGGAATGTCGGCGGGCGGGATGTGCACTGTCCCGCCTTTGGCCTTTACCCGCTCGGCGTAGGCGTCGACGTCGTCCACGCCGATGTAGCCCATCCATAGCGGCCCGGCCGCCACATCGCCCGGGTCGAGGATCGGCATGCCCGCCACCCCGCCCCGGCCAGCGTTGAAGATGGTGTAGGTCAGCGGCCCCTCGCCCATCTTGTCGGTCGTCCACCCAACGACCGTTTTGTAAAACGCCTCCGCGGCCACCGTGTCGGTGGTCTGCAGCTCGTACCACATGAAACGCGGCGCCATCGGCGATCCTCCAGGAGTGAGGGGCGGCACTCTAAACCGCTCCTCGCCCGTAGGGGGAGGGGCGGCTTCTGATTGACAGCCTGTCTCGCTTCGCGGTCTATGCGCCGTCCGGATTTCGGGGAGGAACAAGGTATGAAACGCTTACTGGCGCTGGCGGCGCTTGCTGTGATGCTGATGGCCGGCGGCCAGGTCGCGGCGCAGGGCGCGCCGCACATCGTGCGCGGCGTCGTCGCCGCGATGACCGGCAATTCGCTCACGATCACGACCAAAGACGGCAAGACCGTCGCCGTAACGCTGGCGCCGACCTGGATGGTCGCGGTCCTGAAGCCCATCCCGGTCAGCGCCATCCAGCCGGGCAGCTTCATCGGCACCACCGAGATGCCGCAGGCCGACGGCACCGGCGTCTCGGTCGAGGTGCACGTCTTTCCGCCGGGCGTGAAGATGGGCGAAGGCCACTATCCCTGGGACCTGCAGCCTGGCGCGATGATGACCAACGGCACCGTCGGCACGGTGACCGCCGTCTCCAACGGCCAGGCGCTCGACGTGAGCTACCCCGGCGGGACCCGCCACGTCGTGGTGCCGGCGAACGTGCCGATCGTGCTGATCACCCCCGGCGGCGACCACGCGCTGGTGCATACGGGCGTCGCCGTCTTCCTCGTCGCTCAGGCCGCCGCCGACGGATCGCTGACCGCGGGCGCCGTGTCGGTTGGCGCGGACGGGGCCCCTCCGCCGATGTAGGCATCGGCGCCGCGGGCTTGATCTCGCGGACGCCTGCGGGCAGTCGACCGATTCGCACCGGCGCGAAACGCGCGTCGCAAAAGCCTTAGAAAACGGCGGCTTGTCGGGAGCGCTTGCGAGCCGCGCGCGACTCGCGCATGAGCGTCGGCGGGGTCCGACCGGCGGGCTCCGCGGCCCAAACAGAGAACAACTGTGCCTTCGGAGCCACACCGGCTCCGCTTGGCGGGAATCAGCCTAGGCTGCGGGAACGGTCTACCTATGTAAGGGTTCGGTAGGCGGGGGGCAGGTTCACTTGCGGGCCTTTCACACCGGAGCGTGACGACATGGCGGTACGCCAGCTAGCCAGACTGACTGAAGACGATAGCGCGTCGGCGCCGAAGAACGAGGTGGTCAGCCTCACCCGCGGCGCTGAATCGCCGACGGAGCGCATTCGCCGGCTCCAGTGGGAGGCGAGCGTGCTCGCCGCCGAACAGACCGAGGCGTTCGCCAACGAGCTGCAGGCGCTCGCCATGCGCGCGCTCGAGATCGCCGAGGGCGGCGAGGCCTACCCGGCCGGCGTGCGCGAACTCGCCCAGCGTATCGCGGGCGAGCTGCCGATGCGCGCCAAGACGCTTCTGACCATCCAGCACCGCAACGGCGTCGGATCGCAGTAGGCGCCGGCTCGCCAGGCGCGCCCGCACTTTTTCTCGCGACGTTCACGGCCCGCTCACCGTGCCGGTCTTAGGGTCAGCGTTCCATTGGCATGGACGCCTCTAGACCGTTGCCCATCTCGCCGCCCTATCGCCTGATCTATGCGAGCCGCATCGCGCCGGTTTGCCAGGACGACCTGCGGGCCGCGCTGATGGATATCGTCCCCGGCGCCATCGGCAAGAACCGCGCGCTGCGCGTCAGCGGGCTGCTGGTCGCCCACAAGGGCTGGTTCGTCCAGGTGCTCGAAGGCCGCCAGGACGCGGTCGAGCGCCTGTTCGAGACCATCACCAGCGACCGGCGCCACCATCATGCGCTGCCGCTCAGCGCCGGCCATGCCGACGCCCGCCTGTTCGAAGCCTGGAGCATGGCCGCGCGCGTCCTGGCGAGCGGCGACGAGGCGGTGCTGGCGGCGCTGAACCCCAAGGACGAGTTCGACCCGACCCGCGCGCCGGAGCGCACCATCCTGCGCCTGCTGACCACCGTCGCCGACGTCCACTGGCGCTGGCTGGGCGAGCAACAGCGGCTGGCGGCGGCTTGACGCGCGGGCGCGTTGGCTCACCACTATCGGGGCGGCGGGGCGAACGCCGCTCTCATTGAAGGGGAAACGGTCATGACCCTCTCTCGCACGGCGCTCCTCCTTGCGGCGAGCGTCGCCCTGCTGGCGGCCTGCAACAAGACCGGCGGCAACACCACGACGGCTGCGGCGGCGGGCTCCTCCACCGCGGCGGCTTCCGCCGCCCCGGCCAACGGGCCGGATACCGTGATCACCCAGGCAGACCTGCCGCATCCGAAGGCGGGGCTGTGGGCGATCACCTCGAGCACGAACGGCGGTCCGTCGCACACCACGCAGAGCTGCTATAAGGGCGAGCCGCTAAAGCTTGAACAGCATCCGATTCCGGGCTGCACAGGCCTGATCCTGAAGCGCACCTTCCTCGGCGACTATGTGATGGACGCCGCCTGCTCGAGCCCGCAGGGCGGCATGTCGAGTTCGATGCATATGGTCGTGCACGGCGACTTCCTCGGCGGATCCTACACCACCGACGGCACAGCCCACATCACCATCCCAGGCCGCCCGGCCCTGGACCTCACCAGCCACTCCGAAGCCCACTGGCTAGGTCCCTGCTAGCAGACCTCAGCCCCGGAGGGGGAACTACTTCGCCAGCTCGGCCTCGATGGCGCCGACGAGGGTGGGATCCTGCGGCTCGAGGCGGGGGGAGAAGCGGCGGGAGACCTTGCCGTCCTTGCTCACCAGGAACTTCTCGAAGTTCCACAGGATCGAGCCGTCGGGAGCAGCGCGATCGCCGACGCCTTCGGCGGCCGGAATGGCCTTGGTCAGCTCCGCGTAAAGCGGATGCTGGCCCTCGCCCTTGACCACGATCTTCTCGAACATCGGGAACTTGACCCCGAAGTTGGTGGTGCAGAAGTCGGCGATCTCGTCGTTCGTGCCCGGCTCCTGGGCGCCGAACTCGTTGGCCGGAAAACCGGTGACCACCAGGCCCTTGTCCTTGTAGTCCTCGTAGAGCTTCTCCAGCCCCGCGTACTGCGGCGTGAGCCCGCATTTGGACGCGACGTTCACCACCAGCACCACCTTGCCCTTGAAATCGCCAAGCGAGGACGGCGATCCGTCGATGCGGTTGACGGGGATGTCGTAGATGTCGGCCATGGCGGGCTCCTCAGATCTTAGGTGAACGGCGTTCCGGCTTTCACCCTAGGCGCGCGGTGCGGGCGGCTCAAGACAAGCCGTCCACGGCTCTCCCGAACACCGCTCATCCCCGGACGCTGGGGATGAGCGGTGGAAGAGCGCCCTAGCCGTGGATCTCGATGCGCGAGCGCTTCGCGCTCGCCGCCTCCTGGCGTGGCAGCGTGATTTTGAGCAGGCCGTCCTTGAACGCCGCCTCGATCTCGCTGCGCGCGACGTCATCGGGGATCGGGAAGCTGCGCTCGAAGTGGCCGAAGCGGCGCTCGCTTATCCGGTAGGACGCAGTCGCCTCCGCCCGATCCTCGGCTTTGTGGCCGCAGAGCGTAATGCGGTCGCCGTCGAGCGCCACCTCGACGTCTTCCCGCGCCAGGCCCGGCAACTCGACCGCCAGCACATAGGCGTCCTTGGTCTCCTTCACGTCGGTCGGCGGCAGGCCGAACAGCGGGGCTGGGCTGGCCCCGGCGAAGGGCCGGGCCGCCAGCAGCGGCGGGAAGAACCCGAAGCCGGCCATGTGGCGGACGGCCTCGTCGAACCAGCGGTTCATCTCCATCTGCATCTCCGCGAGCGGGTCGAG
>Ga0070735_10003402_pt1 | contig 13955 bp, 9 predicted proteins | sample Coa_R1_FD_66443 | JGI IMG/M metagenome (GOLD analysis project Ga0070735, IMG submission 66443) | Surface soil microbial communities from Centralia Pennsylvania, which are recovering from an underground coalmine fire - Coalmine... | ecosystem: Environmental > Terrestrial > Soil > Unclassified ...
ACGCCTTCCTTGCAGACCGATTCGTCGTGCCGCTCGCGCAGCCCGTCGATGTGCACCACCCAGGCGAAATAGGGCGACGGCTTGAACTTGTCCAGCTTCTTCGGCAGGAGCAGCGCGTTGGTGCACAGGAAGACGAACTTCTTGCGCTTGATCAGCTCGGCGACGATGACGTCGATCTGCGGGTGCATGAGCGGCTCGCCGCCGGCGATGGACACCATCGGCGCGCCGCACTCCTCGATCGCGGCCAGGGCCTGCTCGACCGGCATCCGCTGCTTGAGGATGTCGTGCGGGTGCTGGATCTTGCCGCAGCCCGCGCACTTCAGGTTGCAGGCGAACAGCGGCTCGAGCTCCACGAGCAGCGGAAACTTCTTATTGCCAGCCAGCTTCTGGCGCATCAGGTAGGACCCGACGCGCATCGACTGGCGTAGTGGCATGGGCATTATCGCCGTACCTCCTTGGGCAGGCCGAACCGGATTGATTCCGTGGTTGTCACTTTTTCCTGGACCGTCACCGGGCCGAGCCCGGACAGCGCGGAGATGATCTCCTCCACCACGGCGGGCGGCGCGGAGGCACCGGCGGTCAGGCCGATGGTGGATACTCCGGCCAGCCAGTCGAGCTGGATATCCTCGGCCCCGTCGATCAGGTGGGCCGGGGTGCCGGCCCGCTCGCAGGTCTCCACGAGCCGGACCGAGTTGGACGAATTCTTCGAACCCGCCACCAGCACCAGGTCCGAGCCGGCGGCGACCGCGCGCACCGCGGCCTGCCGGTTGGTGGTCGCGTAGCAGATGTCGTCGCTGCCCGGCGCGCGCACCGCGGGGAAGCGTTCGCGCAGCGCGCCGGACACCTCGGCGGCCTCGTCGACCGACAGCGTGGTCTGCATCAGGTAGGCGACGCGCTCGCCGTCCTTGGGCTTGAGCGCGGCCACGTCGGCGGCGGTCTGGACCAGGACGGTCGAGTCGGGCGCCTCGCCCAGCGTGCCCTCGACCTCCTCGTGCCCGGCGTGGCCGATGAGCGCGACCGTGTACCCGTCGGCGGCGAACCGCCGGGCCTCGGCGTGCACCTTCGACACCAGCGGGCAGGTGGCGTCGATGACGGCCAGCCCCCGGCGGGACGCGTCCTCGCGGACCGCCGGCGACACGCCGTGCGCGGAGAAGACCACGGTCGCGCCGTCGGGCACCTGGTCCAGTTCGTCGACGAACACCGCGCCGCGGCTTTCCAGGTCGCCCACCACGCGGGTGTTGTGCACGATCTGCTTGCGCACGTAGACCGGCTCGCCCTGGCGCTCCAGGACGCGCTCCACGATCTCGATGGCGCGCTCCACGCCGGCGCAGAACGACCGCGGCCCGGCCAGCAGCACCTGCCGGGTCCCGCACGCCGCGGCCCAGCGCTGCGCCACCGGCGCGGCGGCCCGCAGCGAGCGCAGCGCGGCCAGCCCGCCCGAGACGATGCCGGCCAGCGGGTGGTCCGGGGTGTCGGACACGGCCCGGATCACCGCCACCGGGCGTCCGGCTGCCGCGGCGGCCAGCGGCGCCGACTCCATGTCGGCCAGCAGCCAGCCCTCGGCGGCCAGCTTGGCCCGTTCGGCCCGGCGGACCAGGTGGTCCACCGTGGTGATCCGGCCGGTGCGCGCGGTCAGCCCGGCGCGCCGCAGCTCGCCGGCCAGGATCGGCGCGGAGAGGCAGGTCACGGTGTCCACTTCCGGGCCCACTCCCGGGCCCACCTCGGTCCCGACGACCAGGTCGCCCGGGCTGAGGTCGGTGCCGAGGCCGCCGCCCACGCCCATGATCATCATTTGGCCGAACGGGTCGTGGCTCAGGCGTCCGGCCTGCCGCGTCGCGCGCGTGGTCCCGTAACCGGTGCGGATTACCGCCGGGGGTTCGGGAAGGCTGTGCTGGCCCGGGGGGACGACCGTGCTGGCCTGGCCGCCTGTGGCGGCGGGCCCAAGCCCCCCCGCACGCAGGCCGCGGCGGATGGCCCGGGCCTCGATCCGCAGCGGCGCGAGCAGGAGCAGCGAGTCCTGCTCCTCCGCGTCGTCGGCCCCGGACGCGCCGTCGCGCGGCCGCGGGATGGTCTCCGTCATGCGCTGCCTCCGGATGTATGGGCCGTCACGAACCGGCCGAGTGCGCTCAGGGGGAAGGCCAGGCGGTACAGGTGGTAGTTGATGTAAAAATCGCCGGGGAAACCGGTCCCGGTGTACTGCGGCTCGTCCCAGCTCCCGTCGGGGCGCTGGGTGCTCGCCAGCCAGCGGATGGCGCGCTCGGTTGCTTGGGTTTGGTGCTCGCCCGCGGCCAGCAGGGCCAGCAGGGCCCAGGCGGTCTGGCTCGCCGTGGACGCGCCCCGGCCGGCCAGTGCCTGGTCGTCGTAGGAACGCAGGTCCTCGCCCCAGCCGCCGTCCGGGTTCTGGTGCTGCTCGAGCCAGGCCACGGCCCGGCGGATGGCGGGCTTGGACGGCCGCACCCCGGCCGCGACCAGCGCGGGAACCACGGCGCCGGTGCCGTAGATGTAGTTCGCGCCCCACCGGCCGAACCACGATCCGTCGTGTTCCTGGGCTCTGAGCAGCCAGACCACGCCGCGGCGCGCCGCCGGGTGGCCGGCCTGCCCCTCGGCGGCGAACGCCTCGACGATGTGCGCGGTGACGTCGGCCGAGGGCGGGTCGATGACCGCCCCGAAGTCGCAGAACGGCAGCTTGTTCACCAGCGCGCGGTTGTTATCCGCGTCGAAGGCGCCCCAGCCGCCGTCCTTGGACTGCATCCCGGCCAGCCAGCGCAGCCCGCGCTCGATGGCGGGCTTGGCGTCGTTGGCCGGGAAGGCGACCCGCCGCAGCGCCAGCACGATCTCGGCGGTGTCGTCGGTGTCGGGGTAGTTGTCGTTGTCGAACTCGAAGGCCCAGCCGCCGGGGGCCAGGTCCGGCCTGCGGACCTGCCAGTCGCCCGGCCCGTGGATCTCCTCGCCGAGCACCCACTGCCCCGCCCGGACCAGGGCCGGGTGATCGGGCGGCAGGCCCGCGTCGGCCAGGCCGATCATGGTCAGCACGGTGTCCCAGACCGGCGACTGGCACGCCTCAAGGCGCCGCACCGGGCCTTCCGGGCCCTCTTCGGTGATGGTGAACCGGTCAAGGCCCTTGAGCCCGCGCTGCATGACAGGGTGCTCGACGTCGTAGCCGAGCAGGTTCAGCGCCATCAGCGAGTACACCCAGGGCGGCTGGATGCCGCCCCAGCAGCCGTCGCGCTCCTGGCGGGCGATGACCCACTCCGCGCAGCGGCGCAGCGCCGCCCGTCTTACCGACTTTACCGGTCGGTAAAGGTGAAGGGCCTTGTTGAGGGCGGAGAAGATGTGCGGCCAGGGGTCGGCAGCGGACGTGCGCGCATCGGGGACGGGGCGGGCGTCGAAGAAGCGGGGCGTTCTGGGGCCGCGGCCGTGCGGTCCGCCGGTCTTCAGCTCGTCGATGGTGAACGGGAGCGGGCGCGACGGGCGGAACGACTGGACGATGGCCAGGGCCACGATCGTCTGCCGGGCCCAGCAGCCCCAGTCGTAGATGTTCAGCGGGAACCAGGCCGGCAGGTAGATCAGCTCGGGCGGGATGACCGGCAGGTCGTCCCAGGACCACCGGCCGGACAGGGCCAGCCACATCCGGGTGAAGACCCGGGTGGCCTCCACGCCGCCCTGGGCCAGGATCCAGTCGCGGGCCCGCGACATGTGCGCGGCGTCCGGCTCGTCGCCGGCCAGCCGCAGCGCCACGTACGCCTCGACGGTGGTGGACAGGTCGCCGGGCCCGCCGTAGAAGTTGGCCCAGGTGCCGTCGTCCCGCTGCTGGTGCCGGATCCAGCGCGCCGCCGCCGCGATCGTCTGGTCGTCATGCAGGCCGAGGAACTCGCGCAGCAGCAGGTCCTCGGCGTCCATGGTGACGTTGGTCTCCAGCTCGCCCTGCCACCAGCCCTGGGTGCTTTGCAGGCCGAGCGCGTGATTACGAGCCCGGCTCAGGGTGTCGCGGGCGAGGTCGAGGACCGCGGGGTCAGCTACCACTGGCGAGCCGTGATGAACTCGGCGATCGCGGTCAGCTCGGCGCGGACGTCGGCGGGTAGGTCGATGTCGGCCAGGCTGGCGTTGGCCGCGGCCAGTTCGGCGTCGGCCTCGCGCTCGGCCCACTGCTTGCCGCCCGCGGCGACGATCAGGTCGGCCGCGCGGATCAGGTCGTCCTCGCTCAGCGGCTGCGGGTCGATGAGCAGCGCGCGCAGTTCGGCGGCCTGGGGCGTGCCGCTGGTCAGCGCGGCCACCACCGGCAGCGACTTCTTGCGGGCCCGCAGGTCGGCGCGCACCGGCTTGCCGGTGACCTCGGGCGCGCCCCAGATGCCGAGCAGGTCGTCGGTGAGCTGGAAGGCCTGCCCGACGTGCGCGCCGAACCCGGCCAGGGCCATGGCCAGCGTCGGCGGGGCGCCCAGGTGCACCGCGCCGATGCTGCATGCGCAGGCCATCAGCGCGGCGGTCTTGTTGCCGGCCATCTCCAGGCATTCGGTCAGGGTCACGTCGTCGCGCTTCTCGAAGGCCAGGTCCGCGCCCTGCCCGGCGATCAGCCGCTGTACCGCGGCGGACAGGCAGCGGGCCGCCCACGGGCCCTGCGGGGTGCCGTCCTCGAGCAGCATGTCCTGGGCCAGGGCCAGCAGCGCGTCACCGGCCAGGATCGCGGCGCCGACGCCGAACACGGTCCAGGCCGTCGGCCGGTGCCGGCGCTCGGTGTCGCCGTCCATGATGTCGTCGTGCAGCAGGGACCAGTTGTGCACCAGTTCCACGGCGACCGCGGCGGTCACGCCGCGCTCGGGCGGGGCGCCGGTGGCGCGGGCGGACAGCAGGGCCAGGGCGGGCCGCAGCGCCTTGCCGCTGCCGCCGCCGGTCGGGTTGCCCTCGGCGTCGGCGAAGCCGAAGTGATACGCCGCGACCACGCGGACGTCCGGCGTCAGCCGGCCTATGGCCGCCTCGATCGCCGGGCTCACCAGGTCTCGCGCCAGGGCCACACCCTCGGGCATCACTGCAGTCACTGACGTTCCCCTATCGTTGAGGTCGTTTCGTTCGCTTCGGGATCGGGCTGTCTGAGGCGGGGCTGCCCGGGTGCGGACAGGACGGTGCGGCGGAGTTCGATCGCGGCGGACAGGCCGCTGCGGACCGCGCTCTCCATGGTGTCGGGCCAGCCGGTCGCGGTCCACGCGCCCGCCAGGACCAGGCCGGGCAGGTTGGTGGCCGCCGCGGGGCGGAGCCGGGCGGTGCCGGGGCCCTGGCGGAACGTCGCGCGCCGCTCGCGGGTCACGAAGAACTCGATGACCTGCGCCTCGCGGGCGGCCGGGAACAATTCGGCCAGCGCGGGGAGGAACTGCTCCCGCAGCGCGGCCGCGGGCACGTCCACGTACTGGTCCGCCGCCGACAGCGAGATGGCCAGGTACTGCGGTCGCCCCGCACCACTCGCACCGCTCGCACCATCCGTAGCGTCCGTGACATCGTCGGCGGAGTGAAACCGCGGTTTCACCACACTAGAAGGAGCTGAAACCCCGGTTTCATCACCATTGGGGGAAGCGGGCGCGGGGGCGGGGAGGCGGTCGAGGCCGGAGATGCTGGTGCGGTCGAAGACCCACTGGACGGGCGAGTCCACGGCGGCCACGAAGGGCTGGTCCATGACCGGGCGGTCGTAGATCACGTGCACGTTGACGATGGGCGAGGCGCCGAGGCCGGCCCAGCCCGCGACGGTCGCCTCGGGCAGTGCGCCCGGCGGGATCAGGCGGGCCGCGGCCTCGTGCGGCACGGCCAGGACCACGGCGTCCACGACGAGGTCCATCGCGGCGGCCTCATCAGGGCTCGCTGAGGCGTCACCGGCGGGGTCCGCGGGGCGAGCGAGGCGGACGCGGAAGGCGGGGCGGAGGGAGACATTGGGGCCGGTGGGACTGGTGGGGTCGATGGGACTGGTGGGACTGGTGGGGTCGACGGGGGTGGTGGGCTCGATGGCGGAGACTTTGGCGTTTAGGAGGACTTGGGCGCCTAGTTTGGTGAGGTGGGTGGCGCCGGCGTCGCCGTGGAGTTCGCCCAGGGGGAGGGCGGGGACGCCGATGTCGGCGGCGTTGTTCTTGCCGAGCAGGCCGGTCTTGACCACGAAGGCGGCCAGGGACAGGGACGCGTCGTCGCCGGCGATGTTCAGGGCCGAGACGCTGAACAGGTCCCACAGGGCGCGACGGGAGCGCTCGGTCTGGCCACGGGCCGCGAGCCAGTCGCCGAAGCGCTGCTCGTCGACCCCGGGACGGGCCGGGTCGACGAAGCGCATGGCAAGAGCGGGTCGTGCCACTTTGGCCCGTTCGGACAAAGAGAGAAAGGGATACCGGCCCAGGGCGGGCAGCATATGCAGGGGGCCAGGCAGCGCGGTCCGGCGGAGCCGGCCCAGGGACGGGGTCAGGCGCGGGGTGGCGGCGGGGGCCAGCACGCGCACGTCGAAGCGGTCCTGGATCGGGGCGTGCTCGGTCATGCCGAGCTTGCCGAGCAGGTCACGGTAGGCGGTGCAGCAGCCGAGGAAGATGTGCTGGCCGGTGTCGACGGTCAGGCCGTCGCGGTTGAACGAGCAGGTCGCGCCGCCGAGGCGGGGCCGGGCCTCGAGCAGGGTGACCGCCGCGCCCGCCTCGGCGAGCGCGATCGCGGCGGTGATCCCGGCCAGGCCGCCGCCGATCACGGCGACCGAACGAGGCGGGCTGGGACGGTGCGCGGCGCTGTTCGCGGGCGTCATCCGAACCTCCCGGACAGGGCCTTGACCGCGACCGTGGCCTTTTCCCGGCCGGACAGTGACATCCGGCCGCGCAGGACGGCGGCGGGCTCGGCGGCGATGCGCTCCAGCAGGCGGCGGTAGATGCCGGCCATCGCGCCGGTGCAGGCCGCGCTGCGGCGGTCGAGAACCGGCAGCAGCTTCCACCCGGTGGCGTACCAGTCGCGGGCGCGCTCGGCCTCGAACTCCACCAGGCGGGCGAAACCCGGCTGCATGGACTGACCGAGGCGGTCCGGGTCGCAGTCGAACTTGGCCAGGTCCTCGGCGGGCAGGTAGACCCGGCCGTTCTGGCGGTCCTCGCGGATGTCGCGCAGGATGTTGGTCAGCTGCAGGGCGACGCCGAGGGAGTCGGCCAGTTCGGCGGCCCGGGCGGTCGGGTTCGGGCCCTGCCGGGTGCCGAAGATGCCCAGCGACAGGCGGCCGATCGAGCCGGCCACGCAGCGGCAGTAGTAGTGCAGGTCGTCGAAGGTCTCGTACGTGGTCCCGCGGACATCAGCCACGCAGCCGTCGATGAGCTCGCCGAAGGCCGCCATGGGCACCGGGAAGTTCCGCTCCACGTCCGCCAGGGCGATGAGCACCGGGTCGTCCGCGGGCGGCTCGGTGAGGTCGAGGATCTGGTGGCGGGCCTGCTCCAGCGCGGCGATCTTCTCCTGCGGCGGCAGCGTGCCGTCACCGATGTCGTCGATCCGCCGGGCGAACGCGTAGATGACGGCCAGGCCGCGCCGCTTGGCAGGCGGCAGCAGCCTGATGCCGTAAGCGAAGTTCCTGGCCTGTGACCAGGTGATCCGTTCGCATTCGGTGTACGCATCGGTCAGCTCCACTACCGTCCTCTCACGTAGGCCTTGGCCAGTTCGGCCAGCATCCGCGGCTTGCGCGGCCGGGCGGTGGCGCTCAGCACGTCGTACCGCTGGCCCCGGATGGCGGCCAGCGCGGCCCGCCCGCCGGCCAGGTAGCCCGCGACGGCCACCCGTGCCGCGCCGCGCAGCGTGCCGACCAGCGGCGCGCCCTGGTCCAGGAGCGCGGCGGCCCGGTCGGTCTCGAAACGCATCAGGTCCCTGACCGCGGGTCCGGCGCTCGGCACGGCCAGGTCCGCCTCGGTCACCCCGAACCGGTCCAGGTCCTCGCCCGGCAGGTAGATCCGCCCGTTGGCCAGGTCCTCGGCCACGTCCTGCCAGTGTTCGGCCAGTTGCAGGGCCGTGCAGACGTAATCGGAGAGTTTTATGCGCTCGGGGGTGGCCGCGCCGAAGATATACAGCACGATCTGGCCGACCGGGTTGGCCGACAGCTCGCAGTACTGGGCCAGTTCGGCGTAGGTCCGGTAGCGGGTGACCCGCTGGTCCTGGCGGTTGGCCTGGATCAGGTCGCGCAGCGGCTGAGCCGGGACGTGGCACTCCGCGACGGTGACGGCCATTCTCTGCATGACCGGGGACTGCGGGGTTTTGCCTTGGTAGATGCGGTCCACGTCGGCGTCGAACTCGTCCAGCAGGCGAAGCCGCAGGTCGGCGTCGGCCTGGCCGGCCTCGCGCGCCTGGTCGCCCAGGTCGTCGGTGAGCCGGGCGAAGCCGTACAGCGCGAACAGGTGCCGCCGGTGCGCGGCCGGGAGCACGCGCAGGGCGACCGGGAAGTTCTCCCCGGAGGCGTTGGCCACCACCTCTTCGGCACGCGTCACCCCCGGACGGACGTGCTCGCGCACACCCGTCCGGTCCGATCCGGATCTGCCCCCAGTCACCACGTCATTTTCCAGGGAATGCACATTTAATTGCAAACAATGACGCGTGCGTCACCTGACAACCGCGTCGGTTAGGCCCGGTACCAGGCACCCGGCGGGTGAGGCGTTCACTACTGTTCGCACAGGTTACGATCCGGATAAATAGTTTGCAGCAGCAAACATCCATATGCTAAGTAATTTGCTGACGTGAATGTCAGTTTCGCGGAAATTTCACGGCAATGACATTGACTTTCCGGCGGCCGCCACTACCCGGTGGCGGCGCCCGGCGCTTGCAGGCGCCTGCAGGCCCTTCTCCGGCACGGCCGCTGATCGGTCGGCGTGTCGTTCCACCTGCGGATATTCGTCCGGTCTTATCATGATCCTCGCCGGCTCGCTCCATGGCCAGTGCTTTGCTCTCCTTCGCACCCATCCGGAGGTAGTCGCCCATGGCCGCCACGAGGCTGACAGACGGGCCCGCCGGACGGGCCCGCGGGAAAACGCCGGCTGCCCGTCGCGCTCGCCGGTCGGCGGGACTTTTCGCGGTGGTTGGCGGGGGCACCCTGGCGCTCGGCATGCTGGCGGTACCCGCCCGGGGCGTGCCCGATGCGGCCGCCGCGTCCGCCGGGTCGGCCGCGCTGGCCTCGTCGGGGCGTTCGGCGGCGGGGGGTACCACGCTGGGGCGTTCGGTCGCTCCGGCGGGCTCGACCTGCGCGCTGGGGGCCACCGGGACGTCGGTCAAGCACGTCATCTACATCCAGTTCGACAACGTGCACTACACGCGGGACAACCCGAACGTGCCCAGCGACCTGCAGCAGATGCCGAACCTGGTCAACTTCATCACCGGCAACGGGACCCTGATCTCGCATGAGCACACGCCGCTGATCGCGCACACGGCCGACGACATCGTGACCTCCGAAACCGGCCTGTACGGCAGCGACCAGGGCGTTCCGATCGCGAACGAGTACAACTACTTCACGCCGAGCGGGTCCACCGACACGGCCGGCTCGTTCGCGTACTGGACCGACCCGATCGTCGACTACAACAACACCACGACCGCCGCGCCGGTCGGCGACAGCCACCACACGCTGGTCACCGCGCAGGGCAAGAACACCCCGGCGCCCTGGGTGCCCTACACCCGGGCCGGTTGCGACTTCGGTTCGGTGGCGGCGGCCGACACCGAGCTGGAGAACACCCTGCCCGACATCCCGCTGGTGTTCGGGGCCGGCTCGGCCGAGGCCAAGGAGGCCGAGAGCCCGTCGCTGGCCAACAAGGCGGAGGCCGACTTCATGGGGCTGTCCGTGCACTGCGCGGCCCGGTCGGCCCTCTGCGCCGCCTCGCATGGCGGGGTCGCCGACCTGCTGCCCGACGAGCCGGGCGGGTACGGCGGGTACAACGCGCTGTTCGGGAACAAGTTCATCCAGCCGGTGATCAGCCCGGCGGGCCCGGTACGCGACCTGAACGGGAACGTGATCAAGGACCCGACCGGCGACACGGGGTTCCCCGGGTACGACAGGATGACCGGCCCGGTGGGGCTGGCCTACACCTTGTACATGCAGACGCACGGCATCCCGGTCACCTTCACCTACCTGTCCGACGTGCACGGCAACTGGACCACCGGGGCCGGCCTGGGCCCGGGCACCGCCACCTACGAGAGCCAGCTTCGGGTGGAGAACGCTGCCTTCGGCGCTTTTTTTGCACGTTTGGCGGCGGCCGGGATCACCAAGGCCAACACGCTGTTCGTGATCACCGCGGACGAGGGTGACCACTTCGTCGGCTCCTCCCCCAGCCCCGCGACCTGCAACGGCGTGACCGTGGCCTGCTCCTACGGCAAGGTCGGCGAGGTGGACGGCAACCTGACCGGGATGCTCGCGGGCCGGGGTGTGACCACCCCGTTCGACGTGGCGGCGGACTCCGCGCCGGTCATCTACGTGCACGGGCAGCCTGCTGGTTCTTCTCCCCCGGTCCGGGCCATGGAGCGGGCCGCGGCCGGGCTGACCGCGCCTGACCTGGCTACCGGGCAGGGCGTACTGCTGACCAACTACCTGGCCGACCCGCTAGAGATGAACATCTTGCACATGGTCACCGGGGATCCGAAACGCACCGGCACGTTCGCGCTGTTCGCCAATCCGGACTTCTGGCTTTCTGGCGGTCCGGCCAAGTGCGGCAGCTCGTGCGTCAGCGAGCCGAGCGGGCAGGACGCGTGGAACCACGGCGACGTGTCACCGTCGATCAATACGACGTGGCTCGGCCTGGCCGGGCCCGGCGTGGTCCACCTGGGCGTCAGCAACGCGATCTGGTCCGACCACACCGACATCCAGCCGACGATGATGGCGCTGCTGGGTCTGCGTGACGATTACACGCCCGACGGGGTGGTGCTGGGCGACGTGATCGAGCCGACGGCGCTGCCGCCCGCGATGCTGTCCGCCTACCCGACGCTGGTCAAGCTGGGCCATTTGTACACGCGGCTCGAGGCGCCGGTCGGGGAGTTCGGCCTGGATACGCTGGCCGCCTCCACCCGGGCGCTGGCCAGCAACGCCGCGGGCGACGCGACCTACACCACGATCGAGGGCCAGCTGACCTCGCTGGGCAGCGCGCGCGACACGCTGGCGACGCAGATTCAGGGGCTGCTGATCGGAGCGGAGTTCGGCGGGCAGCCGCTCAGCACCACCAAGTCGGGCAAGAAGGCGCTGTCCAAGCTGATCGCCCAGGGCAACGGGCTGCTGGCCCAGGCCGACGCGCTGGCCGCTTAGCCGCTTAGCCGCTTAGCCGCTTAGCCGCTTAGCCGCTTAGCCGGTGGTCCGCCGGGCTAGGTCCGCCAGATCAGGACCAGGGCGCAGTCGTCGGAGCCGCCGCCGGCGCGCTGCAGGTTGGTGACCATGGGACCGGCGCCGGCCTGGAAGCCGCTGGTCAGCATCAGCTCGGCCTCGCCGAGCAGGCGGTCCGTGCCGGCGTCGATGTCCCGCCCGGGCGCCTCGACGAGCCCGTCGGTGTAGAGCATCAGGGCGTCGCCGCGCTGCAGGATGCCGCGTTCGGTCTCGGCCGCGGCGCCGCGCAGGTCGGGGACCACGCCGAGGACGATCCCGCGGGCGCGGGTCAGGCGCCAGCGGCCCGCCGCGGCGTCGTAGTGCACGGCGGGCGGATGCCCGGCCGAGTCGATCACGTACTCCCCCGAGGCCAGGTCGAGCGACAGGTGCACGGCGGTGACGAAGCCCTCCGCGGCCGAGCCGCGCCGCATGTAGGCGTTGCAGGCAGGCAGGAATTCCTCCCGCGGCACCGAGCCGAGCAACCCGCCGAACGCCCCGGACAGCAGCAGGGCCCTGGTCCCGGCGTCGATGCCCTTGCCGGACACGTCGACCAGGGCGACCTCGAGGGTCTTGCTGTCGCAGACCGACACCACGAAGTCGCCGCCGAACGAGGAGCCGCCGGCCGGCCTGAGCACCACCGACGAGCCCCAGCCCTCGCCCAGCGGCGGCAGCTTGGCCTGGGCCTGGATGCGGTCCCGCAGCTCCAGCAGCATCCGGTCGCCGCGCAGGCCCTGGACGCCGAGCTTCTTGCGGGTCCGGGCCAGGACATCGGCGAAGACCGCGGTCAGCGCGATGGTGGCCACGATCCCGGCCCCGGTCTTGCCCTTGATCAGATCATAGATCAGCGCGCCAGCCACCACGGCGAGGAAGATGCGCAGCGCCCGGGGCCACATCAGCAGGCCGCCGGCCAGGATCGGCAAGATCATCACTCCGGGCGAGAACCACCACACCGAGACGTGCACGGCCGCGACCGCGATGGCGATCACCGCGGCCGACAAGATGAAGGCCATCCGGCGGTTCTGAGTGATGAACTGCTTGGTGAGCTGGGCCCTCAGGGCGCGGAGGACCCTGCCGATCCGGCCCGCGCGGCGGCGGGTGCGGTTCGGCGGCGGGCTAACCATGATGCGCGCACTGTAGTCCATCCAGGGCCGGACGGCCTAAACCAGTCGCGCCGGAGCGGGCGGGCGGGGTACGAAGGCATCATGACGACATCGGCGCCTCGCGGCGATCACGCGTACCCGATCAGGCCGGTCAGCCCGGAGGAGTTCGACGCCTTCCACACCGTGGATATGCACGCGTTCAACAGCTCGCCGCTGTCCCCGGAGGAGCGGCAGCTGGTCGTGTCGCACCTGGAGTTCGACCGCAGCCTGGCCGCCTTCGACGGCGATACGCCGGTCGGCACCGCGGGCGCCTACACGTTCCAGCTCACCGTGCCCGGCGCCCAGGTCCTGCCCGCGGCCGGCGTGACCTGGGTGAGCGTGCTGCCCTCGCACCGGCGCCGGGGCGTCCTGAGCGCTCTGATGCGCAAGCAGCTGGCCGACGTCCGGGACCGCGGCGAGCCGCTCGCGGTGCTGTGGGCGTCGGAGTCGGTGATCTACTCCCGGTTCGGGTACGGCCGCGCGATGTGGCACGCCGACTTGACCATCTACCGCGGCGAGGGAACGCTGGCGCGGACCGCCCCGGCGGCCGGGGGCCTGCGGCTGCGGCTGGCCGCGCCGGCCTCGGTGCTGCCCGAGCTGGCCAAGGTCTACGACGCGGTCCTGCCGTCGCGGCCCGGCTTCATCGCGCGGACCGAGTCGTGGTGGCAGCGCACGGTGTACGACCCGGCGGACCGGCGGCAGGGCTTCAGCCCGTTGCATTGCGTGCTCGCCGAGGACGACAGCGGCCCGCGCGGCTACGCCCTCTACTCGGCCGACGGCCGGTGGGACCGCGACACGTCGCTGCCCGACGGCGTGCTGAGCGTGCGCGAGATGGTCGCCGCCGACGCCGCGGCCAGCGCCGCGCTGAGCACGGACCTGCTGAGCCGGGACCTGACCACGGCGTTCCGGCTGCGCGGACGCCCGGTCGACGACCCGCTGCTGTACCAGCTCGCCGACCCGCGGCGGGCCCGCCCGCGGCTGAAGGACGCGCTGTGGGTGCGGATCATCGACGTCCCGGGTGCGCTGGCGCGCCGCCGGTACTCGGCCCCGGCCGACCTGGTCCTGGAGGTGCGCGACGACCTGCTGCCGGCCAACGCCGGGCGCTGGCGGCTGACCACTGGTGTGGCTTCCGCTGACGGGAGCGGCCTTCCGGCGACGTGCGTTCCTTCCGCTGCTGCTCCGGATGTGCTGCTCGGCATTACCGAGCTCGGGGCGGCGTACCTGGGCGGCACCACGCTCGGCGCGCTGGCCGCGGCGGGGCTAGTGACCGAGGGGCGTTCCGGCGCCGTCCGGCAGCTCTCCACCGCTCTGTCCTGGGATCCCGCCCCCTGGTGCCCGGTCAACTTCTAGGTCCGGGCTGTCGCTTGGCATCACGCTTTGTGTGTCGCTTGGTGTGCCGCTTGGTGTGCCGCTTGGGATGTCGCGCATCCCGCGCAGCGGGGAGAAGAACACCCACCAGCCGGCCAGCCAGCTGCCCCCGAACCCGATCCACAGGGTGGTCCGGATGCCCAGCG
>Ga0070735_10003404_pt1 | contig 13951 bp, 19 predicted proteins | sample Coa_R1_FD_66443 | JGI IMG/M metagenome (GOLD analysis project Ga0070735, IMG submission 66443) | Surface soil microbial communities from Centralia Pennsylvania, which are recovering from an underground coalmine fire - Coalmine... | ecosystem: Environmental > Terrestrial > Soil > Unclassified ...
AGCAGGATCTTCGGCGGGTGCACCTCAGTGTCGATCGTCAGGGCGACCGCCGGACTGTGGCGCAGAGCGGGAAGCTTCGGGGCGTTCTTCGACGTGCACATGACGATCTCGGAGCCGTTCCAGGTGAACGCGATCGGAATTGAACGCGGCGTTCCGTCCTTGGCGACGTAGGCCAGACGGGTCAGGTCGCGGGCCAGCAATTCCTGGCTGATCGGACGGTTCAGGATCTCGGCGATCTCATCCGGCTGCACAGTCGGCCTCCTCCTTGCTCACGTGGCCCGTCGTGGCCACTCGTGCCCCTGGGACGAAGCCGGCGCCGCATTCTCGACAGCTCGGCTGAGACTGAAGGGCAGATTTCTGCCTCAGTAATCTTGGCGTATGCCCCCGAAACCGCTATCCGCCGAATATTTCGACGGCTGGTACGCAGACCAGGCTGCCATGCCGACCGTCGCCGAGATCATGAACCGGCACATGGGCTTCCCGCCGGGCACGCGAGCCGGAGTGGTCCCCGCCGAGGCTATCCCTGAGCTGGCCGAAGAGCTCCGGCTCAGGCCGGGGAGCACGCTGCTTGACCTCGCCTGCGGTCGAGGTGCCTACGGCCTGCTGGTCGCGAAGCAATCCGGGACGATCCTCATCGGCGTGGACTTCTCCGCGCAAGCCCTCACCGAGGCGCGGGAGCAGGCCGCCCGCATGGGCGTCAGCAACGCGAGCTTCCGCGTCGGAGAGCTTACGGCGACGGGCGTGCCCGATGCCAGCGTCGAGGGCGTGCTGTGCACCGATGCCATCCAGTTTCCCGATGAGCCGGCCATCGCCTACGAGGAGATCCGCAGGGTCCTCAAGCCCGGTGGCCGGGTGGCGCTGACCTGCTGGGAGCCCTTCGACCGCGCCGACGAGCGGCTCAGTCCCCGGCTGCGCCGGGCGAACCTCGCTGCTGGCCTCCGTCAGGCGGGCTTCACGGACATCGAGGTCCGGGACCGCCCGTCCTGGCTGGCACGCGAGCACGCGCTATGGGAAGAGGCTGCTGCGCTCGACCCTGGCGACGACCCGGCACTGCGATCTCTCCACGAGGAGGCCGTGCGGTCCCTGCAGTGGACCGTCCTGATCCGCCGCATCCTGGCCGTTGCCACCAACCCCTGTGTGCCGACGGTGGGGGAGCGGGGCGGGTGAATTCGGCCAGGTGGCTTTCCTGACGCCGGTCCGGAGCCCGTTGACCGGTCGGATCACTTGCCGGCGAGGTGACCGGCGAGGATGCGCTCGACAGCATCCGGGTCGTCCGGAGTGATCGTGGGGCGCACGTGGTGCCCGACATCGATCACGAGCGCCAAGTCCTTCCCGGGACGGTGCGCGTCGAGGTTCCACCAGTGTAGGAAGTCGCCTGAGCCCCAGATTCGCCACCTGCGCACCTTGCTCGCGCCGGTCAGAGGGAGTTCCTCGACGCCTCGGATCGAGGTGTAGGGGATCCGCTTTGCGCCCCACGGGTAGTAGCGGCGGATGGTCAGGCCCTGGTCGTCGCAGAGGATCCCGCGGTCCTCGTAAGCCGCCGTGTTCTCGCGGGTCATCTGCATCTCCTGGTGTTCACTGTGCTCAAGGTTCCTTCGTCGGTGCTGGCCGTTCCATCTCGGGATCTGGCGCGGGCCGGGGTTTCATGGCGTCTCGGGCGCAAGGATGAACAGTCCGGCGACTTGTTCGTCGGTGTCGAAGGAGACCCGGGCCTTCATGTCGCCGGCCTCGTAGCGCAGCGGGATGTCGACGACCGTGTGGTCGCCGATCCGGCGGACGAATGGCTCGCCCTCACCGAAGCCCTCGAACGCACCGACTAGGCCGGTGACCGTGGCCAGGCCGTCGCCCCGCACCTGGTCGGTGAAGGCGGCCAGGACCTCCGCGTTGAACGACTGCCTGGCCTCGTCCATGCGGCCGTCGAGGACGGCCGCGACGATCTCGACCGCGCGTTCCGCGGCGTCGGCCATGCGCACTGTCTTATCCATGGGTTCTCCGGTCCGGGGATCAATGGGCTTGCCGAACCGCTGGAACGCGGCTTGGCGGGTGACCCCGAGCAGGTCCCCGATCTCCTGCCAGGTGTGGCCAGCGTCCCGTGACTGCTGCACGCAGACCTTGAGCACCTGCTCGGCCAGCTGGTGGGCGCGAATGGCATTTCGGACCCGATCGAGGTAGGAAGGCGGAGCCAGCGGGCTGCCCACCGCCTCGGCCAGGAGCGATGCCTGCTCGACCAGCAGGGTGCTCAGGGAAGCAAGGCTGATTGGCGATCCGGCCACACGTAAAGGATACCTTTACATCTCATCGATGTCAAGAATTCCTTTACACCTCCATCGGCCCGCGGCTCGGGCGCCGGCAGGACCGAGAACAGCGAAGCACCGCGCATCGCCCTCCGCTGCGTCGGCGCTCATCCGTATGTGCGCCGCTGAATCATGTTGCGGCCTCTGGCCAGCAGCAGACCTAGGGCTCCTGCGCCCAGCCGGAACCACCTACTTTACATAATGTGCATTATCGGCGTTGCCTGAGATGAGTCGGCGGTCACTCGATTCCGACTACTCGGCCACACGGCGGTGCGCGACCCGGAAGGCTACGAGTTCTGTGTGGAACCGGGCCGCGTGGGCAGGTAGGGCCTATGCCAATGCTGATCGGGACGTCTGGGTGGCAGTACCGTGACTGGCGGGGCGGTCTGTATCCAGAGGGCGTGCCCCAGCGCCTGTGGCTCGAGCACTATGCCACCCACTATCTGACCGTGGAGAACAACAACAGCTTCTACCGGCTGCCGTCACGGGAGACGTTCACCGCCTGGCGGGAGCGAACCCCGGACGACTTTGTCATGGCGGTCAAGGCCAGCCGGTATCTGACTCACGTGCGTCGACTGCGCGACCCGGCCGAGCCAGTGGCCCGGCTGCTCGGCGCGGCTTCGGGGCTGGGGCCCAAACTCGGGCCGGTCCTGCTCCAGCTGCCGCCAACGCTTAAGGCCGACCCGGACACGCTGGACGCGTGCCTAAAGGAGTTCCGGACGGCGGCCACCGCACTCGGCGAGCATGGGCTACGGCTCGCGGTGGAGCCGCGGCACGAGACCTGGTGGACCGACGAGATACGGCAGATCCTGGCCGTGCACGACGCAACGCTGTGCTGGGCCGACCGGCGCGGCCGCCCGATCACACCGCTGTGGCGCACCGCGACGTGGGGTTATCTGCGGTTCCATGAGGGCACGGCCCAGCCATGGCCCAGCTACGGGCCGCAGGCGCTGAGGTCCTGGCTGGCCCGGTTGACCGAGACCTGGCCGGATGAGGCTAACGTGTACGTCTACTTCAACAACGACCCGGGCGGGGCGGCGGTGATCAACTCGGCTCAGTTCGCCGACCTGGCCCGCCAGGTTGGACGCAGTACGACCCCGACGCCCGAGGTCGGCCACGTGGCGGCGACCGCAGCCATCCCGACCTGGTGAGACGCCGAGCTGACGAAGGCGCGGACCTAAAGGAGCGGACGGGCCGACCCGCAGGCCAGGAAGTCGGTCACGTGGACTAGGCGCAGGATCGCCCGGCCCACCCGCCGCGCGTGTCCGGGTCTAGGCCACCGAACCGCGGCCTCGCCCCCAGCTGCCGCACCGACTACTCGTCTCAACTCAACATGTCGCTTTACCAGTTTGCGCTTCCTTGCGATTCCCTTCCCGGAATCACGCGGGCGGGCGCAGCCAGAGCACGCCGCCCCGGCGGGCCGTCTCACGCACGGTCGCGGCGTCGGCGAGTGCCGCCGCGAGCCGGGACATGTACGCTTTCGTCCGCGGGAACGTGAGGTCAGACGTGTAGATGAGGCCAGGAACCTTGCTTCCGGCCGCCTCATGTGCCCGCCGGAGGCTCTCGAAGTCCGGGACGTTGTTAGTCACGAGAACCCCGCCCTCGGTCAGTGCCGCCTGGAAGATCTCCAGGTCCGACAGAGCGCGCAGGACTGGATCCGCAACGACCGCCCGGCAATCGATGCCGCGGGCAGCAAGATCGGTGGCGATCGCGGACGAGAACATCTCGTCGAGGAGCAACGCGTCGGGCACGTTGCTGGGTACCCCGCTCACAGTCCCAACAGTTCCTGCTGCCGTTCCCATGCCGCCTGGGCCTGCGCAGCCTCGGTGCGTGCCCTGCGCAGGAAGCCGTCGACCTCCTCCGGGTAGTCGCTCCAATAGGCCAGAGCAGCACGTATGAACGGCTCGGGCGTCCCTGACGTCTCGGCAACGACCGCGAGAACCTCGTCGCCCGCCAGCGCCGGCTCGGCTTCGCGGACGGACCGGATGGCGCCGATGACCTCCCAAACGTCGGGACCGCCGACCAGCCGAGCCCTGCGTCCGGCCGGGCCATCCGTGAACGTGATAAGCGGGTGCTCACGGATACGCAGCGCCTCATCAACGAGCCTGCTGGTGGCGCTAGACAGGGTCAGATCCCGGTGCGCTGCAACGAACGCGGAGAGCCGCTCGAACACGCGCGGTTCGAACCGGATCGACGATGGGCTGGGTGTAGCTACCATGTATGACAATGTAGGTTAACGTAGGTGGCAGCACAAGCGACTTGCACGCTACCCGGGAGATGAGTTCCGGTGGTGCGGAGGTCTATCGAGCCGGCTGCGTTGTCGGAGCTGCCCGGGCCCGTTCGATGTGATGTTGAAACCCCGGCACGGTGCTCGGGCGACAGCGAAAGGACAGCGACGATGACCGAAAATCAGGCGACCGGTGCAGCGAGACCGTTTCGATTCGGGGTCGTCGCCCCCCTCAGAACTGACCTGCCGACGTGGCGAGACCAGGTGCGCCGTATCGCCGACATCGGTTTTTCGACTCTTCTGATGCCCGACGTCCAGCAGTGGCAGCCGGCGCCTGGACCCACGTTGGCTGTCGCGGCCACGCTCGCCGACCTGCGGGTGGGTACGTGGGTGTATGCCGCTCCCCTGCGCATGCCCTGGAGTATGGCGTGGGAGGCGCACTCACTGTCGGTACTCACCGAGGGTCGCTTTGAGATGGGCATCGGTACCGGAAGACCCGGGATCGAGGACGAACTGCGCACGTTGGGCCTTCCAGTGGTGACACCGGGCGAGCGGTTGTCGCAGGTGCGTGACGCGGTCACGTCGCTGCGAGAGTTCGATGGCCCGGACCTCTATACACCCGTGGTGATGGCCGTGCGTGGCCCGAAGGCCCAGGCGCTAGCGGCCGACCTGGCCGATACGGTCACGTTCGCCCCGTGGCCCGGTGATTCTCGGGCCGAGATGATGCGTCTGGCGGCCGGCTTCCGCGCAACCCGAGACGTCGAACTCGCGCTCCACGTGCCGGTGGTCGGTGACGCGGTTGCCCCGTTCATGACATCACCCGACACAGACCCGGCCGCGCTACGCGCGGCGGACTCGCTCGCGATACTCCCGAGCGACCCGGCGGCGGCCACCGAGGAGATCTTGAGGCGGCGAGAGGACAGCGGCTTCTCCTACTTCGTTGTCGGCGCCAACGCCGCTGACGCGCTCGCTCCTGTCGTCGCCGAGCTGACCGGACATTGACCCGTCGGACAACGCCCGCTCCTTTATTACCGCCATCCTTAGCGTGGGCGCGGCCGGTCAAGCTCCGCGCCCACGGGACACCAGCATCAACGCCAAGCCCGGAATAAGGGCCCGTCCAAGCCCAGCTGTATCAGTCCAGCACTGGCAAATAACACCAGGGCGAAAGGACCTGACCAGTTATCTTGAGGCATCTCGGACTGCGGGTTTTCCTGTTTCGCTGCGATGGCTTGCGAGACCTATTGCCCTCAATTCGGTGCGTTGCGACTCCCGCCCGTACTGGATGAGGAATCGCAGCCCGTCCCCACGAGCCCGCAGCGCGACGGCACGAGCCTCAACGTCACGCAGTTGAGCCTCGACCATCTCCAGCTCGATGGCGGCATCGTTAATGAACTGCTCGGCTTCCATGTGACCTCCCATGGTACGGCTTGACCCTACGACGATGGGTGCGAGAAATCGCGGAGGTAACCATTTTCACAGGCCGGCCGGCGGGTCGCTGAGCGTTTCGTGGAGAGGCGAGCAATAAATGTCAGCAACGCTGAAGTTGACGCATAAGGCAATCGGAGCGTAGGTCCGTCGCCGCACATACGATGTCGTGGTCGACGATGAACACGATCGAGATACCAGTAGAGCTAGGACGTCACACCCTGCAAGTTCGCAACGGACGAAACTCAAGCAGCACTCAGACCTTTGACGCTGCCGAGGAAGAGATCGTCGCCTTCCGATGTAGGCGTCGCCGTCGTCGCCCTCACCAGCACATCGGACGAGCCGCCGCTCCCCCGGCCTCAGTGGCGCCCGGGCTGTCATGTCGCAGCGGGTGTACGGTCCTCGTATGGAGGTCGCTCAGCTGGCGCACCTGCGCCGGGCGAGGGACTTGCTGGACCGCGAGTATGCGCGGCCGCTGGACGTCCCGGCCATGGCGCGTGCCGCGCTGATGTCGCCGTCCCTGTTCTCCCGCCGCTTCCGCGAAGCCTACGGCGACACACCATACGGCTACTTGCAGGCCAGGCGCGTGGAGCGGGCGATGGCGCTGCTGCGCCGCGGCCACATGTCCGTTACGGACGTGTGCATGGCCGTGGGATTCACTTCGCTCGGCTCATTCAGCTCGACGTTCACGCGTCTGGTCGGCGAGTCACCATCGGCCTACAAGGCGCGCGACCACTCGCGGCTGACACGGGTCCCGCCGTGCATGACGCGCGCCTGGGCACGCCCGAGGTGGGTCGCGCAGCCATGCAGGATTGGAGAAGCGTTCCTGGCCGACCGCGCGTAGGGTCGCTGACATGCCACTTTCCATCACGCATACGCCCGTGTACTGCACCGATCTAGACGAGGCCCTGGCCTTCTATACCCAGCGGCTCGGCTTCGAGGTCCGCGATGACGTCCCGATGGGACCGGAGATGCGCTGGCTCACCGTCCATGCCCCCAGCGACAGTCACGACCTGCTGCTGGCCGCTGTGGATCACCACATCCCGCCGGCCGACCGGCAGACGATGCGCGAGATTGTCGCTAAAGGCGACCTGGCCGTCTTTATCCAGGTCGACGACCTGGATAAGACCTTCGAGTCGCTGCGTGCCGCCGGGATAGAGATCCTCCAGGAGCCGATCGACCAGCCCTACGGCGTCCGCGACGCTGCCGTTCGCGACCCCAGCGGCAACCATCTGCGGCTTAGCCAGCCGCTGGCGACGTAGAGCTGAGGTTCCGGTCTCCCTGCGCCGTAGCCAGCAAGGCGTACCGCTCCTCCCCCGGACCTCATCCAGGCATACGTGCGTCACGCGGGCCGAGATGCGGGGAACAGCCGGGCCAGGGCCAGCAAGCTGATGGCCTCCAGTGCGGGTCCAGGTCGGCGGGTAAACATCTCGCGTCCCGGCGAGGGCGCTGTCACCATGACGGCATGCCGTTCCCGAATCTCGAAGGAAAGCATGCCGGGCGTCCGTACGTAACGGCGCGACGGCTGCTGGACTACCACGAGTCGAGGGGCAGGGCGCGGGCTCAGGCTCCCCGCGCCATGGTGCTCACCTGGCAGCCCAGCCTGGAAGACCGGGTCCGAGACCGCCGGGACCACCAGGCGGTGACGTCCCCTGGGATTCCCTCGCTGCTGCTCCGGCTGGCGCCGGGCCTGGGCCTGGCCCGGCTCCCGATCGGCGCACCGGTAGCGGCCATTGCCATCGAGGAACTGTCCGCGCTGGGCGCCGAACTGTTCATCGGCGTCGGCACCGCTGGCGCGATCGGCGGTCAGCTGGCCGCGGGAGATCTCGTTGTCTGCTCCGCCGCGCTGCGGGACGAAGGGACATCGCATCACTATGCGCAGCCGGAGCCCTTCGCGCTCCCGGACCCGGGACTGACCGCTCGGCTACGCGCAGCAGTGCCCGCAGCTGCCTATGGCCCGTCCTGGACCACCGACGCGCCGTACCGGGAGACCGCGGAGGAGATTGCCAGATACCGCGCCGAGGCTATCCTCACCGTCGATATGGAAGCGTCCTGCCTGTTCACCGTGGCCAAGGCCACCGGCACGGCGGCCGCGGCCGCCTTCGTCGTCTCCGACGTGCTGCACGGAGAGCAGTGGGAGCCGCGCTTCGGCGCCGCGGACGTCCTGCGAGGCCTGTGGGCGCTGTTCGAAGCCGCCGAAATATGCCTGTCTCAGTAGCGGCCGCGGTCTGGGGAATGGGACGGTTCGGGACCGCCGCCTCTCCCCCGCGATGCCGGGCGGAAGGCTAAGTCAGCGCGTGGGCTTGGGTTAGGCGGCGGATCATCAGGGTGATCGTGCCTGCGAGATAATCCCTGGCTGGTGCCGGCATCGTGGTCCGCTGAGCCGCCGTGCCAGCGGCCGTAGTGGATGACGTTCCGGGCGGGGCGACGGCGGGCCCGCAGGTCACGCGGCGCCGCTTCGGCGTTGTGGCCGATGGCGATGGCGCCGATCGGCTCGTGGTCCTCGGGCACGCCGAACGCCTCGCGGAACGGCCCTGCGGCCTCGGGGACGATGCCGAAGTACATCGCGGCGAGCCCCTCGTCCACCACGGTGAGCAGGATCAGCAGCGCGGCCGCCGGTATCGATGTGCCAGAACGGGACCGGCCAACGCCGCTCATCCCGGTCGGTCCAGCCCTTATCGGGGAGGGCGTAGCGATCCAGGTAGGCCCGTGAACTGGCGCACCATGTGCCGACGCCGTACGACATCGCTAAACTCCATGCCCGCCAGATTAGTGAGCTTCTGATAGACCTGCGGCCTGGGTGGTCGGCCCGGCGTTACGCCCGGCAGCGGTCCGGACCAGCTCGCGCAGGACATCGTGCAGCCGGGAAAGGCAGCCCGGCTACGATTGCGCCATCGTCCAGGTGAGAAGGTCGAGATGAGTGAGGCCCGGACTGCGGACTCGGCGTTCGCCGAGCGGATGCTCCGCACGATGAATGAGGCCGCGCTGGCGCTGATGGTGAGCGTGGGCCACCGCACTGGACTGTTCGACGCCATGGCGGTGATGCCCCCGGCGACGAGCGCGGAGATCGCGTCGCGCGCCTCGCTCAACGAGCGGTACGTCCGGGAATGGCTGGCGGTGATGACCACCAGCCATATCGTCGAGCATGATGGCGCGGCGGGGGCGTATTGGCTGCCCGCAGATCATGCCGCGTGGCTCACCCGGGCGGCAGGCATGAAGAACCTGGCCACCGGGATGCAATACATAGGGCTGATGGCGCAGGTCGAAGATCAGATCGTGGACTGTTTCCGCCATGGCGGCGGGGTCCCGTACTCGGCGTTCCCGAGGTTCCAGGCGGTCATGGCCGAGGACAGTGGCGCGGTCCACGACGCCACCTTGATCGACGTGACGCTGCCGCTGGTACCCGGGTTGATCGATAGGCTCAGGCAGGGCATTGACGTCGCCGACGTCGGGTGCGGATCCGGCCACGCCGCCAACTTGCTGGCCGAGGCGTTCCCGAATTCGCGGTTCACGGGCTTCGACTTTTCCGACGCCGGGATCGCCGCGGCCCGCCTTGAAGCGGACGGCAAAGGCCTCGCGAACGCGCGCTTCGAAAAACGCGACGCGGCCCGCCTCGGCGAGAACGGCCGGTTCGACTTCATCACCACCTTCGACGCGGTGCACGACCAGGCCCGGCCGGATCTGGTGCTCGCCGGGATCGCCGAGGCACTGCGCCCGGGAGGTGTCTACCTCTGCGTCGACACCTCCGCCTCCAGCAAACTCGCGGAGAACCTGAACCACCCGCTCGGGCCGTTCCTGTACACGGTGTCCTGCATGCACTGCATGACCGTCTCCCTCGCTGACGGCGGGATGGGTCTCGGCACCATGTGGGGAGAGGAAACCGCGCGCACCATGCTCCGCGAGGCGGGCTTCACGTCAATCGAGGCTGCGCGCATCGACGGCGACATCGTCAATACGTACATCATCGCTCGCAAAGGCTGAGCCGCGATGCCGGGTCCTGCGGGCGCGGATGGGCCATGATCGGGGCATGACCGTGCGGTGGGGTGTGGCCGGGCCGGGGCCGGTCGCCGACAAGGTACTGCGGGACCTGGTCTATGTGCCGAACGCCGTGCTCAGCGCCGTCGGCTCGCGTTCAGCGGAGCGTGCGCAGGCGTTCGCCGCCGCGCACGCCGTGTCGGCTGGCCACGGGCAGGTCCCGACGGCGCACGGCTCCTACCGGGAACTGGTCGCCGACCCAGACGTGGATGTGGTCTACGTGGCCACGCCGCATCCGCACCACCGCGCGGTGGCCCTGGCCGCTCTGGCCGCCGGGAAGGCGGTCCTGGTGGAGAAGTCGTTCACGGTCACCCCGGCGGCAACCCGGGAGATCGTCGCAGCGGCCCGGGCGGGCGGACGGTTCGCCATGGAGGCGATGTGGACCCGGTTCTGCCCGGCCGTGATCCGGCTGCGCGAGCTAGTAGCCGACGGGGCGATCGGCGAGGTGTGCACGGTGACCGCCGAGCTCGGGTTGCGCCATCCTGTCGATCCGGCTACGCAGTCCTACAACCCCGAGCAGGGCGACGGCCTGCTGTTCCACATGGGCGTCTACCCGGTCTCGTTCGCCCAGATGCTCCTGGGAACCCCGGAGGCGGTCGTCGCCCACGGCGTCGTGCACTCCAGCGGAGTCGACGTGGAGGAGTCGGTGCTGCTGCGTTACCCAGGCGGCCGCTCGGCGCTGCTGTTCGCCTCGCTGCGCAGCCCGGCTCCCGGAGAGGCCCGGGTGCTCGGCACGAACGGATGGATCCAGGTGCCGCCGCGTTTCCACTACCCCACCCGGATCGTGCTGCACCGCTACGGACATGACCCGGAGACCATCGACGCCGACCTCACCGGCGCCGGCTACGCCCACGAGCTGGCCGAGGTCACCGAGCGTATGGCAGGCGGGGACACCGAGAGCCAGATCATGCCGCTGGCCGACACGGTGGCCGTGCAGGATGTCCTGAGCGAGATCGCCGACCAAGTCGGCATGCGGGTGATCGAGGGACCCGCCGAGCTACCGTGAACGCCGGGCCGCTAGCCGCGGCCGCTCAGAGCGGTTCGTCTTCGATGTCTTCCTCGTAGGCGTCGGCGATGATCCGCCGGACGATATCCTCAGCCCAGGCCAGTGCCCACATGCGCAGCTCAGTAATTTCCTCTACTGAGAGACCGTACTCAGCGAATGCCTGGTCGTCGTACCATTCGGCGCCCTCAAGACGAGCCTTGAGCTCGCTGAGGCTGAATTCCTCATCCCAAGCGTGACATCGACCAAGGGACTCTAGCTCGATATTCGAGCACAATCGCGACGCGGCGTGAATGTCAATGAGATCGCGCGGCAGCCCTCTGCCCGCGAGAGCCCGAACCTTCGTGCCGATGACGTCGTAGAGAGCCAGAACCGGCCCGTACGACGTGTCTTCCATCGGGATGGCACTGTCGGTAGCCACATCGAGGTCACGGCTTAGCCGATCGACGAGCTGGTGCATCTGAGCCGCGTAGCCGCCGGTAATGACAAGTGGCAAGCCTTTGCCAATCTCCAGAACGTCCTGCATCAGTCGACGATGCAGGATGTTGAAGTTCATCGCGCTGTTGTCGGTCCTTCGCATAGTTCGGGGAACGCGCGTTCCCAAACGCTCCGGACGGCCTTGCTTATCAGGGTCCGCAGTACCGGCCACTGGCTGACGAGCAAGTCGCGGTTGAGGTACTTGATAACGTCGCTCGGTTGACCTTCCGCTAGCACGATGCGGTACATGTGCATGCGGGGCTTGGGACGGTCAAGATCGAACACGGTCTGGCCGGACCAGGCAACGTGCGATGGCAACTGCACTGTGCCGTGGGCCGGACCGGACGGGTCGCCGAGGCCAGCGGGCAGTCTGCTGCGGTAGCGCTGCTCCATCACCGCAGGGTAAGAGACTGGAGCCGAGACAGGCGCGCCATCCATACCATCGAGTATCGCGCACTCCGCCGGGTCTGCCGCGCAGGCTCGCGAACGTACAGGGTGGCGCCTGCTGCGACTCGTCGTTTATTCGATACGCGCACTCCAGTCGAAACCGATGCCAGAACTGGTGTCCCGTTAGGCCGTCCTGTCGTCAAGCATGCCGGTCCAGGAGGTCTCGGACGGTGGCGGCCAGCACGTCGTAGTCGCCGGGGGTGTTGTACGGCGCCGCCGCGATGCGCAGGTACCCAGTTCCGTCGAAGTACATCGGTGCCACCTCGACACGCTGCTGCGACAAGGCCTCATAGAAAGAGTCGACCTGATCGGGCGAGGTGAGGACACCGTCCGGCAGGGGGACCAGCCGCATGGCGGGCGCGGGTGCGAGCGGAAGCCGCTCGAGCGTGACGCCGAGCGCCTCGGCCACCCGCTTCTGGCCGCCGGCCACCCGGTCGGCGAGCCGGGCCACGGCATCCCAGCCGCCGAGTTCCCCCCAGTAGGCCAGGCCGTCCTCGGCGGCCAGCCAGCCGGCGTAGTCCCAGGTACCTGGATAGTCGAATGACGCGGCGTACCCGTCGTCCAGCTGCCAGCTGAGCACGCCCGGCGTCACGTCGGATCCCGGCCGGCTCCACAGTATGGCGGTCCCGCGAGGGGTGTACGCCCACTTGTGCAGGTTGCCGATCCAGTGGTCGGCGCCGAGCGCCGGTATGTCGTCGGGGAGCTGGCCAGGTGCGTGCGCGGCGTCGACGAGCACCGTGGTGCCGATGCCAGCGACAGCCGCGGCCACGGCCGCGACCGGGACGACGGTGGCGGTCGGCGAGGTGATCCGGTCGATCACCACCAGCCGGGTGCGGTGCGAGCACGCGGCGGCGTACGCCGAGACGATCACGTCATCCCCGGCGCCGACCGGGTAGGTGGCCTCGATGATCCGCGCCTGCGCGCGGGCCGCGTGATAGCGGAGCGCCTTGCGAACGGCGCCGTAGCCGTGCGTGCTTGTGACCAGTTCATCGCCGGGGCGCAGTTCGAGCGAGCCGAGAACCGCGGACGCTCCCTCGGAGACGTTGCGGACCCACGCCGCGCGGGACGGGTCGATGCCAAGGAACCCGGCCGCGCGCTCCCGTGCCGCCGCCACCAGCCCTCTGACTTCCACGCGGTTGAAGCGATGCGGATTGCGCTCGGCCCGCTCGCGCCACGCAGCGGCAGCCCGGCGCACCGCGACCGGTGCGACGCCGAACGAGCCGTGGTTGAGATGGAGGACGTCAGGGTCGAGGCCGAAGGCCTCCAGCAGGGCACGATCCACGGAGCCGATCTTGTCATCCGGCCATGGCCCGGGTGGCACGCCGGGATAATCGGAGGCTACGGCGATCACGAGGAGATCAGCGATGCCCCAGTTCCCTGGCACGCAGTCCGCGCCGCAGCGCACCCCGCTCAGCGCCGAGGAGAAAGCCCGGGCTGAGGCGAACTTCTCCCCCTACGTCGCCGAGGCACTTGCCGTCAGGGGACGGTTCCGGGTGAATGCCGATACCCCTGAAATGGTCGAGTTGTTCCAGACGGTCGCCCGCAGGGTGGGCGACATGCTCCGCCGGCCTGTGGTCAGCTATGCCAACGGCCGGGAGATCGTGATCACCTTCGGCCCGGAGGAGCCGCCCGGCCTCACCGCCGAGAGCCGTTGAGTGGCGGTGGATGTTCGGAGGCGGCGGCATACCCCACTGGACAGGATTCACTATCGGGTATGACATCGTCACCGACTATCGCCAGCGCCACTCGGACACGGACTGGGCGGCGATAACCGCCGCCAGCGCGGCCACGATCCTTGCGGGCAGCCACTACCAGCCATGCTCATCGTGAACCCCGCCGATCCGCCTTACCCGGTCGGCTGCGCCCGACCAGATGACCAGTCAAGGGTCTGGCGAATTCATTTTCGATTGACTATGCTTACTGTCAGATTATCCGCACGATGGAAGTGAGCATATGGCGGCGGTCTGGGTCAAGAGTTCCCTGAGCTTCTCCAACGGCAACTGCGTCGAGGTGGCCGAACTCCCCGGCGGCTCGGTCGGGATC
>Ga0070735_10003407_pt1 | contig 13948 bp, 11 predicted proteins | sample Coa_R1_FD_66443 | JGI IMG/M metagenome (GOLD analysis project Ga0070735, IMG submission 66443) | Surface soil microbial communities from Centralia Pennsylvania, which are recovering from an underground coalmine fire - Coalmine... | ecosystem: Environmental > Terrestrial > Soil > Unclassified ...
CGATGTCTTCATCTTTCGCGGGCAGGGAAGTGTTCGCAGCCTCGCTTCGGACGAACCGGTCGCGCTGCGGGCCGGAATTGATCCCCGGCAGCATTGGATTCCACTCCGTCGCAGGAGCGAGCGCCGATTCCAGAGCCAGCTTCCGCGGGCCGACTCGCCGCTCGTAAACCGACGCCATCGTTTTCCGCCAGCTGCCTGCGGCTTCGGAGCGTTCCGCATCGTTCATCGGAAACTGCACGAGCATCTCGGCCTCGGCGAAAGTGGTTACCGTCACTTCCGGGCCGAACGCAGGTCCGGCTCCGAATGCCGATGGCGCCCCAGGCGGCAGGTTCGACGGATTCTGCGCTTGCATCCGCGCCAGGGCCGGAGCGCCAAGCACGGCGAGCGAAGTGAGTGTCAGAAATTCACGGCGGGATTTGGACATAATTCTTGTTGGACGGACGTGGTTCCGAGTGAAAAAGCAATTCCGTCAAAGCGGAGGTAACAGTTCAAGTGTGCGTGATCCCGAAGCGTTCTTACGAGACACGATGCACCCGCGCCAGATCCTTCGCTGCGCCGGAACCACGGCTCCGCTCAAGATGACGCAATAGTGCGTTTGCCGTGCCGCGGCTCCCGTTTGCTTCACCCCACGCTCGGCCGCAGCTCCACCTTCTTCGTCGTAATCGTCACCGTCACCGCCGGCAGCACCGGACGCGGATACGGTTTGCAATACGCCTCTACTGTGATCGTCCCAGGCGTGCGCGTCGACTGCACAATCACCTGGGCCAGCCCGTTAAACAGGCTGCGCTCCGGTTCTTTATCCGATTCCTGGCAGTTCGGATCGCCGTTGCCCACGCCAATCAGAGCGCCTTCGCCGGAAACTTTGAAGCTGATCTTGTTTCCCGCAGTCGGAATCGCCCGGCCTTCCTTGTCGAGCACTTCCACGGTGAGCACTGCGACATCGTCGCCGTCAGCATTGATCTCGGTACGATCTGACGTCAGCCGGATCGCCACCGGATCGCCCGTCGTCTCGCGCTTCTCGGTCATCACGACCTTGCCGTCTTTCGTACCGCGCGCTTCGAGGACGCCCGGTTCGTAGATCACGCTCCACTCGAGATGTTTCAGCGGCTCAACCTTCTTCGATCCCTGGCTCTTGCCGTTGAGGAACAGTTCCACCGAGTCAAGATTCGAATGCACCCACACGGAGATCGGCTCGCCCTCGCGTCCGGCCCAATTCCAGTGCGGAAACAGGTGCAGCACCGGATCCGATCCCCACCACGATTTGTAGTAGAAAAAATTGTCCTTGGGGAATCCGCAGGTATCGACGATGCCGAACTGCGAATTGATCGACGGCCATCCATAAGGAGTCGGCTCGCCGCGATAATCAAAGCCAGTCCAGGCGAATCCTCCGGCCAGCCATTCGCGCGCGGCATAAAATGTCCACCAGTCCTCTGCCACTTCGGACCAATCGGTATGGTTCACATCGTACGAACTCACCCAATTCCGCGTTTTGTCGGTCTCATAAATGCCGCGCGTGCAGACCGTGCTGGCAGTTTCTGTCCCGACGCCCGGTTTTGCGGGATGCTTCTTGTGCCAGTCGTCGATCACCTTCAGGTTGTAGTTGTAGCCCATGACATCGAGTTGCTCAGGGAAGTGCGTCTCGAAGGCGGTATTCACGGCCGCGGTGCAAAGGCGCGTCGGATCGAGTTCATGCGTCCGTTCGATCATGCGATCGATCACTCGCACGCCTTGCGGCTGATACATCATGATCCACTCTTCGTTGCCCATCGACCACATAATGATCGAGGGCGAGTTGCGATAGCGCTTGATCATCACTTCCAGCTGCGCCATGCCTTCCGGGTTGTCGCTCATCATGCGCGTCTCGCACATCATCATCATGCCCATGCGGTCGCAGGCCTCGACCCACTCGGGCGTCGGCATGTTGTGCGATGTGCGGACGGCGTTGCCGCCCATTTCTTTCAGGATCGCCAGCCGGTACCACTGCAAGCGGTCGGGCAGGGCGGCGCCGACTCCGGCGTGATCCTGATGGTTGCAGGTGCCCTTGAGTTCGACGCGCTTGCCATTAAGGAAGAATCCCTTGTCGGCGTCCCAGCGGAGGCTGCGAATGCCGAACGTCACGCACTCCGCATCGCGCGTCTTGCCCCCGGTCTCGATGCTCACGATAGCGGTATATAGGTAAGGGCTTTCGGGCGACCAGCGGGTGGGATTTTCTATGTTCGCGCCGGCGGTAAACGTCGCGGAGCCATCAGCTGCAATCGACTGAGGCTTTGTGTCGACCGTTGCCAGAACTTTGCCCTCCGCGTCGAGGATTTTCCAGCGCACGAGGCAGGTCTCGGCCTCTCGCCCTTCGTTCTGCACAATGGTTCCCAGATCCAGCCAACCGGCATTGCCCTTCGTGTGGGGCGCAGATCGCACGTAGTTTTCCCATCGCGCCAGATGCAGCGCGTCCGTCTTCGTCAGCCACAAATGACGGTAGATTCCCGCGCCCTCGTAGAACCAGCCGTCGCCGAAGCTGGCGTCCATGCGGACCATCAGATAATTCTTTCCGCCGTAACTCAGAAAATCGGTGAGATCGAAGCAGAACGGCGCATAACCGTTGTCGTTGCGTCCGATGAAATATCCGTTGAGAAAGACGAGCGCATCGCGGAAGGCGCCATCGAACTCGATAGAAATCCGCCGTCCCTCATCTTCTTTCGGAATGTCGAACACCCGCCGGTACCAGCCGACACTCGTTTCCGGATACCTCCTGCCGAGCGGCTTGTATCCGTGCGATTGCTGCTCTTCGTCCCACACGAAGGGCAGTTCGACCGCCCAGTCGTGCGGCAGGTTCAATGAGCGCCATTTCGAATCGTCGAGCTTCGCCGTAGCAAAGTCGAAATCGCCGGACTTAGAGAAGTCTCCCTGGCCCATGCCAAATCCGAGATCGCGCCGCGGATCGTCCCCATTGCCGAACATAAATTTCCAGCCAAAGTCGAGGAGAAGCCGCTCGCGCGGAGCTACGGCGCTCGAAGCCTCTGCCGAAGGAACATCCGCATAATGCGCAAGCAAGGCGTTGGCGCGTTGAACTGAGCCAGGAACCAGGGTAGAAGCGGAGAGTACGAGGCCAGAGCGAAGCACATCACGGCGGGTAAACGATGGCATTGTTTCCCTCACGAGAACAGGAATGAAGTCCGTGGCAGGGCACGCAGCGGAGACGAGTCGGGGCCCGCGCGCGGAACCTCGCATTATAAGCGCAGGAGAGCGGTCCGGAATCCTTACTTATGCAACTCGATCGAGACGACGTGCGGCGCTTCCGATTGATCGGCCGACTCGACGTATTCGACCCTTGCCGGACGCCCATCGAGATCGGTGCACGGTTTCAGATCTGCCGTCGGCTGAAAGCCGAGAGCAGTGAAAGGAATCTTGTAGTAGTTGTCGGTATGGAGCGCGAATGTCTTTGTTCCAGACTTCACCGTGAGGTCCATGTCCGATGAAGAATTGCAGTGGATGTCCTGCAGCACTCCGGTTACGAAGCGATGTGGGCCTTTCGCAACGAAGTCGCGATGCACGAGCCGCGGAGGGTTGGTCGCTTCCGGAACGTCCCCGCTAGCGATGACAGTAGCCTGTTCCTCGCTCATCTGTTTTCGTTGTTCGGCGAAGCGCTTCTGGCTCTCGGCGAATTCCTGGGCGCGCATGAGAGCATTGGCAATCCATTGCGACTCCTGCGGATTCTTCGCGACCTTCTGTGCCGCCTGCAGAACGCGGACGGCATTGTCCGCCTGGCCCATTTCCATCAAAACGTTCGCAACGTTGATGCGGTACGACGCCTGACTCGGATCGAGCGTAACCGCCGTCAATCCCATCATGCGGGCCTCAGTGAGATCGCGATGCCGGCTTCCCAAGAATACCGCCAGCCGGTCAAAGGCGGGCGCGAAGTTCGGGTTGAGCTGGGTCGCCTTGCGCAGACTTCCTTCCACGGCCGCTTCATCGCCCGCTTCGAGCGAGGCTTGCATGGTGATCGCGGCAAAGTAGTAATGCGCCAGATAGCTCTGCGAGTCCGCCTGCACGGCCTGCGCATACGACTTCTTTGCTTCTTCCAGATGGCCTTCGTGAAATTCGATGAATCCTCTCGTTTCTTGCGCCTGAACGTTTTTCGGATCTTCCTGCAGCACGTGGTCGATTAGTGCTTGAGCGTCTTTCGTGCGCTGGTTATAGGCAAGGAAATCGGCGCGCAGCGCATCGGACTGCGGCTCCGTGAGCGGCTGTATCTTGAACGCCGAGTCGTCGACCTGGGTCTGCGTCTTCATCGTGAACGTCTGGTACTGGCCGTACGAAACGTATGCGTCCAGAGCTTTCTGAAATTGCTTCAGGTCTCCAAACGCCGTCGTTGCCGCCGCAGTAGGATCGACTTTCTTGGCAAGAAGTTCCACATAGTCCTGCAGGCGATGCGTCTTGTTGTCGAAATCCGAATGCATGATGAAATGCACCAGCGCCCACGATTCCGCGTAGAAGATGGATCCTTTGTTCTCCTCGTGGTAGTAGGGGGAACTCGCATCGACAGCGAACAGTGTCGGCAAAGGCAAGAGCCTCTGCTGCCGGAGGAACAGGATATCGTCGCGACTCGGCTCGCCGAATTGCACGTCTTTCTCGTGAATGTCGGTGTTCTGATAGAACTCGGCAAGGCCTTCATTGAGCCACAGCGGCAGCCACTCGGCGCCCTTCGAAAGCAGCAGATGCGTGTATTCGTGATAGACGACGGAGTACGGATGGTCGCCCTCGGCGTTGAGCCGCATCAGAACATAGTTCTTATCCTGCGCCCGCAGGAAAAGGCCGCCCAGTTTCAACGACCCTTTGGCGAGATAAGCTTCCGGTTCCAGGGCGCGAAAGTTTTTTTCATCTTTGATCGCCAGCACAATGATCGGCGCGTCGGGATCGATCTGAAGTTTGGGGAACAGCGCGTGGTATACCGACCGCATCCGCTCGAACTGATCGGCAACTTTGCGTGCGTCCTTTTCGTTGGAATTGGTGGCGACGACGAAATGCGGGCTGGAGACCTGGATCCAGTTCTCAGCTTTATCGCGGGCGAAGGCCTGTGAGGTAAGAAGGAGCGACAGCAAGACCAGAATTCGTTTCCACATGACGGCGGCGCAATAAAGAGATACATCCGAAAAACGCCGAAGTCAAAGAAAATGCTCGACCCCGGCGTTACTTCCGAGCCGCGCAGTAACCGTTATTTTTGCTTCGCGAAATCTTTGTCTTCCGGGAGTTCGCCCATCCCGACGATCTTCGAAGAGGTGCGGAATTTCTTGTAGTCGCTGTAGATATTTTCTCCATCCATCTTATAGCCCTTCAAGAGCGCGACTCGGGCGTCGAGCTTGAACGTGAGATGCTTCGGCAGCCAGACTTCGTCGTTGACGCGCGTTTGCTCGAGCATCACGCGCGTGCCCTTATGAATACGGGCAAGGAATAATCCGATCGACACGGTATCGACTGTTTCGACGTCCATCTTGGCCATCTGCAGGTCGCCTTGGTCGATCCATACGCGGCCGTGGAATTTTGTGAGAAACTTCGCGTCTTTCATGTGCGGCTCGAAGCCGGGACGCGGTTCAGCGTCGATCACCCAGGCCGGGCGCCCGCTGACCATTTCCGTTCCAACGAGGGTGAAATTGTAGGCGTCGGCGATTTCCTTAACGAACTTGCGGCCGTCCTCGCGATCCTTTTCTTCTTTCTCCTCGCGCTTGCGGCGGTCGGATTCGGATTCATTTTTCCGCTTATCGATGATCTTCTGAATCTTCTCGTCTTGTTTCGCGGCTTCTTTGGCATCGAGCGGCTTGTCGTCTTTCGCGGTCAGGCGCTGCACCTCTTCGCCGGCAATCTGGAGAACGTCGTAGGTCCGCTCTTCGGTGGATTTTCTGTTGCCCTTGCCGTCGAGCTTGTTTTGCACCTCCCGGTCGACGTAGGTGTAATCACGCTCGCGTTTCTGATTCTCCAAATCCTTGTCGGCGACAACCCGAAACAGTTCCTGCATCTGCTGCTGCGAAAGCTTCCCATCGGGCCCGGGAGTGAGGTCGGGGGCGGGAGTGGTGGCAGTGCTCGCAGGCTGCTTCGCGTCAGAAGCTGCGGGAGAACTGGCGGAATTTTCTGCCTGCTGGGTAAAGCCAGAGCAACAGAAAGCGAGGAGCGCGACGAACAGGAGGCAGGACCGCATGCAGGTATCTTAACCAAACCCGCGGGGCAAAGTTGCTACACCTTTGTAAAAACCGCTTCCGTATCTCCGTGCCCCGGTGGTGAAACTACGGTCAGGAGATCTGATTGTCGAGAAGAGTCTGTTCGACCGCGAGCTGTGTGCAGGCGCGGCTGATCGTCTGCTGGGCAAAACTGTCCTCGACGAATTGAAAGCCGTAGCGGAAGGCCTGGCGCTGTCGCACGAGCGCGTGCACTTCGACTTCGCCGGTGGGCAAGGTGAATTCCAGCCGCACCACTTCGCCGAGCGGAACCTCGACGCGCAGCATGGCCGAGATACCCGATTCGCTGATATCCACGGTGTGTCCGCGAACAACCTGCTGGTTGCGGGCATAGATGCGGATGTCGATCTCGAGTTTGTATCGCGGATGGCGGCGCGCTTCTACGTATTCGCCGGTCTCAATCGGTGACAAATGACTGTGTACTCCCACGTCGAGGCTCCTCCGGGCCGAGAATCCGGATTGGCGCCACGCTCAATAGCATAGCGCCGGATTCGACGCGCCGCGAGGAAACGCGGAGCACGTTTCGCCCACGTACAGGATCGGCAGTTCGGCGAGAGCCTTTAGAAGCGATCTCTCGGCGCGGAGACGCGGAGGCACCGAGAATCCAAAGAGGGAAGCGAAGCCAGTTTGAAACCTTGATACCTTGAATTTCCCTACTTGCCCTTATGCGCTTTTCCCAGACACTCAGCCTCAAACAGCCGATCGTCGACGCGGTGCAGCCGTCCGGCCTGCGCCTTGGTCATCAGGGAATAGTGCTTGATATCGAACAGGTGATAGACGATGAACCACACGGGCTTGTCGGTGGTCATCCAGTGCTGTGAATCGAACCGCTTCAGGTTCACGGGAACGGAGTAGCGGCGCAGCGTGCGCTCGCGGCGCATGTTGAAGTACGCATTGAAATAGCTGAGCGCCAGTTCGCGGAGCGTGCGGTAGACGGGCTCGCGCCAGCGACACCCGGTGTAGTTCGATTTTGCCACTGCGCCCCAGCAGCCGTCCTGACGAAAGATCGCGATGACGTGATCGGTGTCGTGCTCGGCCTCGAAATCGAGCAGCAGCGGCGGATAGCCATTCACCCGCAGCGCGGCCGCCGAGAAGATCGCGCCTTCCAGGCAATGCGAAGTCCGCTCATTCAAGACTTTGCGCGGAGACCACGCCGTATCTTCCAGGTGATACGGCATGTCGTCGAGAAACTTCTGGATGCCGTAGGGAGTTTTCATGCTGCGCAGCTTGCGAAGTTCGGCGGGAGTGAAACCTGAATCAGAAGTTCCGTTCGGATTGGCGCGCAACGGTGGCGGTTCCTCGCTAGTCGGTGACGATGGTCTTCTTCTTTTTGACCACGTTCCCCGTCGTTGCGTCAAATGAAATCGTGCAACTGGAACCTTCTTCCTCGATGATCCACCTAGCCCCTTGGCGCTGCTTGGCGTCGAGTTTGATGTTGTGTTCCGTAGCTGCCTTCAGTGCGTCATCGCGAGTCATACCCAGCGAGACTGCGTCGCACATCGAGGTTCCGTGCGAATTGATATGCGCGCCCGCCGGTCCGGCCGGCTTGCCCGCCGCTGGCGAATTAGCACCGTTGGGAAGAAATCCGATGTAAGGACCATTCGAAGTAGGAACCGCCGCGCCGACTGACGTTCCAGCCATCATCTTCCGCCACAACTCTCGACCATCGGAGGTAAGGGCACGAAGCATCGTTCCCTCGGGGCAGGTCTCCTGCACGTAAAGATCTGGGCCATTTGCGCTGGGCACGGCTTGAATCATCTGTGTGGCCTTGCAGCCCGGAGTCGGCGCAACCGACCACAGCGTGGTGCCGGGCGTCATGTCGCCCTTGCCGCGAATCTCGATCGCGGCGTCGGCTGAATCGCCTTCGGCAGACGCCGTGAGCATCACGCTCGGCGCGGCTTCACGCGCCGTGACCGTCACTTCCTCACCGTTGAGCGTGACCGCGGCTGCATAGCTGGGAGAAATCTCCCACCGCACGTTGTGGCGGATGCGTCCGTCTTTGCCTACCGCGCGGAAGGTGCGTGTCTCGCCGACCAGCATGGTGGCCTTGTTCGGAGAGACGGTCATCGTCGCGGGCGCCTGGGCAAGAACGCACGGTGAGAAAAGGACGATCGAAAGCGCGACCATCGGGAGATGAATGCGGAAGGGCATGGGTGCGAGTCCCTCCTAACCCTCTGGTGTACTCCGCGGGAGGGCGGCAGAAAAGTTACTTCGGAGCAATCAGCGAAGCCGGGAGCCGATTGCTTCAAAGAATGCCTGGCACGCCGGTTTCGGCGGCTGCAGTGGGAAGAAATGAACCCGAGCCAAGGGGTTGACTCCAGGGTGGCGCGCTTCACGCTTCCGGCAAGTTAAATCGATTTAACGTCGATATTTAAGTATAGTATAATCAACGAGTTGGGAGGAATAATTGCCACAGGGGTCGAAAGCTGGAACTCATTTACTTTTCAGTGTCTTACGCTCGCAATGCACCAGCTGTAGTGCAGTGGGTTCGGTCTGGGCCTCTTGACAAAGCCACAGCCGCAGAAACGCCCCTCATTTCATTTTGTCACGCGGAAATTTCGTAAAAATCTCGGTCAACTCCCTCGGATGATCGACCATCACGTCTGGATTCGCGTCGGCCAAAGTCTGCGGCGCGAAGCCATAGGTGACGCCCACGGTCCAGAGTCCGGCGTTGCGGCCGGTTTCGATGTCGGTGTGCGAATCGCCCACGATCGCCGCCTGCTCAGGGCGGACACCGATTTCGCGGAGCAACTGAAGCGCGCCTTCGGGATCGGGTTTCTTGGTCTCGAAACTGTTTCCGCCATAGACCTGCGCGAAATACGGGCGAAGTCCGAGAGCGTCGACGATCGCACGCGAAGGATTCACCGGCTTATTGGTGAGCACAGCGAGCTTGCGCGGATTTCCGTTCGAGGCGTTCTGAATCGCGGCCAGCGCATCGGCGACGCCGTCGTACACGGTCGTGTGATCCAGTTTGTGCTCGCGATAGTAGGCGAGAAAAAATTCCAATCCTTTGCGGACCAGCGGTTCCTCGATCTGCTCGCCGCCGAGCGCGCGCTGGATCAATACCGGCGCGCCGTCGCCGACGTAGCTGGCAATGACGTTTTCCGGCAATTCGGGCCGGCCGATATGGCGCAGGGAAGCGTTGACGGAATGAACGAGATCAAGCCGCGAGTCGATTAGAGTGCCGTCAAGATCGAAGATGACCAGCTGTATGGAATGGGGATCGAATGCCCGATGCGTACGAATCATGTGTATTTCAGAATAAAGCAGTCAGGCATCCGACGTCAGCTTTCAGTCTTCACTTCGTGCACTTTCGTGGCCTTTGGATTTGAGTTGTTTTTTTGTTTGACCACGGAGGACGCGAAGTCGCACGAAGTAATGACGAGCTTGACATGGTCCATATTTCTAGTATTCTCGAAATATGGCTGCACCTTCTACCAAAGCCGCGGTCAAATCTGCCGAGCGCATCCTGAAGTACGCCGACATGTTCTCCGCCATGGGCAACGAGGCGCGTTTGCGAATTATGCAGATGCTGCTCTCGGCGCATCCCGAAGGGCTGGTCGTCGCCGATATTCAGGGCGAACTCGAGATTCCCAATTCCACGCTCTCGCATCACCTCGACAAGCTCCGCAACGAAGATCTGGTTGAGGTGAAACGCGAAGGCACGTTTCTCCGCTACACCGCCAATACAGCCGCGCTGCAGGAACTATTGCAGTTTCTCTATGCCGAGTGCTGCACGCGCAACAAAGCTCTCAAGCCGCAGGACATTGTTCAGATCTGCAGATAGGAGTGCTTATGAGCACCACGGAAACGGATATCAAGGAAGTCGTGAAACAGAAATACGGCGAGGCTGCCCTACGCGTGAAAACTGGAGGCAGTTCCTGCTGCGGAGCAGCACCCGCCACGAGTTGTTGCGATCCGATCACGTCCGATCTGTACGACGTTTCGCAGATCGGGCAGATCCCTGAGGAAGCGCTTTTAGCTTCTCTTGGCTGCGGCAATCCCACGGCGCTGGCAGAGCTGAAGGCCGGAGAGATCGTGCTCGACCTCGGATCGGGCGGAGGAATCGACGTCCTGCTCTCTGCGCGTCGCGTCGGCCCAGCCGGCAGGGCGTTTGGACTCGACATGACCGACGAGATGCTCGCGCTGGCGAACGAGAACAAGCGCAAATCTGGGCTCGATAACGTGGAATTCCTCAAGGGAGAGATCGAGCACATTCCACTCCCCGACAACTCGGTGGACGTAATCATTTCGAATTGCGTCATCAATCTGTCCGCCGACAAAGACCGAGTTCTGCGCGAAGCCTTCCGCGTGCTGAAGCCGGGCGGACGCATCGCCGTTTCCGACGTCGTGACGCGCGGCGAGATGATTCCCGAGATTCGCGAGAGCGTGCTCGCCTGGGTCGGATGCATTGCCGGGGCGCTGGAGGAAAGCGAATATCGCGGCAAACTCTCGGCCGCGGGCTTTGGGCAAATCGAAATAGAGCCCACGCGCATCTACCGCGCCGAGGATGCGCTTGAATTTTTATCAGGCCAGCAGATTCCCGTGAAGCTCGATCCGGCCGAAATCGATAGCAAGTTTATGAGCGCGTTCATCCGCGGGGTGAAACCGGTAGCAGCAAAAGATTCCTGCTGCGCTCCGACGTGCTGCAGCTGAGGCCTCCCATGCCGCGCCACTATAACGTGCTGTTTCTTTGTACGGGGAACTCGGCCCGCTCGATCATGGCCGAGGCGATCCTCAATGCGAAGGGTGCGCCGAATTTCACCGCGTACAGTGCTGGCAGCCGTCCGGCGGGAAAGGTCCGGCCGGAAGCTCTTAAGGAAATCGAGGCGGCGGGCCTTTCCACGGACGGTCTGCGCAGCAAGAGCTGGGACGAGTTCGAAGGGCCCGCCGCGCCGCAACTGGATTTTGTCTTCACCGTCTGTGACAACGCGGCGAAAGAGGTCTGCCCGGTTTGGCCGGGCCAGCCGATGACCGCGCATTGGGGCATCCCTGATCCGGCCGCGGTGCGCGGCAGCGAGGAAGATCGTGCCCAGGCTTTTCGTGAGGCCTTCATTTCTCTGGATCGGCGAGTCAGCCTCTTTTTGTCACTGCCGCTATCGACGCTTGACGAGATGTCGCTCAGGAAGGAACTCAACAAAATCGGAAAACAGCCGTCGACAGCTTCGCACGCAAGCTCCTGAGGACTAAGCGAATGACTTCCGGAGTCTCCCAGAAACTCAGCTTTCTCGACCGCTATCTAACGTTCTGGATTTTTGCCGCGATGCTGGTGGGCGTTCTCGGTGGATGGAAGATGCCCGGCATTGTGCCCTTCCTGAACCGCTTCAGCGTGGGGACGACGTCGATCCCGATTGCAGTTGGTTTGATCCTGATGATGTATCCCCCTCTGGCCAAGGTGCGCTACGAGGAAATGGGCGAAGTCTTCCGCGACAAGAAAATCCTGGGCCTCTCGTTGCTGCAGAACTGGGTGATCGGCCCGGTGCTGATGTTCGTTCTGGCGATCACGTTTTTGCGCGGCTATCCGGAATACATGGCGGGGCTGATCATGATCGGGCTGGCGCGTTGCATCGCCATGGTCATTGTGTGGAACGAACTGGCCAAGGGCGACACGGATTACGCCGCCGGTCTCGTCGCTTTCAATTCCGTCTTTCAGGTGCTGTTCTATTCCGTGTACGCCTGGATCTTTGTGACCAAACTGCCGGAAGTGTTCGGGCTGCGCGGCTCGGTGGTGGACGTTTCGATTCGCGACATCGCCAAAAGCGTTTTCATCTATCTGGGAATTCCTTTTGTTGCGGGGATGATCACGCGTTTCGCGCTGCTGCGCGCCCGGGGCAGGGAGTGGTACGAGAGAAGATTCATTCCCAAGATCAGCCCGATTACGCTGATCGCGCTGCTGTTCACGATTGTCGTTATGTTTTCGCTGAAGGGTGGCTACATCGTTCGGCTGCCGCTTGACGTGGTGCGCATTGCGATTCCGCTTCTGATTTACTTCGTCGTAATGTTCCTGGTGTCGTTCTACATGGGGCGCAAGCTAGGGGCGGATTATTCCAAGACGGCGACGCTCTCATTTACCGCGGCCAGTAATAATTTCGAGCTGGCAATTGCCGTGGCGGTGGCCGTCTTTGGCATCAATTCAGGGGCGGCATTTGCGGCTGTCATTGGACCGCTCGTCGAGGTTCCCGCGCTCATTGGCCTGGTGAATGTGGCCCTGTACTTTCAGCGGCGCTATTTCGCAAAGATGGTGACCGCTTGATTCTCCACAAAGGCCATGAAGTCACACGAAGGATCAAAAGATTCCTTGGTGAACCTTCGTGACCTTGGTGGTTCAATCTGCCGAATTCAGGTGACGATGGTCACGTGGTCCGACCGCAATCTGCCTAATTTTTCAGTCTTCCGTACTTTTCCAACCTCCTGATCCCGTATACAATCCAACAGGTTGCATGCGTTGCGTGGAATCGCCGCAGGGCTGGTGAGAATCTAAACAATTCAGGACCCAGAATTCGGATGGCCACGACAAAAACCGATCCCAAGCTGCCCCTGGCGGCCAATGGCGGCAAGAAGTCCAAGTCGTACGACGGACTTACCCGCGAGCAGCTCATCAAAGCATATCGGCTGATGTACACCTCCCGGCGCATCGACGACCGGGAGATCCTTCTCAAACGCCAGCAGAAAATCTTCTTCCAGATGTCGGGCGCCGGGCACGAAGCGATCGGCGTCGCCGCCGGACTCGCCCTGAAGCCGGGCTACGACTGGTTCTATCCTTACTACCGCGATCGAGCGTTGTGCCTGGCCCTCGGTGTTGAGCCTTATCAGATGTTCCTACAGGGGGTCGGAGCGGCCGATGACCCCAGTTCCGGCGGACGGCAGATGCCGTCGCACTGGAGCTATCCGGCGCTGCACATCGTGACGCAGTCATCGCCGACGGGATCGCAGATTCTGCAGGCTGTGGGGTGCGCGGATGGCGGGCGCTATCTGGCGCGGCACCCGAAGTCCGCCGAAATTCCTGCAGATTCCAAAGACTACCGGCAGTTTAAGAACGTCAGCTTCCAGAACGATGAAGTTACCTACGTCTCGCTGGGGGATGGCACTTCGAGCGAGGGCGAATTCTGGGAGGCGATGAACGCGGCCGCGTTGGGCAAGCTGTCCGTGATCTTCTGCGTGGAAGACAACGGATACGCGATCTCGGTGCCCGTGGAAGTGCAGACCGCGGGCGGAAGCATCTCGCGGCTGGTCTCGGGATTCCCGAATTTTCATTTCGAAGAAGTGGATGGTACCGATCCGGTGGCGAGTTACGCCGCGTTTACGCGTGCCGCGAAGTATTGCCGCGAAGGGCACGGGCCGGCGTTCGTGCATGCGCACGTGATTCGTCCGTATTCGCATTCGCTTTCGGATGACGAGCGGCTGTATCGTCCCGATGCCGAGCGCGAGCGCGATGCGCAGCGCGATCCGGTGACGCGCACGCAGATGTTCCTGCTGCGCGAAGGCATTCTCGACGACAAGGGAATCAATCAACTGGAAAAAGAAGTTGAAGCCGAACTACAGGCTGCGGTGGACCACGCGCTCGAGGCTCTGCCGCCCGTGCCCGAGTCGGTGATGAATTTCCTGTATTCGCCGGATATTGATGTGACGTCGTCGATATTTGAGACGCAACCCGCTGGCTCGGATGCATCCGACGGGAAGAAGCCTGCAGCCAAGACGATGGCCGATCTAATCAACGCGACGCT
>Ga0070735_10003408_pt1 | contig 13948 bp, 11 predicted proteins | sample Coa_R1_FD_66443 | JGI IMG/M metagenome (GOLD analysis project Ga0070735, IMG submission 66443) | Surface soil microbial communities from Centralia Pennsylvania, which are recovering from an underground coalmine fire - Coalmine... | ecosystem: Environmental > Terrestrial > Soil > Unclassified ...
TGGTCACGGGTGGGGCGGGATTTATCGGGTCGAACTTTATTCTGCATCTTATGCGGGATGAACCATTGTCGATTGTGAACCTGGACAAGCTGACCTACGCAGGGAATCCGCGAAATCTACAGAGCGTTGCCGAGAACCGGCGGTACGAATTCGTACACGGGGATATTGCAGACCGTGGCGCAGTCGCAAAGCTTCTGCGGAAACTACACCCGGTTGCGATTGTGCATTTTGCGGCCGAGAGCCACGTCGACCGGTCTATCCGCGGCCCGGATGACTTTATTCAGACGAACATCAATGGGACGTTCGCGTTGCTCGAAGAGGCGCGCGCGTATTGGAGCGAGCTTTCGGGAGAGCTGAAACAGCAATTCCGTTTTTTGCACGTTTCGACGGATGAGGTCTACGGATCGCTTGGATCGGATGATCCTCCGTTCCGGGAGACGACTCCCTACGCGCCGAACAGTCCTTATGCGGCTTCGAAAGCAGCGTCGGATCATCTGGTGCGTGCGTACCACCAGACATACGGGTTGCCGACGGTGACAACGAATTGTTCGAATAATTACGGGCGGTTTCAGTTTCCCGAGAAACTAATTCCGCTGGTGATTTTGAATGCGCGGGATGGCAAGCCGCTGCCGGTTTATGGAGACGGAAAGAACGTCCGCGATTGGCTGTACGTTGAGGATCATTGTGAGGCGATCGCAACGGTGCTGCGGCGAGGCAAGCTGGGAGAGACTTACAACGTGGGCGGGTGGAACGAGAAGCCGAACATCGAAATCGTGCAGACCGTTTGCGATCTGGTGGATGAGTTGGCGCCGCGCTCGGGGCCGCCGCGACGGGAACTGATCACGTTTGTGAAAGATCGTCCTGGCCACGACCGACGGTATGCGATCGATGCGCGCAAGATAGAGCGCGAACTCGGCTGGAAGCCGAAGGAGACGTTTGAGAGTGGGATTCGCAAAACAGTGCGCTGGTATCTGGAGAACGAAGAGTGGGTGCGCGATGTGACCAGCGGAAGTTACCGGCAGTGGATTGAGACCCATTATTCTGGCTAGCTGCATTTCTTAATTTCGAAAATCATGAGCGAAAGAGCGTGCTACAAAGGCATCATTCTGGCGGGAGGATCGGGTACTCGTCTCTATCCCGTAACGCAGGCGATGGGAAAAAGTCTGCTGCCTGTGTACAACAAGCCGATGGTGTACTACCCGCTGTGCACCCTGCTGCTGGCGGGCATTCGGGATATCCTCATTATTTCGACGCCGGATGACCTTCCGAAATTTGAGATGCTGCTGCGCGATGGCAGCCAGTACGGCATCAATCTGCGGTATCGCATGCAGCCCAAGCCGGAAGGGATTGCGCAGGCATTTCTGCTGGGCGAGGAGTTTATTGGCGGAAGTCCCTGCGCGCTGGTGCTGGGGGATAACATTTTTTACGGCCACGATCTTGCGAAAGAGTTGCGCAACTCTGCGGAGAAGACGCATGGGGCAAGGGTTTTCGCGTATCCGGTGCACGACCCGGAGCGTTATGGCGTGGTGGAGTTCGATGGGAACGGGCACGCGTTGAGCATCGAGGAAAAGCCGAAGCAGCCGAAGTCCAGGTATGCCGTGACCGGGCTTTATTTCTATGACCGGCAGGTGGTCGAAATTACGAAATCGTTGAAGCCGAGTGGACGCGGCGAGCTCGAAATCACGGACGTCAATCAGGCATATCTGAAAAAGGGTCAGCTCGAAGTATGTGTTATGGGGCGCGGCATGGCGTGGCTCGATACCGGAACGCACGAGTCGCTGATGGACGCAGCTTTGTACATACAGGCGATTGAGAAACGGCAGGGATTAATGGTGGCGTGTCCGGAGGAGATCGCTTATCGATCGGGATACATTACCGCCGAGCAAGTCGAGAAGGTCGGGAATTCGATGAAGAACAGCAGCTACGGAGCGTACTTGCTGCAATTGCTGCGGGAAAGGGTGTTCTAAACGCGGCCGCGGCCGCGATTCTCCGAATGGAATCGTTCAAGAAGATCGCAACATCGTTGCCGGATGTCTTTGTTCTGGAAGCGCGGGTGTTTGGCGACGAGCGCGGATTTTTTCTGGAAAGTTACAGTGAGAGAGTTTTTGCTGGGTTAGGCATTGTCGACAGGTTTGTGCAGGACAACCATTCTTTCTCGAAGCGCAACGTTCTGCGCGGCCTTCATTTCCAGATTCAGAATGTGCAAGGGAAGCTGGTGCGCGTCGCGGATGGGGAAATCCTCGACGTCGCGGTTGACCTGCGGCGAAGCTCGGCGACGTTCGGCAAGTGGGAAGCGGTGCGGCTGTCGGGACAGAACAAGAGGATGTTGTGGATTCCTCCGGGTTTCGCCCACGGATTCCGCGTGATTTCGGAAACTGCGCACGTCCTGTACAAAGCGACCGATTACTATGCGCCGGAATTTGAGCGGACCGTTGCGTGGAATGATCCGGACCTGAAGATTGCGTGGGAGCTTGATGGCGAGCCGATTGTTTCCGCAAAAGATCAGCGTGGCGTCTCTCTGAGAGACGCTGAAACGTTCGCGTAAGCCGGAGAACATACAAAATGCAAGTTTTGATCTTCGGTGCTACGGGCCTTCTTGGTAAGGCCCTCATGCGCGAATGGGGGGACGATCAAGTCACAGGTCTTGGCTCGCGCGATGTGGACATCCGGGATGAATCGAGAGTCCGGGAAGTCGTTGGCACGGCCCGTCCAGACTGGATTGTGCTGTCGGCAGCCTACACCAATGTCGACGATTGCGAGAGCAAGCCGGAACTGGCGTTCGCAGTCAATCGCGACGGGCCGGGGCATGTCGCGAGGGCGACGAAAGAAGTTGGGGCGAAGCTGCTGTTCTTAAGCTCCGACTACGTTTTCGACGGGAAGAAGACGTCGCCTTACGAAATTGAGGATGCGCGTAATCCCCAGAGCGTTTATGGACGATCGAAAGCTGAAGCTGAGATGCGGTTGCTCGAAACTCTCCCGGAATGCTGCATTGCGCGGACGTCGTGGTTGTTCGGCAATGGCGGCAAGTGCTTTCCCGAGACGATTCTGAAGCTGGCGGCAAGCCGTCCGGTGTTGGGTGTTGTGGACGATCAGCGTGGATGTCCAACATACTCGGTCGATCTCGCAAGGGCGATTGTGCAGCTATGCCGCAAGAACGCCAGCGGAATTGTGCACGCGACGAACAGCGAGCATTGCACATGGTATGAATTTGCCCGAGAAGTTATTGCTGCTGCGGGCCTGCCCACCGAGGTGCGGCCAACCACGAGCGAGCGGATGGCGCGTCCGGCACCGCGTCCGGCGTATTCGGTTCTTTCGGCAACGAGCTTGCATCGCTACGGCATCGAAATGCCGTCGTGGAAAAATGCGCTGAAGCGGTATTTGCAGGAGCGGGCTGCCTGAAGTCGTTCGGTGATTGCCTACGATCGGGCGAGGCTGTTAGGATGCCGCGGGGTTCACGCCTTGAAGTTTATCCAGAACTATATTGATGGGAAGTTCGTCGGAAGCAGCCGGCAATTTGCGGATGTGAATCCGGCAGATGGCTCCGTCGTCGCGCAGGTGTGGGAAGCGGATTCCGCGATGGTGGATGCGGCAGTCCATGCGGCCCGGAAAGCGCTGCGCGGCGACTGGAATCGCCTTGGCGTGCGCGGACGCGCAGCGTTGCTGTACAAAGTCGCCGACGCGATTGAATCCCGTTTTGATTGTTTTGTAGAAGCGGAAGTTGCAGATACTGGCAAGCCGATTTCGCTCGCGTCCAAGCTTGACGTGCCGCGTGCGGTGGCGAATTTCCGGGTGTTTGCAGATCTCATTAAGGCTGCAGGAATCGACTCTTTTCAGACGGAGACGCCGGACGGAAACAGCGCCCTGAATTACGCGATGCGAAAACCTCTAGGCGTCGTTGGGATCATTACTCCGTGGAATCTGCCGCTGTTGTTGCTGACGTGGAAGGTCGCGCCGGCGCTCGCGTGCGGCAATGCCGTGGTCGTGAAGCCATCCGAGGAAACGCCGGCCACTGCCGCGCTTCTGGCGGAGGCCATGCAACAGGCAGGTGTTCCTGATGGCGTTTATAACGTGGTGCATGGGTTTGGACCGAACTCCGCGGGCGAGTTTCTTACGAAGCATCCTGACGTGAATGCTGTGACGTTTACGGGCGAATCGCAGACCGGTGCTGCGATCATGAAGACAGTTGCGGCGTCGGTCAAGCCGGTTTCTTTCGAACTGGGCGGCAAGAATGCGGCCACTGTTTTTGCCGATTGCGAATTTGAAGAAGCGGTGAATGGAATTGCGCAAGCAGCGTTCCTCAACACAGGCCAGGTCTGTCTCTGTGCTGAGCGGGTTTACGTCGAGCGGCCGATATTTGAGCGATTCGTCGAAGCTTTGAAGAGAAAAGCAGAGAGCTTGCGCGTGGGGTCGCCTTTGGATGCCGCGACGGAGACAGGCCCGCTGATCTCAGCACAACACCGCGAGAAGGTTCTTTCCTATTACCGCTTGGCGCGGGAAGAGGGCGCGACGACGATCGCGGGGGGCGGCGTCCCACACTTTGAGAGTTCGCTTGACAACGGCTTCTATGTGCAACCGACCATCTATACTGGACTGGCGGAGTCTGCGCGGTGTGTGAAGGAAGAAATCTTCGGTCCGGTTTGTCATGTCGCTCCATTTGATGAGGAAGAAGAAGCGGTACGGATGGCGAACGACACGAAGTATGGGCTGGCTGCTTCGATCTGGACGTCGAACTTGAAGCGTGGTCATCGTGTCGCGCAGCAGATGAATGTTGGCATCACGTGGGTGAATTGCTGGTTTCTACGCGACTTAAGAACTCCTTTTGGCGGAGCTGGTCTTTCGGGGATTGGACGCGAAGGCGGGATGCACTCGCTGAATTTTTATTCGGAACTGAATAACGTTTGTATCCAGCTTTGAGTGCAGGTTCTGCGGCGAAGCAGAAAAATGGGGAACTCTGAAAGCAAAATCGTTGGTGGAAAGGCGAAGCCGCGCGGGAACTATCCGCATGTCAAGCGCGCCGGGGATTTCCTGATCGTTTCCGGCACCAGTGCGCGGCGAGCGGACAACACGATTGCCGGCGCGGAAGTGGACACGCTCGGCACAACCCGCCTCGATATTCGAGTTCAGACGGCCGCAGTTATCGAGAACATTCGCGACATTTTGCGTTCCGTCGATGCAGATCTGAAAGATCTCGTGGAAGTGACGTCGTATCTCGTGAATATGAACGATTTTGGCGGGTACAACGAAGTTTATGGGAAGTATTTCAGTCCGGACGGTCCGGCGCGTACGACAGTCGCTGTACATCAGTTGCCGCATCCGCATCTGCTGATTGAAATCCGCGCGGTGGCGCACAAACCGGAGAGATAGGAGCAAATATGCCATCGATCAAGCAATTGAAGGCATTTAATTTTCAACACTGGATCGAAGAAAACAAGGAGAAGTTCAAGCCTCCGGTGGGGAACGCGCAGGTGTGGGAAGACGGCGAAATGATGGTAACGGTGGTTGGAGGACCGAACCAGCGGCGTGATTATCACGATGACCCGACGGAGGAGTTCTTTTACCAGCTGAAAGGGAATATCTTTCTGCGCCTCGTCGAGACGCCCGGGAAACCTCCGATTGAGGTTGCGATCAACGAGGGCGATATTTTTTTGTTGCCGAAACATGTCAGACATTCGCCACAACGGCAGGCGGGCAGCATCGGGGTGGTGGTCGAGATGCCGCGTCCGGAGGGCGCTCTGGACGGTTTCGAGTGGTACTGCCAGAACTGCCATCAATTGCTGCACCGGGCGGAAGTGAAACTCAAAAGCATCGTGCGCGATCTGCCGCCGTTATTCGAACAGTTCTACAGCAACGAGAACCTGCGCCAGTGCAAGCACTGCGGCGCAATCCATCCCGGCAAACAGTGAATGCAAGTCATCGATATCCACAATCACTTCTTTCCTCCGACCTGGCCCGATCTATCGGCGCGTTACGGCACTCCGGATTGGCCGTGGATCAAACATACAGAAGCGGGCAAGGCCGACATCATGATCGGGGACCGTTTCTTCCGGCAGGTTTATTCAGCGTGTTGGGATCCGGAAGTGCGGCTGCGAGAGATGGACCGCGATGGAGTCGACTTGCAGGTAATTTCGGCGACCCCGGTTCTATTCGGGTACGACCGGCCGGTGGAACATGCGTTGGATTGCGCGCAGCTCTTCAACGATGCGGTTCTTGATATTTGTGCGAAGGGTAAGGGCCGTTTGAAGTCGCTATGCCAGGTTCCTCTGCAGGATCCTGACGCTGCTTGCAAGGAATTGACGCGCTGCATGCGCGCGGGACACCTCGGCGTGCAGATCGGAAATCACGTCGGCGAGAAAAATCTGGACGATCCCGGGATCGTGACATTCCTGCATCACTGTGCCGATGAAGGCGCGGCCGTGTTGGTGCATCCGTGGGATATGTTCGGTCAACCACGCATGCCGAAATACATGACGCCCTGGACCGTCGGCATGCCCGCAGAGACGCAGCTTGGCATTGTCGCCATGATTCTGGGTGGAGCATTCGACAAGCTGCCTTCGAATTTGCGAATTTGCTTCGCACATGGCGGAGGAAGTTTTGCGTTCCTGCTTGGCCGCCTCGAGAATGCGTGGCAGCATCATCCGGTGGCGCATGGGGATTGTGAACTGGCGCCGCGAGAGTACTTGAAGAGATTCTCGGTTGATTCTGCGGTGTTCGATCCGCGCGCGTTGCAGTTTCTCGTGCAGACGATGGGTGTTGAGCATGTGATGCTGGGGTCGGATTATCCGTTTCCATTGGGTGAGCATGGGATTGGGAGTGTGATTCGACGAGCCCCGCTGCAGGAGAGCGAAAAGCCATTGCTACTGGGCGGGAATGCAAGGATATTCCTCGGGCTCAACGATGAAAGTGCGGCGGGAGAAATGACCGCTCCCTCCGCGATTCGCCAACCACATGGGGAGCAACTGACTTACAGTTCGTATCTGAAGGTTCCGGAGCTGATGGCGTTGCAGCATCCGCAATCTCGGCCGGAACATCACGACGAATTATTGTTCATCATCGTCCATCAGACGTATGAGCTGTGGTTCAAGGAACTGCTGCACGATCTGGACGCGGTGGTCGCGAATCTGCGGGCTGCCGGCATGAATCCGCAGTCTCACGACGAGGTGTACGAGGCTGCGCGCCTGCTACGGCGCTGCACCGAGATTACGCGAGTTCTGGTTGAGCAGTTCACCATTCTGGAAACGATGCTGCCGACGCATTTTCTGGCGTTCCGCGGAAAGCTTGAGCCGGCCAGCGGATTTCAATCGGAGCAGTTTCGAGAGTTGGAATTTCTGTGCGGGCTCAAAGACGAAAAGATGCTGAAGTATCACAGGCCGACGCCCGAAGCCTACGCGCAATTGGAGCGAAGGCTGCGAGAGCCGTCGCTGCATGATGTGTTTTTCGAGGCCCTGCGAGCGCTTGGCGAACTGAAGATTGAAGACAAGGCAACCGCCCAGGAAGAATTCGACGCGCGCGCTCGCGCTGTGCTGGCGCTGTATAAGAATGAACATGAACATCGTGACTGGATCGATGTATGCGAGCGGCTGACTGAGTTTGACGAACTGGTCGTGAGCTGGAGGCTGCGCCACATTCAACTGGTCGAGCGCATCATCGGCATCCGCATGGGCACCGGAGGCAGTGCGGGCTCTTCGTACCTGAAACTGACACTCGACAAAAGATTCTTCCCAGAACTCTGGGAGGCGCGGACGCTGCTGACGGAGTAAGTACGGCGGATCTGTTCTCATTCACTCGCTTCTGATGAATCATCATCCCGAAACTGTCACGCTGATTGGCGCTGGACTCAATGGGCCGTTGCTCGGCCTGGAGCTGGTGAAGCGCGGGTTCCGAGTTGAAATTTACGAACGGCGTCCTGACATGCGGCGCGTTGCTATTTCCGCAGGACGCTCGATTAATCTAGCGATTTCGACGCGGGGAATCCATGCGCTGAAGGAAGCGGGGTTGTGGGAGGCGATGCAGCGAATCGTGATTCCGATGAAGGGCCGTATGATGCACTCCGCCGGCTCGGAACTCACGTTTCAGAGATACGGCAAAGACGATTCGGAGGTCATCAACTCAATCTCGCGTGCGGAGCTGAATATTGCGCTGATGGATACCGCGGAGGCGCAAGGAGTCAAGATTCACTTTCAGGAACAATGCGCGGGAATCAACTTCAAGACGGGCGCGCTCCGGTTGCGCAATGAAGATACCGGCCAAGAGCGGACCATCGAGTCCGGTGCTGTGATTGGCTGTGATGGCTCGGCCTCGGCGATTCGGGGGCAAATGCTGCGCAGGGGCAGGTTTAATTTTTCGCAGCAATATCTGGATTACGGATACAAGGAACTTACGATTCCGGCGCGGGGAGGGAATCATGTTCTGGAAATCAACGCGCTCCACATATGGCCGCGCGGGAATTACATGCTGATCGCCTTGCCGAATGTGGATGGGACGTTCGCATGTATCTTGTTTCTCCCATTTGAGGGGCCGGAGAGCTTTGCGTGTTTGACGACACATGACGCGGTGAATGAGTTTTTTCGAGAGCATTTTCCTGACACGGTTCCGTTCATGCCGGATCTCGCGGATAACTTTTTCGTGAATCCAACTGGAGCCATGGTTACGATCAAATGCTCTCCGTGGCATGTCGGCGGGAGGGCGCTGTTGTTGGGCGATGCCGCCCACGCGATCGTGCCTTTTTTCGGGCAGGGCATCAATTGCGGGTTCGAGGACTGCACTGTCTTTCTCGAATTGCTGGACCGATACGGAGCCGATTGGGAAAGAGTCTTCTCAGAATTCGAGATGGCGCGGAAAGAAAATACGGACGCAATCGCCGATATGGCGGTCGAGAATTTTGTGGAGATGAGAGATCGGGTGGCGGACCCGAGATTTCTTCTGCGGAAGAAGGTAGAACTGGCGCTGGAACAGAAATTTCCGAATCTGTTTGTGCCGAAATATGCGATGGTTACGTTTCATCGAGTTCCTTACTCTGTGGCGCTGAGGCGCGGACAGATCCAAGACAAAATGCTGGCGGAATTGTGCGATCCCATCGAGCGAGTGGATCAACTCGACTGGAGCCGAGCGGAGCAACTGATCCGCAGTGAACTCAATAGTCTGGAGATCAGGTGAGCACAGACTCGTTTCAACCCGGAGAACAGTTTGCGGCCGAGATGGATGCGCGCGATCCTCTGGCGCCATTTCGTCAGCGTTTCTTCATTCCTAAAACTAAAACCGGCGTCGACTCTGTTTATTTCTGCGGACATTCTCTCGGTCTGCAGCCCGAAACGGTTAAATCTTACTTGGAACAAGAGCGTCGCGATTGGGCGGAAATGGGCGTGGAGGGGCATTTTCAGGCCAGGAATCCCTGGATGCCCTACCACCGATTACTGAGAGACCAGACGGCGGAACTGGTTGGAGCGGAAGCGGAAGAAGTTGTTGTAATGAACTCGCTCACGGTGAATTTGCACCTGATGATGATTTCGTTCTACCGGCCGACCAAATCAAGGCACAAGATCGTGATCGAGCGAGGGGCATTTCCGTCGGATCAATATGCCGTGAACTCGCAAATTCGATTTCATGGATTCGATCCTGCTTCTTCTCTCGTTGAGCTAAGGCCACGTCAGAACGAGGCGTGTATACGAGATGAAGATGTTCTCTCGCTCATCGAGCGTGAAGGTGAGTCGAGCGCATTGATCATGATCGGTGGAGTGAACTATGCGACTGGGCAGGTCTTTGACATGCCGAGAATCGCAGAGGCTGGACGGCGAAAAGGATGCGTCGTCGGTTTTGATCTGGCGCACGCGGCCGGCAATATTCCGTTGCGTCTTCATGAGTGGGGGCCCGACTTCGCAGTGTGGTGCAGTTACAAATATCTGAATGGCGGCCCGGGATGTGTTGGAGGTTGCTTCGTTCACGAACGCCATTCGACTAATTGGGGTTTGCCGCGCTTCGCAGGTTGGTGGGGACACGACGAAGGACTTCGATTTCAGATGGGACCGGACTTCAAGCCGATGGCGGGCGCAGAAGGATGGCAGTTGAGCAATCCGCCGATCATGGCGATGGCGCCATTGCGGGCGTCGATGGCGATTTTTGCCGAGGCTGGAATCGAACGATTGCGAGAGAAAAGTATTTCGCTGACCGCCTATCTCGAGTTTCTGTTGCAGCATGAGAGGTCGAAGGGGTTTTCCGTTGTCACTCCCTTTGAAAAGCATCGGCGCGGAGCACAGTTGTCTATTCGAATCCATGAGCGTGGACGCGCGTTGTGTGACGAATTGGCGGCTCAAGGAGTATTCGGCGATTGGCGCGAACCCGATACGTTTCGAGTTGCTCCGGTGCCGCTTTACAACACATATCAGGATGCCTATCGATTCGTGCAGAGTTTTTGTGCGGCGCTTCGGTAACATGTTCATTCCACGTTCGTTTCGGGCATTGCTGGTTACCTCGGTAATCCATTTTCTCGACTGAGTCCCAATACAATTTGTAGCGTGGGGAGCGCTGCGCCTCATCACGGACGGAAATGGGCCGTTGGAATCGGCGCAGTAGTGTGCGTGCATATCGCATTATCTCTGTTGGTGCGCCGCAATTTCGCGCTCACGGCTTTTGGAGATATTCTGCAAAACGTCGTTCTGCTCGTGGCGACCCTCGCTTTTCTCTCCAATATTCGGACCTCAGGGAAGAAAGCACGCCTTTTCTGGACGCTGATGGGCTTCGGTTTGACCATGTGGCTGGTTTCGCAAGTCATGTGGACGTATTTCGAAGTCTTCTTGCGTCACGAAGCGCCGAACCCGTTTGTGGGAGATGTGATTCTGTTTCTGCACGTCGTGCCGATGATGGCAGCCGTCGCGCTTCAGCCGCATGTTCAGCAGGAGGAGCGCGCGATTAAGGCGGGAACACTGGATTTCGCGCTGCTTCTGACGTGGTGGCTGTTTCTGTATCTGTTTGTCGTCATTCCCTGGCAGTACGTGCATCCGTCAGAGGTGTTGTACGGACGGAGCTTTGACCTGCTGTATGTGAGCGAGGAACTTGTGCTCGCCGGCGCATTGTTCCTGGTTTGGCGCCGATGCCGCGGCACATGGCGGACGATCTATTTTCATCTGTTTGCTGCAACGTTGCTGTATTGCGTGGCTTCACTTGCGGCGAGCGAGGCAATCGATCTGCATATGTACTACACGGGTAGCCTGTTTGACGTGCCGCTCGTGGCCTCCATGGCGTGGTTCGTGCGAATTGGATTTCTGGGAAGATCGTCCGATGCGGAAAGTCTGCTGGAAGAAGTTCCAGGTCGCGGGTTCGGGATTTGGAAGGCCCGGATTGCAATGGGGGCTGTTTTCGTGACTCCGCTAATGGTTGCGTGGGCAGAGCTTGGCGGGGATATCCCTCATCGGGTGCGTACTTATCGCTTATTTCTGACCGTGGCAGTCATGCTGGTGATGGGCGCGCTTGTGTTTCTCAAACAACATCTACTCGATCAGGAATTGCTGAGCCTTCTTAGACTGTCGCGGCAGAACCTCGACGAAATGTGCCGCCTGAAAGACGAACTGGAGAACAAAGAGCATTCTTTGCGCTGGCATAGTCTCGAATTGCAGCGGAAGAATATGGAACTGGAGGAAATTTCTTTCACCGATGCGCTCACTGGCATCTGGAATCGACGATATCTGGAGGAGATACTCACTTCAGAAGCCGGGCAGGTTCTGCGCAATTACCAAGGAGTTCACTCCGGAGAAGTCCGGAAGATGGATCACCGCGACCTGATCTTCATCATGGTGGACATGGATTTCTTCAAAGAAGTGAATGATATTCACGGGCATCCAGCCGGGGACCGACTGCTCCAATTGGTGGCGCAGCGGCTGTCTACAGTGGTGCGGAAGTCGGATGTTCTGGTGCGGTGGGGCGGCGAAGAATTCCTGATCATGAGTCGTTCGGCGGACCCGTCCGGCACTCCGGCTTTTTGTAGCCGTATTCTCGAAGTCATGTCGGGTGAGCCTTTCGATTTGGGCAATGGCGTGGCTGTGCGGAAGACCTGCTCGATCGGATGGGCCGCGTATCCGTGGTGCCGGACTGCTTATGAAGCGCTGTGCGCGGAAGAAGTTATCATTCTTGCCGATTCTGCACTGTACCGAGCGAAGTCACAGGGAAGGAATCAGGCAGTGGGAATCGTTCCCAGCGACCTAGCAAATCAGAATTCCGAAGGCGCTGACCTTTCATCGCTGCGAGAAGGAAACTCGCCGTTGGCTCGGATCGTGCGGACGGAGTGCCCTGAGAGATCGCCTTCAGAGATCATGTCGAATCGTGAGATAACCAGCGACAAGTTCACCGTATAGTTGCGGACGCTTCCTGCGCTTGACCTCGTCGTGCGCGTTGACTACATTGAGTATCCGGCTTTGTAACTACCGAGGCATACATCCTAATGAGCGTAAAACAGTCATCGCGGAAAACTGGGCTTCGCCAAAAGGCGCAACTGATGTCGGCGTCGGAAATCGAGCGAACACTCGTCCGTCTCGCATATGAAATTGTCGAAAAAAATGACGGCGTTTCTGGATTGGGGCTCGTCGGAATTCGCCGGCGCGGTGTGCCGATTGCGGAGCGCCTGGGCAAGATCATCACTCGGATTGAGGATGCGAAGGTTCCGGTGGGGACGCTCGACATTACCTTCTATCGCGACGACTTGTCGACGCTCGGTCCCAAGCCCGTTGTGCAGGAAAAAGAAATTGGGTTCGAGATTGAAGACAAGAATATTGTGCTTGTCGACGACGTTCTGTTCACGGGACGAACGACTCGAGCCGCGCTGGATGCGCTCTTTTCGCACGGCAGGCCGCGCCGTGTACAACTCTGTGTGCTGATTGACCGGGGACATCGCGAGATTCCTGTCGAAGCTACCTTTGTGGGCCGTCATGTGCAGACGACGATGAATGAAGTCATTGAGGTCAAGCTGACGGAGATTGACGATGCGGAAAAGGTCTTGCTGATGGAGAAGTAGACCTCGCGGGAATTGAAAAAGGACGGTGGCTTGCGCCGCCGTCCTTTCGTTTTGGGCTTGAATAATTCAGGCGATTCTTGTGCAAACCGCCTTAGTTTGGGTGTAGAGATTGAGGACGTCGTGTCCCATCTCGCGGCCCCATCCAGATTGTTTATAGCCGCCAAAAGGTAACCCAGCGTCGAAGATGTTGTAGCAGTTGATCCACACCGTTCCGGCGCGAAGTTGTTCGGCCATGCGATGCGCTTTTCCAATGTCGCGTGTCCAGACAGCGGCCGCGAGACCGTAGTCACTGTTGTTGGCGCGAGGGATGATTTCTTCTGGATCGGTGAAGGGCATAGCTGCGACTACCGGTCCGAAGATTTCCTCCTGAACGACTTTCATGTTTTCGGTTGTATCGACGAGCACGGTTGGCTCGACGAAGTATCCGCGATCGCCTGCCTTGTGGCCTCCGACAACTGCTTTGGCGCCCTGGGAGAATCCTGACTCGAGGTATCCGCAGACGCGGGTCAGTTGCTCTTCCGAAACAAGCGGACCCATCTGCGTGTCGGGTTCGAGGCCAGAGCCAACTTTAATCTTTTTGGCTTGTGCAGCCACGCCTTCAACGACCTGGTCGTAGACGGACTTCTCCACGTACAAGCGCGAGCCGGCGCAGCAGCATTGGCCGTGATTGAAGAAGATCGCACTGGCGGCGCCGGGAATTGCGGTATCGAGATCGGCGTCCTTGAATACAACGTTGGGAGACTTTCCGCCCAACTCCAATGACACTTTCTTGAGGTTGCCAGTCGCGGCGTGAACGATGAGCTTGCCGACTTCTGTCGATCCCGTGAAGGCGACTTTGTCCACGTCGGGATGGGCGGCGAGCGCAGCGCCTGCGGTTTCGCCGTAGCCGGGAACGACGTTCACAACTCCATCGGGGAACCCGGCTTCTTGTATCAATTCGCCGAGACGCAG